>Ga0066256_1001726_pt1 | contig 27348 bp, 26 predicted proteins | sample ThiBio_1000_biof_FD_87107 | JGI IMG/M metagenome (GOLD analysis project Ga0066256, IMG submission 87107) | Wastewater bioreactor microbial communities from Cape Town, South Africa - Thiocy_expt_1000_biof (version 2) | ecosystem: Engineered > Bioreactor > Thiocyanate-remediating >... | reverse complement strand
ATCTCCCCACTAGATTGCCTTAAGCTAATCATGACATGCATAATAGAATCAATACATGCGCCATAAACAATCTCCGGATCTTGCTCATACCACCCTTCCAACGGGTTTATTATAGGATAAGGTATACTATGCTGGGATAAGATGTTACCTGCGTGGTCAAATGCAACAGCTTTCGCAGATGATGTCCCAATGTCTAATCCAATGATCATAAATAAAATTGATGTTTAGGAAAGTTCAATATACGGAATATCTGTTAGCTTACAACAAAAGGCTCAATACTAGCGAAGTAATTGGAGCGAGAAAATCGCCGCATACCGATCTGCTGATAATTGTCTTTCGTAGTATCAACATAAATGGTAAATTTCAACTTAGAAAAACGGTATTAAACGATGAGTATAGATAAAAAGAATAACTACGATTTTGGAATAGTTGGACTCGGCGTAATGGTATTGATCGGGAAGATATCTTTCACACACTTTGGGATTAAGGCAAAAAAACTTGAAGGCTCGATTAATATTCTTTTAAAACACAAAAAAGCGGCTTTTATATAAAAAGCCGCTTTTTATAACTGAACCCCTATCGGGTTTACACGACGTTTATCTAGATGCTAACGTTCAATATCTTTCAAGCTACTCATCTTCTTGTATTCCAAGAAACCTTTAATATCTTCAAAATGCTCCCGTACACGTTTATTTCCGAATTCAAAGACTTTCTCGGCCAAACCATCCAAAAAGTCACGGTCGTGCGAAACAAGGATCAATGTACCATCGAAATCTTTTAAAGCATCTTTGATAATGTCCTTTGTCTTCATATCCAAATGGTTTGTCGGCTCATCCAAAAGCAGTAAATCGGGTTCAACAATCAATGCGGCAGCGAGGAGCACGCGCCGTTTCATCCCTCCAGATAATTGCTGCATCTGCAGTTGTGTATTAATCCCCAATCGGGTAGCCATTGTATCGATTAAAGGGAGCTTGTCCCAGGCATGAAGCTGATCCATCCTCTGTTGACATACAGCAAGCTCATGCATATCCCCTTTTTCGGTTAAATGACGATAGCGAGCAATAACCTCACCGACCTCGCCCAAATCCTTAACCAGGAAATGATAAACATTTTCATCTTCGGTAATTGGCACTTCTTGAGTTAGGCTTGCGATACGCAATCCAGAAAGGATATTAATCTGTCCTGAATCGGGTTGATGATATCCCTGGAGTAACTTTAAAAGAGTTGATTTTCCGGCACCGTTTCTTCCGACCAAAGCAATACGATCATGGGCTTTAATCTGCCAGTCTGCATGATCCAATAATTGATTACCTGCGATATTCAATTGTACATTATGAAAAGAAACAATACTCATTAATTCAAACTCTTTAAACTATTTCAGACGCGTTCACGCTGCTCTTAACTCAATATTTATCGATTTTGATCTCAAATTTCAGGGAGTACCATAATTCCATCGATTTCAACCAAAGCATTACGTGGTAGTGCGGCAACGCCAATAACTGCCCGCGCAGGGAAAGGCTCCTCGAAATAATCTTGCATCACCTGATTAATTAAAGGGAAATGCGTTAAATCGAGTAAATAAACGTTTAATTTAGCGATATTGGCTAAATTACCCCCTGCAGCTTTACACACGGCAGCCAGATTCTCCATCACTTGTACTATTTGTGATTTAATATCAGTGCTGCACAGTTCCATAGTTTCCGGATCCAGGGGAATTTGTCCTGATAAATAGACGGTGTTGGCACATTTTATTGCTTGAGAATAGGTACCTATGGCTGCGGGTGCGGCCTGAGTATTGATTGGTTGCATTAATTATCCCCCTGTTTTTTACGGTATAAACGCATCACTACTTTATTGGCCCGTAAACGACGCATGACCCGAGCCAAATGAGTTCGGTCAATAACACTTATTGAAAAAGTAACTGCATTATGCCGACCATCGCGTGGATCGACATTGATATTCCCAATGTTTGAACCTGCTTCAGATATAGTTGTAGCCAAAGATGCCAAAACACCGCGCTCGTTGGCAACATCTACTGTAATATCAACCCAATATTCGCCTTGTACCTGTTCATCCCAGCGTAATGCAACAAATTGTTCCGGATTTATACGCGTATTTTTTAAATTAACACAATCACTATTGTGAACAATTATGCCACGTCCTTGTTGGAAAACCCCGACGATATTGTCGCCTGGGATGGGTTGACAACATTCTCCAAAATTAACCACCATACCTTCAGTACCTTTGATAGCTAAAGGTTTACTTTTTCCAGCCTTATCAAGTTCATTACCTTCCTGGGTCACGATTAATCGTTTCGCGATAACCATGGCCATCTGATTGCCAACACCGATGGCATAAAGTAATTCATCTATATTTTTATAGTGCATGTCACCCAATAAGGCATTAAGGCTCTCAGGGGGGACTTTGGCAAAATCACTGGATAAATCTAAAAGAGCTTGTTCAAGTAAACGTTTACCTAATACTACGGACTCAGTATTTTGCTGGCTTTTCAAAAAATGGCGAATATTAGAGCGTGCTTTACCGGTGACAACAAAATTCAACCAGGAGGGATTTGGGTGTGCTCCAGGCGTGGTAACAATTTCGACTGTTTGTCCATTGGATAGGGGTATACTTAAAGGGACTAAACGACGATTGACCTTTGCCGCCACGCACGTATTGCCAACCCCTGAGTGCACAGAATAAGCAAAATCCACTGGCGTTGCCCCTTTTGGCAGCTCCATGATATGGCCTTTAGGGGTAAATACGTAGACCTCATCCGGGAAAAGATCGATTTTAACGTTTTCTATAAATTCAAGTGAATTTCCCGTACTTCGTTGTAGTTCTAATAAACTTTGCACCCATTCCCGTGCGCGTAACTGTGCTTCATTAACTTCCAGACCCGATGACTTATAAATCCAGTGTGCTGCAACCCCATTTTCAGCCACTTTATCCATATCGCGAGTACGCACTTGCACTTCCAAGGGGACTCCAAACGGCCCAAATAATGTAGTGTGCAGGGATTGATAGCCATTGGCTTTAGGTATACCAATGTAATCTTTAAATCGTTGTGGAACTGGTTTGTAGGTACAGTGCAAAGCGCCCAAAATACGGTAACATGAATCAATATCTTCGGTGATCACACGAAAAGCAAATACATCTGTAATCTCCGTGAATGAAGATTTTTTTAAACGCATTTTACGGTAAATACTGTAGAGATGTTTCTGACGCCCAAAAACTTGTTCATAAGGAATGTTTAATTGTGCTAAAGCTTGCTGGAGGTCACGCTCAATCGTCTGAGTTAATTCACGGCGATTTCCGCGTGATTTTTCAACAGCAGACTTTATTGCTCGATAACGCATCGGGTATAAAGCCTGAAACCCTAGATCTTCCAGCCCTACATAGACCGAGTGCATACCTAAGCGATTAGCTATAGGGGCATAAATTTCGAGAGTCTCAATAGCAATGCGCCGCCTCTTGATTGCAGGCATAGAACCCAAGGTACGCATATTATGCAATCGATCAGCAAGTTTCACTATGATGACGCGGATGTCTTTAACCATAGCAAGCACCATTTTGCGAAAATTTTCTGCTTGTGCTTCGGCTTTGGACTCAAATTTAATCTTGGTCAGTTTGGTTACCCCATCCACTAAGGCGGTAACATCTTCACCAAACATACGCGTTAAATCATCTTTATTAATGGATGTATCTTCAACTACATCATGTAACAAAGTCGCCATGATGGTTTGATAATCCAGACGCATACGAGCAAGAATTAATGCAGCAGCAACGGGATGAGTTATATAGGGTTCTCCAGAAAGGCGCATCTGCCCTTGATGAGCCTTTTCAGCTACTAAATAAGCTTGATAACATTTTTCAATTTGAGCCTGCTCCAGATAGCATTTGAGCTCTTCATCAAGCTCTTTAAAGTAGCTCACGCAGCACTCCCTAATGTCTAACATGGCCATACCCCGTTTCATATCAACTTAACATCACTTAATGAACTGAACAGACTACTCACTCATGACGTTCATCGCCCAGTTAAGAGACATATCAGCTTATATATAAAATATAGCCTAAACAGCATCATACGGATAAAGCCCCAGCAAAATGATCAATTAATTGACGACTGTAGTATTTTGAAAACACCTCATCCCTTAATCGATTTCAACAGGCTTAAGTTATGCATACGCTTCCAACAGTATTCTTTTACTTGAGATCCGTTGCGACGCATAATCAATTGATTATTAATTGAAATTTAGGCTAACGAACTGCCTTATTCAAAAATACTCATTAAATCGTTTAGGTTGTACCTTAAATATACGGATTTAATCGAATTTTTAGAACAGGCAGTTGTGAACAAAGATTATTCTTTGTCCATAATATCGGCTTTAACCAATCCTTCAGCAATTTCTCGCAAAGCAACTACTGTAGGCTTATCATTTTCCCACTCAACCATAGGCTGATCACCTCGTACAGCAATCTGACGTGCCCGCTTGGTCGCAACCATAACTAATTCAAAACGATTCTCAACATGTTCTAGACAATCTTCAACAGTAACTCGTGCCATAAGCTTCCTCCAGCGGAATGAGAGTCCTATTTCTTGCGCTACACGCTACGAAATAGAACCACTCGTTGATATGTAATTATAATAAGACCTTCTACTGCGGTGACAAAAGGAAAGAAAGTAATTTCACCTGTTTATTTTTCTGTCTTTCTAAGCGTAATCGATCAGCTACAACAATAGCATGCAAATCTGCTGCAGCCCGAGCAAAGGTGTCATTGACGATTAAATAATCGAACTCATCAAAATGACTCATTTCATGCTGCGCCTTTTTCATCCGCTCGCTGATTACCTCGTCTTTATCTTGACGACGTTTAAGTAGACGTTGTTGCAATGCATCGATTGAGGGCGGGATAATAAAAATGCTTACAGAATCTGGGAAAATGTGCTTTATTTGCGCAGCACCCTGCCAATCAATATCGAGCAAAATATCAACACCCGCCTGCAAACGTGCATTAATTTGTGCAATGGCGGTGCCATAAAGGTAATTAAAAACTTGTGCATGCTCTAAAAAAGCATTTTCCTGAACCATAGAATGGAACTGCTCATCATTAATAAAATGATAGTCCACTCCATCGCGTTCGCCTGGTCGCATCGGCCGTGTCGTGTGAGAGATTGAAATTTCAATATTTTCCATGCTTTGCGATAGGTGCTTTACCAAGGTTGTTTTCCCGCCGCCGGAAGGGGCTGCGACAATAAATAAATTTCCGCAATAATTCTTTGCCATAGCTACTCAATATTTTGTATTTGTTCACGCATTTGTTCAATAATCACCTTCATTTCCAAGGCGCATTGGGTTAAAGCTACTGAATCTGATTTAGAGCTTAAAGTATTCGCTTCACGATTTAATTCTTGCATAAGAAAATCCAGACGTCTCCCGGCAGCAACCTGGCCATTTAGGATACGTTTTACTTCTTCAATATGCGTTGATAGGCGGTCGAGCTCTTCGCTCACATCCATACGCGCAAGAATTAGCGCAAGTTCCTGTTCTAAACGTACCTCAGGTACCTCAAGTTTTATTGCATGGAGTCTAGTGAGTAATTTATCTTTGGTACCGTTTAGCTGTTCCTTAATATGAGAACGAGCTTCCCGGACCTGGTGCGCCAACTCTTCTATTTTAGAACTGAGAATATTACTCAGCGCCCTACCCTCCTGACCACGCATTTCCACTAACTGCTTAATGGCTACGTTAAAAAGCGATGCTGCTTCTTCAGCCATCAACTCTTGATTTATGACTTTAGTTTGAATTACCCCTGGCCACTGGAGGATATGGCTTACAGCTAAATCATTAGCCAGTTGGTGCGTGGTAACTAATTCATGGCCAATCTCAAGAAGATTGGATACGAGTTCTGCATTTACGTTCACATGGATCTTCTCACCACTCGCCTCTTGAATACGTAATTGACACTCAATTTTTCCACGGGCTATTTTATCACGTAGCTGTGTTCTTAAAGGCATCTCTAATGCCCGCATCGATTCAGGTAAGCGAAAAGAAATATCAAGATAACGATGGTTTACTGAACGAATTTCCCAACACAAAACCGTATTACTCGTTTGCGCTTGTGCTCGAGAAAAAGCAGTCATGCTTTGTACCATATACTTCACTCGGTCAATTAATCTGTGGGGAATATACCGCAAATTGCTGGAATTGCACAGTGCATCCTGGCACGGAAAACTAAATTGTTCCGTCTAATCGCGGCTATCTCAATGACCTTCTCGCAAACTTTCAGGTTATTGCGTATGATGCCAAATGCCTACGGAGTAGGCTATCTGAGTAGAGCGTTAATAGGGAAATTATGAGTAGCTATACCAAAACTTACAGTTGTTTTTTTGAGATCGAATTAGCAGAACAAGAATTTGGGTTGTCTCGAGAGGAGCACAATTATCTATGCAATAAACGCCTTCTGGTGCTCATAGCTACTTTAACGCATGCGGGGATTCGTTTTTATCCTGAGCAATCAAATGATGACTTAATTAGAACTATCCTACAAAATAAACATAAATCCCCGTCCAATTTTGTATGGGAGCATTGTTCAAGTTCTACTGCAGGTGGTCGTATGGGCGTTATGCGTTTAGTCCCTAAAAATCAACATCATCCGCGCTCAACTTTCTGGAGAAGAATTCACCCCGATTACAAAAATCGTGGTGGTTATCATGAATGGGCGAAAGCAGCCGGTGCGCCTGCGATACTATTAAAAAACGATGCGCAGCAATTGCATCACATTGACCTGATGGAAAGCCCAAGACCTCCAGCAGCATTACTCTTTTCATTTTTAAAAAACGCGGTACTAACCACTAATCTGCTCGGCACACACAAAGTACTCTACCGGATGAACGAATTAGGCTTGAGCTCAAAAGAAATCAGTCAACTCATCCAGCAATCATTTACTGTTGGTGCACAAAAGCGGGAGACGACTCTATTACATGAAGCGGTGAAAAATGGTTATGAACCGTTATTCAAAGCTCTTTTTTACTATATTGATCCGCATCTACCCAATCCAATAGATAGCGATGGTAATTCATTAAGTCATATCGCTGCACTTTATAATCGCCCCGGTTTATTAAAAATACTTTTATTTTCAGAAAAAAATACCAACACGATTAATAAACAGCAGCAAGGGATCTACGATATTCTGGTCATTAAAAAGTTTAAACAAAGTCTTTCAGTGTATGAGGGCTTTCAAGTAAAAAGCGGATGCGGGCTTTTGCATAATTCGAGAAATAAAAAAACACCTACATTGGATTTTTTTTCAAATCAACCAAAGAAGATCAATCAACAGGTTTCATTATTCAAGCAAGGTTTTTATCATAAAACCGTACCTGTAAAAAAATGGACCTTTTCGCAAACTTTGCGCGGAATAACCACTTGCCTAAAAAATATAGGCAAGTGATGTCTTAAGCGTATTAATATAAACTGTATTAAGGCTGAGCTTTGGTGGATTCGGTTTGATGATATTTTTTTACCTGATCCATTACTGCCGACATGATCGTCATTCCCGTAACGACTCTTAGTCCACGCCAGCCTACACCTTTGAAAAACCCAGCTGCGCCCTCGGTTTGATACATCTGTTTCGCTACACCCACCAAATTATTTTGAGGTGAAGAGGAGCGAGTTAGGGCTTGTTGGCGTGTTTTGACAGTATCTATTGGTTGCGAAAGCCCTGCACCCACAACCCCCGTCAAGATTCCTGAGAGTAAGAGGGACGTAGCCTCATGATTACAATGAGGTTGCAATTGTTTATTAACCCAAGGGGCTACACCTAACCAGAACAGTGTGAACATACCTTCACGGAGCATTGTTGCGAGCATGCCGGTATAAAGTGCTGACACACCTTCAGTTTTTACCATATTCATTGTTTGTGCATAATTCATTTTTGTGGTGATGATTCGTTCCGTCGGACAACTAACCACTGAAGCACTCACTCCAGAGCCGAAGGCCGCCAGCATTTTTTGTTGACTGCTTAACTCATATTCCCCATCCTGCAATAGGTTTTGCAGTAAATGATTAACCCCTACTTGCAGAGCAGATATCGGAACCATGCTCATCGCATTGGGTAAAAATCCTTGATATAAACTTTTGGGCTTGAAGGAAACTGCAGCACCTTGCTGTACCAAAATTTTAAGTTTATTCAGTGGATGCCCTACGATCACTTCACTTAAACCTGCCAAACTGCCACTGATTATTCCATGCCATAATCGGGGCTGCTTCTTATCCGAAGTCTGAGGGGGTTGTTCAACTTTAGACTGTGACATAATTCTCTCCAATGCGTTAATGTTTAGTTTATATCCACGCTAAAACCGCTGCCCTAGAGGGGCTGCGAGGATAATAAAGTGCACCGCTCTAGGGATTAGAGAGAAAGATAATAAATTGAATAAAAGACTGAATTTTGCGCGCGCCATGACATTGCACAGGAGCGATGTCTGCTGAAAAAGCATTGTATGGACGCACGGTTGAAGACATTACATTTTGCCTTTAAATTAACTAACAAGTATTAAAAATCAACGTATCATACTTCTTTGACAAGCGTCAAGCGCTTTTTAAATATTATCTATGTACCTATGAAAAAGACCTTTCATCTACAGAGAAATATTATCAAGTTTATAAATTATTCGTTGCATGGTAATACTCTTCTAAGGCTTTATAGTAATTATCCTTAAGCTCTGGATTTTTTAATGGTTTTAAATATTTCTCAGTACTATTGACCTTAGCATCTGCTTTAACATGAAACATACGATATTGGCTTGTCACTAAATCATGGCACTCCGCTGCTTTATCCACTTGAGTTAATTTATTTAGAAATGAAGTCGCCCGTCCCTGATGGGAGCTAAAAAACCTGGAGCACTTCGATATATAATCCTCAATTTTTTGAATAAGAAGTGGACGGAACTTATTTTGAACAATTCGTTCAACCATGTCATCCACCTGCTCTTGATTTAATTGTGCATTGAGCTTATTGACCATTTCAACGGCAACAAGCATCTCTTCCAAAGTACTTACTTTAGACTCAAATATGGGCATGAGTTGTGAATACTGTAGTTGAAAGAAGAACGCTTGCTCTACTTCCAAACCATATTCACGCTTCAGTTTTAACACCGTACGCGCCCGATTAATCAGGTAATTATCAACATCCAGTTTCTGGGCAATTCTTAATAACCGCTCAAACAAAAGCTGATCGCTTGCATGTGCAAGCCACCGTATAAAATGCTCGCCATCAATCGCTGCATTGTGCACCACAATTTCTAAGTTTTTATCGGAAATATTGGGATCCTTGATTAATAACAGCTCTAATAACTTAAAATCCCAGTGACATGTGTCCAGTAGCTTTTTTTGAAAAGAATATTCTACAGCCAGTTTAATCGCCAAATCATAATGCTTATAGGTAGCAGCCCACTCCACAGCCGACCCGATTGTTTCATGGGGATACTGATGCATGGTAATCAGTTTATTAATGGAATTACTGTGATTTCCGGATGCCAATCCACCCATAATTTCTTTTTGTAAATCCAGTATTGATTCTCGATTACTCGCTTTTACATGGGAATGCTTTTTTAAGAGTTCGAGAATAAAATCTTCATCTCCTCGCCAGGCTGCAACACGAAGGATGGTAGAAAATGAAAAATTAATCGAATCAATACATTGGTTGGCAAGAACCTGAAGTAATTTTTTATTCCTCCCCAGAGTTACGCCCTTAAGAGCAGCATTCATGAACTCTTGTTTGGATTCTTTGGGTAGAGCTTCTAAAAAAGTTAAAACCTTTTGCTCATATCCCCTTTGCGCTAATGCCACCATAAAAGTAGGACTTTCTTTAAGATGATTTGTGGGTTTTCGGCGTTGATAGTCCTGTTGAATTGATTCAAAATCAGAAAAATACCCACCGATAATCGCACCATAATATATCTTATCAATATTAGCCTGAAACTTCTCATGCAATACAAATGCTTCGTTCAGGTAACCATCCCGAGCCAAAGCCGCTGCAGGCGTTAACATAGGCATATCCATGCAATCGATTTTAACATTGGGTTTTAATAAGAGAATGGAAAGCTCTTTTCGCGCTATTTCCTGTTTTTCTGGATTGCATAAGTCTTTAGCAAGTGCATAGATTTGTTCGAAGTAACTCATCTTTCATCCCTGTGATAACAATTTAAAGTTCATAATGACTTTATCATAAACAGATTATGCTCACTAATAATTAATCTTTTACCCGTTGCGATTTCTTCACTTTAAAAAATAATTTCTTAAATATTTAGGTAATTAGCCCAGTTTTTTCACCTATCTGGCCTCATTAAGATGCAAGAATTCTGAGAAAGAGATATAATCTTGTTTTTGTCACAAGGATTTTCCATGCGCCCCAGTAACCGCGAATCAAACCAATTACGCCCTATTAAAATAACCCGTAATTTTACCAAGCATGCTGAAGGCTCAGTTTTGGTCGAATTTGGCGATACCAAGGTTTTATGTAATGCTTCCGTAATTGACGGTGTACCTCGATTTATCAAAGGGAAAAATCAAGGGTGGATCACCGCTGAATACGGTATGTTACCACGGGCAACACATAGTCGCACTGAACGTGAAGCGGCCAAAGGAAAACAAGGTGGTCGTACTATGGAAATTCAACGATTAATTGGCCGCTCCTTACGGGCCTGTGTTGAATTAAAACATTTGGGTGAAAATACCATTACTCTGGATTGTGATGTTATTCAAGCCGATGGTGGAACCCGCACCGCTGCTATTACCGGCGCCTGCGTTGCTCTGAAAGACGCAATCAATTGGATGGTTGCCCGCGAAAAAATTAGAAGGATGCCTGAATTTAACTATATCGCAGCGGTTTCAGTCGGTCTCTATCGCGGTCAACCTGTATTGGATTTGGATTACGCTGAAGATGTTTTAGCGGAAACCGATATGAATGTCGTCATGAATGAAGCCGGGCATTTTATCGAAGTGCAAGGAACTGCAGAGGACAAAAACTTTAATCGCGATGAATTAAATCAAATGCTAGCCCTCGCAGAAATCGGTATCCCACAATTAATTGAACTACAAAAAACAGCATAAAAATTAACCATGCTCCGATTTCACGTTTAGATGATTGGAGCATGGGCTTCTTCTCTTTTTCTATTAAACTCGCGATCCCTTCAATTTTAACTATAAATAACCTATAGTCCTATTCATTTGACAAAGTTTGAAAAAATCGTTGCCCATGATGCAAGAACAATTACAGTCTTTACACCAACGAATATATGCTGCAGCCCTCAAAGCGCAGCGCAAGCCTGAGAATATTCTCCTGTTGGCTGTAAGTAAACAACAGTCTTCTGGTGCGATTCGCCAGGCATTCCATTTGGGACTAAAACACTTTGGTGAAAATTATTACCAGGAAGCAATATCAAAAATTGCTGAACTTCAAGACTTACCTTTAATCTGGCATTTTATTGGTCCGATACAAAGCAATAAAACGAAAGGTATCGCACAAAATTTCAGTTGGGTTCATAGTATCGACCGTTTAAAAATTGCATCCCTGTTGAACGAATATCGCGGATCCGCTTCATCTCCACTGAACGTTTGTTTGCAAATTAAACTCATTCCCGAGCCCTCAAAAGCGGGAGCTTCACCAAAAGAGGCTTTTGAACTGGTCGAACAGATAACAAAACTACGCAATTAAAACCTGCGGGGCCTCTTGGTTACCCCACCCCAATTAGACGATTATAAAAAACATTTTGAGATATTTTCCCACTTGCATCGATTTCTAAAAAATTAAAAGAAACAATTTCATTTATCGAGGGATTCGCATTGGTCGGGCATTATTTGGAGAGCGACAAGGGTAAGCACTGTTTGCTATACTCACAGCGTGCTTAAATTTATGAGAGGAAGATATGTCTGGGTTCACCGCAGTTGGATTGTTTGTTGTTTCCCTGGTTTTTTCATTATTAATTTTTTCTTTATGGTTAAGAATTGCTTTAAAGTACTTCCGTATTAGTACACTGAATCCTTTAAGCCAACTGGTATACACTTTGACTAATCCCATGGTCGCGCCCGCACAGATACTATTTAAAAACTCCACTAAAGCAGGACAAAAATATGAGCCCGCGGTTATTGGAACGCTAATCCTGGTTGAGATTATCAAAATTGCTTTGATAAGCTTAATCGCTTTTGGCGGATTGATGCATATAGGATATTTCGTTCTCTATGTTGTTGCCGATTTAGTTATTCAACCTTGTGATTTAATGTTCTTCGCCATTTTAATTCGTGTGATTATGAGTTTTGTTAATCCAGCCTGGAATGGCCCTATTGCGGATGTTCTTTACATTATCACGGAGCCTGCACTTATTGTCGGCAGAAAAATAATACCCAACATTTCCGGTTTCGATTTTTCCCCATTTATTATGCTAATGATTCTTAAAGTAATTACTCTTTTTGTGAGTGCAAATCTACCCTGGAGATTGCTGTAATATTAACTATACTTAGGGATAGGTACTACTGGAAGGATAAAATCATGCGTGCATTCGCTAGTGGTGTCGGGCTTTTTCTAGTTCCGCTTAGTATATTTGCCAACGCTCAATCATTATACTGCCCGCAAAATCATGGCTATATAAATATTGGAATGACGCAAGACCAGGTTATCGCTGCCTGTGGTCAACCACAGACCCAACAAGATTCGAATCAACCTCTGACAGAAAAAATACCAGTTCAACAGTTAATTTATAATAATATGGGCAGTGCGACCGCCTTTTACGGGGTTTGGAACTTACCGACCGGAAATGGCGGAGCGCAATTAGAAGTTAATATTGTGGACAAGAAAGTTCGTAGTATTCGTCTTAATAGCTCAGATAGTAATGCAGTCTCAATCTGCAGCGGGAATAGTATTCAAGTCGGTGATCCCGTCGAAAAGGTTTATTATTCTTGCGGCAATCCCGCAGTAACCAATAACACGTATATTAATCAAGTAGTACAAACTGCACAAAAACCACAGATTTGGGTTTACCAGGTCGACCAATTCCAACCGCCCGTTATCTTGACATTTGTTGATGGTAAACTACAATCCATCAATTAATCATCTAAGGTAGCGCTCATGTCTGAAAATTTGGAAGATTTAACTATTTCCTACAGTGAAGGTACACTGGAGACAGTAAAAGAACTTGATAAAAAAATTCTGAGCAAAGGTGCATGGACCACCATAATTTTTAAATATCAAGACTGGGAGAGCGCTAAAAATGCGTATGGCCCAGAAAAATATTCCATCCGACGTTACCAAAAACGTAATGGACAATATTGGCAACAATCCAAATTTAACATCTCCAGTCGCGAGCAAGCGCAAAAGATAATTGATGTACTAACTGACTGGCTTAAGTAGTCATCGAATGTAATTTAGCCCTGGCTAGTTGCCAGGACTAGCTCTGATTTCTCTCTAAACTTTCGGCGCAAAAGAGGAATAGTTATTTTCCCCTGCTTTCTGAGCGTTACTAAAAAAGAGCGCACAGTTAGATTGCAAGATTGGGGAGTGTGATACCTGAGTTTGAGCACAGACCTGAGCGAATCTTTGCCGCTCTTTTAAAATTACCAAATCTTCTAATGAAAATTGCTCGTTTTGACGCTTTAACATATTAAGGATTGTATTTTGGTCTATTCCAAAATTTATTAGTTTTTCGGAGTTTTTCGTCAAATCATCTAAGTAGCTTATTCCTCGTTCATCCTTTAATACCTTTAACAATTGGTTCGAAGTATAACCTAGCATCTTTAAGCGAGCACATTTCTCACTTACCTTGATTACATCTTCATTTCTACTTAAAGTTAATTCCTGAATAGTTAGAGATTGTTCTATATCAAAACCACAACTATTTAATGCTTTTAACTGTTGGTTTTTTAATTGATTTATTGGTTCTTTTGCTTTAACTCTAGACTCTAATCGTCTTTTTATTATTTCGCGCTTATCATTTCCACTCTCATGCTCAGAAGTTCGACTGTTACTCACTTCTAAACTTTGCGTCTGCTGATTCGAATTCGCTAGAGCGACAGGGATAAAATCTGTAGAAATTGATAGATTTTGAAGCTGATCTTGCATCTCATAATCTTCACAACTGGGATTAATCATGTCAATATGATTATTTATAGAGCAATCAAGAGAAAACATATACTCATAATGTTCGAGTGTGTCGTTCAGATTCAAAAGATCACCATTTTGGAATTCTGTGCGAATTACTTGCAATAACTCGGTAAGCTTTTTCTCATTAAATCTTTGAATCGTATCGCTAAGATTAACCACATCTTTATAAGTGGCATTGCTCATAAAAAATGCAATACGTTGCGTATCTATGGAGAGATTTTTAAGTAATCTACATAATTTGATTACTTCCCTTATATGGCTAATATTGGGCCCGTATTCAGCGATCTGGAGAATCTGCTGATGAGTAAAAGAGTCATATAAACTGTTATGTAATGCTAAAATCGTCTCAGGTAATTGATCATCCAGATATTTTTTAATCAGGGCATAAATAGTTGCAGCATCATACCCATATGCTTCGAAGGTTTGCTTGTAGTGAAGATAAAGTTGATCGATTCTATGTGCTTCTTTTTGTTCATATATTGTTTGTGATGCTAATACTTTCCTATCCGTTTTATCAGCATCCACAATGTTTTTGATTGCAGCTGGTGCATATTTGCTAATCCAATTATTGAGTATTGACCTTAAAGAATAAATATTAAATTCATGTATGTTTAAATCAAATGAATAGTTTTCCGGCAGTACATCAACCCATCCTTGACAAAATTCCAGTAAACGATGTCTGTCTAAAGGGGATTCTGTTAGCCAAGAATCTAATTTATCCAATAATTCAAACCACTCAGCTTCTGTCAAACTGACAAGGAACGGATTTGCGATAATATAAAAAAAAACCTCTTGAGCACTCTCTCCTTTTAGAGCTCGAAATAAATCTAGATTAAAGTTAGACATAATACTTCCTCAAGTTATTTTACAATTCCATACAGGCAAATTGCGTACTAGGTGGTTTATTAATAAACACAACTTCATCTTAACATTTTACTGAAAAAAGATCAAATATAGAACAACAAGATCGATATAAAAGCAAATACCTCTTTTAAGTTCATGATAGTTAATATTAAAAAATAAATTTGATAATAAAATATGCTATTTTTTTAATATCGATGGCGTGTGCAAATTTAGATGAATTTAAGGAGATATTTATAGGCTAAAATCATAATGTCTAACTGACGTTTTTATAAAAGGAGGTATTTATGGGGTTAAGTCAATACCGTCGTAAGCGGGATTTTTCCCGAACTCCTGAACCTGCCGGGGATACGGCAAATAAAGAAATAAAACCACAAAAGCTGTATGTGATCCAAAAACACGCCGCGAGCCATTTACATTACGATTTTCGATTAGAGCTAGAAGGTGTTTTAAAAAGCTGGGCTGTTCCCAAAGGCCCAAGCCTGGACCCGAAAATAAAACGTCTAGCCATGCATGTTGAAGATCATCCTTTAGAATATGGACATTTTGAAGGGATTATACCCAAAGGACAATATGGTGGGGGTACAGTAATGCTTTGGGATCAGGGTACTTGGGAGCCTTTGGATGAATTCCCTCTTACCGCCTATAAGAAAGGGCATCTGCGATTTGTTCTGCATGGCGAAAAACTTAAAGGACGCTGGGATTTGTTGCGATTTAAAGATGATAAACACTGGTTTTTAATAAAATATAATGACAATGAATCTCGCCCCCAGGATGAGTGCGATGTAACAACCCTTAATCGCAGCGTTCTCAGCAATCAATTGCTGGAGGACATCAGTAATTCCTATGAACATATTTGGGGGGCTAAAACCGCACCACGATCAAAAAAAACTAAAAAAAAAGTACCTAAAAGTTTAACTACCTCATCCCGTACCTCATATCCAGGATTTATCGCACCACAATTAGCAACATTGGTTAATAATCCACCAAAAACCGACGATTGGCTTCATGAAATTAAATTAGATGGTTATCGCATAGAGGCCTGTAAGCAAGGTACGCAGGTGACGTTACGATCAAGAAACAATCTCCACTGGACGTCAAAATTTCCGCAAATTGCCCTGGCAGTTGAGCATTTAGCGCATGAAAATATTATATTGGACGGCGAGATTATCGCGCTCGATAAAGACGGACATTCAAATTTCCAGTTATTACAAAATTTTTTAAACCAGGGTGATGAAATAAATCTGGTTTATTTTATTTTTGATATCCTCTATTTGGAACACTATGATCTAAGAGAGCTTCCCCTATTAAAACGTAAGGAAATTTTGCAACAATCTATTCCTGATAATAACCCCTTACTACATATTAATGATTACTGGCTTGAGCAAGGGGACGCTCTATACACCTATGCTTGTGAGCAGGGTTTGGAAGGGATTATTAGCAAAAAAAAATTAAGCCCTTATTGCTCAAGACGCAGCAAGGATTGGGTTAAAGTGAAATGCAATAAACGGCAAGAATTTATCATTTGCGGTTATAGCCCACCTCAAGGAACACGCGCTCATTTTGGTTCCCTTTATCTAGGAGTTTTTAACAAAAAAGGTACTTTGGATTATACAGGTAATGTGGGTACAGGATTTACTGAGAAATCTTTAACACAAATCTTTAAACTCTTGCAAGAACATCGTACGAATAAAAATCCTTTTAACTTCAACCCAGAAGGTGCAAATTCAGCTCATTGGGTAAAACCGCTTATCGTTTGTGAGGTCGAATTTACTGAATGGACCGACGAAGGTCATCTTCGTCATCCAAGTTTTAAGGGGCTAAGAATGGATAAAAAAGCAAAAGAGGTCGTGCGAGAACAGGCCTTGGCACATGAAGAGACGCCAAATACTTCCATCAAGTTGAGTAATCCGAACCGCGAGTTATATCCAGAAGATCATATAACTAAAGAAGAGCTTCTTGAATATTACTCTGAAATTAGCCCATACATTCTCCCTCACATACAGGAGCGACTTTTAACGATTGTGCGATGCCCCAGTAATTTTACTGAATGCTTCTATCAACGTCATTATAAAAAGTCATTTACTCAAGCATTACATCCTTTTGAAGATCCGGAGAATAATGAAGACTATTTTTATTTAAACGACACTCAAGGACTTTTAGAGCTGGTACAGCTCGGCGTTTTAGAAATTCACCCCTGGGGCAGTACCATCCAACATTTAGAACAACCCGACCGAATTATTTTTGATTTGGATCCAGCCCCAGACATAGCCTGGTCGGAGGTTGTTGCTGCGGCTGTGGCCGTTAAGAATTATTTAATCCAATGCAAACTTACTTCATTTGTTAAAACAACAGGCGGTAAGGGTTTGCATGTGGTGGTACCCATTATCCCCGAATATAACTGGGCTGAAGTTAAAGAATTTACTCAGCATTTCGTACAATTATTAGAACAAATACATCCCGAGCTTTATGTCAGTAAAATGACTAAAAAGCGTCGCACCGGGAAAATTTACATTGATTATTTAAGAAATCAACGCACAGCAACTGCTGTGGCTGCATACTCTACACGTGCACGCCCCCATGCTCCCCTTTCAACACCACTGGGATGGGATGAGCTTTCAAACCAAGTTAAAGACAATACGTTTACTTTAAGAACTTTACCACAGCGACTTTTACAACTAAAAAAAGACCCTTGGCACAATTTTTGGCGTATAAAACAATCATTACAACTTGAACAATTAGACCTGCCAGATCAGGATTAATTTCTAGCGAACTGATAAATTATTTACCATTCAACCATAATACAGCCTAGTATACCTCTGGGATAATGGTAGTATTTTTGTTTAAAATATGATAAAAATGCGCTTTTATACATGGAGTTAGCTATGGCTTTACCATTTTTCAAAGCATTAAATCCTGCTGCAAAAGAATCAGGAATCTATTTTGATAATACCCAATTAGCATTTGAAAAACCCCTTGAAATCATCGACAGATCATTAACTGAGAACATTGATGCGAGTTTTAGAAAAGCATACTCTCTTTTTCTAGCTTTACGAGGTACCTTTCATGTGCTTACAGGAACTCATTATGATTTGCATTTTGATGAGAACAGTCCTCATTATAATGCTAAGGGTCTGCTCGATTTTACCATTTTGCCCCTCATATCCCGCAAATTAATTGCTGATACCTATTCATACGAGCAACAAGATCAAACGTATTTAAACATCTTATCCTGGTGTATCGCCCTGCCACTAGAAATATTCCGCTTTACCGCGGCCCTAGCCATTACATTAGTATTAAGCCCCCTCATCGCTATAGGAACGATGATTCGCTGCTGTTTTGAGCCCAGCGACTCTTTGAAAACAAGTGAGGGCTACGTTCTGTATTGAAACTAGCATTTCTTTATTTAAATAAGGATATCCAGAATGCAGGAAGCATCTTAAAACTTCATCTCATTAGACCCAACTGAGCATAATCTATCGAGAACCCCATGATTCCCTAAATTCAGCTTCCTCCTGTAAATAAAATTGTGCAAATGAACAAATAGTGGTCTATATATTTATATTGTAATCATTAGCATAATCATTCACGGAGGAAATAACGATGAACAAACTGATAATTACAGCTTCTGCAACATTACTCACTTTAAGTTTAGTTGGATGTAACTCGACGAACAGTGCATATCAATATACTACCACCACTGTGGGCAATGGCGTTAAATATGGCGCGAATACTGTAGGCACTGGTGTCGGCTATGTAACCAGCACCGGCGCTTGGGTAGGTCGCAGTGTAGGGACTGTTGCGGGAACTGGTCTGGGTTGGGTTACCGGTCAAAGAGTAGTATCTCGTGATGGAACTGCTTATCAAGGTAGACAGGTTGTATACCATAATGGCACGTTAGTACACCATAATGGTCATAAGTACGTTGTACGCAATGGACGATATGTGCTCGTGCGTTAATACTTAATCAAATCGATTACGCTTAACCAAACTTGCAAAGATACAAAATATTGTCTATATTTTGAACATGGCAACCACGTTCTCTTGTTAGACGGTTGCCAGGAAGGCCACCTAAGTGGCCTTCTTTTTTATGAAGGCATTACCTCTTTTTTGATCATAGGTTCTTCCGCAATTTGAGCAATATTGCGCGTGATATTTTTGGCAATAATTCCCAGTGGCAGGTTATTATCTTCTTTTCCGAACGGCTCCTCTAGCTCCTCAGAGAGAATTTCCAATCCTAAAAGGATATAGACAATCATAACCATCATCGGAATAATCAAAAAGCCAAAAGTACCTACCCATCCAAAAGGAAACATTAAAGCATAAAATAATAGGGCTTGTTTCACAAAAAAAGCAAAAGCAGGCGGCACATGAGTATTTGCAATACGCTCACAGCCTCCATTGATATCGGTAATATTAGACAGATGGGTATCGAGCGATAAATACTGTTCAAACGTTATTTGGTTTTTTTTTCTTAAATCGTTGAGTATTTCATTCATACGCTGCGTGATAAGGACAACAGGATTCTGTGATTCAAAATGAGTAAAGTTTAATAATTCAAATTCTTTTTTTAATTCCGTACTTTCCTTACGTAAATGCGCTTTCATAATAACGGGCACATGCTGGAGCAAACTATAGAACTCTGGATGCGCAGCCAGACCCAAAAAAGCATCAAACTTCATTCCTAAATTTCGACAATTATTTACTAAATTCCCCCAAAGAATCCGCCCCTCCCACCACCGCGCATAACTGGTATTTACCCTAAAATTTATAATGATGGTTAAGATAAAACTAAAAATCAGGTGAAATTGACCTAAGTTATACTGAGAAGGATTTTCAAAAAAATAAGCAATTAAAACGGCATAAATAACAACAACGATAGTAATAGGAAATAACTTTCTAAATACTTTTTCTTTATAGAAAAGAAATAAGTGAGGAACCCAGGCAATTAAATTATGAGTTTTTAGTTTCATTAGTCTTCCCATGACAAAAACAAGCAACTAAATGGTCGTTAACCATACCTACAGCTTGCATCAAAGCGTAACAAGTAGTGCTGCCTACAAACTTAAATCCTAACTTTTTTAGTTCTCGCGACATTTTATCGGAAATCACTGTTTTCGCGGGAACTTCATTAAACTGCTTCCAATGGTTAATTATTGGTTCCCCATCAACGAAACGCCATAGAAATTCCGTAAGATCTAATCCCTGCATACGCATACGTAGTAAAATCTGTGCATTGTTGATAATCGCATCAATTTTAAGGCGATGACGAATTATTCCCGGGTTACCCATCAATTCAATACATTTTTTCTCATCATAATGCGCAATGATTTCAGGATCAAATTGGGCAAAGGCTAGACGATAAGTTGGCCGCTTTTTTAAAATTGTGAACCAACTTAAACCCGCCTGCATGCCTTCTAGATTAATGTATTCGAAGAGTAGACGTTCGTCATAAACCGGTTTGCCCCATTCTTCATCATGGTATTGTTGATACAGGGGATCATCTCCAGCCCAAGGGCAGCGCTCATTCATCTTTTATTCCTTAAAATAGGTGCCATAGTGTACACCGTCTCTAAATTTATCGTAAGGTAGCACCTTTGAAAATTGTCTTCGTATCATTTTTAACTATTTACAACTATTCTTTAAATATGAGAGTAACCAAGGAAACTAGATGGATGATTTTTTTCAAAATCCGCCTCAATTAGGCAATCAGTATGATGAGGATCGTGTTTTAAAAAAATACCTTCAGTGGAAGCTACCCGCAGATATTCTAACAAGCATTGAACCAGGTCTTCAGCGATTAGGCCAACGGGCGGTAACCGATATTTATCATTTAGGACAGGAAGCGGAAGCCATGCCGCCACAGCACATCCCCTATGATCCTTGGGGTCAGCGCATTGACCATATAAAAGTATCTCCTGCCTGGCAAGCTTTAGATAGAATCGCAGCAGAAGAAGAGCTCATCGCTACAGGTTATAAACGTGAACAAGGCATTTATTCACGACTTCATCAATTTGCGCGACTTTATTTGTTTCATCCTTCCTCGGCAATTTATAGCTGCCCTCTAGCTATGACCGATGGCGCTGCCCGTGCCATCGAACTTTATGCAGATGATTATTTAAAAAATCATGCGTTAAGGCATTTGACCGCCTCCGATCCTGCACAATTTTGGACTTCTGGACAATGGATGACCGAACGTACGGGTGGCTCCGATGTCAGTGGTACCACGACCATCGCGACAATGACTGATGCGGGCTACATGCTCAATGGAGTCAAATGGTTTACTTCTGCCACCACCTCTCAAATGGCAATGACATTAGCGCGTACCCAGAACGCACCCGCAGGAAGTAAAGGATTAAGTCTATTTTACGTTGAACTGCGCAATGCTGATGGCACCCTAAAAGGTATAAAAATCAATCGACTTAAAGAAAAATTAGGTACTCATGCTTTACCCACAGCCGAATTAACGCTAGAGAACACTCCCGCTCTTCTGGTAGGCAGTATGGGTGAGGGCGTAAAAAAAATATCCTCTCTTTTTAACATTACCCGTTTATATAATGCTTGCTGTGCCGTGGGATATATGCGGCGTGGTCTTGCATTGGCAAGGGATTATGCTCATAAAAGAGTAGCTTTTGGTAAACCACTCTCACGGCACAGCTTACATTTGGAGACACTTGCACAGATGCAAGTAGAATTTTATGGCGCGTTCCATCTTGTTTTTCACGCCATAGAACTCCTTGGAAAAGAAGAATTGAATCAAGCACGTGATCATGAGCGCGCTTTATTACGATTGCTTACTCCTCTTGCAAAGCTTTACACTGCGAAACAAAGCATCGCCTTGACCAGTGAAACACTCGAGGCTTTTGGTGGTGCCGGTTATGTTGAAGATACAGGTCTACCGCAGTTATTAAGAAATGCTCAAGTACTCTCCATCTGGGAAGGAACCACTAATGTCTTAAGTCTGGATGTACTTAGAGCTATGGCGCGTGAGGGTGCAACTGAAGCCTTCCTTCACGATGTCCATCAGCGATTAGAGAAGATTCAACACCACAACCTGGAGGCTGCGAAGCTTCATACCGTAGATGCGTTAAATCAATTAAAACATTATTTAAAAGAACTAGTGCAAACACCCTCTGATCTGCAAGCCATGGGTGCACGCCATTTAGCGTTCTCAATGACACGCATTTTCACTGCAAGTCTTTTACTTGAATATGCACAATGGGAAATCGAATGCCAGGGAGGCACGGAAGCAATTTTAGTGGCGCAGCGCTGGTGCGCTAAAAATATGACGGAATGGATTCCACTAAGTGAACTCCATCAATCTGCTTCACAAACGCTGGCTTTATAAAATTCATAAGAGGTTTTGAGGAATTAGAAATACGCTCTTTTTTAAAATCAGGTGATATCTGTAATCACTCGCTAGCGGATGCCTCGGGGGGTAAATAATTTCGCTCCTGTAGCCAGTGTTTCGCCGTCACTAAATCAGTATATGATTTTTTCTTATCACGAGGATTGCGAAGTAAGTAAGCTGGATGATAACTGACCATAAAGGGGATGCCTAGGTAGTCATGTACTGTGCCACGTAAATCCTTTAACGCCATAGACTGACCGTATAAAAATTGTCCCGCAAACCGTCCTAATGCCAAAATCAATCCAGGTTGCACTAAATCAATTTGTTGGGAAAGATATCCTCGGCATTGATTAATTTCCTCCACGCGGGGATCGCGATTATTCGGAGGACGACACTTTAAGACGTTCGCGATATAAAAATGCTGGTCATCCATACCAACACTAGCCATCATTTGTTGCAGAAGAATACCGGCCCTACCGACAAAAGGCTGCCCTTGCTGATCTTCATGAAATCCGGGTGCTTCACCTATTAACATAAGTTTGGCTTGGGGGTTACCCCGAGAAAAAACCGTATTTCTACGTGTCTTATGGAGCGGACAAAGAGTACAATTAGCTACTTCTGCTGCAAGCTCAGACAAGGGTAATGTGGGGTTACGTATAGCCAATCGCGATAATGTTGTGATTATTATAAAAACACAACATATAGTAAAAAGACATTTTGAGCAAGCACTTAAACAAATCTCAGCCGCTAGCAAACTGTTTCATTTTCTAAAAAATTTGTTACCATAAGTCATCTTTTATTCTCAATAAGCACATTTATGTCGCAGCAAATCACCGAATCTAACGTCGAACATGCAATAAGGGATGGTCGTCTCCGTCAGGCTCAATTAAAAATGTTGCACATGCTAAAACAGGTTGATGCGATATGTCGTAAGCATAAACTCGATTATTGGCTTGATGCTGGAACCCTATTAGGTGCCATACGGCATCACGGCTTTATCCCATGGGATGATGATATGGACATAGGTATGCCCCGTGAGAGTTTTGAAAAATTTCTAAGAATCGCTCCTCAAGAGCTTACCGACGACATCTGGTTACAAACAGCCCAAACAGATCCAGGCTTTTATAATATGGCGACCCCTCTAAAGATAAGGGATCGTAACAGTCGATATATTGAGAAACACGAGCATGGTAACGAACCTTATGTTCAAGGAATTTTTATCGATGTTTTCGTATATGATCAGTTGCCAGAAAATCCACAAATTCGCAAACGCTATAAATTCTTGGCAAAAAAAATAACGCGCTTATTGAGCGCAAAAAAAAGTGCAGTGGCTCTTGGACATCATGCAACAATATACAAAGCTTTAAGTAAATTAATTTCCGCAACCTGGCTTGAAAAAAGAATTGATCAAATTATTAAACGCACGCAACAGATGAATAGTCCTTATCTGGGTAGAGGCTATCACTGTGTAGGTAAAAATTGCTTAACAAAAGCAGATATATATCCGCTTAAAGAATCCGAGTTTGAGGGCGAATACTTTTTTGTTCCTTGTAATTACACCGAACTGCTAGTGCAGCAGTTTGGAGATTATATGACCCCTCCTCCTGAGCATGAGCGGGTACTTCGTCATTGCAAAGAATTAATCCCAATGATCTAAGTGATTTCAATGCCGATGAGTTAGGTTGACCAAGAAAATGACTATTCATGCGGTCATTTTGCTAAAAAAACCGCTAATTTGCCACTATTCAGCCTCAGCATGAACAAAATTAAAACACTAAACTATACTCAAATTGTAAGCCTGTAAAGATATCCGCATTGGATGCGAGGCAGGCGTCAACAAGGAGTTGGTTATGAAATACTTTTACTATTTTTTTTTACTTGCTTTTCCCCCGTATGCTGTCACTTCCCCTCTTCAACAAAACGATGTGTTACTAACCTTAAATCACGAAATCCCCAACAGTAAAACCACTATTTATGCTAATGAATTAGATGCCAACAGAAATCTCAATGAAGTCAGCCGTACCCAAGATTATCCAACCCACATAATTCGCATGGATCATGATATAAAAAATCTTATGTTAACCTGTGATACGGTTCACGAACAAATCAGCAACATCATTGTCAAACCTTTAATCAAGGATGAAATTTCCTACACAATTTTAGTAAATTGTCGCTTTAATCCAGAAACGAACCTGGCCGAAGAGTTTATAATACATAGCTACCTGGACCCCATTAGTGATGCAGGAATTCGCTATTTAGAAAATTATAAGAACGAAAATAACGGTAAGGAGATGTTTGGATATCCCATCCAGATTGAAACAGCAAAAGGCTTGGTCATCTCAATGAATATCACTGTCGGCAATCGTAAGAAACCGGAGCGTCCTCCCCTTATCCTTTATCGACAAGATCGCGGTAATCTTTATTTCAAAAATAATTATGAAATGAAGAATATATTATTTAATGACATCAATAAGCGATTTTTCTCAAATGATCCTGCCTTGATATTGCCCTTTATCGATAAATGGTTTTTCATGCATGCCAATGTTCTGTATAAAAACATTTTAAGCGAGGCCAACTATGCAGAGTTACAACCAGAAAGAATATTTATCATGGAGAAGGGAGACGAAATTTTTGTATCGAACCTCAAGCAGCATTTTGTACATCAATGCAGTAAGTATGAAAACCAACGCTGCTTGGCGGATCCGAGTCATGTTATCCCTAAATAATATCAGGGATAACCATTTTTTATCCTAATTCAGGCATAAAATGTGATTTACGCTTAGCCTTTACCGGCTGTTGTACCTCAAGAATTGCCTTATCATTAACAACTTTGGTAACACATGCGTCTGACCAGACATTGAGCGCAGTTTCCAGCATATCAATGAGACCATAGAAAGGTAATATCACCCACATCAAGGTTATAGGAACATTCATACTTGATAAAAGGCTAATACTGAGAAAAAAACATCCCATAGGAACACCTGCGTTACCAATAGCGGCAACTGTTGCAATGATAATCCATATGCCCATAGTCGGATATGAAATGGCTATTCCATGATTTTGCATCAGGTACATAACAGTTACAAAAATGAACGCAGCGCAGCCGTTCATATTAATACTGGTGCAGAGCGGCAGCACAAAACGACTAATTTCTGGCTTGACGTTTAGGTTCTTTTCAATCGTATTCATGGTTACCGGTAAAGTACCCACGGAAGACTTGGAAAAAAATGCTACAGAAAGCGCAGGTAACATGGCACGCATTGCCGCAAAGGGATGAATTTTATTTTTGGCCAGCCACAGGGGTAATATTATAAAACCCTGAATTAAATTGGCTAATACAATAATCAATAAATATTGACCGATTCCTTTGATATCCATTCCCGAGCGTAACTGCACCACCGTTGCGGTCATAAAACCAAAAAGGGCTACAGGAATAATCGCAATGACCCAGCGCGTCATCACTAAAAACATCGCATGGGCACCCCGAAAAAAATTCGTCAGTGATGCCCGGGCGTCATTATCAGGTATTTGGCGTACGGCAATACCTATAATTAAACTTAAGAATAAAACACCAATCACCTGCTGTTCCAAAAATGGCGAAAGGAGGTTAGAGGGGATGATATTGGTTAAATAAGCAAGATAACCCAAACTGTTTTTCTCTTGACTTAAATGCGGCTCACTGACCTGCACCGAATGGGGTTGAATTAAAATATATAAAAGACAGCTCACTGCTGCAGCGACAATGGTCGTTGCAAAAGTATACCTTAACGCTCGATGCCATACATTTTTCATTAATCCATCGGTGGTGTAGTTTGCTAAAGTGACAATAATCGATAAAGAAATGATGGGTAAGCTAATGCATTTAAAAATTTTTATAAAAACATCAGCAATGACTAATCCTAAATCTTTTAGAAAAGGTATCTGGGTTAAACCGCTGATAATTCCTAAACTAATCATTAGGGCATAAATTAAAGGGGTACTGAATTTAAACTTACTGCTAACTTTATGTGCCGCACACATGGGAAAACTCCTCAAATTAAACTAAAGGGGATTGAGTGTTTAGCAGCAACAACAAGTTGAGGAAATGAGGAGAGAAGACAGATTTTTCGTGTAGACTGATTGCAGTATATTCAAGAACATACAATTCCTTGGTGATTAAAATATGAACAAACAGAGCTATTTTAACATATTTAACCAAACTGTCAATAATAGCAGCGTACGGTTATAGCTCGGTTAATCACTACGATTGTTGAGTACGAGCATGTTTTTTAGGCGTGCGATGCGACTGTAAGCTTCCTCAATTCGCTCAAGGGTGATATGTTCTTCCAACACCAAGCGCGCGATTCGTTCAATGACCTCAAGAGCGCCCTCTTTAGCCCATTGATTAGCAAATATGAGCATATCCGTTCCCGCATATATTGCCAATTTCAATGCTTCATCCATACTATAACGCTGAGTAATCGCTTGCATTTGTAAATCATCACAGACAACAACACCCTGGTAACCCAAATCTTTTCGTAATAATTTATTTAACACCCGATCAGATAAACTAGCTGGCAAACCATCTGCATCTAGATGACGATTCATAACATGAGCCGACATGATCATCGCTGGAATATTTTCTTCTTTGATTAACTCGCGATACGGAATTAGTTCTTCTTCACAATAAGTATCCGTTACATCAACACATAACTCATGGGTATCCTCCAAAGCGCTACCATGTCCCGGAAAGTGTTTGTAACAACTCGCGATGTCATACTCACCAAAGATTGCAACAAACGTACGGGCAAGCTCAATCACCCGATGAGGATCAGCTGAATAACTTCGACCCAAGGCACCAATGATGCCCTGCTCTTGCTGCAGGTTCAGATCGATTACAGGGGCAAAATTTAGATTAAAGCCAGCTGATTTTATCATACGAGCCATTTTGAAATAGGATTGATAGGCTTCCATTGGTAAATGAGTATCTGCAATCTCTTTTG
>Ga0066256_1001757_pt1 | contig 27358 bp, 23 predicted proteins | sample ThiBio_1000_biof_FD_87107 | JGI IMG/M metagenome (GOLD analysis project Ga0066256, IMG submission 87107) | Wastewater bioreactor microbial communities from Cape Town, South Africa - Thiocy_expt_1000_biof (version 2) | ecosystem: Engineered > Bioreactor > Thiocyanate-remediating >... | reverse complement strand
TCGGTCGGGCCGCACAGGACAAGCAAGGGCCTGTCGGCTATCGAAGCGAAATGTGCGGTGCCGGTGTCATTGCCGACGATTGCGGCAGCGCCTGCGCACAACGGCGCAATATCCAGCAACTGGAGCTTGCCATTCAGATTGACCACCCATTCCCCGAGGGTCGCGATTTCAGCGCAGACATCCACCTCATCCGCCCCGCCGATCAGGACGACCTTTTCCATACCCTGCTGGTGCAGCCGTTGCGCCAGTTCGGCAAAACGCTGCGTACCCCAACGTTTCAGCGGATGTGCGGCAGCCGCCCCGGGCAGCAACACGACGTAATCATTCTCGTTGAGGTCATGTTCGCGCCGCAACTGTTCTATGAACAGTGCGCGGTCCGGTGCGGGATACAGCACCGGATGCAAGGTTCGCGTGGGGATGCCGATCGCCTGCAATACCGACTGCATCATCGGGAACGCATGGGACCGAGGGTCGCGCAGCACCGGCTGATGCGTATAGGGGAGGCCACCGCGGTTGCCGACGCGGATGCGTGGTGCGCTGCCGACAAGCCAGAGCAGCGTGAGCAGGAAACGGGAATGATCCGAGCGTTGCAGGTCGACGACCAGATCATAATGCCCGGCACGTACCTTCTTCAGCCACGCGAGGCTGTTGGCCCAGCGCCGTTTTTTACTACGCACATCGATCGCCCACACCTCAGAAAAACGCGGGTCGTGCGCAAACAAGCCGGCGCAGTTGGGCTGCGTGTTGAGATGGATCTCAGCGTGCGGCAAGGCTTGCGCAATGTCTTCCATGAGTGCGCTGGCGGTCACCACGTCACCCAGCGCACTCCACTTGATGACCAGGACACGTCGGATCCTGTCGAGTTGCACCGCATTCATGCCGGTGACAATTGGGGTTGATATTCCGGCACCCAGGTCTTCAATTGGCGTTTGACCGTCGCTTCGTCATAAGAGCCTGAGTGAGCCAGCCAGGCCAGGCATTCGGCATACCAGTCCGCATCTGCGGTACGTGCCTTGGCCACCCGTAGTTTGGGGTGCGGCGTCGGGAGGGTGGATTCGTCGTCGGCAAGCAATTCCTCGTAGAGCTTTTCGCCAGGGCGGAGCCCGGTGTATTCGATGCGGATACGGTCCTCGTCCGCACCCGACAACCGAATCATGAGTCGGGCCAACTCGGCAATCCTGACCGGTTCGCCCATATCGAGCACGAAAATCTCGCCGCCCTCGCCCATCAATCCCGCCTGCAACACCAGCTGCGCCGCCTCGGGAATCGACATGAAATAGCGCATGATATCGGGGTGGGTCACCGTCACCGGCCCGCCCGCCTCGATCTGCTTCTGAAATTTCGGAATCACGCTGCCGGACGAACCGAGCACGTTGCCGAAGCGCACCGACACGAAGCGCGTGCCGCCCGGCTGCTGCATGGCCTGGCAGGCCATCTCGGCGAGTCGCTTGGTCGCTCCCATCACATTGGTCGGGTTGACCGCTTTGTCGGTGGAAATCATCACGAACTTGCCGACTCGCTGCGCCTGCGCTGCCGCTGCGACCACCTGCGTGCCGAGCACGTTGTTGCGCACGGCTTCCCAGGCGTTGTCATTCTCCATCAGTGGCACGTGCTTGTAGGCTGCGGCATGGAACACCACGGCCGGCCGATACTCGGCCATTACCTGGTTCACCCACACAGCATTCTTCACGTCACCGATCACCGGCGCGATGGGCATAACAGGAAAATGCTGCGGCAATTCCTGCTCCATCGCATACAGTGCCAACTCGGACTGCTCGAACAGCACCAGTTTCGCCGGGGCAAAGCGTGCAATCTGCCGACACAATTCGGAACCAATCGACCCCCCGGCGCCAGTCACCATCACCACCTTGCCGGCCAACAGCTGGTGCAGGCCGCTGTCGTCGAGCTGCACCGGATCGCGCCCCAGCAGGTCGTCAAGCTCGACACGACGAAGGCTAGATACCGACACCCGGCCTGCCACCAGATCCTCGAGCGACGGGATGGTCATCACGTTCAACCCGGCTTCGGTACAGAGCTGGGTGATGCGCTTGCGCACGGCGTGCGCGGCCGACGGCAGCGCCAGCACGATGTCGTCCACCTCCATTTTCTTCGCACAGGCTGTGACATCGTCCAACGCGCCGAGTACCGGCAGACCCTGCACCAGCCGCCCCTGCTTGTCGCGATTGTCATCCAGCAGCCCGACCACGTGAAAACCCGCCGGATTCCGCGCCAGTTCGCGCAACAGAAAATCCGCCGCCGAACCTGCGCCGGCCACCAATACCGGCTTGCTGTCCGGACGCAACACGCTGGCAAGCCGGTGTTCCTTCCACGCCCGATAGGCCAGGCGGCTGCCACCCATCACGATCACCAACAGCAACGGATCGAGAATCAGCACCGAACGCGGGACCACCGCGTGGACGCGGAACAGGATCAGCGTCACGGGAACCAGCAGCGCTGCCAGACCCACCGCCAGCACGATGCGCTTGAGGTCGGGCAGGCTGGCGAAACGCCAGATGCCGCGATACAGGCCGAAACGCCAGAATACAACGGCCTGCAATGGGACCACCCAAGCGAGCGTGGACAGGGCCGCCGCCTGGAACTCGGGCGGCATCGCCAGATTGAAGCGCAGCCAGTAGGCACCCATCCAGGCGAAAGCCGCCACCAGGATGTCGTGCAGGATGATGATGGCGGTGCGGGGATTAACGTTCATTGCGGGATCGATGCCAGCGCCAGTCGATTGCGCGAAAAATCAGCAGATAGCTTGTCGCCGACAGTATAAGCACCCACACGGCGCTCAGCGGCAGAATCAGCAACACGAATGCCAGCGCGGCAACCACCAGCATCAGGGCATAGGCTGCCAGGGCGAGTTGGCGGTGCGACGCCCCCAGCAATACCACGCGCTGATAATAATGCGAACGATGCGCCTGCCAGATCTTTTCACCCCGTAGTCCCCGCCGTGCGAGCGTCACGCTGGCATCGACGATGAAGGGCGAAAACACCAGCAGCGGAAACAACCAGGGCCATACGTTTTGTCGTGCCCCAAGGATGCCGAGCGCAGCCGCCATGAATCCCAGCGGGATCGATCCGGCATCGCCCATGAACACGCGCGCAGGCGGAAAGTTGAAGCGCAGGAACGCCAGCGCCGCCGCCGCAATCGCAGCGCAGAATACGGCCAGTCCATGAGCGTCACCCATCCACGCAGCCAGCGCCAGCGCACCGAAGCCGATGACCGCCATGCCTCCTGCCAGGCCGTCCGAGCCATCCATGAAATTGTAGAGATTGGTCATCCACACCGCCGCCAGCGCGCCCGCCAGCAGGACCCAGCCGGTGAGCCCCAGTGCCAGGAGGCAACCTGCCGCTGCGAGGAAATGCGCCAGGAAACGCACCCGCACCGACAACCCTCGCAAGTCGTCGAGCAGCGACACGGCGGCCAGCGCGAACGCCCCCAGGCCAATCGGCAGCAAGGTGCCGTCGCTCCCCAACAGGCTCGCGACCCCCACCCCCGCCATGATGCCCAGCCCGCCAACGCGCGGCGTCGGCGTGGCATGCAGCGAACGGGCGTTGGGGTGGTCCATCGGCAGACGTTCCCCACGCCGCAGCAGCCAGGCAAGTGTCAGCCAGCAGACTACAAATGCAGCCGGGGCAGCAAACACATTCATGTTGCAGCAGCCACCGTTGCGGCCAAGCCGGCTTCCATGGAATAAGGCGGCGTCCAGCCCAGGCGCGAACGGATCGCCGAACTGTCGACATGAAGGGACCCCGTCAGGCGCGCCACCGCCGCCCGTTTGCCCAGCAAGGCTCCCATGAACGCCAGCACGCCAACCGGCACCGCCAGCAGTCGCGCCGGGCGTCCCATGGCACGCGCCACCGCACGGATCAGTTCCGGCGTCGAAACCGCCTGGCCATCGTCCAGCAGAAAAGTCTGCCCCGCGGCGGCCGGGTGTTCAACACACAGCCGGATCGCATCGACGAAATTGCCCAGATATAGCAGGCTGCGCCGATTGTGAATCGCGCCCAGCGGCAACGGCCATCCCCTTTGTATCGTTTTCATCAAACGCAAAAAATTTGCTTTTACCCCCGGTCCGTACACCAGCGGCGGACGCAGGATGACGACTTCCAGTCCGGTTTCCCGAGCAATCCGCTGCAAGCCCTGTTCGGCTTCCCATTTTGAAATCGCATACGCATCCTCGGGCGCCGGCACATCGGTTTCGCGATAGGCTGCGTCGCACCCCTCGCCATTGACCTTGATGGTGCTGATAAAAACGAAACGCTTCACACCGGCTTGAGATGCCTGACGGGCAAGATTGAGCGTGGCCTCGGTATTGACTTCACGGAATTCGGCCAGCGGGTCGCTCGCCTTGTCGCCCATCACGTGCACGCGTGCAGCGAGATGGACAACAAGGTCACAACCAGCCAGTGCAGCTTCCCAATCCGTTTCGGCATTGATCTGCCCCACCTCGACCAGTTCGACTCCCTCCGACAGAACGCCTGTGCCTTCGATCTGGCGCAAAGCGCCCCTCACGGAATGGCCGCTCCGTGACAACGTCACACACAGTGCGCGACCGACAAAGCCGGATACTCCGGTAACGAATACCTTCATGATTCGTGTTTGATTCGAGGCAACCGTCCCAGATGCTTTGCGAAATAGCGGGCCATGCTCGACAAATGCCAAGCCATGTATCGAGGGTTCTTCCTGCTCGTTCGTTGCGCTGCGTGAACCACCGACACCCCTGGGTGAAGCATCACCTCCCACCCCGCCTTCCAAAGCCGGGCGCAAATATCCACATCCTCGTAGTAAAGGAAGAAACTTTCATCAAAGCCTCCAATGTCCCGAAATGCCTCCGCCCGGAACAACATGAACATCCCTGCCACCCATTCCACCGCCATAGGCGCCTCGCCCACCGCAGGGTACCGCCCCTCGCCAAGATGAAACAGCTTGGCTGCGAGCGTTATGGGTGTGGGAAAGTAGCGCGCGTTATCCTCCCAACCGCCCGCAGGGGCGAGTACCCTCGGCGCCACCACCCCCACTTTGGGGTCCTCCATGCAGGCGATCAGTTCTGGGAACGGGTCATTTACCAGCCGTACGTCTGGATTGCATACGCAGAAAAATGGGCTGTCGCAATGCTGGAACGCTGCATTGTGGTTAGCCCCGAATCCCTGGGCGTTCGCATTATCGAATCGGTGAAAATGTTGCAGCCCATCACTATGGAACAAAGTCTGTTCAGGTACATTGCAAGTCAGATGCAAATCGAGACTCGGGGAATAGCGCGCAACATCCCCGAGCAAGTCGTTCACCATTCCGCCTTGCCGATGGCTCACCACCGACAGTGAGATCCTCTTCATATGGCCGGCACTGGACATCACTCACCAAGTCTCCAGCTACGCGCCCAACCCACTAGTACCCTTGGACTCAAAGGTATCGACCTACCATGTTGTAAAGGTCTTCATCGAGGTCTGGCGTCATGCGATGAAGCGGATTCGACTCCATGCTCCCGGTTTCCGTCACGCGGCTTGTGATTTTCGGGAAATAGGTCTGCTCTGGATCAATTGACACAAGAAATCCTGCCACCCCAGGCTCGTTGAACAGGCGCAGGAAATCCCCGTCTTCCTCGAAACACGGGCCGACGCGTGCACACGGTATGCCATAGGCCGCGAAAAGCGCCTCCCAATCCGGCAAACCCAGTCCCGTCATACGGTCGCAACCAACGTAACGTCCGCCGAAATAATTACGCTGAGTCATCCGGATCGAGGCATACCCGCCATCCTCGAAAATAAAAATCTTCAGATTCAGCTTGTTGATGGCCGCAGTTCCCAGCTCTTGCAGGTTCTGCGCAAATCCTCCGTCGCCCTCCACAAGGATCACACGCCTATGCGGATGAGCAAAGGCCGCTCCAATCGCCCCGCTCAGGCCATAGCCCATGGAGGCTAACCCCTTGTCGGTAACGATGACCTGCCCTCTTTTCTGATCGAACGCCTGCATCATTACCGTGAAAGCGCCACCGCTGCTGCACGGAATCACGATGTCGAGTGGTTCGCTCATACGCGACAGTTGCTGCACAAAAACATAGGGGGAAATATAGCCTTCCCCCGTCTTATTGATTGGCTCCACAATGGGCAATCTGTCATGCACCATGCGGCAGTAGTCAACCCAGTCCGAATGATCCCCCAACTCATGGCCTGCCAGAGACTCCAAGACGAGGTTTGCATCTGCGTGCAAAGCCATTTCGACCCTCGGATGCCCTTTATTTAATTCAGCAGCATCGCAGTCAACTTGTACCACGCGTCCATTAGGCGCGAACTGCTGCCAATTGAACCCGGTCTGCTGCAGCCCCAAACGGCTACCCAAGGCAACGACCAGATCAGCCTGTTGCAACAACAAATTGCTGTATCGCTGTCCCCATGTATTAGGCCTGCCGAAATACATCGGATGGTCCACACCGAGCCGATCTGCCCCGTTCCATGTGGTGGCAATCGGTACGCCCATATCCGCAAGCCTGTCATAGAGCTTTTCAGTAGTAGATCGATGCACGCCGCCCCCCAACAACAACATAGGGCGTTTTGCTGCGTTGATCGCGTCAACAAGACGTACCAAAACTGAGTTATCCAGAGCCGGTAGCACCCCTTCAGTCGCAGCAGGTTCAACCACGCTCAAGCTCTCCGGATCGACATCACGTCCCTGAACATCCAGAGGAATCTCGATGAATACCGGACCTTTTCGGCCTTCTGCGCCATCTTGTACATACCGCATAAACGTCGACCGGTTTGCAACATCATCAAGCAACACTGAATGACGCGTAATCGGTCGGACAATATCCACCCCGGCAATTTCCTGAATGCCTTTCTGGCGCAGCGTGTTTCGGCTCAGATCATCAGTCTTGACCTGACCGCCAATAACCAAGAGCTCGCGGCTTTCCAGCCACGCCCCACCAATCGCGGTAACAATGTTGGTAAGCCCAGGCCCCGCAGTAACCAGCGCAAATGCCCGCTCAGTCGGGTTACTCTCGTTGAAATACTCAGTCGCGATACCCGCTGCCACCTCGTGTACGACGGGGATACATTTGAAGCGCGTGCTGGCACTCGCCACCAGATGCATAATGTTGCCGCCTGCGACAAAGAAGCAGTGCGTGAATCCCTTGTCTTTCAGCCAGTCGGCCATTAGATCGCTATAGCGCATCCATTTCTCCAATCATAAAATCCCTAATTCCATCCCCCGTCTGCGCAACTACGAGTGGTGTGGCATCTGGCCATCCTCAATGATCTTGCCATGCTCTAGACGTACGATCCGGTTACAGACACGCTCAAGCATGGCAATATCATGCGAGGCGATGATGATGATCGCTGTCTTGTTTATGAGTTCATGCAATCGTAGCGACGCCTTCTCATTGAATTCTGCATCACCCACGCTCAACCATTCGTCCATGAGCAGGATATCGGCGTTTACCGACGTCGATACAGCAAATGCCAAACGCACAATCATCCCGGAAGAATATGTTCTCAAGGGAAGATCCAGATATTCCCCGAGGCCTGAAAATTCTGCGATCTCGGCCATCTTGGGCCGAATTTCACTCGGCTTCACACCCATCATCAGGCCGCGCAGCACGATGTTCTCGTAACCCGTGGAGTCCGGGTCGAAACCGTTCGTAATGTCGAGCAACGAAGCAATCCGTCCCTGTATGTCCAGGCTGCCACCCACCGGCTCGTAGACGCCGTTCAAGACGCGCAGCAGCGTGGTCTTGCCCGCACCATTGTGGCCCACCAGTCCAACCCGGTCACCCTCGCGGAAGTCGAAGCTTATGCGATCCAGAGGTCGAATGATGACGCGATGTTGGCCCTCATGCTTGATTGCGCCACCCGTGGCGGCACTGATGAATGCCTTGCGTAAGGAACGTTGTGAGGCGTCGTAAATCGGGAAATCTACAACGAGGTCGTTGGCGCGAATATAAGACACGGTCTAGAGCCAATAAGCAACACGTGAACGGAAACGTGCAAAGAACAGAAGCGTGACCGAGATCCCGGCCAAAGTGATCAGTGCGGTCATGCCGAAAACATGCGCCAGTTGTTGGCTGCCGCCGATGATGGGCGCCCGCATCGTTTCCAGCAGATAGTAGAAGGGATTCAAGTCGACAGCCCAATGACGCCCTTTCAATGCATCAGGATGCCAGATCACCGGCGTCAGGTAGAACGCGACCTGCATGACATTGATGACGATCTGCGGGATGTCGCGAAAGCGGGTGCATAGCACCCCCAGAAACAGCCCCATCCATACTCCATTCAGCGCAACCAACGCAATAGCGGGTAAAACAAGGAATATTTCCCAGCCTACCTTATTCGGGAAGATCATGAGGACAACGGCCACAATCACGAGATTGTGGCCGAACACTATGACATTTCGCCAGACCAGGCGAAGCACGTGTGCCGTAAGCGGAATTGAATTGCTTTTTATCCCAGCCTCGGCGCCAATGAACACCATGCAGCTTTCGTTGATGGTGGTGGAGATCAACCCCCAAGTCACGAGACCAATGGCCAGATAAGGCAGATACTGACTGATCTCCGCATGCAAGATCTGGGAATACAGCATGCCAATCGCAGCCACCATGATGCCCGTACTGGCAGTGATCCACATGGGTCCGAGGGTTGAGCGCCTATAGCGCTGCCGGATATCGTGCCAGCCCAGAAAGCCCCAGAAATGCACCGCTGCCAGGCTTTGGGCAATATCCAAGAGTGCGGCGCGCAAGCGCCTGCCGAAACCGATACTGGAATAGTCAGCCATTTCTAACAGATGGTCATATGCAGATTTCAGAACCCGATGCCCAGGAACAGTTCGATCTGGACTGCCATGTACTCCAGCATTTCTTCAGTCAAGCCTGGATATACCCCCACCCAGAAGGTGTTGTTCATCACCGTATCTGTGTTGTCCAAATTATCTGGCAAACGATAATTTCGGCCTTCCATGTATGGCTGACGGGTAAGATTTCCGGCAAACAGCAGCCGCGTGCCGATTTTACGTTCATCCAGATATTGCAGCAGGGCAACACGATCAAATTCCACATCGTTTCTCAGTGTGATTGGGAAACCAAACCACGATGGATCCGACTTAGGTGTTGCTTCGGGCAGGATTAGAAAATCCTCGCAGGACTTCAGGCGTGATCGAAGAAAATTGAAATTTCGCTTCCTCGCCTCGATGAAATGATCAAGCTGCTGCAACTGCGCCAGCCCGCATGCCGCCTGCATATCGGTAATCTTCAAGTTGAAACCGAGGTGCGAGTAGGTGTACTTGTGATCATAGCCAAAGGGAAGCGTGCCCAATTTCCAGGCAAAGCGCTTGCCACAGGTATTATCCTTGCCGGGCGCGCAGTAGCAGTCCCTGCCCCAATCGCGGAAGGACTCGATAATGGTCTTGAGTTGTCCGTCATTGGTGAATACTGCCCCACCTTCACCCATGGTGATGTGATGGGCAGGGTAAAAACTCAGGGTGCCGATATCGCCGAAGGTACCGACTTTTCGCCCATCATAGGTAGACCCCAATGCGTCGCAACAGTCCTCGATCAGCCAGAGGTTATGCTGCTTGGCCAAGCGGATAACGGCATCGATATCGAAGGGATTGCCCAGGGTGTGAGCGATCATGATGGCCCGGGTTTTCGGACTGATAGCCGCTTCGATCTTGGCGGGGTCGATGTTGTAGGTGGGTATGTGCACATCCACGAACACCGGTGTCAGGCCAAACAGAATGCTCGGGTTGACCGTTGTCGGAAAGCCCGCAGCCACCGTAATGACTTCGTCCCCAGGACGCAACGCCCGATCTCCCAGCTTGGGCGACGTCAGCGCAGCCAAGGCCAGCAAGTTGGCAGACGAGCCGGAGTTGGTCGTCAGAACGTGGTTGACCCCGAGAAACTTCGCAAGCTGTTGCTCGAACGCTTCGTTGAAGCGGCCCGTAGTTAGCCAGCCATCCAGAGCAGCCTCGGTCATGTATTGAAGTTCCAAAGCGCCGATCACCTTGCCTGACGGCGGAATCACGGACTGCCCCCCCGTGAACGGTTTTGATGACGCCGTCTGGTTGGCATACTGGCTGACCAGCGACAGGATTTGTTCTTTCAGAGCTGCGGAAGACGATTCCATTTCGTACACTTTCTATAAGATTCTGTCAGAGATAGGCTTCGATCTGGCCCAGAGTGATTTGGCGCATGTCGGCGCCCGCCACATCTGCACGGTACCATTCGACGGTCTTTTCCAAGGCCTGGTCGAGTCGCCATTTTGGGTGCCACTGCAGCTCGGCCCGGGCCTTCGAGCAGTCGAGCCGGAGATAATTCGCCTCATGTGCATGCTCTCCCCCCTCCAGCTCCCAGCGGGCCCCGTCTTTCCAGAGAGATGTCACATGGTCGACGATCCACGACACCGGTTGCGCGTCGTCATCAGCAGGACCAAAGTTCCAGCCTTGCGCAAAGGGCGTTCCCTGTTCGTATAGACGTTGGGCGAGCAGCAGGTATCCCGAAAGAGGCTCCAGCACATGCTGCCAGGGGCGAATGGCATGCGGATTGCGTATCCGCACCGGCTGGCCAGCACGGACCGCACGAATAATGTCGGGCACCAGTCGATCGTCCGCCCAGTCGCCACCGCCAATTACATTGCCCGCACGAGCCGATGCCAGCGCGACACGATGCTCCTGGTAGTGACCGGGATTGAAATAGGAACTGCGGTAAGCGGAGACCACGAGTTCCGCGCAGCCCTTGCTGTTGCTGTATGGATCGTACCCCCCCATCGGGTCTATCTCTCGATACCCCCACGGCCACTCGCGATTCTCGTAGCATTTGTCGCTCGTGACGATGATTACAGAACGCACTGACGGGGCTTGCCTCACGGCCTCGAGCAAATTGACCGTACCCATCACATTTGTGGCATACGTTTCAACGGGATGGGTATAGCTGTGGCGAACCAATGGCTGGGCAGCCAGATGGAAGACGACATCAGGTCGCGACTCCACCAATACCCGTGCCAGTTCATCCCCCTCCCGAATGTCGCCAAGATGCGAATGCATCCCTTGGACCACGCTGGCCGCCTCATACAGACTGGGATGGGTGGGCGGAGAAAGCGCATAGCCTGTGACCTCCGCTCCCATGCTTTGCAGCCAAAGGCAGAGCCAACTCCCCTTGAAGCCAGTGTGGCCCGTTATAAAAACCCGCTTGCCCCGCCAGAAATCCGGGCTGGTCACCATACCTTCCACGGCGCCTTACCCTCCTGCCAGAGCGATTCCAGATGCTGTTTGTCGCGAAGGGTGTCCATCGGCTGCCAGAAACCGTGATGGAAATACGCCTGAAGCTGCCTTTCGCTCGCCAGTCTTTCGAGCGGCTCCCGCTCCCAAAGCACCGCGTCGTCGTTGATATAGTCGATCACCTTCGGTGACAGCACGAAGAAGCCGCCGTTGATCCACCCGCCGTCACCATGTGGTTTCTCGCAAAAGCTCATTACGCTGTTGCCATCGAGATCGAGCGCGCCGAACCGGCCCGGGGGCTGTGTGGCGGTCACAGTAGCCAGGCAGCCGTGCGCACGATGAAACTCCGTCAGCTTGTCGATTTCAACATTACCCACGCCATCCCCGTAGGTCATGCAGAAATCGTCTTCACCCAAGTAGTCTCGTACACGCCGGAGCCGCCCCCCGGTTTGGGTAACGTCACCCGTGTCCACTAAGGTTACCCGCCACGGCTCTGCATTGTTCTGATGCACCTGCATCTCGTTTCTGGACATATCGAAGGTGATATCCGACATATGAAGAAAGTAGTTGGCAAAATACTCCTTGATCATGTAGCCCTTGTAACCGAGGCAGACAATGAACTCGTCGATCCCATAGTGGGAGTACAGCTTCATGATGTGCCACAGAATCGGCTTGCCGCCGACTTCAACCATGGGTTTGGGACGCACCCCAGTCTCTTCGCTCAACCGGGTTCCCAACCCGCCCGCCAGTATCACTGCTTTCACTTCAACCTCGTCTTGTAAATCAACATTTGCCGGAATCAGGCAGGCAACGCGCCGGCCCGAAATACATTCTCATCGATAGATAACGAAATATGGTAAACCGATACCATGCGCCTTCAAGGCCGCGGCCCCCTCTCCTCAGACATGCTAGAGATCGACTTTTGCATCCGGGCACCAAGACCAAATGCTTTGGCCGCCAGCAGCTTGCGGCCGACACTATACAGCCAAGGATTCCGACGAGCCTTCTGGGCCAGGAAAAAAATCAGCTGGTCCATCGCCCCAACGTCAGGCTGAATGGTGGCCCTTTTCAGCATGTACTGCTTGACGTCCCTCAGTTCGTGCATAAAAAGCGCTAGCCTCGGCAGGAGGGCCGCGTTGGACAATCGCCCAACAATCTGCATCTGGCGCAGACCTTCCAGACGCGCGTGCAGGGTTGCCATCGTCATGACAGGAAGATTTTCTTTTGGCGCCAGCTCCTGGAAATATTCGAGAAATTCGCGCATCTCGTCCGCGCTTGGCAACTGCATGGGTTCCCCAGTTTCGACGTAATGCATCATCTGCCGCAGCATCTGGATAAACATTTCGTCGACCAATCGAAAGTGACTACCGTCCGGATGGGTTTCCACGACCCCGACAAGAAAACCCGGATCGACCACACCGGCCTTCTCCGCATGGCGGGCGAGCCGGATCAGGCCAGTCGTCCAGGGCCAGTAAATGGGCTGACTCGCCTTGCGTGTCAGTCTGCGGAATCGTTCGCTGACCTCGGACGTTTTACGCGCCACCAGGGGATAATTGACGAATACGGTGCGCTTCCCCGCAAGTGCGCGCATGAAGCCGAAGACGTGCGAATAGATCTTGGAAACCGCGATATAGTCCGCGCTGTCAACGAACGCGCTCTTGCGCAAAACATGGCGTGACAGGAGGGCCATGGCCGTCGTCAGGCCATGGCGCCGAACCAGGTCGCGATAATCGCCCTCCACTAATGCGCTGTCTTCGCGCATGGCGCCGGGCAACTCGAAGTGATGGATGAGATTGTGCCGATGGAGGTTCGCCCCGGCCTCATACTCCCTCGCGTTCAACTGATTGAACACATAGGCATCCGCCCCCGCGCCGGAAACCACCATGTTAAGCAGCAGCCGAAGGGTAGGGACGACGATTTCGTCATCGTCCCCCAATAGCCAGACATAGCGCCCGCTCGCTTGCGGAAAGGCCCGGTTGACGTTTTCCTCTGCCGAATCGACGAATTCCTGATATTCGAGCGCCCGCATGTTGGGCAGCATGTGCTTCGCCGCGCGCAGGACGGCGGCTGTGCGATCGGTGCAGGCATTCGCGGCAACCAGCACCTCGACATCATGCTCGTGCCCCAGCGCCGACTCGGCCAAGCCGCGTAGCTGGCGAGCCAAATTCCGATCCCGGTTATAGGTCGGAATCAGGATGGTGAGCGCGAGCTCCCCCGGTTCCATTCTCATCGGTTCACCATCCGAACCGCCTGGCGTGCCGCGCGCAAATTTGAAGGGACGCCCTTTCGGGTAAAGGATTGCAGCGCGTCTTGCCGCGTCTGGCGTTGACCGCCCGGCCATGAACCAGACATTCTCGGCCGTTTCAAGACTGCCGCTGAGGCCGCGAAGCAACATCAGCACACGCGCTTCCGATACACCCTGCCGCCCGCGATCGAGACCGAAGGCAATCTGCATGGTGTTCGCCAGGACCGGGGGCAGAGACCGCTCGAAGAAGCCCAGGATCGTTTGCCGCTGCTCATCGGTGAACCGTTCCTCCGCCCGACCGCTCTTCCGGCCAAGCAGGATCTGCTCCAGGACCATGCGGGCGACAAAGAAACCGAGCAGGCTGTTGTTGAGCTGCCAGTTGCTTTTCGACAACTCGATGCCCTCGAAGGCATGGAACGCCTCGACCGGCAGCCCCAGTCGGGCGGAGGCTTCCGACAGCAGCCGGATCAGCCCGAGCGTGAACGAATACAGTGTCAGCTGCCGTTGCTCGGCGGACACGCGCGTAATGCGCCCGCGCTCCCCAGACAGGGTGTTGGCTCTGTACACCACGACCGGCTTCGGGATCACCACCGCAGGCCTGTCGTGGAAAGCGAGCATCATGGCCACGGAGTGGCTGTATACCGGAGAAATATCGGATAAGCGCTGCCATTCCTGGACCGACAGGCCACCGCGCCGGAAGCACAGGCACGAAATCGTGGTCGTGGCGGAGATCAGACCGAAATCGCGGAACAGATCGAGACCTTGAGCGTAGGTGATGGTCGGGTATGGGGCCTCGAAATATCCGTGCACCCTCTCCCCCACCTGTGCGACCCGGTTCAGAAGGACGAAGTCCGCTCTCCCGCTGTCAAGCACGGGCATCAGTTCGGCCAGCGCCGTCTCCACCACCTGATCGTCATCGCCGAAGGACCAGACATACTTCCCCGCCGCATATTGCAGGGCATTTTGCAGGCTTTCCTCATCGGTCCTGCACTCGCGGTCCTGGTGACGGTATTCGACAAATGCGTGAGTGGCCGCGAAACGCTCCACCACGCTGCGGGTGGCATCGGTGGAATAGTTGTCCACACAAGTCACGACGACCCGCTGTGCGCAGTCGGCGTATTCGATCGCGCGCACCAGCGAGGCCAATGCGTCGTCGAGCTTGGCCGCCCGGCTGCGGGTCGGAATCAGAATGGTGAGAAGAGGTGTTATAGGCACTGGTTATGTTCTGAAGAAATGTTGAATCAAGGCAAAAAGCTCATCCCACGCCGCCGGACCCGTCTGATCAGCAGACTGGCCGTTTCGGCGGCACCCTTGTCCCGATAAATGGAACGGACGATCTCAATAAGACCGGCGATCTTCAACAATGGATTCACATGGTTCAGGTAGGGCACGACGACGGGCTCGACATATTTGCGGCCAGCGGCCTCTGACTGAGTCAGAGATATGAACTGCCCGAGCGCATCGTGGAAAACGTCGAAATGGTGTAGGAAATGATCCCGTGCCAAGTGAACAGTGCGTTTGGCGCGGTCAATCTCGCTGGGGTCTGTGCCCCACGCGATCCCGTCCCAGCCATGCTCGTCAGCCCCGATAACCCGATCGAAATATGGGTTGGGCAGGAAAACCACCGGGCATCCGCACAGCAGCGCCTCGATGGCCAGGGCGGTATTCTCGTAACAATAGAAAAGCTCCGACCTGCGAAAAAGTTCGGCAATCTCGGGTTGGGTAGGTGAATCCGAAAAGTCGCGCGTGATCTCGGTGCTGTCCCGGGTGATGTCGAACAATTCGCCGCCATGATGGTACTTGTATTTTCCGGCATAGAAGCAGGTGCCACGTCGTTCCCGCTCGGGAACAGGCGTGAATATGCGCGGATCGGATGCGGGCACGAACAGTGTCAGCCGGGAGGCCCGGATGGATCTGGCGAGAGTCTCTGAGTAGGCAATACAGAACTCGTCTTCGCCATACTGGGTGTCGCCGCCCAGCAGGCCGAGGAAGTTGAGGACATACCTCACCACGAAGGGCGCCTTGAAAGGGTTGCCGCGAACGGTTTCCGGATAGACAACAATGGGCGCCAGGCCCGCCGCAAAATCATGCTCGACGGTCGCCTTGGTGAGGATCGGCGTGATCAACTCGGGATGCGTAGCGTACTGCGGCAAATAGTAGGGGTGCGTGATGAGATAGGCGCGCTCCCCGGCCCGATTGAGGGCGTGGCACAGGAGGTGCAGCACCTTAATCCCCGCCGACGTCCTTACATAGCGGGGCGCAACGACGTAATAGGGATGGCGGGGCTTCGGCAACAGCCAGTCGGCACCTGCCTGCTCGCTGGGCAAGGAATTCGGGCTCTGAACCATTTCAGCGGCGTCCATCAGCGCGCCCCCAAAGCATGGCGTATATAGTCTGCGGTCGCTACGATCTGGGCATCGAGCGGTAATGGCGCGACCGCATAGCGCGCGAGCAGGACATTCAGGCCAGCCGCATCGCCGACATATCGGTCCTCCGAATCGGGATTGACGGGCGGGCGCTCAATCGGCATCGACGGCTGGTTGAGCGCTGAACGAACGCGCACTGCCAATTCACCGACTTCGATGGCTTCACTCCCCACCGTATCAAATCTGACTGCCGATCCCCGCGCGCATTCATCGGTGAGGCAACGCATGCAAAGCTCGAACAGGTCGCCGATGAAGAAGTATGAGCGCACAACCGGCTTGCTGGCCCTCAAACGTATCGGGCCACCCCGCAAGACATCCACGATGATAGCCGACAAGACGTAGGTATCAAACTTGTTCATGCACGGGCCGCTCAGGTTGAATATGCGCGGCGCGACCAGTTGCACGCCACGGCCAGCGCACGCCTTCTCGAATCGAGATTCATCCTCTGCCTTGAGCATGCCATAGAAGCTGGCCGCGGAATCGCGCTTCCCGCCGAGAAGGTGGTCGTAAACAGCACCCGATGAGGCAAGCATTACGCCCGAGACATTTCCATCTTCGACAATGGATGCGGCAATACCAGAAATCTCCCGGTTACGCTCGATATAGTCCTGATCAGAAAGCGAACCGACGCGGTCCTTGGTGAGAAACGCAAAATGGAAGAGCCATGCAGGACGTCCACGCAGAAGCCGAGTGGCTCCAGATAGCTCATGAACTGGAACGAGAGTTCCATCCCCAAGCGTCATGGTCTGTTGCCTTGAGCCACAGAGGATCACCCTCTGGGTGAATTTCTGGCCCAATGCACAGTGAAGCATCTCTGCCAGGGCACGTCCCAGCCATCCGGTAGCGCCCGTGATCAGAAAAACGCGTCGGTCATTAATTAGTGCCGAAGAAACTTCAGGGGTAAATGCAAGTACCATAGCGTGCTCGCCAGTCTATTCAGCGGCAGACAAGAAATCGGGTTGCCGTATGGCTTTGAACGTTTCTCGGATCATGTTTTCTGATTCTGATGAACGCGGCAAGGCAAGTCTTTGCAAACGGCCAGCCTGGTCGATGCCAACAATGGTATATGCGGTGGAGGTGTGCTTCTTGTCTGCCGCAAAACGATCGAACAAATCCTGCTCTGTCGTCGCCGCAAGCACTTCGCCTAATCCATCGATGTGCGCAAGCAAACCTCGAATATGGGCAGCCAGGGTGACCGCACTTTGTGGAAGCGTCTCCTTGCCGGTGCTGATCCACGCAAAGTGAAGCGCAGCCAGGATGCCGACACCCACTGCCACGCCGTGACTGACAGCGAACTGGGCCGCCCCCTCGATCGCATGCCCGAACGTATGACCGAAATTAAGCAAGAGCCGTTCATTGTGATCGAATTCATCTACTTCAATAAACCACTTCTTCGAGCGCAAGCTCAATTCGATCAGGTGTGAAAGGTTTATGTTATTCAGTTCGGCCGACGGATGCAGAGCCAGATAACGCGCGAAGGCATCTTCGCCGCGTGCGTAACATATCTTGGCGGCCTCGCACAGACCCGCCACCTTTTGTTCGACGGCAAGTGTTCCACATAAATCAGGGTCAATCAGGATTTCGTCTGGCGGATAGAAATTGCCGACGATGTTCTTGTATTGGCCGACGTTGACGGCGGATTTCCCACCAATGCACGAATCGACCATGCCCAGGAGGGTGGTCGGCAGGTACTTCCAGGAAACCCCCCGCATGTAGATGGAAGCGCAAAAAGTGGCGACATCCTGGATGACTCCCCCCCCGACTGCGATCAGGTTCGTGCTGCGCGTGGCCCCACTATCCCTCAAACGGATAATCACCTCGGACATGCGATCGAGGCTTTTTGCATATTCGGTAGCATCAATCGCGATGACCGGGCGTCCGCAAGGCACCAGTCTCCCCTCGAAGAAGCTATCGCACAGAAAAATGCTGTCGCCTGCCGCCTTTAATGTCGCCTCTAGCAGACCTTCCCCAATTTCTACTTGATAGGGTTTGATTTCAGAGTTGATGTCAAAGGATACGGACACGGCTAAATCCCAAGTCAGCAGCTATGAACTGCCCAGTAATGCCCGTATTCTCTTCCGAGCAGAGAAACATGGCGAGTCGAGAAACATCTTCCAACTGCGGCAGACGATTGAATTGCGTCGCCCCCGCCAGTTCGCTTATCTGCTCGGCAGTAAGGTTTTTGCGAGTCATTGGCGTATCCAATGCCCCGGGAAGTATGGCATTGACTAGATGCCCATCCGCCGCGAGGTCCGCCGCTGCCGACAATACCAATCCACGGAGCGCTGACTTCGTCATGCTGTAAGAGAGTTTGTTCTGCCTCGCAATCTCCTGCCAGATCGAACTGATGACACACAGCCTTGCCGGTTTCACCAGCAAATTCCGCTGCAGAAGCAACTTCAGTGAAGACAGGATATACACGCAATTGGCCTGATAGAGCTGCAGATGTGCATCCAGGTCCACGTCATAAACACTGTCGTTAACATTCCCTCCCTGGGCCCAGCATACGGCGTGGTAGGGAGCATGCTCATCGTAGACGTCCAAACTTCCGTTATTGGCCAACGGATCGGTAGCTATCCATGACACGCCTTTGGTGTGAGCGGAGTCCACATTGCGGGTCACGCCAACCACATTCCAGTTACGGGACAAAAACATGTCTGCAATGGACAACCCAATTGCACCACTGGCACCGAACAGCAAAACAGTTTTGCGCGATTCTTGCATGACGAAATCAGATGTTTGGCGGAGTGACATATATAGAAGAACTCGCCTTCTCGTCAGCGGAGAGGACATGCCACCGTTTTTCCAGCATCTCGATGCGTTTGACGTCCTCTTTCAGAATGGCGCTGTAATACTCACGCTTGTTCAGCAACCAGAGCAGCTCGAAATGCACGGCCTGAAGCAACCCGGTACGGATGTCCGCTTGCTCCATTACTGATGCGTCAAAGATGATTTTCCTGGTTTCAAACCTCGAAAGATGATTCGACTTCAATTCCTCCATGATCGGAAGCGCATCCATCGACACCCCCCCACCCACCACAAACTCCAAGCCATTGCTCTTGCACGCCCCCGCAGCTGCCAGGCAATAAGAAGTCACTTTCGGGTCGTTAATATCGTCGCGAGTGAGCCCCATAGACAAGGAAAAATCGACACGCCCGAACACCATTCCGTCTACCCCATCGGTTCGAGCCGCCATTTGTACCAAGTCATCCATGCACCCCAGTGCGCTCTTGGTCTCCAAGTTGAAGAGAAATCGCGTGTCGCGTTGTTCGTCCTGGTTATATACCTTGTTCTTTGCGTCAATGAACTTAGACAAGGCATAGCTGCTCTCGATCATAGGGGCAATAATGTATTCGACACCGTACTGCTTGCTCTCCATCAAATCACGCATTGCCTCACAGCCACCGATCTTGAGGCCGACATTCAGACCAGCCTTGCGCGCCAACTCTATAAGTCGCAACAATTCATCCGTGCGTGTCCCTTCTGCCTCGAATTCAGCTTTTACCCCAACGTATCCCAGTTCTTCTCTGCCTCGTTTAAGAAGATCCAACATTTTTCTTTCATACTGATTCATAACAGCCTCCAACTGAGATTAACGCAAGTTCCTAATCGTACATCTATCCCGAGGCACCCCATGTCCTCGAGCAAAGCCCATCACATTCCAACATCGAACATTCGGCACGTTAACCTTCAGTTCAAAACTCATCGGAGTTTTCATGTTTTCATATGGGGCCAATTTTCGGCCATGAATAAACCAGACAAAGGTTCGCCATAGTGGCTTTTTGGCCGCGCTATTTGTAGATCGCAAATCGTGCAATTAGGTTTAAAGAAAGTCGCCCTGATGAATTTAAAGACCCGACCAGACCCGTGCATGGAAGAAACGAAGTTGTCCAACAGATCACACTCGATTCCGGAAAAAATTGGCGACTCGGCGAAATCGCGTGGATTATATCTATCGCCACTCAGTGTACCAATTTTTGAAGCCTTACTATGTATCGACAGAATTAGAACTATCAAACGGTTCTGTGAGTGTGGCTGCTGAAAGCCCATTAGATGAAACTGCAATCAGCCACCAGATCAACAATGACCAGTACGCTGAATAAAGTGCACTGTGGGTGTTTAGGGGAAACAGCCAGGAAAACGCTCCCAGCCATGACGCCCACGCTAACGGAAAATCCGATATTCCCCGGCTTGTCCGAATAAAAAGAACAAAAAACACCAGCAACCCTGCCAACCCGATAAGCCCCGTTTCAGAGCCCACCTCCAGCAACAATTGATGGGCATAGATCTGCCCCGTACCGTCAGGACTAAGAAAAGGATCCCCCGCCTCGGCAAATTGGGGATAGGCATAGCGATACGAGCGGACACCCGCACCATTAACCGGATAATGCTCCAGCACTGTGAGTGCGTTGCGCCACAAATGCAAACGCTGGGAACTGGCGGCATTCAGGCCTTCGTAACTGAAGTCCATCGCTTCAATGGACTGGTTCATGCGCTGAGCAAACTTGGGGTTGACCTGATAGGTTCCAAACCCCGCCACGACGGCGATCAGCATAATGGGAACCCATAGCCGGGCCGGATGAAAACCCAGCCGCCTGGCGTACACCCAACTCCACATCAGGGTGGCGATGGCGAAGACGATCCAGCTTTCGCGGTTGCTGGCGAGCAGAACGACCGTTGCGGTGCCGAGCCAGGCCAAAGCCAGTTGCCATTTGGCGCCGTGACGGGAAACGTATTCCCACACGATGGGCGACAGCATGGCAAGCGTCAGGCCGAGCTTCCAGTCGTGCGGGCCATAGAGGCCATTCAGCCGTTCGGGGTAGGCATAGCCAAGCAGATCGTAGCCGACTGCGGCCTGGATCAGGGCATCCAGGGTCCAGAAAAGCAGCAGCCATGCCGACAGCTTGAGCAGGCGCTGGCGCGCGCGATCTTCGCGCAGCATCCAGATCATATAGATGCCGGCAAAGTATATGCGCGGGTAGGTGAGCGCGGTACTGAGCGATTTGGTGAACCAGATGGAATCCGGCACCGACAGCGCCATGGGGATCCAGATGCACAGGAACAGCAGGCTGAAGGTCCTGGCGCCGCCCTCCCACACGACCTGCTTGCCATGCCGCCAGATCAGCATGCCGCCCAGGATGGCCATGATGAACACGGGCAACTCGGACGAACGGCCGAACGGCAGCAGCAGGAGGAATGACCAGGCGAGGACGACGGGTGGCCAGGTTGCGGGGCGGAAAAAGGATTTCATCGCTAGACTTTATTGACGGACGCACCGTGCATCCGGCAGGGTGGATAGTACCGCACCACTCCGGACTTTCATGCAATGAAAGCCAGCGGGTCCGACTGGTCGGCGGGTTTTTCTCCCGCACCTTCGACGAAGATGCGGTGCCAGACGGCAAAGCTGAGCAGCGTCCATATCGCACTGCCATGCCGGCCACCCTGCTGTTGTGCACGCAGCAGCTTGCGGACCTCGGATGGGTCGAACCAGGCACGGATCCCGTCCGCTTCCGGCAGGACTTTGAGCAGCGTCTGTAACCGTTCGCCGCGCAGCCAGTCGTTTACCGGGACAGTAAATCCTTTCTTGCGCGCCCATAGATGCTCGCGTGGCAGATAGCGCTCGCCCCACAGCCGCAGGAAGCGCTTGCCGGTGCGTCCCTCGATCTTGTAAGCATCCGGCAACGCCAGGCCGAATTCGACCACCCGGTGGTCGAGGAACGGCACACGGCCTTCGATGCCCCAGGCCATCAGCATACGGTCGGCCTTGGTCAGCAGATCGTCCGGCAGCCAGGTTTCCAGATCCACGCATTGCATGCGCTGCAGCCGTGTCCACTGTCGCGGGGTGCGCTGCCACGCCTGCTGGAAGGGTTGCCGCCAGCCAGGCAGGGCTTCGGCTAGCCGCGGACTGAACAATGCAGCGCGGGTGCCGTCGAAGACGCCCTTGCTGCGGAAACCGCCGCTGCCGGGGACACGCATCGCCGCCCAGGCTCGCTTGACCCAGGGTGAACGATAACGCCCGTAGCCCGCGAACACTTCATCCCCGCCTTCGCCGGAAAACACCACTTTCAGTTCTGCACCAGCCTGTTCGGCCAGCATCGACACCGGCAAATTGGCATAGTCCGCTGTGAGATCGTCGGCCGCCCACACGCTGCGCGGCAGGCAGTTCAGCATATCGTCGGCACTCACCTCGAATACGCTGTGACGGGTATGGAACTGCTCGGCGACACGCCGCGCCGCGTCAAGCTCGTTGTGCACCGAACTGCCCGGGAAGCCCACCGAAAACGTACGCAGAGGCTCAGCCATCCGCTGCGCCAGCATGGCGGCCAGCAAGGAAGAATCGACACCCCCGGAGAGGAACAGGCCCAGCGGGACGTCGGCACGCATATGGATGTCCATCACGTCCTGCATCAAGACGTCAAAGCGTTCCAGTGCATCGTTCAAGCCAAGATCGAGCGGGGTGACCTGCAACGGCGACCAGTAGGCGTGCAATTCGATCGTCAGGGTACGGGTATCGATCCGGGCCAGATGCGCGGGCGGCAATTTCGCCACGCCTTGCAGCAGCGTGCGCGGCGCGCAGGTGAAATTGGACTGCAGGAGTTGGGCAAGACCCTGGGGATCGACCTCGGGTTTCCCCAACCAGGGCTGCAGCGCCTTGATCTCGGAGGCAAACGCCAGCCCTCGGCTATTGCGGCAGTAGTAAAGCGGCTTGATGCCCAGCCGGTCGCGCGCCAGGATCAGTTCTCCGCGTTGCACATCGTGGAGCGCAAAGGCAAACATGCCCTGCAGGCGGTCGAGGAAAGCGATTCCCCAGGCCTCGTAGCCGTGCAGGATGGTTTCGCAGTCGGAATGGGTGGCGAAGCAGTGGCCGAGCGTTTCCAGTTCGGAACGCAATTCGCGGTAGTTATAGATCTCGCCATTGGCGACCAGGATGAGGCTGCGGTCCTCGTTGTAGAGCGGCTGCGCGCCGCCCTCCAGATCGATGATGGCAAGCCGGGTATGCAACAGGCCGACATTGCCCGCCACATGCCTGCACTGCCCGTCCGGTCCGCGATGCGCGAGGCGCCGCGCCATGTCATCGAGCAGGGCCGCTTCGACCGGGTTGGCTGAAACGACGCCAGCGATCCCGCACATGCTAATTCCTTGCCGTGCGGCGGTATTCGATCGTCACGGCGTGCGGAACGCTTTAACGCGTGCTGCCGGCGGCGACAGCCGAAGCGAACGCATCGATCACCGGCTGGATCAGGTTCCGCTTGAGCTTGAGGGCGGCCTGATTCACGACCAGGCGCGAACTGATGTCGCTGATGTGCTCGACCGCAACCAGTCCGTTGGCCTTGAGCGTGCCGCCGGTGGAAACGAGATCGACGATGACGTCGGACAGTCCGACCAGCGGCGCCAGCTCCATCGAGCCATAGAGCTTGATGAGGTCGATGTGCACGCCCTTGCCGGCGAAATGGTCGCGTGCCGCGTTGACGTACTTGGTCGCGACGCGGATGCGCGCGCCCTGCTTCACCGTCCCGGCATAGTCGTAGCCTTCGCGCACCGCGACCATCATGCGGCAACGCGCGATCTGCAGGTCGAGCGGTTGATACAGGCCGTTGCCGCCATGTTCGTTGAGCACGTCCTTGCCGGCGATGCCGAGGTCGGCGGCACCGTACTGCACATAGGTCGGTACATCGCTCGCGCGCACGATGATGAGCCGCACGTCGGCACGGTTGGTGCCGATGATGAGTTTGCGCGAGGACTCGGGGTTCTCGGTCGGCGTGATGCCCGCCGCCGCCAGCAAGGGCAGCGTTTCTTCGAAGATGCGGCCTTTTGACAGGGCCAGCGTGATGCCGGAGTTGCTCATGTTTGAATATTCCGCCGTCAGGGCGCTTCAATAAAATTGCCGTTCGCCCTGAGCCTATCGAAGGGCTTGCCTGCAAGGTTCATATTACTGGGCACATGGGCTTCGACAAGCTCAGCCCGAACGGGCTTGGGGATGTCAATTCAGTGCACCCGCTTGATACGCGCGCCCAGTTGCGTCAGTTTTTCCTCGATACGTTCGTAGCCGCGATCAAGGTGATAGATGCGCTCGATGGTGGTCTCGCCGGCCGCCACCAGCCCGGCCAGCACCAGGCAGGCCGAGGCGCGCAGGTCGGTCGCCATCACGATGGCGCCATCGAGCCGCGGCACGCCACGCACCAGCGCCGTGTGGCCGGATACCTCGATGTTGGCACCCAGGCGGCGCAATTCCTGCACGTGCATGAAGCGGTTCTCGAAGATGGTTTCGGTGACGCTGGCTGCGCCGTCGGAGACGGCATTCATCGCCATGAACTGCGCCTGCATGTCGGTGGGAAAGGCCGGGTGCGGCGCGGTACGCACGTCAACTGCCTTCAGCTTGCCATCGGAGTCGATTTCGATCCAGTCCTCGCCGACGCTTACCTGGGCCCCGGCCTCGCGCAACTTGCTTATCACCGCTTCCAGCGTATCGGGCTGGGCGTGAGTGGCACGCACGCGCCCACCCGTCATCGCAGCGGCCACCAGGAAAGTGCCGGTCTCGATGCGGTCGGCCATGACGGCATACTCGGCGCCGTGCAGCGTGTCGACGCCGTGGATGGTGATGACATCGCTGCCGGCGCCTTCGATCTTGGCGCCCATCGCGGCCAGGCAACGTGCGAGGTCGACCACCTCGGGTTCGCGCGCGGCATTTTCCAGCACGGTCGTGCCGTCGGCCAGCGCGGCGGCCATCATCAGGTTCTCGGTGCCGGTCACGGTGACCATGTCCATCACGATGCGCGCGCCCTGCAGGCGTTTGCAGCGCGCATGGATATAGCCATGCTCGATATTGATGTCGGCGCCCATCGCCTGCAGGCCCTTGATATGCAGGTCGACCGGGCGCGAGCCGATCGCGCAACCGCCGGGCAATGAAACGCGCGCCTCGCCGAATCGGGCCAGCGTCGGCCCCAGCACCAGGATCGCGGCGCGCATGGTCTTCACCATTTCGTAGGGCGCTTCCTTGTGCGGGATCGATTCGCCGGACAGGGTGACGTGGTTCTTGTCGTCGAGGGTGACGCGCACGCCCATGTGGCCGAGCAACGCCAGCATGGTGCTGATGTCCTTGAGATGCGGCACGTTGCCGAGCCTCAAGGGTTCGGCAGTCAGCAAACTCGCCGTCAGGATCGGCAGCGCGGCATTCTTGGCGCCGGAAATGCGCACCTCACCGGCAAGCGGGTTGCCGCCGTGAATCAGCAGCGCATCCATTCAGCGGGCGGCCCAGTCTTCAGGGGTGTAGGTCTTCATCGACAGCGCGTGGATCTGCGCGTGCATGCGGGTACCCAGCGCATCGTAGACCAGCCGGTGCTGCTGGATCATGTTCTTGCCGCTGAAGGCCGGGCTGACGATCACCGCCTGGAAATGCTGACCATCGCCGTCCAGTTCGATGTGGTCGCACGGCAGTTTCTCGGTGATCCAGCCTTTGATGTCGTCGGGAGTAACCATGCCTGTCTTGCCTCGTTTGTCGCAATACTAATGTCTGAGTTTGTAGCCGCTCTTCAGCAGCGTCAGAGTGAGGGCGGATATTGCCACAAAGCAGGCCCCGGCGACCAGCAGGCCGAGTCCGGGATCGGTGTCGGACTGACCGACAAACGCATAGCGGAAGCCGTCGATCAGGTAGAACACAGGATTGACGCTTGACACGGCCTGCCAGAAGGGGGGCAGCGAGTGGATCGAGTAGAACACGCCGGACAGGAAGGTGAGCGGCAGGATGAGGAAATTCTGGAACGCCGCCAGTTGGTCGTATTTTTCCGCCCAGATACCCGCCACGATGCCGACCGCAGCCATGATGGCACAGGCCAGCAGTGCGTACGCCAACAGCCAAACCGGATGGGGCAGTTGAAATGGCGCGTACCACAGCGTCACTACCCATACGCCGAGCCCGACGATCAGCCCGCGCAGGATCGCCGCGCCGAGATAGGCCAGGAAGAACTCCAGATACGACAGCGGCGGCAACAGCACGAACACGATATTGCCCTGCATCTTCGACTGGATGAGGCTGGACGAACTGTTGGAGAAGGCATTCTGCAGCATGCTCATCATTACCAGTCCCGGCACCAGGAAACTGGTGTACGAAACGCCGGGATAGACCTCGACGTGCGCCTCAAGGACATGCGAGAAGATCAGGAGATACAGCAGCGCCGTCACCACCGGGGCGACCACGGTCTGCACCACCACTTTCCAGAAGCGCAGCAGTTCCTTGTAAAACAGCGCCGAGAATCCGCTCATGTGCGCTTCATGATGTCCGTGAAGACATCCTCCAGATCCGGTTCCTGCAAGTGCATTTCGGTCACGCGCACCCCTGCGCCGCGCAGGTCGGCCAGCAGGGTTTCCAGTTCGAGGTACTCGCTGAAATTGATGCGCCAGCTGCCCTCCGCGTCGCGCAGCAAGCGATCTCGCCAGGCGACCGGCACGTCGTCCCTGTCCAGCCGCAGTTGCGCGCAATGCTCGTTGGTCAATTGCAGCAGGTTGCGCGTGGTATCGCAGGCGACGACCCGGCCGCTCTTCAGCATCGCAATACGGCCGCACAGCGCCTCGGCCTCTTCCAGATAATGCGTGGTCAGGAGGATAGTGTGTCCCTCGCGGTTGAGGCGGCTGATGAATTCCCACAGCGAACGGCGCAAATCGACGTCGACCCCGGCCGTCGGCTCGTCGAGCACGATGACCGGCGGCTTGTGCACCAGCGCCTGCGCCACCAGCAGGCGTCGCTTCATGCCGCCCGACAGATTTTGCGTGTTCTTGTCGGCATGCTGGGCAAGATCGAGGTGATGCATGATCTCGTCGATCCAGCCGTCGTTGTGCTTGAGACCAAAGTAGCCGGACTGGATGCGCAGGGTCTCGCGCACGTTGAAGAAGGGATCGTAGACCAGTTCCTGCGGCACCACCCCGAGCGCACGGCGCGCCTGGCGATAATCGCGCACCACGTCGTGGCCCATGATGGCAGCCTGTCCGGAATCGGCACGGGTGAGCCCGGCGAGGATGGATATCAGCGTCGTCTTGCCGGCGCCGTTGGGCCCCAGCAGGCCGAAGAACTCGCCTGGCTGGATGTCGAGCGACACGCCGTCCAAGGCCTGGGTGGTGCGGAAACGCTTGCGCAGATCGTCGACGTGGATGGCGGGCGTCGCCTGGTTCATGTCGGCAGCAGATCCGATACGCCGTACAGCTCCGCCAATGTGGTGAAACTGGGCGGCAGGCCGGTGCAGGTCAGCGTACGGTTCGCCTGGCGGGCCTGCCGCATGGCGCTGAACATGAGCGCGAGCGCGGCCGAATCGACGGTCTCGACCTCGCTGAAATCCAGGGTCTCAACCCCGCGCGCAAGCTGAGGCTGCAATTCGCGCAGCAGGCCGCCCACACTGTCGACCGTCACCGCACCGGCGATACGACAGCATGTGTCGTCGCATGCGATCACGAGCCGGAACGCGGCGCCGGCTGGGGCGCGCTGCGTGCGGA
>Ga0066256_1001756_pt1 | contig 27388 bp, 26 predicted proteins | sample ThiBio_1000_biof_FD_87107 | JGI IMG/M metagenome (GOLD analysis project Ga0066256, IMG submission 87107) | Wastewater bioreactor microbial communities from Cape Town, South Africa - Thiocy_expt_1000_biof (version 2) | ecosystem: Engineered > Bioreactor > Thiocyanate-remediating >... | reverse complement strand
GCTCAAGAAGGATCGCTCCGTCGCATCCGGCCGCACGATGGGGCAGATCGCGGCAGGCAAGGGCGAGAGCCCATCGGCCTTCATGAGCGGACGCGGTCGCGCCTTCAAGCCCGATGCCGTGTGGAGCACGACCAACAAGCCGGCGACCCCGACGCGCCGCGTCGCCGCACGCGCGACCAGCAGCGTCAAGCGCGCACGTCGCAGCGAAGGTGGCGACGATCCCGTGCTCGGCATTGCGATCTCCAAACCGGACAAGGTGCTTTGGCCGGCAAGCGGCGACACGCCCGCTATCAGCAAGCTCGATCTCGCACACTATCTCGCCGAGATCGGCCCATGGATGCTCCCGCACATCGCGGGCCGGCCGTGCTCGCTCTTGCGCGCGCCCGACGGCATCGACGGCCAGACCTTCTTCCAGCGTCACGCCACGCGCGGCCTCGAGGAAATCACCGAGATCAAGATCTCGGGCGACAGCCAGCCCTATGTCCAGATCGACACGGTCGAAGGGCTCATCGCCATGGGCCAGTTGGGCACCCTCGAATTCCACCCCTGGAACAACGCCCCCGACAAGCCCGACGTACCGGGCCGCCTCGTGTTCGACCTCGACCCCGGCCCCGACGTGCCCTTCGACAACGTCGTCGCCGCCGCGCGCGAGCTCAAGTCGCGCATCGAGGACTGCGGCCTCGTCGCCTTCTGCAAGACCACCGGCGGCAAAGGCCTGCACGTGGTCACACCCTTGCGGACGACGGCGCGCGATGGGATCGGCTGGGACGAGGCCAAGATGTTCGCGCAGACCATCTGCGCGAGCATGGCCGAAGCACAGCCCGACCGCTACCTCATCAAGATGACGAAGGCCCTGCGCGGCGGACGCATCTTCCTCGACTATCTGCGCAACGACATGAAGGCGACCGCGGTGGCCCCGCTCTCGCCGCGCGCGCGTCCCGGCGCAACGGTGTCCATGCCGCTCACCTGGCAGCAGGTGCGCCCCGGTCTCGACCCCAAGCGCTTCACGATGCGGACCGTTCCGAAGTTGCTCGCGCGGTCGGCAGCCTGGCGCGACTACGACAAGAGTGCGCGATCGCTGAAAGCCGCCATCAGGAAGCTGGTCGCATAGGATCCGACATGGCGCAGGCGCGTCGGAAGCATCAATCCGCCAAGCCCGTGCTTCCAGGGAGCAAGCTCGCCGCCCTGCCGGCGTTCGTCGCGCCATGCCTCGCCCTGCGCCAGAGCGAGCCGCCGACCGGCGAAGCGTGGGTGCACGAGATCAAGTTCGACGGCTATCGCATGGAAGCCCGTTTCGAGGGCGGGAAGGTCAAGCTCCTGACACGCAACGACCTCGACTGGACGCGGCGCTTTCCGCGCATTGCGAAGGCCGTTGCCACGCTCGCCGCCGAGACCGCACTGCTCGATGGCGAGATCGTCGTCGAGCGCGAGAACGGCACGACGAGCTTTTCCGATCTCGTTGCGGAGCTCAAAGCCGGCAACTCCGACCGCATGGTTTACTACGTGTTCGACCTCCTCTACCTCGACGGCAGCGACCTGCGCGGATCAGCGCTGATCGACCGCAAGGCTTCCCTCGCGCGGCTGCTCTCCGGCCGCAGGAACGGCGCCATCCGCATGAGCGAGCACTTCGCGACCGACGGCGGGCAGATGCTCGATAAGGCGTGCGCGCTCGGCCTCGAAGGCATCATCTGCAAGCGCGCCGACAAACCGTACCGCTCCGGCCGGACCGGCGACTGGATCAAGGTCACCTGCCACCTGACCGACGAGTTCGTCATCGGCGGATACCTGGACTCGACGGCACAGAAGGATGCCATCGGTGCCCTCGCTCTCGGCAGATACGAGAAGCAGCGCCTCAAGTATGTCGGCCGCGTCGGCACCGGCTTCAGCCGCGAGACCGCAGCCGAGCTCTGGCGCGCCGCCCAACGCCTGCGGCGGCAGAGCTCACCCTTTGCAGATCCGCTCGATACCGCGCAACGCCGCGGCGTGACCTGGCTCAGCCCCAAGCTCGTCGCGCAGGTCGAGTACCGCGCGTTGACCGGCGATGGTCTGCTTCGTCACGCGTCGTTCAAGGGATTGCGCGAGGACAAGCCCGCGAAAGATGTGACCTAGGCCGTCCGAGCCAATGAAAGGCGGCTACTTCCGCCGGGTCGCGATCTCGCGCTCGACGTGGGCGAGGTCGTCCTCCAGCATCGGCGCAAACTTCTCGCGCAGCCGCTCGAACTCCCGCCGAATGGCCTCGAGCTCCTCGTCGGTCATATGCTCGAGATTGACAAAACCTGTGCGCGCGCCCTGCACGGCGCGCAGCAGTTCGTCGAGCTTGAGGGCCGTGATCTGGCTCTCGCGGTTCTGGGTGTTCTGGATCAGAAAGACCATCAGGAACGTGACGATCGTCGTCCCCGTGTTGATGACGAGCTGCCACGTATCGGAGTAGCTGAAAATCGGCCCCGTCAGAGCCCATGCCGCGACGACGACGAGGGCCAGCAGGAATGCCCAGTAGGTGCCCGTCCAACAGGCCATTCGCTCCGAGAACTCGCGGAACTGCTCTTTCATCAGCCTCTCCCGCTCCTTGATCACGGGCTGGCTTTATTGCGCGATCGGCAGCTCTCTAACGCTTATTCCCCGTGCAGGTTGCGGGACCGCAAAAGTGTCGCAACGAGAATGTGCGGCCCGGCAATGTGCAGCTCGGCGTCTATTCGGCGCCCCTCTGGTCCGTCGTCCTGCGACGCAGCTCGAGCTGCGGACTCTCCGATTGAGGCAAATCGAGCCTGACCTCCCTGACCTCTGCAGCTTCACTCGAAGCGAGCGCCTCCAGTGCCTTCCTCATGGGGTAGGGGAGGTCATCGGGCGGGCAGAACGAGCGCCGCAGGCCCTTTCCGAAGATATGTATCCGTGTCTTGTCCATGTCACAGAAACATCAGCGGGCATGGCACGTTGCACCCTTCCGCAAATTATTTTTCGCTGCGGCAAGAAGGCAGCGGAGTTTGCTTCGGCGCCCATTCCCGGCAATGCCGGGAGCGGCGTCGAGCTGGCAACGCGGTGCCTCTCTTCAATTCGTTTCGGCAGCCCGCTCATCTCGGCAAATGCCTCTCTGCTCGGGGCAGGCCTCGCTCGCGCCGCGATCCGCGACGCTCTACAAACCACGCCGCCGCGCGAGCTCCGAGGAGATCTCGGCGGCCCGCCTGATGAAGCCCTCGACGGCCTCCGTGTTCCATGAGCCGAGGCGCGAGGCGACCGCCGCGGACGTATCCGCCAGCCGATCGCTCATGCGCGACAAGGGGCGGTTCCTGCGCAGCGCCCGCTCCATGGACGCCAGCTCGCGCCCGAGGCGCCGCTCCAATGAGCGGGCACGCGATTCGGAGGCACCGCGATTGCTGAGCGCGATAGCCGCCAATGCGCCCACGGCGATGGCGGCGCCGACGACCAGCGTCGGATTGTTGCGCGCCGTATCGGCGACCCAATCAAATGATGATTACCACCTGACCTCGTTCTGAGAATACCGTGATCAGTGCGGTGACCCGGTATGCCAAGACCAGGAAGCTTCTTCGCCGGTTGCCTGATGCAGAACCGACTCAGGCCAGACGAGCGTTCCTTCGCAGCCGGGTTGCTTCTCGCGTTCACCGGGGTCACTCGGCTGCCTTGATGTCAATGTTTGCGCGCGGGCCGGCGCCGTAGGGCTGATAGGTGCAGGTCGCCGAATCGAACGAGCGAAAGCGACGGCCGCAAGCATCGGCGTCGCACGATCCCGAGGCTGCGGCCGCGCGCGCGATGCGCGGAATGGACGATGAGGGATCAAACCGCCATTCACAGAGCCGTCGCGGTCCGGAATACGGCTGATAGGTGCAGTCGGAAGACCTGAAGGAGGAATACGCCGTCGAGCAGGCCTTCACATCGCACGCCGGCGTGGCCGGGCCATCCGACGGCGCCGCCACCGCATCGGCGACTGCATCATCGGGCTGGCCGAGAATAGGCGTCGCGGCCGTCATGAAGTCGCGCCAGATGGTTGCCGGCAAGGAGCCACCCGTGACGCGGTGCATGGGCGTGCGGTCATCGTTGCCGACCCAGACTCCCACGACGAGATCGCGGCTGTAGCCGATGAACCAGGCGTCGCGATAGTCCTGGCTGGTGCCTGTCTTGCCGGCGGCAGAGCCATCGCTCAGCGCGGCACCTCGGCCCGTGCCGGAGGTCACGACACGCTCCAGCAGCTCGTTCATCTCCTGCTGGTGCGTCAGCTCTTGCGTGATGCCGACCGGCGGCGAAAGCTGTCTCAGGCCGCTGCCCTCGGGACCGAACGCGGCTATGCCCCAGGGCTCGAGGCGGGCGCGTCCTGCACGTATGGAAGCGAACGCGCCGGTCAGGTCGAGGAGCGACACCTCGTTCGTGCCGAGGGCCATGCTCGGCACCTCCGCGAGCGGCGCCGTCAGGCCGCGCTCGCGCGCTGCCGCGACGACATTGTCGAGACCCACATCGAGCGCCAGGCGAATGGCTGCGGTATTCACGGAGTACGCAAATGCATCTTCCAGGCTCAGGCGGCCATAGCGCTGTCCGCCGTAGTTCTCCGGCCGCCACGACTTGATCTCGATCGGCGATGCATCGATGACGTCGTTGATGGAGTATCCATTACGCAGGGCTGCGTAGAACACGAAAAGCTTGAAGGCCGATCCCGGCTGGCGCCGCGCATCGACGGCGCGATTGAACTGGCTGTCCTTGTAGTCCCGCCCGCCGACCATCGCCACCACGGCCCCATTGGGGCGCATGGCCACCAAGGCGGCCTGTGATACTCCGAGGCTCGCACCGGAACGATCCAAGGCATTGTTCACGACGCGCTCGGCCACGGCTTGCACGCGCCTGTCGAGCGTCGTGCGCACGCGCATGGGCCGGCTCGTGGTCCCTGCGACTTTGGCGAACTCGTGCTGCGCGATCCAATCCGCGAACCAGGTTTCGGCCGGCACTGTCCGCGGCGACGAGCGCACGATCGCCGGCGTTGCTTTGGCGGCTGCCGCCTGCGCCGGACCGATCGCCTTGGCATCGACCATGGCATCGAGCACCACGGCCGCACGCTGCTGCGCAGCTTCCGGATTGGTCATCGGATTGAAACGGGACGGCGCCTGGATCAAGCCGGCGAGCATCGCCGCTTCGCTCAGCGTGAGCGCCTGAAGATCCTTGTTGAAGTAGTTGCGGGCCGCAGCGGCCATGCCGTACGCGCCAGCCCCGAGATAGACGGAGTTCAGATAGCGCGTGAGGATCTCGTCCTTGCTGAGACGCGTCTCCAGCCAGAGCGAGAGAAATGCTTCCCGGAACTTTCTCGTGTAGCTGCGCTCGTTGCCGACGTACTGCATTTTCGCGAGCTGCTGCGTGATCGTGCTGCCGCCCTCGGCAATGGCGCCGGCCACCCAGTTCGCATTTGCGGCGCGCACGACGCTGCGAGGGTCCACGCCCCAATGACTGTAGAAGCGCCGATCTTCGATGCTCAGAACGGCGTTGACGAGAATATCCGGCATGCTCTCGCGCGGCACCTGATCACCGAAAGCGCCGACGCGCCCCAGAGGTCGGCCATCTGCCGCCTCGATGAGAACCGAAGGCGACACGTGCGCCCCTTTGACCTCCAGTCCCGTATCGTGCAGCACCCACAGCATGGCCCCGCCGGCCGCTACGAGGACCGCAATGCCCGCCAGGAGCAGCAGCTTGATGAGCATCAGCGAGTGGCGGATGCGCGGCCTCGCCCGACGCGCGGCTCTCGCGATGTCCGCGGCAAGAGCGGACGCGAGCTGGCGGACCGCGTTTCGCGTGCCGACGCTGCTGTTCGCGTCGGACCGCGGCGTTTCGTCAATGGGCGCGGACATTTAGCAACTCACTGGCGTGTCGCGGCCGACGACACGAGATAACGCACCTCCGACGGCCGGATCGGCAGGAGCGACCAACTCGGCAATGGTGGCCTCCATTGCCAGGGATCGCTCACGCTGAAACGCCCGCGTACGGATTGGGTTGCACTGCACATACCGTCAAAGCGCGAAAGCGTCGGACCTCGAATGCGCCCCACGGCTGGCATCGGGTTCAAAGTCGCATTCGATGCCAAAAGACGATTTATATTCAATGCGTTCCAATGCAATGCTCGACTTGGAATTCGCCTCACCTCGATGGCGGGCGGAAGCGAATTTCAAGTCCGTTGCCTTGGATGCGGAGCGTTCGACGCTGATCTGCTTTTGGCGATCTTGCACGCGGCCGGGATACTTGTAGCCTCCGCGCATCCGCAGCGTCATGGGTTCGACTGACCAGAATGCGCACTGAAATCCCCAACCTCGGCAGCCCGGCGTTCGAAGACTACAAGCGTCTCTTCGAGCGACTGGAGCAGTCGAGCCTCTGGCTCGATGCGCGGTATCGCATTCCCTTCACGCGCATATACTTCGGCTGGGATCCCATCATCGGCCTGGTCCCCATTGCCGGTGACATCGCGGCCGCGGCCCTCAGCATCCGAAATATCCGCTGGGCCTATCAGCTCGGCGCCGATGCGCGGCTGCTGCGCCAGATGATAGGCAATGCTGCCATCGACGCGATGCTCGGCGCAGTACCGATCGTCGGCGTCTTCTTCGATGTCTGGTATCGCGCCAACGTGCGGAACCTGCACTTGCTCGTAAATGCCCTCGAGGCGCGGCGAAAAGCCGACAACGCCATTCATGGGATCGCGCCCCATCCCGGCACGTAAGCCGGCCCGTTTCCGCCGACCAGATTAAGCCGCGGCCTCTCGGTGGTTTCCCGGATGCCGCCGCTGAATGGCGAACGCTACGAAGACAATGTTCATCGCGTTGATGCCAAGCGGCAGTGCGGCTGAGACACGCGCGCCGTCGCGGGGTCAGGCGTGGCTGAACTCCAGGAGGAAAAGGAGACGACAATGAAGGCCCGCATGACCAAGTTCGCAGTCGCCGGCACGATCGCTCTTCTCTCGCTCAGCACTGCTTCCGCACAAAGTGATTTCGACAGCAAGAAATTCTTCGAAGAGCTGCAATTGCGCGGCGTGAAGACACAAGGCATCGACCCCGAGAAGTTCTTCGAGGAGCTGCGCATGACCGGCGCGAGCGCTCAATCGCCGCTGGATCCCGAGGCTTTCTGGCGCGAGCTCGCCACACGCGGCGCATCGGCGCCGGCCAATTTCGACGCCCGCAGATTCTTCGATGATCTGGCCACAACCGGCGCAAAGGCGCCGAGCATGGTGAAGCCGACGAAGTAGCTTCAGCCCGAGCGGCGCGCCATTCGCGTCATGCTGGCGCGTCGTTCCCCGCTGGCGAAGCACCTTCGATATCTGCAAACGTCTCCGAGGCGGATATGCCCTCTCACAGGCCGATGACCATCGCCCGAACCTTCATTCTAACTCTCGCACTCCTACTGCTCGCGATACCGGCGTCCAGAGCTCAGGATCCACAACCACAGTCGAGAGACACGTTTGCCGCCGCCATCAAGAAGGCGCTCCCGAGCGTCGTCGGCATTCAAGTGCTCACGCTCGAGCCCGTCGAGGAGACGAGCCCCTTCTTCAATCATCCGGCAGCCCTCAACGGCGCCGAGCCGCAGAAGACCCGCACCCGCAGATCCGGCTCGTCAGGTTCCGGCGTCATCGCCATGGCGACCAAGGACACCGGCCTGATCATCACGAACTTCCACGTGATACAGGATGCCGAGCGGATCGGCGTTCGGCTGACGGATGGCCGTGCCTTCGAGGCGCATCTGGTGGGCCGCGATGCCGCCACGGACATCGCCGTGCTTTCGGTTGAGGCCCCCGACCTCAAACCGATCACCTTCTCTCCGCGCAAGCCGCAAGTCGGAGATGTCGTGCTCGCCATCGGCGGCCCGTTCGGCCTCGATGCGACGGCGACGATGGGTATCGTCAGCAATCTCTTCCGCTCATCCATCCGGTACCGCAATTTCGAAGGCTACATTCAGCACGACGCCTCCATCAATCCCGGCAACTCGGGCGGCGCGCTGCTGGACGTGAATGGGGATCTCCTCGGCATCAACACGGCCATCGCCGGCCCGACGGGCGCCAGCGTCGGGCTCGGCTTCGCCCAGTTGGCCGGCCTTGCCATAAAGACCGCGCACCAGCTCGTAAAGTACGGGAAGGTTCGTCGTGGCCAGATCGGCATTGCATCGACGGATCTGACGCAGCGCCTTGCGGCCGAGCACAAGATCCCCTTCCGGCAGGCCGCGATGGTGACGAGCGTTGTGCCGGACTCTCCGGCTGCAAAGGCCGGCATCGAGGTCGGTGACGTGATCGACGAGGCGGGCGTGCCCCGTGACGATAGGTTCCTCGGCATCGGGGAATCGCTATCGATGGTCCCGATCATGTCTCAGCGCGCGCTCGAGACGGTGCTGGGTATCAATGCCGTCGGCGACAAATTGATGCTCCGCTTCAATCGCGGCCCGAAAACGGAGTTCGTCGGCGTCCAGTTCGCGCCGCTCTCGAACGATGTGCCGACCTATCCGGCGCCTGAAACCCTGGTCCGCCTCAGAGGTCTCGTCGTGTCGGAGCTCGGGCCGCTGAACGAGAAGTTCGGGGAGGTGAACGGCGTCGTCGTGACCGATGCGAAGCCGGGCTCCATGGCCCAATACGCCGGCCTTCTGCCGGGAGACATCATCACCCACGTCAAAGGTCATGAAATCCGCAAGCCCGAGGACCTCTTCCAGGGAGCCGATGGCGGCGAGATCCCGGAGATTCGCCTGATGCGAGGCACCACGCCCATTCGCTTCAAGCTTCCGTACTAGAGGCCCATCGCTCAAAACGGAATCGCAATCCCCCTCCCCCAGCGCCGAAGGCGCGCCTTCGGCGCGCGTGTGGGGAGGGGTTAGGGGTGGGGGGAATCCCTACCGCGCTTGTTCTGCAATCCCCCCTCCTAACTTCCCCCACAAGGGGGAGGAATAAGCGCGGAGCGCGATGCGAAGTGATCCCGCATGGAATGAACGCGCTTTAGCGCGCGCCGGCGGCTCATGATCTGATCGGTAGCTCTCAGCGCTTGCGATACGCGGCGAGGAATGCGTGCACGGCCATATCGACGACATGGCCGATGCGCTCCTCCGACGGCGGACCCGCATGATTGAAGAGCATGGGCTTGAACGTCGTCGATACGCAGGCATCGATGAATTGAGCCGCGGAGACCTCGCAGTCGTGCGGCTCGAGCACGCCCTCCGCGACCTTCTCCTCGAGGTACTTCTGCAGGTTTTCAACGCCGAGAGCAGGCCCGGACAGATAGAAGCTCGCGCCGAGCTCCGGCATGCGCTCGGCGATGGCAATAACCGTCCTCAGCTCCGACACGCCGCCCGGCCGCGACACGAAGCGCGAGAAATCCCGCCCTAGTCGCTTGAGCTCGGCCTCGATATCCGCCCCGCGCTCCAGGCTGAAGATCTGCCCACCCTGCAGCCGGCACTGCGCTTCGACGATCGCTTCGAAAAGCTCTTCCTTGCTTTTGAAATAGACGTAGAGCGTGCCCTTGGAGACGCCGGCCGCGCGCGCAATCTCGTTCATGCTGGCCGCGTCGAAGCCGTTGGAGAGGAATGCGCGCCGCGCACCGTCCAGAATCTGCCGCCTCTTGGCGCTGTCCTCGCGCGCCTCATCGGTGGGCCTGTCCCGCTCCAGCGTCGACATTTCCCGCCACTCCTTCCTGCCAAAATTCTGATCACAAGATCGTTGACCGAACCGTTCGGTCATTGACATAGGGTGTTCGATTGCATATGTCAAGGGCGTTATGACCGAACGGTTCGGTCATTGCGAGGTGGGTTATGCTGGATAATCAAGAGTTTGAAGACGATCGTGAGCAAAAGGTCGAGGTCGCGGACAAGGCGGAGAGCCTGCCCGAGCCTGCGGAAAGCCTTGCCAAGCCGGCCGAACCGAGCAAACCCGCCGGGGCACCTGCTCCGGCGGGACGCCGCAAGTCACTGGTCCGTGGCGCAGCCGCGCTCGGACTGCTGCTGGCCCTCGGCGGCGGCGCATACTACGGCAACTACTGGTGGACGGCCGGCCGCTTCCTCGTGAGCACGGACGACGCCTATGTCGGGGCCAAGAGCGCGACGCTTTCGCCGAAGGTCTCGGGCTACATCTCGGACATCGCGGTGGCCGACAACGCCCAGGTCTCGGCCGGTGACGTCATCGCGCGCATCGACGACGGCGACTATCGCCTCGCGGTGCAGACCGCGCGGGACCAGATTGCCGTCCAACAGGCGACGGTGCAGCGCCTCGGCCAGCAGGTCACCGCCCAGGAGGCCATGGTCGATCAGGCCAAGGCGCAGCTTGCCTCCACGAAGGCCGGCCTCACCCGAGCCGACCTTGAGCTGAAGCGTCAGCAGGATCTGGCCGCGCGTCAGATCAACAGCAGGCAGCTCCTCGAGCAGGCACAGGCCTCGTACGATCAGGCTGTGGCTGCCGTGCAGGCGGCCGAAGCCACGCTCCACTCGGCGTCGGCCAATGTCGGCGTATTGAGCGCGCAGCAGGAAGAGGCACGCCGTACCCTCAAGCAGTACGAGACGTCGCTTGCCAAGGCCGAGCGTGATCTCTCCTTCACCGTGATCCGCGCGCCCTTCGACGGCGTCATCGGCAACCGCGCCATGCAGATCGGCGACTATGTTCAGCCGACGCAGCGGCTCGCGAGCCTCGTGCCGCTCGACGCCGTCTATGTCGACGCCAACTTCAAGGAAACGCAGCTCTCGCGCGTGCAGCCCGGCCAGCCGGTGAGCATCGCGGTCGATGCATTCCCTGAGCACAACATCGACGGCCGCGTGGCGAGCGTCGCCCCCGCATCGGGCTCGGTGTTCTCGCTGCTGCCGCCGGACAACGCGACCGGCAACTTCACCAAGATCGTGCAGCGGCTTCCCGTTCGCATCCACGTGCCTGCCTCCGTCGCCGAGAAGTCTCTGCTGCGGCCCGGCATGTCGGTCGTCGTGAGCGTGAACACGAAACCGGGCGCCCCTGTCACCGAGCAGAAGCTGACGAGCGCCCAGGTGCGCCCGACTACGAACTAAAGCGCGAGCTGAAGAGTACGCCCCCATGGCCAACAGCATCGCATCAGCCGCAACAGGACCGACGCCAGCCGCACAGCCGGCATCGGATAGTGACCGCATCCAGCCGCGCAGGCTCGTTGCGTTCCTCGCGATGACGTTCGGCATGTTCATGGCGATCCTGGACATCCAGATCGTCTCGGCGTCCCTCACGGAAATCCAGGCCGGCCTTTCGGCTTCGGCCAACGAGATCACCTGGGTCCAGACGGCCTACCTCATTGCCGAAGTGGTGATGATCCCGCTCTCGGGCTACCTGTCGCGCGCACTCGGCACGCGCATCCTGTTTGCACTCTCGGCCGGCGGCTTCACTGCCGCGAGCCTCATGTGCGGCCTCTCCACGAGCATCAATGAAATGATCGTGTGGCGCGCCATCCAAGGCTTCATCGGCGGCGGCATGATCCCGACGGTGTTTGCGACCGCCTACCTCATCTTCCCGCGCTCGCGCATGAGCCTGGTTGCGCCGATGATCGGCCTCGTGGCGACGCTCGCGCCCACGATCGGCCCCACGGTCGGCGGCTATCTGACCGATGCCTTCTCGTGGCACTGGCTGTTCTTCGTCAATGTCATCCCCGGCATCGCCGTCACCGCAGCCGCGCTCATCCTGATCGATTTCGACGAGCCCGACTGGTCGCTCCTCCGCAGTTTCGACTGGGTCGGCTTCTTGGCCATGGCGGGCTTCCTCGGCGCACTCGAGTATGTGCTCGAGGAGGGGCCGCGGAACGATTGGTTCGGCGACCAGAGCGTCCTGTTGATGGCCTGGGTGTCCGGCATATCGGCGGTCGTCTTCTTCGTGCGCGTCCTCACGTATCGCGAGCCGATCGTGGATCTGCGCGCCTTCACGGATCGCAACTTCGGGCTCGGCAGCCTCTTCTCCTTCGTGATGGGCATCGGCCTCTACGGCCTCACCTATCTCTATCCGCTCTATCTGGGCATGGTCCGCGGCTATGACGCGCTCATGATCGGCGAGACCGTATTCGTCTCCGGCGTCGCCATGTTCCTGACGGCCCCCATTGCCGGACGCCTGTCGACCAAGCTCGATCCGCGCTTCATGCTGATCGCCGGCTTCCTGTTCTTCGCCTTGGGCACGTTCTGGCTGACGTACCTGACGAAGGACTGGGATTTCTGGGAGCTCTTCTGGCCGCAGGTCTTCCGCGGCGTCGGCCTGATGCTGGCGATCGTGCCGATCAACAACATCGCACTCGGAACGCTGCCTCCCGAGCGCCTGAAGAACGCGTCAGGACTTTATAACCTGATGCGCAACCTCGGCGGTGCCGTGGGTCTTGCCGCGCTCACCACGATCCTCAACAACCGGACCGATCTTCATCTGGCGCGCCTGCACGAATCCATCACCTGGTCGCGCCAGCCTGCGCTCGAGACCCTCAACAACCTGACGCAGCGCTTCTCCTCATTCGGCAGTGATGCGCAGGCCATGGCCTTGAAGCAGCTCAATCAGATCGTGCACCGGCAAGGCGTCGTGATGGCCTTCGCGGATGTGTTCCTGGTCTTGACGTTCCTCTTCATGAGCCTCGCCGTACTGGCGCTGATCATGAAGCGGCCGCCGGCTGCCGCCGCACCTGGCGGCGGCGGACACTAGCTGAGCATGAGGCAGCTCAGAATTTGAGGGTCCCCGTAAAGATGGTCATCCGGCCATCCATGCGGTTCCTGGGATCGAACTCTTCATAGTGCCGGAGATTGAATATCAGAGGCGTCGTGCCGACGATGGTCGTATAGACGGCGCCCGCGCCGATCGCGTCGACACTGCCCTTGTAAGGACCCAGCCGCGCACCCGATCCGGAGTCGCCGTCGAGCTGACGATAGTTGTAGCCCACGATTCCAAGGACCAGTCCCTGAGACACTTCCTTGCCGACGGCCCACTCGAAATGGAACTCGTGTCCTGATTGATAGTCGGTCTTGTCGTTCTCGAAGTTGAACGTGAAGCCGAAGGTCCCATTGAACTGGAACTTGGACGTCGGCTCTTCCCACGTGAAGGACCAGCCCGTGTCGATGCCCGGCCGATGCAGGCCGACGATCGGCTCGAAGCCGACCTTGTAGCGGCCTGTGGGCGCAACGCCCTGAACGTAGATCAAGTGGGCGAACGTGCCGCTCTGCCAGCCGAGCTGAATGCGGCCATTGATGTCGCCGAGCCCCCAGCCATCGGTCTGGCGGGTGAGAGTGGCGCCGCCCGGACCAGTAATTCCGGCCGTTATATCGACATGTCCCGCAGGGATGGTCAGCGCGATGCCGACCTTGCCGCCGAACAAGGTCGCCTCGGGAACGTAGAGACCGCTCAGCGCACTCTGGAAGAATTTGGCCTTGGCGCCGGCGGTGAAGATCTGGCCGCCGAAATCGATCGTGGCCCGCGTCTCGCCCGAGTAGTAGCCGATAACGGTGGTGACATACGTCCCTGGCGGCGGCGTCGCGCCGGCCCCGAATGCGGAGCTTCCCAGACCGTATGTGGAGAACCCGTATTCCGCGGCATCTGCACGCGAAACAAAACCCAGAGCCGCCACCCCTAACGCAAATGCCAACAACAGATGTGGCTTTCGCATATTGGCGCCCTCGCCATTGGGACGACGAACAGCACCTCGCTAGCAGATTCGCGAACTTCGGGTGTACCTCCGCTGCCACGTAGGGCGCCGATTCATTTGAACGCTGAGGATTATTAGTCCACCGAGGGATGGAAAACGGTCTTCCAGTCGCGCTGCATGCTCACGAGCTTGATGCCGCACTTTTCCGCCTTGTCCAGCGCCTTGGAGAGCGGACTGATCTTGAAGTCACGGTCGTACGCCACTTCCCGATTTGCATCGTCATGATGCAGCAGGAGCGCCAGCCGCAGGCCGCTGCCGGCCAGCACGTACTGGAGCATCTCGAAATCGCCGTCGGAGTTGCCGAACGCGAAGATGGGCCGCCGCCCGATAAACTGCCCGATGTGCTCCGGCTTCGCCTCGCGATCGTCGACACTTTCGGCTTCCGCGACCTTCACGAGCACGGCGCGATTGTCGCGGATCACGAAGCGCAGCTTCAGGCTGGAGCCGATCACCTGCTCCCGGGGAATCCCATAGAGCTCCTCCGAGAATGCCCGCATGAACTCGACGCCACCGCCTGAAACGATGTAGGTCTTGAAGCCATTCGCGCGCAGATATTCCAGAAGCTCCAACTGGGGCTGATACGTCATCTTCGAAAAATTGCGGCCGGTTTCGGGATGCTTCGCCGTTCGCATCCAATCGCGCGCCAGCTCGTCGAAAGCCTCGACGGTCATCCCCGCGTGCGTCGAGAAGAACAGCTCGGCAATGCCTTTCGAGCCCATATCATGGAGCGCTTTGAGGTCGCCCTCCAGGAGCGCCTTGAAGGGCTGACGATCCCGCAATGCCTCATTCTTCGCCGCGAGCGTCTTCACCCTGTCGATCAGAAAGAAGGCTTGCACGGGTATGGGCTGCTCGCTCCACAATGTCCCATCATTGTCGAACGTCGCGATCCTCTCTGCCTGAGGTACGAAGTCCGCGTGTCCGACGCGCGTGACGCGGCCGACAAAATCGACAATGGCATTCTTCACCGGCCCCTCTCGCCACGAGGGCAGCGGATCGGCGCGGGCAATAGTTCCTAAAATTGCAATCGTTATCGCGAGGACCGCGAGGCCCCCTGCAGTGCGCCATATATGAGCAATCGTCGAACGGATCGGAACCAAATTCATCAATACACTCCGCATTGGATCAAGTTGTCGATCGCATGGAGATCGCGCCCGCTACGCATGGTCCACGCCCACCTCGCGATGATGCGCATTCGGCGCGCGGGCTGCGACCTTTGTCTCTTCCTCCCGTGTTCTTGTCTCGGCCATGTCGCGCTCCAGGAAATAGTTGAGGAAGGTGCGGATCGCCGCGATCGAGCCCAGTCGAGCAATCGCCTCCCAGCTTGTCGCGTTGGCCGTCTCGATAATGTCGGCTGCGAGTTGAAACGTCAGGCCCGCGACCAGCCATCGCGCATAGCGCAGCCAGATCTTCTGCCGCTCCTCCTCCGTTGACTGAGACACGAGCAGGCGCACGACGGCGAAGAAAGCCTGCGCGCTGCCGAATGCCACTATGGCGAGTGCCATCCCATCGATGACGAGAACTGCAGCGCGACTGAGAACCAGCAGCCCCTCTTCCATGATGCAGCTACTCACATTCTCGCAAGTTGATAGGTCTCCTTGTGCGCCTCATGACGAGAGATGCAGCTCGGCAAAGGAGCCGGCCGCAGGCACACGCCCGCGGCCCGCTCATGTCGTCAGTCGCCGCTCACGGACTCGCTCATCTTTTTCAGCGCGTCGTCCACCGTGAAGGTGTTCGGCTTCTGCACCGCCGGGAAGTCCGTGAAGGTATCCACGAACTTCGCCATGATCATCTGCGCCGCGAAGATGATGTAGGCGTGATGGATCATCCAGTCGTAGTACGCGTTCGACGTGATCGGCGCGAACTCGTAGGGATCGGTGCGCAGATTGATCACCTTCGGCAGGCGCAGGTGCACGAACGGCTCTGCCCACACCCCGAGCGTCCCTTCGAGACGCTGCTCCATGAAGATGATCTTCCAGTTGTCGTAGCGCACACCGAGCACGTCGCCGTCGTCACTGAAATAGAAGAAGACCTGGCGCGGGCTCTCCTTCGTCTCTCCCGTCAGATACGGCAGGAGGTTGAAGCCATCGATGTGGTTCTTGTACGTGCGGCCGATCGCCTTGTAGCCGGTCTTCAGCTTCTCGACCACATCGGGTGCTCCGGCAGCCGCGAGGAACGTCGGCAGCCAGTCATGATGCTGCACGATGCCGTTGGCGACGGTGCCCGGCTTGATCTTGCCCGGCCACCGCGCGAGCTGCGGCACACGGAACGCACCTTCCCAGTTCGTGTTCTTCTCGCTGCGGAAGGGCGTATTGCCGCCGTCCGGCCACGTGTTGCGATGTGGTCCGTTGTCCGTCGAGTACACGACGAGCGTATCATCGGCGAGGCCGAGCTCGTCCAGGAGATCGAGCATCTGCCCGACGTTCTTGTCGTGATCGATCATCGTGTCGTGATACGGCGACTGCCAGCGCCCGGCCTGGCCCATGCTCGACTTCTTCGTGTGCGTGATGAAGTGCATGTGCGTCGTGTTGAGCCAGACGAAGAACGGCTTGCCTTCCTTGTGCTGGCGCTTGATGAAGTCCGTCGCCGCCGCGACGAACTCGTCGTCGCAGGTTTCCATGCGCTTCTTGTTGAGCGGGCCGGTATCCTCGATCTTCTGCTTGCCGACCTTGCCCCACCGCTCCATGACCGTCGTGTCGTCCTTGTCGGTCGCCCAGGAGTGGATGACGCCGCGCGGTCCGAAATTCTTCTTGAAGTTCGGGAAGTCCTTCTCCGGCGGATAGTCGTACATCTCCGGCTCTTCCTCGGCATTGAGGTGATAGAGATTGCCGAAGAATTCATCGAAGCCGTGATTGGTCGGCAGCATGTGATTGAGGTCGCCGAGGTGGTTCTTGCCGAACTGCCCCGTCGCGTAGCCCTGCTCCTTGAGAACAGCCGCGATGGTGACGAGCTTGTCGTTCATGCCGATCGGCGCCGCAGGAATGCCGACCTTCGACAGTCCTGTCCGGTACACGCTCTGCCCGGTAATGAAGGAAGAGCGGCCGGCGGTGCAGGATTGCTCGCCATAGGAGTCGGTGAACAGCACGCCTTCCTTGGCGATGCGGTCGATATTGGGCGTGTGATAGCCCATGAGTCCGTGCGTGTAGCAGCTGAGATTCGACTGCCCGATGTCGTCGCCCCAGATGACGAGGATATTCGGCTTCTGGGGGCCCGCCCCATTCTGGCCGCCTTTACGCGTGGTCGCCATGTCGCACTCCTTCTTTCACATTGATTCCAAGTGGTAATTTCCAAGCGCCGCAGCGCTGATTTTGCTTTGTGACGTCGCCGCCCTCATGCGACCGTTCTTGAGACTTTGACCAATGTCGGGGGACCTTCGTGGACTACGATCCCAGGTGGGGGGATGGCTCGAACGATCCGTGGTGCACACACTGCAGACAGCCGATCACTCCCAAGCAGCAGAGCGTGCGCGTCGATTTCCCGCACGATCCGCACGGATTTCGCGGCCTGAGCGGCCTCTATCACGCGGAGTGCGGCAAGCCGTTCGCGTCCATGGCGCGCGCCATGAACATGCTGTCGTTCCGCCGCATCTAGCTGGCTCGCAACTTTGCCGATCACGCCTGCGCCTCCTTCGACGAGGCGCGGGGCTGCGCCTCGCCGGTACGGCTCAAATCTCCGACGCCTAATCCTTCGGCATGAGCTTCTCGACGATCTGGTCGATGGTGAAGCTCGCGGCCTTCTGGCGTGGGGGAAACTCCTTGAAGCTCTCGAGCCACTCGTGGACGATCGCCTGCGCGGCGTACTGAAATGGAATGTGCTCGACGAACCAGTCATTGTACTTGAAGCCCTCCTCGCCACGCTCGAACGGATCGGCGCGAAGATCGAAGATCTTCGGAATGCGCAAGCGCGACAGCTCCTCGCGCCAGACATCGATGCCCGTTGCGCGCTGCTCGGCGAACACGATCTTGTATTGATGCGCGCGCAGCGCCATCAGGTCGCCGTCATCGCTCCAGTAGAGGAAGCCCTCGCGCGGACACTTCTTCTCCTTGCCGGAGAGGAAGGGCATGAGGTTGTATCCGTCCAGGTGAACCTTGAACGTCGCGCCGTCGGCCTTGTAGCCCTTCTTCGCCTTTTCAACGAGGTTCGGCTCGCCGGCTGCCGCAGCGAACGTCGGGATGAAGTCCTGCAATGAGCAGATGTCGTTGATCACGCGGCCCGGCTCGATCACGCCCGGCCAGCGCATCACGCAAGGCACCCGCCAACCGCCCTCCCAGTTGGTGTCCTTCTCGCCGCGGAACGGGGTCGTACCGCCGTCCGGCCACGACATGACCTCCGCGCCGTTGTCCGTCGTGAACACGACGACGGTGTCGTCGGCGACCCCGAGATCATCGAGCTTCTTGAGAAGCTGGCCGACATAGCCATCCAGCTCGACCATGCCATCGGGATAGAGACCGTGCCCCGTCTTGCCGACGGATGACGGCTTCAGGTGCGTGAAGACGTGCATGCGCGTCGTGTTGACGTAGCAGAACCAGGGTCCGCCCTCCTTGGTCTTGCGCTCCATGAAGTCGAGCGCCGCGGCGATGAACTCCTCGTCCACCGTCTCCATGCGCTTGCGCGTCAGCGGACCGGTATTCTCGATCGTCTGCTTGCCGACCTTGCCGAAGACCGGATCGACCGTCGTGTCGTCCTTGTCGGTCGCCTTGCATTTGAGGACGCCGCGCGGCCCGAACTTCTTGCGGAAATTCGGATCCTTCGGATAGTCGGGATACTCCGGCTCCTCTTCCGCATTGAGATGATAGAGATTGCCGAAGAACTCATCGAAACCGTGCACGGTCGGCAGATGCTCGTTGCGGTCGCCGAGATGGTTCTTGCCGAACTGGCCCGTTGCATAGCCGAAGTTCTTGAGGAACTGCGCGACGGTCGGATCCTCTGCCTTCAGTCCGAGCGTCGCTCCCGGCATGCCGACCTTCGTCAGGCCCGTGCGGATCGGCGATTGGCCGGTGATGAAGGCTGCGCGGCCGGCCGTGCAGCTCTGCTGCCCGTAGAAGTCCGTAAAGTTCGCGCCCTCTTTGGCGATGCGGTCGATGTTGGGCGTGCGATAGCCCATAACGCCGTTATTGTTGCAGCTAATGTTGAACCAACCGATGTCGTCGCTCATGATGAAAAGGATGTTCGGCTTGCTCGCCTTGGCCATCTGGACACTCCTCTCACGCGCGCTGCTTCTGATGACGTTTCGTCTAATCTCGCGCCTTCATTCAGGCGCCTTGCCTCTCTCTCTCCTTCAGCCAAAGGGACCGAACTGAAAGACCATGTCGGCGATCGCGAAGATGCCGATCGCAAGCAATGCAATTGCCGTTATGAGCGTGAGGGAGGGCGGAAAGACGCTTTCGCCATGGATCAATCCTTCCTCGCGCATGGCCTCGCGAATCCGCCGAAGACCGAGCATGAATTGGACGTGATAGAGGATGCCGATCAGAAGCATCACGATGCCGAGCAGCACCAGGGAGATGCCGAAATTGCGCGGCGCGGCTGCGTGCGTGAGCGTGCCGGCCTCCTTCAGCTTTCCGAAGAACTGGAAGATCGTGAAGCCGAAGCCGATCAGCGACAGCGATGTGCGGATCACCGACATCAGCGTGCGATCTGCGCTCATGCGCGTGCGCTGGAAGGACATACCCGTGCGGCGCATGGACATCTCGGTCCGCTCGCCGGAAAGATCTGTGCGGTACTCCGAGAGCGATGTCCGATGCTCGGAAAGCGCCGTCCGATGCGTCGAGAGCCCCGTGCGGTGCGCTGAATATTGAACCGATGCCTGGTCCGGCTTGGATGCATCAACCACCGGCAAAGGCGGAGGTTGCGTCTCTTTCATGCGAACCGGCCGTTCGGGGCGTTCTGTCAATCCCGCAAGAGCCACTGCCTACCTCCTGCTCGAGCTGGATTGGCCCGCTTGATCCGACGAGCGCCAGCGGCGCGCGAAGTACGCAGCAGGACCGCGGACCACGAGGTACGGCACGAATGCGAGAGCGAGAGCCACGATCACCGCCTCGACCGGATAGAAAGTCTTGAGCACGGTGATCTGGTAGATCGCATCCATCGCGAGTCCGAGAAGGAGGATGCGGGCCGTGGACACGAGAGCCTCGCTCAAGCGAGCGATACGCTCATGCGGCTCATGCTTCCTGCTCCAGAAGTTGAGAGATCTGCCCGAGCGCGCATCCGCGAGCCCGTCGTGTATGGCCGCGATGACAGCCATCGATGGCTGGAGAATGTACCTGAATGTCATCGGCCCGCCGGGACGGTCCGCGAGATCCCGCCAAAGGCGGCTCCAGTTGTCGGCGGACACGCCGTACCAGAGCGGCCCGGCAAGCAGCAGGATGACGATCAGGACGAGCGCCAGCCTTGCCTGAGGCGTCAGCGACTGCGTGTGCATCTCGCCCATGACGGTCGACCTCGATCGGCGAGCCCAGCTCTATTCAAGCCAGGCCATCAAGCAGCCTCAGCGTGGACACGCATCCCAGAAGCCATTGGTCCGTGATGCATCGGTGTAGTACCAGCACATGCCGGGTGAAGGCGGCGCACCGGCCCAGGCGTAGGCCGTCGCCGCCGTCACGAAGCCGATGGCCGCACCGGCTGCGACCGCGCCACCAGGGCGCCACCAATAATTCGCGGGACGCGCCCAGCGACCGCACGTCCCCGGGCGGGTGCGCCGGCGTGCCGCGGTTCGACGGACACTCCGGTCGCGCCGGGCACCGGGGTGGCGGGCGACATTCGGGTGGCGGCCACGATGGCGGTGGCGCCCGGCGCCGCGCCCCCTCACCCCGCCCTCCCGGCGGCGGAACCCACCGCCACGCCTCGCCATCCCGCCGCCGCGCTCCCCGCCGCCACGGCGCACCAGCTCGACGGCAGGTACGGAAGTTTCAATGGCCGACTTCGTGAGCACCAGCGGCGATGACTGGCTCGGCGCTGGAATAACCAGCGCGCCGATCGCGCAGGCGAACAAGGCTGCATATCCTTTCATGACGCGCTCCTTTCGTGCTCGCGGACTTCGAGGTCGCGGCTCGCAGCAGGTTGGGTGCGGATGATGCAGCGAAAGCCGATATGGCTCGCGGATGTGTCGATCGGCTGTGCGTGGCGCGCGGCAGGGCGGTAGCGCCTGCAGTAGTTCGGCGCGCAAAGATGCGAGCCGCCCTTCAGCACCTTGCGCGGGATCTTGATCTGCGGCTGGCAGGGATCGTAGCTCGCTGCCTCGGCGCCGCCGCGCGGGTTCTCGGGAATGCAGCACGGCTTTGAAGGATTGGCCGTGTGTCCGGCCCCATACCAGTCCGCCGTCCATTCCCAGACATTGCCGATCATGTCGTGAAGGCCGTAGCCATTCGGCGGAAAGGCGGTCACGGGCGATGTGCGTGCGTATCCATCGGTCTTGAGGTTCTCGTGCGGAAACTGGCCCTGCCAGGTATTGGCCATGTGCCGCCCACCTGGAGCGAGCTCATCGCCCCAGGCGAACTCGGCACGATCCAATCCGCCGCGCGCGGCAAATTCCCATTCTGCTTCTGTCGGGAGCTCCTTGCCGGCCCAGCGGGCGTAGGCCGCGGCGTCGCGATACGCGATGTGGACCACGGGATGATCGTCCAGGCGCTTTATCGAGCTCCTTGGACCATAGGGATGCCGCCAATCGGCGCCGAATTTGAAGCACCACCAGTTGCTCCAATCACGTAGGTCCACCGGCGTCGACGGCGGGGAGAAGACGAGCGAGCCCGCCTTGAGCATGTGAGGCAGGGCACCATGGTAGTCGGATGCCTTCGGACGGATTTCCGCAAACGTTATAAAATCCGTGGCCTCGACGAACGCCCGAAACTGCGCGTTCGTCACCGGCGTCTTGTCGATCCAGAAGGCCGCCACGGACACGCGATGTGCCGGCGCCTCTTCCTGATAGTGCTTATCCGACCCCATCCAGAACGTGCCGCCAGGAACGAGGACCATCGATCCAAGATCTGCGGACGTATTGCGCATCGCACATCCTCTAGCTCCCCCGATTTGATCTCCACGTTTACGGGGCAAACTAGCGTCGGCCGCCCGCGCGCGACATCGGGGAAAGCCCCGAAAGGCAAGGGCGATTAATGGACGGGCACGCCGAAATGCTGGGCATGACGGGATCGCTCTGATTTGCGCGAGCAGCTACGGCCGAAGCATCGCCGGCATTAGATTGCTGAACACCGCGTCTCGATCGAGCTCCGCCAAGCCTTCAGCGCGAGCCGGGCAGGACGTTCGGAAGAAGCCGCGGCTCGCCTGTGGGCAGCTTCAGTGCTTCAAGGCCTTGAGGACCTGCAGCCTGAGCTTCACGAACAGCTCGTTCGTCGTCGCTTCCTCGAACACGCGCGGGCGCGGGAGCGGTACGTCCAGAACCTCGACGATCCGGCCCGGCCGTGCGCTCATGACGTAGATGCGGTCGGAGATGAACACTGCCTCGTCGATGTCGTGCGTGATGAAGAGCACGGTCGGCGCGATATCGAGACAGAGATCCAGCAGCAGCTTCTGCATCTCGAGGCGTGTCTGATAGTCGAGCGCGCCGAAGGGCTCGTCCATCAGCAGAATGTTCGGCTCGTTGATGAGCACGCGCGCGATCTGCAGGCGCTGGCGCATGCCGCCGGAGAGCTGATAGGGAAAGTGGCGCTCGAAACCCTTGAGGCCGACGATCTCGATGTAGCGCTCGGCTGCCGGCATGAAGATGTCGCGCGGCACGCCCCGCATGCGCGGCCCGAACACGACATTGTCGAGGACATTGAGCCATGGATAGAGCTGCGGGTGCTGAAAGACGATGCCGCGATCCGCACCTGGTGCTGTGATCGGATTGCCACCGAGAAGAATGCGGCCCTCGGTCGGCGTGTCGAAGCCCGCGACCATGCGGAGGAGCGTGCTCTTGCCGCATCCCGAGGGGCCGACGATCGACACGATCTCCGAAGGCGCAATCGTGAGATCCACGTTCGCCAAGGCGTGAACGGTGCCACTCGGACCTTCGAAACGTCGGTCGACGCCGGAGATGACGAGCGGCAGAGCTGCCGTGCGGGATTGTGTTTTCGTCATTGTTTGCCGCGCCAATGCAGGACACGCCGCTCGATCATGAGCAGGATGCCTTCCAGAACAAGGCCGATGAGACCGATGGTGAGAATGCCCACGAACACGAGCGGTATTCGGAAGAACGTCGTCGCGTCGGTGATGAGATAGCCGAGACCGACCTGCGCGGCGATGAGCTCGGCCGCCACGACCAGCGCCCACGAGAGCGTCATGGCAATGCGCATCCCCGTGAGAATGTGCGGCAGCGAGGCCGGCAGGACCACATGCGAGAAGATCTGCCGCCCCGTCAGCCCGAGCGACTGCGACGCGAGAATGAGATCGTGCGGAATGCCCTTCACGCCGGCGGCCGTATTGACCGTCAAATAAAGGAACGCCGTCATAAAGATCAGCGCCACTTTCGAGCCTTCGCCGATCCCGAAGTAGAACGTGAAGAGCGGGACCAGCGCGATCGGCGGGATCGGCCGCATGAACGTGAGGAACGGGCTGATCATCGCATCGGCCAAGCGGCTCGAGCCGAGCCAGATGCCGAGCGGCACGCCGAGGAGCACGGCAAGGCCGAAGCCCGAGAGCGCGCGGCCCATGGATGCCAGGATCTGGACATAGAACGGGCTGCCGGAGTAGCCGCGCGTCACGAGCTCGCTCAGCGCTTCCCAGATGGCCTGAACCGGCGGGAAGGTGTTGGTCTGAAGAAGGCCACCGACGCTGAGCGCACCCCACAGCGCGAGAGCGAGCGCAACCACGAGGATGCTTACGGCGCGGTAAAAGCCTTCTGATCGCGGCTGCATCAGGGATCACATCTCTGACTGGCGCAAGCGGAGACGCGGTCCGCTTGCTGGCTTTCGGGGGGATTGCGAGCTTCCGGCTTCAGCCTTTGCGCGCTAGCTGCATCACATCGGTTCTGATGTAGTCGTCGATGTTGACAAGGCTCTTCGCGATGCCAATGTCGAGACCGAACTTGAGAAAATCTCCGAGCATCGCGTGCAGCTTGCTGCCCTTGGACCAGTGGACGATGCTTTGCGGATCGAGGGCAGCAGTCGAGTTGAAGCAATCCAGATCCTTGGCGATAGCCACCGCCTGCTCGCGCGCCATGCCGGTGAAATCGAGCGTGTAGCGGATCGCCATTTCAGGATCCTGCTTCATCTTATCGAGGCCCATATTCCAGCCGCGCAGCAGGCGCGACACGGCATCGGCGTTCTTATCGAGCCATGGCCGCCGCCCCGCCCAGCCGAGGAACGCCGGGCCCGGCGACAAATCGGAGTTGCGAGCGATAATGCGCGCGCCGGCGTCGACGAGAGGCGTTGCGAAGGGAGCCCAGATAAATGCAGCGTCGACGTCGCGGGCGTTGAATGCCGCCACTTGCTGTGGCGGAGCCATCCCCACGAGCTGCGCATCGTCTTTGCTCATTCCATGCGCGTGCAGCAGCTTCCAGAGGCCGTAGTGGACATCCGATCCCTGGACGCCCGCCACCTTCTTCCCTTTCAGGTCCTTCATCGATTTGATCGGGCTGTCCTTTGGGACAAGCACCATTTCGAGTTTGTTGTAGTCCATGAGGACCGAGGTGAATTGCAGATCCTGACCGTTGGCATTGGCAACCAGGAATGGCCCGACCCCACCCCAAGCCAAATCGACCTGGCCACCCGCGAGTGCAGCAAACTGCGCCGGTCCGGAGGTGAACTTGACGAAATTGACTTCGAGACCGAGCTTCTCGAAATACTTCTCGCGGAAGGCGATATGAGCGGGCCCGTTCATGATGGGCTGCATGCCGGCATTGATGCGTAGCGTCGTCTGCGCGCGGGCGCCAATGCTCGGCGCCATGAGGGCAGCAGCGCCTCCCGCGGCAATGCCTTTGATGACGGAACGTCTTCCGATTCCCGCTGTCATTGTCCTCTCCTCCCAGCACCCTTGTTGTTTGGAGAGCGGATTGCTCCGCTCTCCGATCAGGATTGGCCTGCTGTCAGCCCTTCTTCACCTGCTGCATGAACTGCGTCATGAGGTAGTCGTCGATATTGATCGTCTTCTGCGCGAGGCCGAATTCGTTGCCGAACTTGAGGAAGTCGCTCAGAACGGTGTGGAGCTTGCTGCCCTTGGCCCAATAGGCCGGGCTCTTCGGATCGAGCGCTGCAGTCGCCTCGAAGTGGACGAGATCCTTGATGATCGCGTCGGCCTGCTCGCGCGCCATGCCCGTGAAGTCGAGCGTGTAGCGGATCGCCATCTCGGGATCCTGCTTCATCTTCGCGAGGCCCTGGTTCCAGCCGTGCAGCAGGCGCACGATCGCATCCGGGTTCTTCTCCAGCCACTCCTTGCGACCCGCCCAGTTCAGGAAGGACGGACCGGGATCGAGGTCCGACATGCGCGTGATCGCGCGTCCACCCGCCTTGATCATCGGCGTGACGAACGGCTCCCAGGTGTAGACGCCATCGACGTCGCCGGCATTGAAGGCGGCAATCTGCTGCGTCGGCGTCATGCCGACGAGCTGCGCGGCATCCTTGGCCATGCCGTTGTTCTGCAGCAGCTTCCACAGGCCGTAATGCGCATCCGAGCCCTGCACGGCTGCGATCTTCTTGCCCTGCAGATCCTTCACGCTCTTGATCGGGCTGTTCTTCGGCACGACGAGCGACTGCAGCTTGTTGTAGTCCATGAAGACCGCAATCGACTGCAGATCCTGGCCGTTCGCCTTGGCAATCAGGTAAGCGCCCATGCCGCCCCAGCCGAGATGCGACTGGCCGCCCGCGAGCGCGGCGAACTGCGCGGGGCCCGACGTGAACTTGATCAGGTTCACATCGAGACCGAGCTTCTCGAAGTATTTCTCGCGCAGCGCGATATAGACCGGCCCGTTGAGGATCGGCAGCATGCCGGCGTTGATGCGCAGCGTGGTTTGCCCGCGCGCGACGATGCTCGGCGCGAAAACGGCACCGGCCGCCCCGAGAGCCATCCCCTTCACCATCGAGCGCCGCGTTATCGAAGTGTCCGCCATTCTTTCCTCCTGCAGTGACCAGGTGTGGTCTTGATTGATCGAGCAGCTTCAGCGGCCGCTCTTGACTGGCTTGACGGGCAGCCGCTCCGCCGCGGCCGACGCGCCCAGCATCTCCGCGACACGGCGCGTGAGGCCGATGAGCCGCGGTGCGAGATCGGTCTCGATCAATCGGGGCGGTAGCGTCGAGGCGAGGCCGCCGATGTTGAAGGAGAGAATGCCGTAGGGCGAATTCACATCGAGCGGCACGCCGAGCGAATGGATCTCCGGCACCCAGTCGCCGAGCGACGTGCAGTAGCCGCGCTCGGCGACGTCGCGAATGGCCTGCTCGATGCCGCGGCGTACTTTCGGCCACGCCGAAGGATCATTGCGGCGGATTTCATCGAGCAGGGGCTTGCGCTCCTCATCGCTCATCGCGGCGAGATAGGCGCGGCCGACGCTCGTCGTTGCGAGTGGAATGCGATCGCCGATGTCGAGGCCGAGACCGAGCGCATTGGGGCTGCGGCGGAACTCCAGATAGATCATGTTGAGGCCGTCGCGCGCGCAGAGCGCGACGCTCGCTCCTGCGTAGTCGGCGAGATTCTGCATGAGCGGGCGCGCGACCTGCCGCACATCGAATTTCGACAGCGACGCATAGCCGAGCGCAAGGGCGCCCGGTCCGAGCCGATAGCGGCCGCTCGCTGGATCGTGCGTGAGATAGCCGAGCCGGCTCAGCGTGTACGTGAGGCGCGAGATCGTGGCTTTCGAGAGCGCTGTGCCGCGCGAGAGCTCGCCATTCGAGAGCGTCTCGTGCGCCGATGAAAACATCCTGAGGACGCGAAGACCACGCTCGAGCGCCGCGACGAACTGTCGGTCGTCAGCGGGCAGGTCATCCACGTCCCGAAGCAACTCGATTGTGCGATTCCGCCCCACGAAGCATCTCCTTCGTCTTTTTTTGTATTTGAGCAGCGCGCACCGCGTACCGCAAGTCAAAATATGTTCCGCTATGCGGTACATCCACGGGAGAGCCAGCGAGGCTCAATGCGAGCGCTCTGCGCGCCTTTCAGTCGGACATCGGGATGCTTCACGCGCGCGATCGCGACGCCCCGTGAAGAGCGCCGGATTGCACCGGAAAATTTGGATCGAGCGCGCCGCTCAGTCCTGCTCGCGGAAGGCTTCCTCGCGGCCCTTGCGCAAGGACGGCAGCGCCATCATCAGCAGCAGCGCGACCGTCACGCCGATCAGCGCCGCGCTCAGCGGCCGCGTGAGGAAGATCGAGAAATCACCGTCCGAGAGCAGCAGCGTGCGGCGGAACTGTTCCTCGACCATGGGTCCCAGGATGAATCCGAGCACCATGGGCGCGGGCTCGCAGCCAATGCGGCGGAGGAAGTAGCCGAAGACGCCGAAGCCGGCCATGAGGAATACATCGAAGACGCGGTAGTTGATCGAGTACACGCCGACGCAGCAGAACACGAGGATCGCCGGGAAGAGATAGGCATAAGGGATCTTGAGCAGCTTCACCCAGATGCCGACCAGCGGCAGGTTCAGGATGACGAGGATCATGTTGCCGATCCACATGCTCACGACCATGCCCCAGAACAGCGTCGGCTGATCGGTGAGGAACTTCGGCCCTGGCGTGATGCCGTGGATGGTCATCGCCGCAATCATGAGCGCCATCACGGCATTCGGCGGAATGCCGAGCGCGAGCATGGGAATGAAGCTCGCCTGCGCGCCGGCATTGTTGGCGGCCTCGGGCCCT
>Ga0066256_1001754_pt1 | contig 27391 bp, 30 predicted proteins | sample ThiBio_1000_biof_FD_87107 | JGI IMG/M metagenome (GOLD analysis project Ga0066256, IMG submission 87107) | Wastewater bioreactor microbial communities from Cape Town, South Africa - Thiocy_expt_1000_biof (version 2) | ecosystem: Engineered > Bioreactor > Thiocyanate-remediating >... | reverse complement strand
CGGCAGTGAAGCCGCGGGTCGGCGTGAAGTACGAGGTGGTCTGCCACTTCACGTCCTGGCGCAGCTTGAAGGTCAGGACCGTGCCGCCCTCGGAGATTTCCCAGCTTTCGGCCAGCGACGGCTCGACGGCCGTGCCGCCCAGCTCGAAGTCGACGAGACGATTGTAGACGGCGCGCGACGAGGCGTCGAATGTCGTACCGGCGCTCCACAGGCTCGGATCGAACCCTTCCGGCGCGCCTTCGGAACAGGAGACGAGCTGCTTGCCCTGGGCATAAGCAGCGCCCGACAGCAGGCCCAGAAGGGCGGTTGCCGTCAGAAGCGTTTTCATCAATTTCATGATTGTTTGGTCTCCCTGAGTATCTGCGCCTTCGACTTTGCCGAAGGGTTGGCAGGCAGAAAAGCGGCTTTTGAGCCTCGGTGCAATGGGTATGCCCGTTCGCAGTCGACATCTTGTCGACAAACTGTCTACTGATCAAGCCCGCGTTTCGCCATCTTCTCGTCGCAAATTTTGGCCAATAGGTCACCAATCGCGTAGATCACCTGTTAAAGCGCCTCGGAGAACAGCATCGTGCCCCGTCGTATCGCGACCGTTGCTCTGGTTGTCCGCGACTATGACGAAGCCATCGCCTTTTACTGTGGCGCCCTCGGATTCTCCCTGCTTGGCAACGAGGACATGGGTGGGGGCAAGCGCTGGGTAACCGTCGCGGCCGGTGATGGCGACGTTGCCCTGCTGCTCGCGAGAGCCGATGGACCGGCGCAGCAGGCGTCGATCGGCAGGCAGGCGGGTGGCCGGGTCGGGTTCTTCCTCCATACCGACGATTTCGCGCGCGATCATGCGGCGTTCGTCGCAGCTGGCGTCGAGTTCCTCGAGGAGCCGCGCCACGAGGTCTACGGCACCGTCGCGGTGTTTGCCGACCTCTACGGCAACAAGTGGGATTTGCTCGAACCCCACCGGTAGCTTGGCAGCGGTCGGGCCGGAGGCTAGGGTCCATCGTTCCCCGACGATGATCCCTGGAGTTTCCCATGACCAAGCGCCAACTCGGACGTTCCGAGCTTTCCATCGAGCCGCTGGTGCTCGGCACCAACGTGATCGGCGGGACGATCGATGAAGCGCAGTCCTTCGCAGTCCTCGATGCCTTCGTTGCCGAAGGATTTACTGCGATCGACACCGCTGACGGCTACACCGGCGGGAATTCCGAGACCATCATCGGCAAGTGGCTGAAGGCGCGCGACAACCGCGACAAGGTGCTGATCTTCACCAAGGTCGGCTCGAACGACGGCACCGGCGCCCGCAACAGTTCCGCCAAGTGGATCAAGCAGGGCATCGAGAACTCGCTGCGGCGTCTGCAGACGGACTATGTCGACCTCTACCAACTGCATTTCCCCGACGGCACGACCCCGCAGGAGGAAACGCTGGGCGCCTTCAATGAACTCATCGCGGCGGGCAAGGTGAGGTACATCGGCGCGTCCAACTTCGACGCGAACCGGCTCGGTGAGGCACTCGCCATCTCCGCCCGCCACGGCTGGCCGCGCTACGAGACGCTGCAGAACGAGTACAATCTCTACGACCGCGCGCAGTTCGAGGAAGCGCAGGATGTCTGCGTTCGCGAGGCGGTATCGGGGCTGCACTACTTCTCGCTGGCCCGCGGCTTCGTTACCGGCAAGTACCGCAGCGAGGCCGATGCGGCCAAGTCGCCGCGCGGCCCCGGCGTGGTGCAGCGCTATTTCAACGACAAGGGCTTCCGCATCCTCAAGGCGCTCGACGCCGTCAGCGCCCGCACCGGCGCCGGCCTCGCCGAGATCGCACTGGCCTGGCTCAATGCGCAGCCCGGTACCGGCGCCCCCATCGCGTCGGCCACCACCGTGGAGCAGGTGGCGGAACTGGCGCGCGGCGCGCGGCTGTCGCTGGGGGCGGACGATCTCCGGGAGCTGACGGACGCCGGAAAATGAGGGCGCTCGCCGCCCTCCTCGTGCTCACCGCGGCGCCGGCCGCGGCACAGGAGTCGGGGTGGAGCTATTCGCCGGCGGCAGGCGAAGGTGATCGCGCCGCGATGGGCTGCGCCGCGGGCTCGACGGCGACGCAGCACACCTGCCTCGTCGTTCGCTGCGAAGACGACTTCACGGTCGGCATCTATGTCGATGTGGCACCGAGCGTCAGGGGCATCGGCCCCTGGCGCCTCGGCATCGACCGCGTCACTCACGATGTCACGGCTGCAACTGCCGGCGCCGCGCCCTACGACGCGCGGCTCGAAGGCGACGTTGCCGCCATCATCGATGACATCCGGAACGGTGACCGGATCTATCTGGATCTGCTGGACGGCGATCCTCCCGCTCTCAACGGTATCTCGCTGCGGGGCTCGCTCCTTGCCATCAACCGCGCGCTCTACTTTTGTGCGCCGCGCGTCGTCCCGGACCGGCTGGCGCAATAGTTAGCCGACGACGGTTCCGAACAGCCAGCCGATCGCCGCGGTCGCCCCGAGGGCGAGCACGCCCCAGATGATGACGCGCAGCGCGCCCTTCAGCATGTCGGCGCCACCCGCCCGCGCGCCGATGGCCCCGAGCGCCCCGAGTGCCACCAGCGTACCCAGCGCGACGGCAACCACGACCCAGGCCAGCGGCGACAGCCAGGCGACGAGCAGCGGCACCGCCGCTCCCACCGAGAAGGTCAGTGCCGAGGTCACTGCCGCCTGCACCGGGCGCGACTGCGTGATCTCGGTGATCCCGAGTTCCTCGCGCGCGTGTGTGCCCAGTGCATCCTTCTGCATCAGCGCCACCGCAACCTGAGCCGCCAACTCCCGATCGAGCCCGCGCGCGATATAGATCTGGGTCAGCTCCTCGATCTCCTCGTCCCACAATTCCTCAAGCTCGCGCCGCTCCCGCGCCAGGTCGGCGGCCTCGGTGTCGGATTGCGAGCTGACCGAAACGTATTCGCCCGCGGCCATCGACATGGCGCCGGCGACGAGGCCCGCAACGCCGGCGACGAGGATCGCGCCGGTATCGGCGCCCGACGCCGCGACGCCGACGATGATGGCGGCGGTGGAGACGATGCCGTCATTGGCACCAAGAACCGCAGCACGCAGCCAGCCGATGCGGTGGACCAGATGTGCTTCGGCATGAAGGCGCGACATCACATCACCATGTAGCCGCCGTCGACCGGCAGGATTGCGCCGGTGACGAAGGCGGCGAGGGGCGAACAGAGGAACAGCGCAGGGCCGGCAAGATCGGCCGGCGTGCCCCAGCGGCCCATCGGTGTGCGGCCGACCAGTTCGGCGCTGCGCGCCGGATTGGCGCGCGGCACGTCAGTCATCGGCGTCTCGATCCAGCCCGGCGCCAGCGCGTTCACACGGACGCCATCCCTGGCATAGGCAATCGCCAGCGATTTGGTCAGCTGCGCGACGCCGCCCTTGCTCGCCGCATAGGCCGGTGCATGCGGTGCGCCGAAGAAGGCAAAGACCGAGGCGATGTTGAGCACGGCCCCCTGCCGCGCCGCGAGCTTCTCGCGGAACGCCGTCGCGGTCCGCATCGAGCCCGTCAGGTTGATGTCGACGGTTGCGGCGAAACCTTCCGGGGTGAACTCGGCGGCGCGCAGGTTGACGCCCGCACAATTGACCAGCGCATCGATCGCCGGCCGCCCGGCCGCAAATCCAGCCACCGCCGCATCGCTGCGCACGTTGAGGACGCCGAAGCTCACGCCGGGCACCGAACCCGCGGCAGCGACCTCGGCGTCGGTCGCGCCGGTCGCGTGTACCGTGGCGCCGGCGTCCGCGAAGGCACGCGCGAGGCCAAGCCCGATCCCGCCGGTGCCGCCGGTGATGACGACGACCTTGTTGCTGTAATCGAGGTTGGGGATGCTCATGGCGAGGCTACGGCCTATCTGATGAACTGGTCAACATAGTCGGCGCCGAGACCGACAGCCGCATAGTGCCGCCGGCACATGTCGATCTTGGTGAACACGTCTTCGAGCCCGATCTGCTTGTTGTCGGCATCGAGGTAGATCATGCTGCCCGAGATGTTGAAGAAGGTGATCATCTCCTCGCAATCCTCGGGCACCGTGAGGGTGTGGATTTCGCCCGGTGGCTCGAACACGTAGCTGCCGGTTTCGGCGACCCAGTCATGTTCGAGATAGTACCAGCGGCCCTTGATGACATAGCCGTGCACCGGCGCCGGATGCAGGTGCTTGGTCAAGACGCCCGACTTGCGCACCCGCAGCAGATTGCACCACTGCCCCTGCAGCGTGTTGAGCAGCAGCGGGCGAAACCATACGTCCTTCATCTGGGGCACCCAGACGCGCTCGTCCTCGGGCATCGCCGGGGTTGCGATCTCCATCGGCGCCAGCGGATGCGCCGAGCCTCTCATGTTGTCGTACATCATGTTTCCCTTGCGGCCTGCAGCACGATATCGGCCAGCTGCTCGTAGTCTTCGATCCGGTTATAGGCCTGCGCCGAGATGCGCACAAAGAGCTGGCCATCGACCTCGGTCACCGGCGCATCGGCACCCAGCTGACGTAGCCGGGTGCGCAGCGCCAGCATGCGCGCCTCGCTCGCATCGGTGCCGAACGGCGCGCCGATCAGCACCATGGCGGCGAACATGTCCGCGGACGCGGGGATCGTGGTGCCCCAGCGCTCGGCCAGCATTTCCGCTGCCTGCCAGGCGAGCTGCCGATTGGCGCCCATCAGCAGCGGGCCGCCGAGCCGGTTGTGGAACGCGATGGCCGCCGGCACGCTCAGGGCCGCGCTGACATCGCGCGTCCCGGTCCAGTCGAACTCGGCGACAAAACCCTGCTCATAGCCATGCGAAATGATCGTGGGATGCAGCCACGCCTGGTGCTCGGGTCGGGCGTGGAGGAAGGCAACGCCCTTCGGCGCCATCAGCCACTTGTGGCAATTGCCGGTGTAGATGTCGGCGCCCAGCGCCTCGAGGTCGAGCGGCACCTGCCCCGGTGCATGGGCGCCATCGACGATCGACAGCACGCCGGCTTCGCGGCACAGCGCGACAAGCTCACCGACCGGAAAGACCAGCGCGCTCGGCGAGGTGATGTGGTCGATGATCACGGCCCGCGTGCGCGCCGACAGGGCCGCGCGGAACGCGTCAACGATGCCATCCGCAGTTGGTTGTGGAAACGGCACCTCAGCCGTGACGATCGAGGCTCCCTGGCGAGCGGCGAAATGCCGGGCGGTCTTCAGCACCGCGCCGTAGATATGCGAGTGGACGACGATCTCGTCGCCCGGCTGCAGCGCCAGCGAGCCCAGTACCGCATTGATGCCGCCCGTGGCATTGTCGACGAACACCAGGTCGTCGGCAGCAGCGCCGACATAGCCGGCAAGCGCTGCCGCTGCCGCGCGGATGGCCGGATGAACCTCGTCGGCCATGAAGTAGGTGGTGCCGGCCTCCATCCGCTGGCGCCAACGGCTCTGCTCGGCGAGCACCTCGATCGGGGCCGCGCCATACGAGCCGTGGTTGACGTGGAGCCGACTGTAGTCGAGCCCCCAGAGCCCGCGCACATCGTTGACGCGGGCGTCGCGCGTGGTCACCAGTGGAACTCCGCCACGTTGTCGCGTGCCCCGAGCAGGAAGGCGTCGGCGATGAGTCGCAGCGGCGAGCCATCCATCTCGGACTCTCCCTTGCGGAGGAGCTTGGCGAACCGCGCGTAAATCTTCTCGTATTCCTCTGACGGCTCTTCGATGGCGGTCCTGTCGCCGATCTTGAGCACGGTGCCGCCCTTTTCGAGTTTCAGCTGGCTACCAGACTGGGTCTCGATGGCGATCGTCCAGATCTCGCCCGTTTCCTCCAGCCAGTTGAAGCCGCCGGATAGCCGCGGCTGGTGCTTCTGGGCCGATTTGAACTCGATCTCGACATCGACCGGTGTCTGCCGGTTGGCGGGGAAGGCCAGCCGGGCGGATTTCACGAAAACGGGGAATGGCATGATGCGGGTGAAGATCGACATCGCGTTGATGCCCGGATCGAAGACGCCGAAGCCGCCTGGCTCCCACACCCAATCCTGTCCCGGGTGCCACTTGCGCACGCTCTCGCGCCAGTCGATGCGTACCGAAGCAACGCCCTCCTTCTTGTGGATCTTTCGCGTTTCGTCGACGGCATCATTGTACCGGCTGTGCCAGGTCTGGAACAGCACCCGGCCCTTCTTCTCGCCATAGGCGACAAGATCGTCAAACTCGCTGATCGTGGTCGTCGGCGGCTTTTCCAGCAGCACGTCCTTGCCTGCGTCGATGGCCTCGCGCACGTAGGCATGGCGCACGCCCGGCGGCGTGCAGATAGCAACTAGGCCGACCTCGGGCATCGCCGCATAGAGTTCGGCCGGCGCGCGGAACACGGGCACGTTTCCGTGCCCGACGCCGCGCTGGCTGACACAGGCCGCCAGCTCGAAATCCTTCGATTTCAGGATCACCGGCAGATGCTGGTCCTGACTGATCTTGCCGATGCCGATGACGGCGATCTTCCTCGTGGCCATGGGGCCCTCCCGTTCGGTTGCATAGAACGCTCTCAGGGCCCGGCTGTGAAGGGCGGAAACCGCCGGCGGCGTCGCCCGGCGCTGCCGAATGCAACTCAGTTAGCCAGCGAAGTCACAATCAGGCCAGAAAATTTTCTCTTTATTAACCAACGTGTTAGCCGCCACGATTTGGCGACAATTTTAGGCGATTTGCACAATCGCGAAAATCGCTCGACCCCATCACTGGACGCTTGGCCGGCTCTCCGCCTGCTGAGCGAGGAGGAAGACTTTGTCTACGCTGCGCTATTGCCGATCCTGTTCCGGTCCCCGTCCGCGGGCGGCCGTCCGTTGCCCTTGGTGCCTGCGGGACTATTCCGATCACCCCTCGCGTCCCGAGCATCTTTTCGCGCAGTATCAGGGCGAAGGGCAGCCGGTGCTGCGCACCGATCGTCCGCGCGACGCTGCCCGAAAGGGCTCATAGTTCAGACGCGCTGTCGGTCAGCACAAGGGAGGACGCCATGTCCCGTGCATTCGTGTCGGAAGGCGGCACCGTGCCGCAGGTCTATGCGAGCCGGGAGAGTGCCCAGAGCGCCGCGGAAATCCAGCGCGCCATGGACGGTCGGACCTATGACTTCGAAATCCGCGAGCGCGAGCGTGGCGGCTTCATGGTCGCGCGGCTCCACAAGGACGGCAGCTTCGACTCCTGGGTCGACGAATAGCTGCGTCTAGCGGATGACGATGGCCCTGAAGTCGTTGACATTGGTGCCGGTCGGACCGGTGATGAACAGGTCGCCGATGGCGCGGAAGGCGTTGTAGGCATCGTTGTTGGCGAGCGCGGCCCGGGGATCGATCCCGGCGGCCCGCATCCGGCCTGCGCTGGAACCGTCCGCATAGGCTCCCGCATTGTCGCCTGCCCCGTCGATGCCGTCCGTGTCGGCCGCGAGGGCGCTGACTCCCTCCAGTCCGTCGATGGCGATGGCCAGCCCCAGCAGAAACTCCGCGTTGCGCCCGCCGCGTCCATTGCCGCGGATGGTCACCGTGGTCTCGCCGCCGGACAGCAGCACGGCCGGTTTCGCGAACGGGCGCTGCCGTGTCGCGATCTCCCGGGCAAGCGCGGCGTGCACCTTGGCCACCTCCCTTGCTTCGCCCTCGACGGCGTCGGAGAGGATATGGGCGCTGACGCCCTGCGTGGCGGCCTGCGCTGCCGCCGCCTCAAGCGAGATCGCAGCCGACGCCACTGTTTGGACCGTGTCGCGCGCGAAGCGCTGATCGCCGGGCTGCGGCGGCAGATTGTCCTCACCTGCCAGAACGGCCTGCGCGGCCGGGGGTAATTCGAGATTGTAGAGCGAGACCAGGTGCCGCGCCTCGGCCCGGCTCGACCGCATCGGCAGGGTCGGCCCCGAGGCGACCAGTGCCGGATCGTCGCCCGGTACATCCGAAACAACCAGCGTTGCCACCCGAGCGGGGTGGGCCAGTGCCGCGAGGCGCCCGCCCTTGATCGCGGACAGCTCGTTACGGATGACGTTCATCACTCCGATCGGGGCGCCCGACGCGAGGAGGGCACTGTTCACCTGCTGCTCGTCGTCGAGGCTCATGCCTGGCGCCGGCTGCGGCAGCAGGGCAGAGCCGCCGCCCGAGATCAGCGCCACCACCAGATCGTCCGGGCCAAGGCCGGATACCGCTTCCATCAAGCGGCGGGCCGCGAGATACCCCGCTGCGTCGGGCACGGGGTGAGCCGCTTCGACAATCTCGATGCGCTCGCACGGCGCCGCATAGCCATAGCGGGTGACCACGGCCCCGGGGCGCGGCCCGTCCCAGGCTTGCCCGAAAGCCTGTGCCACCTGCGCCGGCGCCTTGCCCGCCCCGATGACGATGGTGCGTCCCGCGGGCGAGGCGGCAACGCGGCCTCTACGGCGCGGCCGGGCAGGGCGGCGGTGACGGCGGTGCGGTAAAGATCTTCAAGAAATTCGCGGTTCATAAGGGGGTCCGGTGAGGCGCGGCATCATGGCGGAGCGTCGGGGAGTCGACAAGTTCACCGCAGTATGAACGAATTGTGTACGGCCGGATCAGCGGTTGTTCAGGGGAAATGGGCTAGACTGCCTCCAGGTGATGGGGCTGCTTGCCCTGTGGCTGGCGAGCGGGAACGGGCAGGTCGTACCGGCGCGCTGCAGGAGACACGACGCATGAAGAGCACTCGGAAACTGGTGGTTGCCGCGCTTGTCGCGCTTCTGGCCCTGCCGGTGATCCAGCCGGCTGTCGCGGATGACCGGCGGGACAGTTGCACGGCGCAGGACCGCGACAGGGACGATTGCGCGCGGGAGAAGCCGCGTTTTCAGACCCGCTTCTTTTCCGAGTGAGCGCTTGCCGTGGAAACTCACGGCATAGTCAAGAATTGTTCACAACGCTCATCTAGTCAGGCGCCGATCCAGCCGCGCTGACCCATGCCCGAACGCTTTGCCCTCTATTATGCGCCCGATACCGAAAGCCCGCTCTGGCGCCTTGCGGTCCATTGGCTCGGCCGCGATCCGGCTGCCAGCGCCATCGAAAGTCCCGACCTGCCGGGGATCGATACCGGGTATCGCCTGCGTGTTTCGGAATCTGCGCGTCGCTACGGTTTCCATGCCACCATCAAGGCGCCGATGGTTCTCGCACCCGGCCGGGAGCGTCGTGACCTGGAAGCGGCGCTTGACGGATTTGGCGCGCGCACCGCTTCCACCGCCATCGGGCGGCTGGTCCTGACCTTCATCGATGGCTTTCTCGCCCTTGTGCCCGCGCATCAGAGCGCTGAGTTGACCAGCGCCGCGGCCGAAGTTGTCGGCGAGTTCGAGCCCTTCCGGGCCCCTCTCGCGCCGGCGGACCGGGAGCGTCGCATCCGCTCCGGTTCCCTCACGTCGCGCCAGGTCGACCTCCTCGACGCCTATGGCTATCCGCATGTCATGGAAGAGTTCCGTTTTCACATGACGCTGACCGATCGGCTGCCAGAGAACGAGCGCGACGCAGTCATGCGCGCGGCCACGGCGTGGTTCGCACCGGCACTGGACGAGGACGTCGTTTTCGATCGCATTGCGCTCTATCGTGAACCGGTAGCGGGTGCGCCATTCGCCCGCGTCGCCGACTTCCGCCTGCGGGGGGGCCGCCCATGTCTGAACTGAACTTTGCCAATGCCCGGATCGTCCTCGGCAACGAAGTGATCCGCGGCTCGATCTCGGTGCGCGACGGCAGGATCGCCGCCATCGACCATGGCACCGCTGCGCATGCCGAAGATCTGGATGGCGACTATTTGATCCCGGGCCTCGTTGAACTCCACACCGATCATTTCGAGAGCCACTACAAGCCGCGCCCCGGCGTGCGCTGGAACCCCATGGCGGCGCTGATGGCGCACGATGCGCAGGTGGCGGGCGCCGGTATCACCACCGTGTTCGACGCCGTCCGCATCGGCTCCGACCCCGAAACGGGGGACATGACGGAGGATGTCGCGGCCCAGGTCGGCGCCATCGAGGCGGCCGACGGCACTGACCGGCTGCGGGCGGAGCATTTCGTCCACCTCCGGTGCGAGCTGCCGACGCGCGATTGCTATGCGCATTTCGATGCGCATTGCGAACGTGCGGTGGTGAAGCTCGCCTCAGTCATGGATCACACGCCCGGTGCGCGCCAGTACACCACGCTCGACCACTACATCGCCTACTACCAGAAGAAGCTGCGTCTCACCGACGACGAGATGCAGAACTTCATCGTCACCCGAAAGGCAGAGCGCGACCTCTATTCGGACCGTAACCGCGCCGCCATTCTCAAGCGCGGCCGCGAGGTCGGGCTGGTTTTCGCCAGCCACGACGACGCGACGCTGGCGCATGTCGAGGAGGCATTGGCCGACCGTGTCTCGATCGCGGAGTTCCCGACCACGCTCGAAGCCGCCAAGGCCGCGCATGCCGGTGGCCTCGCGGTGCTGATGGGTGCACCCAATGTGGTGCGCGGAGGGTCGCACAACGGCAACATCGCCGCCGCCGATCTCGCCGGCGAAGGCGTGCTCGATGTGATGAGCTCGGACTATGTGCCGTTCTCGCTGCTGCTTGCCGGGTTCCTGTTGCCGGAAAGGGTCGAGAGCGTCAGCCTGTCCGATGCGATCTCGACAGTCACGCGCAACCCTGCGAAGGCCGCCGGGCTCGATGACCGGGGAGAGATCGCTATCGGCAAGCGTGGCGATCTGGTGCACGTGCATACCGAAAGCGGCATGCCGATCGTCAGGGCGGTCTATCGGCAGGGCCGGCGGATCAGCTGAGATGGCGGGCGTGCTGGTGCTGGTGGTCGGCCCATCGGGAGCCGGCAAGGACACGCTGATCGCCAAAGCCCGCGACGCGCTGGCCGGCGACACGCGCTACATGTTTCCGCGCCGCATCGTCACCCGCGAGGCCATCGCCAGCCTCGAAGATCATGACACCATCTCGCCCGACGAATTCGCCTTGCAGAAGCGGCGCGGCGCCTTTGCTCTGGATTGGGAGGCGCACGGCCTCCACTACGCGCTGCCATCGAGCATCGACGGCGCGCTCTTCGTCGGTCGCGTCGTTGTCGCCATCGTGTCGCGCCGCGTCATTGCGCCCACCATGCAGAAATATCCGCGCTGCGAGGTGCTGCTGATCACGGCCCGGCCGGAGGTCAGGGCGGCGCGGCTGGCCGCGCGCGGTCGCGAGACCGAGAGCGAGGTGGCGGCGCGTCTCGCCCATGAGGGTGAGCCCATGCCCAAGGGCGTGATGCCGACCATCGTCGACAATTCCGCGGCCATCGAAGTGAGTCTGCGGGGCGTCCTCCAGACGTTGAAACGCCTCGCCGGTTGAACCCGAAGCCCCTGTCACGCGTTAGGCCGCGATAGCGTCAACCAGGGGGTTCATCCATGAGCCGCAATTCGCTCTATGCCGTGCTCGCAGTGCTGGCCGTCGTCGTCGTTGGCTTCGGCATCTACTATTTCTACCAGGAGCAGCAGAAGCCGGCGCTGGAGATCAAGGTCAACGAGCAAGGGATATCCATCGATGGCAACGGCTGAGCTCGACGAGCGCAAGCAGACGATCCTCGAGGCGCTCGGCCGCGAAATCCATCGGCAGGCCGAGACCGATCTCGCCGAGATCGATCTGGTAGCGCTTGCCGTTGCCGTCGACAGGGCGCTCAGCGGCGATGGTGGGAGGCCGGATGCCCCCACCGACGACGGCGGTTTGCCCGATGAGCTCAAGGCCGCCAGCGAGGGCTGACCGCCGGCGCTAGACGCCCCCGCCGCTGCCGCCCGCGACCGCGGGCCGCGCCTCGGCGACGCGCGCGCGATAGCCCGCCGCCCGATAGGCGGCAACGGGATCGATCGCGCCACCGGATTCGAACCGTGCCATGGCGAGGATCGGCTCGACATCGGTGCGGAAGGCGTCCTTCAGCGTCTCCGATGCCATGAGCGCGTCGTTGTCCTGCTGGTAGTCGGCAAGCGCCTTGCGATCGACGATCAATGCCTGTGCATAGGCGCGTCGCACCTCGTTGGCCGAGCGCATCAGCGACTCGATGGGGTCGGTGACGTTGTGGCTCTGGTCGAGCATGTGAGCCGGTGCGAAACCCTTCGCCTTGCGGGTCTCGGCGTCCACCAACTCGTTGAACACGAGGAACAGCCGGTAGGGATCGATCGATCCCGTGTCGAGGTCGTCGTCGCCATACTTGGAGTCGTTGAAGTGGAAGCCGCCCAGTTTCTCGAACTGGATGAGGCGCGCGACGATCATCTCGATGTTGACGTTGGGCGCATGGTGGCCGAGGTCGACGAGGCACCAGGCCTTCTCGCCCAGCGTCGAGGCGATGAGATAGTTGGTGCCCCAGTCCTGCACGACCGTCGAGTAGAAGGCCGGTTCGTACATCTTGTGCTCAGTGAACAGCTTCCAGTCGTCGGGCAGGCCTGCATAGACCTCGCGCATGGCGTCGAGATAGTGCTCGAACACCGTGGTGAAGTTGACCTGGCCGGGGAAATTGGAGCCGTCGCCGATCCAGACCGTCAGCGCCTTCGAGCCGATGGTCTGGCCGATTTCGATGCATTCGAGATTGTGCTCGATCGCCTGCCGCCGCACCCCGGCATCGTAGCTCGCCAGCGAGCCGAACTTGTAGCTCTGCGGCTGCCCCCTGGCGTCCGAGAAGGTGTTGGAGTTCATCGCATCGAAGCCGAGCCCGAAACGGGATGCAGCCTGCTTCAGCCGGTTCGGATCGGCCTTGTCCCACGGGATGTGGAGCGACACGTTCGGGGTGGCGCGCGTCAGCTCGTTGATCACCGCGCAGTCCTCGATCTTGTCGAAGATGTCGCGCGGCTCGCCGGCGCCCGGAAAGCGCGCAAAGCGCGTGCCGCCCGTGCCGACGCCCCATGACGGCACGGCGACGGTGTAGCGCGCCACCTTGTCCTTGATCGCATCGATGGCGATGCCGCGCCGGTCAAGTCGCTCGCCCAGATGCGCATAGTCCGACCGGAGCGCTGCAAGGCGCGCTTCGTTGTCACGCGCCAGCACATCGGCGGCGATCATGGTGTCGGTCATTGTCGGTCCTCCAACCCCTCACCCAGGCCCCTCCCGATGGGAAGGGCCCGGCAGTCCCATTGCTAGCGCGTAAAACTCTGCGCGTTGCCGGCGTCGACGTTGATGATGTTGCCGGTCGACTTCGCCGACATGTCGGAGGCAAGGAAATACACAGCCTCCGCGATGTCCTCGGGGAACACCGAGCGCTTCAGCATGGAGCGTTTGCGATAGTGCTCCTCGAGCTCGTCGGGCTGCATATTGTAGGCAGCGGCGCGCTGCTCGCGCCACTCGCCGGTCCATATCTTGGAGCCGCGCAACACCGCGTCCGGGTTCACCGTGTTGACGCGGATCTGGTGCTCGGCCCCCTCGAGCGCGAGACAGCGGGCGAGATGAATCTCGGCGGCCTTTGCCGTGCAATAGGCAGCGGCGTTCGGCGATGCGGCGAGGCCGTTCTTGGAGGCGATGAAGACGACGTTGCCGCCGATCTTCTGCTGCTTGAAGAACCTGAAGGCCTCGCGCGAGACGAGGAAATAGCCCTTCGCGAGGATATCCATGTTGCGGTCCCACATGGACAGCGGCGTGTCCTCGATGGGAGCCGATGAAGAGATGCCGGCATTGGATACGAGGATATCGACGCCGCCGAACTCCACCGCCATCTCGCGATAGGCTGCGGCCACCTGCTCCTCGCTGGTGACGTCGAGCTTGACCGGTCGCACGAAGTCCTTGCCGAACGCGATGGCGAGTTCATCGCGGGCCGCCCCAAGGGCGGTCTCGTCGATATCGGCAATGACCACGCAGGCGCCTTCGCGCAGTAGCCGTGCCGCCGTCGCCCGGCCAATGCCACCGGCGCCGCCGGTGACGAAGGCAATGTGCCCGGCCAGCGACTTCGGCTTCGGCATGCGCTGCAGCTTCGCCTCTTCCAGCAGCCAGTACTCGATATCGAAAGCTTCCTGCTCGTCGAGTCCGCGGTAGGTCGAAACCGCCGAGGCGCCGCGCATCACGTTGATGGCGTTGACGTAGAACTCGCCCGAGATGCGGGCCGTCGCCTTGTCGAGCGCGAAGGTGATCATGCCGACGCCGGGGATCAGGTAGACCACTGCATTGGCGTCGCGGATGGCCGGGCTGTCGTCGTGCCTGCAGCGCGCGTAATAGGCCGCGTAGTCCTCGCGATAGGCCGCTATGGCCGGTTCCAGCGTTGCCGCCAGCGCGTCGACGTCCGGGTTGGCCGGGTTGAACTCGACCACGAGCGGGCGGATCTTGGTGCGCAGGAAATGGTCGGGGCAGGAGGTGCCCAGCGCTGCCAGCGGCCGCAGGTCGCGGCTCGAAACGAACTCGAGCACGGCCGGCGAGTCGTCGAAATGGCCGAGCTTCTTGCGATCGCCCGAGATGAGACCGCGGATGATCGGCATCAGTCGCGCGGCGATGGCGCGGCGCTCGGCGGCCGGCAGTGCCGCGACGGCTTCGCCGCCGAACGCCGGTTTGCCCGAGGTCTTGCCCTCGAACCAGGCGATGGCCTCGTTGATCGTCGCGATGGTCTGCTCGTAGCAGGCCTTGGGTGTATCGCCCCAGGTGAAGAGCCCGTGGCTTTCGAGCACGACGCCCTTGGCGTCCGGATTCTCCGCACAGAACTTTCCGAGCCAAAGCCCGAGCTCGAACCCCGGCTTCTTCCACGGCAGCCAGCCAATCTCGTCGCCGAAGATTTCCTGCGTCAGCGCCTTGCTGTCCGCCGAGGCGGCGATGGCGATGATGGCATCGGGGTGCATGTGATCGACGAACTTGCGCGGCACATAGGCGTGCAGCGGGGTGTCGATGGAGGCGGCGCGCGGGTTGAGGTTGAAGGTGGCATGCGGCAGGTAGCCGACCATCTCGTCTTCGAACGCGACGCCGCGATAGAGCTGCTTCAGTCCCTCGAGCTTCTGCTGGTAGAGCGTCGCGAACCCGTCGAGCTTGATGGTGCCGACATCGCCGCCCGAGCCCTCCAGCCCTCGGACGTCGTCGCCGGGGGGGGGTTCCTTCTGCATGATCTTGGAGCTGGTGTTGCCGCCGCCATAATTGGTGACGCGCTTGTCCGAGCCGAGCAGGTTGGAGCGGTAGACGAGGCGCTCCGGCTCGGTCATGCCGGCCGCTTTGGCGTCGTCCCATAGATTTGCGAGCCGCGCTGGCGCGGTTGCCGACATCTCTTCCTCCCTGACGTCTGAAAGTCGTTTGTCGCGACTTGTTCACACCACCATCGGCAATGTCAATCACAAACGATCAGTATCAGTCAGTGTGGCTGACCAATGAGCGAAAATGATCGATTTGTGATTGACAGTGATCGTTGAGGCGTGGGAGCAAGATCGCAGGGAGAAGGAAATCTTGCACGAAACCGAGCGCCACCGGGTGATCCTGGCCGCGGTCCAATCGCGGCCTATGGCTACCGTTTCCGAGCTGGTCGAACTGACCGGCACGTCGGAGGCGACCATCCGTCGCGATATCGCGGCGCTGCATGTGCAGGGCAAGCTCCGGCGCCTGCGTGGCGGTGCGGAAGCGGTCAACCCGCCGAGCCAGCACAGCCTTGTCGGGCGACCCTTCTCCGTCAACGAGACCATCAACACCGCGCTGAAGCGTGCGATCGCGAAGGCCGCGGTCGCGGTGTGCGAGGATGCCGAGCCGATTATCATCAACGGCGGCACGACCACCTTCCAGATGGTCTATCCGCTGGTGAACCGGCGGCTGCAGGTCTTCACCAATTCGTTCCCCATCGCCGACCACCTGCTGCATCACAGCAAGAACACCGTGATGGTTCCCGGCGGCACGATCTACCGCGAACAGAACATCATCCTGTCGCCGTTCGATAACGACGTCAGCCGCAATTTCTACGCCCGCAAGATGTTCATGGGGGCGCAGGGGATCGGCCCGCACGGCATCATGGAGGCCGATCCGCTGCTGATCCAGGCGGAGCAGAAGCTCATCAGCCAGGCGGACGAGCTCTATCTTCTCGTCGACTCGTCAAAGTTCCGGGTCCGCTCGAGCCTTATCCTTTGCCCGCTCGAGCGGATTCACACCGTCATCACCGATCGCGGCCTTCGCGATACGGATCGCCTCATGCTGGAAACGGCGGGTATCCGTGTCATCGTGGCGGCCGCCGGCGAGGAGGAAACTGCACAAGACGCGCAGTCCGTCGCCTGAGAGCCGATAAACGACGCTCGACAGGCGGCACTAAAATGCTAACATTCTAGAATGTTTCTCAACAGGAGGACCTCGATAAAACTTCTCAAGACCCTCGGCCTCGGCACCGCCGTTGCCGCTCTCGCGCTGATCTCGGCCACCACGGCCAGCTTCGCACAGACCCGCATCGCCGTCGTCGCCAAGGACATCGGCAACGGCTTCTTCGTGGCTGCCGGCAAGGGCGCCGAGGAAGCGGCCAAGGAGCTCGGCGATGTCGAGATCATCTTCACCGGCCCGACCGAGCCGACCGCCGAAGGCCAGATCGAGGTGATCAACACCCTGATCGCGCAGCAGGTGAACGCCATCGTCATCTCCGCGAACGACCCGGATGCGCTGGTTCCGGCCCTGCAGAAGGCCAAGGAACGCGGCATTACCGTCGTTTCGTTCGACTCGGGCGTGGCAGCGGAAGGCCGCGACGTGCAGCTCGATCCGTCCTCGATCGATCTGATCGGCCGCACCATCGTCAAGCTCGCTGCCGACGAACTGCCGGAAGGCAAGGGCAAGCTGGCGTTCATCTCGGGCACCGCAACCGCGACGAACCAGAACGCCTGGCTCGCTGCTGCCAAGGAGCATTATGGCGAGTTCCCCGGCATCGAAGTCGTGGCGACCGTTTATGGCGACGACCTGTTCGACAAGTCCTACCGTGAGGCCCAGGGCCTGATCGCTTCGCATCCCGATCTCGCCGTAATCTCGGCCCCGACCTCGGTTGGTATCGTTGCCGCGGCCCAGGCCGTGACGGATGCCGGCCTCATCGGCAAGGTCAACGTGACCGGCCTCGGCCTGCCGTCCGAAATGGCGGCCCACGTGAAGTCCGGCGCGTCCAAGTCCTTCGCGATCTGGAACCCGATCGACCTCGGCTACTCGGCCACCATGATCGCCTACCACCTGCTCAAGGGTGAGGCCAAGGCCGAGCCCGGCGCCGAGATTGCTATCGGCCGCGTCGGCAAGATCACCCTCGACGACAGCCGCTCGGCCGCGATGAGCGACCCGTTCACCTACAATGCTTCGAACATCGACCAGTTCTCGTCGATCTTCTAACTGACGCCTGCATCCTGGGCTCGGCAGCGCCTGGCGCCGCCGAGCCCTTTTCTTTTCCACGACCACAACCCAAGATCGCCAGATGTCCGACGCCCCCGTCACACTCGAAGCTGCCGCGCCGCCCACCGCGCAGGCGCCGCTGTTGACGCTTTCCGGCATCTCGAAGAGCTTTCCGGGCGTCCGTGCCCTGCATGATGTCAGTCTGTCGCTCTACCCCGGCCAGGTCACTGCGCTGATCGGCGAGAACGGCGCCGGCAAGTCGACGCTGGTGAAGATTCTGACCGGCATCTATCAGCCCGATGGCGGCGAGATCCGCATCGAGGATCGCCCCGTGCATCTGGGCAGCGCCCACCGTGCCTTCGAGGCCGGTATCACCGCCATCCACCAGGAGACGGTGCTGTTCGACGAGTTGTCGGTCGAAGAGAACATCTTCCTCGGGCACGCGCCGCGCACCGCTTTCGGCACCATCGACTGGCGCGCCATCCGGCGCGAGTCGCTCGATGTGCTGAAGTCGATGGGGGCCTCGCACATCGCGCCCGGCACCAAGCTCAAGGAACTGAGCATCGCCAGCAAACACCTGGTCGGCGTGGCCCGCGCCATGTCGATCGATGCCCGCATCGTCATCATGGACGAGCCGACCGCCGCTCTCTCCTACAAGGAGATCGAGGACCTCTTCGTGCTGATCGACCTGCTGAAGCAAGACGGCAAGGCGGTGCTGTTCATCAGCCACAAGTTCGACGAGATCTATCGCATCGCCGACCGCTACACCGTGTTCCGCGATGGCGAGATGGTGGGCAGCGGCCTGCTCGCCGGTACGTCGCAATCCGACATCGTCAAGCTGATGGTCGGCCGTTCCATCGATACCATCTTCCCCAAGCACCAGTCGAACCTGGGCGATATCGTACTGAAGGTCGAGGACCTGAGCCACCCCACCGAGTTCGATGGCATCGGCTTCGAGCTCCGCCGCGGCGAGATCCTCGGCTTCTACGGTCTTGTCGGCGCCGGGCGAAGCGAGGTGATGCAGGCACTGTTCGGCATCACCCGGCCCTCGCGCGGCTCCGTGACGCTCGATGGCGCCGTGGTCGCGCCGAAATCGGCTGCCGACGCTGTCAATGCCGGCATCGTCTATGTCCCCGAGGAACGCGGCAAGCAGGGCGTGGTGATCGGCCTGCCGATCTTCGAGAACGTCTCGCTGCCGTCGCTGAAGCGCACGAGCAGCAACGGCGTGCTGCGCCTCAAGGAAGAGTTTGCGCTGGCCCGCACCTACACCGAGCGGCTCGATCTGCGTGCTTCCTCGCTCAGCCAGGATGTCGGCACGCTCTCGGGCGGCAACCAGCAGAAGGTGGTCATCGCGAAATGGCTCGCGACAGGCCCCAAGGTGATCATCCTCGATGAACCCACCAAGGGCATCGACATCGGCTCCAAGGCCGCCGTGCACGAGTTCATGGGCGAGCTCGTCGCCCAGGGCCTTGCGGTCATCATGGTCTCCTCCGAGCTCCCCGAGGTCATGGGCATGAGCGATCGCATCGTGGTCATGCGCGAGGGGCGGATCACCGACATCTACGACAACAGGGACCTGTCGCCCGAAACATTGGTGCGGGCCGCTGCTGGCATAGCCGAGGACCGCGCATGAAGTCGCTGACCAAACATCGCGAGCTCTGGCTCGTCGCCGCCATCGTGGTCCTCGCCCTGCTGGTGGCGCTGCGCTCGCCCGCCTTCATCCAGCCGCGCAGCCTTGCCAACATCCTCAACGATACCTCGATCCTGATCATGCTGGCGCTGGGCCAGATGGTGGTGATCCTCACCCGCTCGATCGATCTGTCGATGGCCGCCAACCTCGCCCTCTGCGGCATGATCGTCGCGCTGATGAATGCGGCCATGCCCGAGATACCCGTGCCGCTGCTGGTTCTCGCCGCCGCTGCCATTGGTACGGCGCTGGGCGCCTTCAACGGCATCCTCGTGTGGAAGCTCGATATTCCCCCCATCGTGGTGACGCTGGGCACGCTCACCATCTATCGCGGCATGATCTTCGTGATGGCCGGGGGCTCGTGGGTCAACGCCCACCAGATGACCGACGCCTTCAAGGCTCTGCCGCGCACCGAGTTCGCCGGCATCACACTGCTCAGCTGGTTCGCCATCGTCGTCGTCGCACTGTTCTATGTGCTGATGACGCGCACCCCGCTCGGCCGCTCGTTCTACGCCACCGGCATCAACCCGACTGCCGCCACCTATGCCGGCATCAATGTCGGCCGCACCCGCTTCATCGCCTTCTGCGTCGCGGGCCTCGTCTCCGGTGTGTCGGGCTATCTGTGGATCGCGCGCTATGCCGTGGCCTATGTCGATGCGGCAGGCGGTTTCGAACTCACCATCATCGCGGCCTGCGTCATCGGCGGCGTCTCGATAGCCGGCGGCATCGGCACTGTGGGGGGCGCTGTGCTTGGGGCGCTGTTCTTCGGCGTCGTCAACAATGCGCTGCCGGTTATTGGCATCTCCCCATTCTGGCAGATGGCGATCTCGGGCTCCGCCATTCTGCTCGCTGTGATCTTCAACTCGCGCAGCGACCGTCGCAGCGGCCGCATCATCCTCAAGCAGGCGGAGCGCGCATCATGACCGACGTCCCGGCCAGCGGCGAAGTCCGCCATCGCCATATCCCCGATCGGCTGCAGAGCTCGTTCCGCACGCGTCTGTTCTCCTGGGAGATGCTGCTGGTCATCGTGGCCATCGCCATCTTCACCGCCAACAGCTTCGCTTCGCCCTATTTCCTCAACGCCTACAGCCTGTCCGATCTGACCTTCAATTTCACCGAGAAGGCGCTGATCGCGCTGGCCATGGCGCTGCTGATCATTTCGGGCGAGATCGATCTGTCGGTCGCCTCGATCATTGCGCTCTGCTCGACCCTGATGGGGCTCGCGGTGCAGTATGGCGCCGATACGCCAACGCTCGTCGCCATCGGCATCGGCGCCGGCCTTCTCTGCGGCGCCTTCAACGGCGTGCTGGTGACCCGGCTGGGCCTGCCCTCGATCGTGGTCACCATCGGCACGATGAGCCTGTTCCGCGGCCTGAGCTTCATCATTCTCGGCGATGGCGTGTTCAAGGGCTATCCCAAGAGCTTCGCCTTCTTCGGCCAGGGCTACGTGTACTCGGTCATCTCGTTCGAACTGGTGCTCTTTCTCGTCGCCGCAGCCATCTATTTCTTCGTGCTGCACCGCACCAATTTCGGTCGCCGCATCTTCGCCATCGGCAACAACGCCACGGCTGCGCAGTTCTCGGGCGTGCGCGTCGGGCAGATCAAGTTCGTGCTGTTCTGCCTGACCGGTCTGATGTCGGGCATCGCGGCCGTGCTGCTGACCAGTCGGCTCGGATCGACTCGCCCCGCCATTGCGCAGGGCTGGGAACTGGAGGCGATCACCATGGTGGTGCTCGGCGGGGTCAGCATCCTGGGGGGCGCCGGCTCGATCATCGGCGTCGTGCTCGCCGCCTTCATCATGGGCCTCGTGACTTTCGGCCTGGGCCTGCTTAATGTCCCCGGCATTGTGCAGACGATCTTTACCGGCGCCCTGCTCATCGTCGTGATCGCCCTGCCCATCCTGTTCAGGATGCTGAGGAAAGCCTAGTGCCCGCGCGGATCGTCGGTGTCATCGACATTGGCAAGTCCAACGCCAAGTTCGCGGTCGTCGATCTCGACGCTCACGCCGAAATCGACGTGCGCAAGACTCCCAACCGGGTCCAGCAGACGGCGCTCTATCCGCACTACGACATCCACGGGTTGTGGGATTTCATCCGCGACTCGATCGCCGATCTCAACCGCCTGCATCCGCTCGATGCGCTCTGCGTCACCACGCACGGCGCCAGCGCCGCGCTGGTCGATGCGGCGGGCGACCTGGCGCTGCCGGTGCTCGATTACGAGTATGCCGGCCCCGATTCCGTCCGCGCCGAGTACGATGCGGTCCGACCTGACTTCTCGGAGTCCTTCACGCCGCGCCTGCCGGCAGGACTCAATCTCGGGGCCCAGCTGTTCTGGCAGCAGAAGAGCTTTCCCGGCGAGTTTGCCCGCACCCGCTGGATCATGCCCTATCCCCAGTATTGGGGTTTTCGCCTCACCGGCGTGCCGGCTTCCGAGCTGACCTCGCTCGGCTGTCACACCGATCTGTGGAACTTCGAGACCGATCTCTATTCGTCGCTGGTGTTCCGGCAGGGATGGCTCGATCGAATGCCAGAGGTGAAGCCGGCCTCCGAGGTTCTGGGTCTCGTTCACCCCGAGCTTGGCCAGCAGCTCGGGCTTCGCCCACGCACACCGGTGCATGTCGGCATCCATGATTCCAACGCTTCGCTGCTGCCGCACCTGCTCGATCATCAGCCGCCGTTCGCGGTGGTCTCCACCGGCACCTGGGTGATCGCGACCGCACCCGGCGGCAGTCTCGCAACGCTCGATCCTGCACGGGATTGCCTCGCCAACATCGATGCCCTTGGGCGCCCGGTCCCCTCGGCCCGCTTCATGGGCGGGCGCGAGTACCAGCAGCTGGTGGGCGAGCATCCGCCGGCGCATGTCGGCGATGCGGCGATCGCCCGCGTGCTCGATGACCCGATCATCCTGCATCCGTCGGTGACGGCAGGCTCCGGGCCGTTTCCCGATCGCAAGTCTCACTGGAACGTGCCGGCGCACACGCTGGACGACGAGACCCGGTTCGTCGCCATCAGCTTCTATCTCGCTATGATGACTGCCGAATGCTTGGAACTCGCCGGCGCCGATGGCAACACGGTGATCGAGGGGCCGTTCGCGACCAACCGGCTGTTCGCCGAGATGCTGGCCGCCGCGACAGGGCGCCCGGTGGAATCGATGACGTCGTCACAGACTGGCACCTCCATCGGTGCCGCGCTGCTTGCCCGCATGCAGCCCGCCCGAACGCGCGGAACGGTCGTGCCAGTGTCCTCGGCGGCGCGGTTCGCGGGCTATGCCGCGAAGTGGCGCGCCGCCGTTGCCAAAGGCTGATCGTCCAAGATCATTCCGCCGGCAGCCGCTGTTCCTGCGCTCTGGGGTGCACCTGCTCCAGTGTCCGGCGCCGCTCGCGATAGGCGGTGAACTGCTGGTCTGCCACCACCCCGATGAGGATCACCGAGCCCATCACCGCGAAGTTGAGTGATGACGGGATGCCCAGCAGGTTCACGAGGTTCTGAAGCACCTGCAGCAGGATCGTGCCCAGCACCACGCCGATGATCGAGCCTTCGCCACCCCGCAGCGAGAAGCCACCCAGCACCGCGGCGGCGATGGCATAGAGCTCGTAGAAATTGCCGTGCGAGGACGGCAGGATCGAGCGCGTATACATGGCAAGGAAGATGGCGGAGAGCGCCGTGAGCACGGCGCAGATCACATAGGCGGCGATGATCACCTGCGTGGTGCGGATGCCCGAGTAGCGCGCCGCTTCCTCGTTCTTGCCGACAGCGTAGAGGTAGCGGCCGAACACCGAGCGGTGCAGCACCACCCACATCAACGCCGCGACGACCAGCATGAAGAAGAACGAGTGCGGGATGGGGATCGACGTGAGCGTGCCATTGCTGAGCAGCGACAGCGGGTCGGTGCGGCCAGTGGTGATCCACTCGAGATCCTCGAACCGGACGCCAAAGGGAAAGCCCGCCGTGGCATCTGCCGTATAGAAGCGCGCCACGCCGCGATAGATCAGCAGGCCGCACAGCGTCACGACGAACGGCTGCAGCTTCAGCCGGGTGATCAGCAGGCCGTGCACCAGCCCCATGACAAAGCCGGCAGCGAGGACGATCAGCGCCGCCAGTGGCCAGGGCACGCCCTTGTTGGCGATGAGATCGATGAACAGAACGCCCAGCAGCGCGATCATCGAGCCGACGGAAAGCTCGATGCCGCCGGTGATGATCACGAAGGCCTGGGCAATCGAGAACAGCCCGAACAGCCCGACAAGGTTTGCCGTGTTGGCGATGTTGATGGTGGAGAGGAAGCGCGGGTTGATCAGCGCCACCACCGCTCCGACGACGATGATGAGGACCAGCAGCCCCAGGTCTTTCTTCAGCATTGGATAGATCCCCGACCCGGTTCGGTTTCCCGCATGTCGCCCTTGGTCCTCATTCGATCTGCTTCCCCACGGCGAGACGGAGGATGTTCTCCTCGCTGCACTGCGCGCGCTCGAGCAGGCCGGCGATCCGCCCCTCGTGCATCACCGCGACACGGTCGGAGACACCGATGACCTCCTCCATGTCGGACGAGATCATCAGCACCGCCACCCCTGCGTCGGCGAGTCCGCGCATCAGCCGGTAGATTTCCGCCTTCGCGCCCACATCGATGCCGCGCGTCGGCTCGTCGAAGATCATCACCCTGGGGCGCATGGCCAGCCACTTGGCCAGCACCACTTTCTGCTGGTTGCCGCCCGACAGCGCACCGGTGCGTACACCTACGTCGGGCGTCCGGATGTCGAGCTCGCGCCGGCTCTGTTCCGCCCGCTCGCGCTCGGCTTCGGCCGAAACCGTCCGACCGCAGCGCTAGGCCGGCAGGCTCGGCAGCGAGATGTTTTCGGTGATCGGCAGGTCGAGCAGGATGCCGGCCCCCTTGCGGTCTTCCGGCACGAGGAAGACGCCGGCCTGCACCGCATCGGCGGAGCTGCGGAAGCGAACCGATTGTCCGCCAAGCGTCATCGCGCCGCCTTCGATCCGGTCGATGCCGAAGATCGCGCGCGCCAGCTCTGTGCGGCCCGCCCCGACCAGCCCCGCAAGACCCAGGATTTCGCCGCCATGCAGCTCGAGATCTACGGCCTCGAACGGGTAGGTCGGGGTGCGGACACCGCGCAGCGCCAGCGCCGCCTCGCCCCGCGCGGTCCGCGGCGGCGCATAGGCGACCTTGAGGTCGCGACCCACCATCAACTTCACCATGGTGTCGTGCGAGATTTCCTCTCTGCTCAGCGTTCCCACCTGCCGCCCATCGCGCAGCACGATCACCCGGTCGCAGGCCTGCACCACTTCGGTGAGCCGGTGGGAAACGAAGATCACCGCGATGCCGTCCCGCTTCAGGCCGGCGATCACGTCGAGCAGCTTTTCGGTCTCCGCGATCGGCAGGCTCGATGTGGGTTCATCGAGGATGACCAGCCGCGAGTCAAAACTCAGCGCCTTGGCGATTTCCACCATCTGCTGCTGCGCCAGCGAGAGGTCCGCCACGGGTGTCGTCGCACTGAAGCTGGCGCCAAGCCGATCGAGAAAGGGTTGCACCGTGCGCCGCAGCCGCTCTTCATCGACGAGTTGCAGCCAGCCGCCCTTGCGGGGCTCGCGGCCGATATAGATGTTGGCGGCGACATCGAGATTGCCGAACAGGTTGAGTTCCTGGTGGACGAAGGCAATGCCGGCCCGGATCGAGCCGCCCACGGTCAGTCCGTCATAGGCCACGCCGTCGATCTCGATGCTGCCGCGGTCGGGCTGCACCACGCCACCGAGAATCTTGAGAAAGGTCGATTTGCCGGCGCCATTCTCGCCCACGAGGCCGATGACTTCGCCCGGTCGCACGTCGAGGTCGAAGCCGGCAAGCGCCTGTACGCCCGGATAGGATTTGGCGATCCCCGTGAGCCTCAGGAACGGCTCGGCGGGGCCGGGCAGGTCGGCGGTCGCTGCGGCGGCTGTCATGGTTATCCGGTCAGGTGGCGTCCCGCGGCCGGTAGCCCGGCCGCGGGCGCTGTTGATCGGCTCAGAGACCGGCCAGCTTGGCCTGGAGATCAGACTGGAACGACGCCACGTTCTCCGGGGTCACCTGCAGGCCGGGGATGATGATGATGCCGTCCGCCGGAACGCCCGATTTGTCGCCAGCAAGATAGCCCGCGATCAGCTTCGAGCCCTGGTAGCCCCACTCGAACGGCTGCTGCACCACGGTGCCCGCGAACGAGCCTTCGGCCACGGCACCCAGCGTGATCGGATCTTCGTCGAAGGCGACCACGGTGATCTGGCCGAGCTTGCCGGCGTCGCGCAGCGCCTCGTAGATGCGCGGCGGATTGTAGGAATAGAACCCGACCATGCAGGTGACGTCGGGGTTGGCCACCAGCACGTCGTCCACGTTGGCGCGGGCGCGGGTCTGGTCGATGTCGTCGCCGCGCACGTCGATCAGTTCGAGCCCGGTGCCGGCCACCGCCTCGTTGTAGCCCTGGATGCGCTCCATGGCGTTGGCGGCGCCGGTCAGGCCGACGAAGCCGATGCACTTGCCGCCGTTGGGCAGCGCCTTCTTCATCAGGTCGCCCGCCATCTTGCCCAGCTCGACATTGGACGAGCCGAAGTATGCGATACGGTTCGACTGTGGCGCATCCGAATCGAAGGTGAAGTAGGGGACCTGGCCCGCCGCACGGTTGATCGCGTCGGTCGAGGTCGCCGGGTCGACCACGGAAACCGCCACCGCGTCCGATCCCGCCGCGATCAGGTCATCGACTACGCGCTGCTGGATGGCGGCGTCGGCACGCTCGGGGTAACGGAAGCTCAGTGTCACATCGGGTAGTTCGCCCTGGGCTTTCTTCACGCCGGCCTCGGCCAGCTTCCAGAAGTCCGATGGGCCATTCACCACGAAGGCGATCTCGGGCTTGTCCTGCGCCATCGCCGACGTGCCGAGCATAAGGGCGACCGCCACGGCGGCCCCCGTCACAACAAACTTCATTCTCATTCCTCCCTGACGGCCCCGGTTGCGAGGCCGGTTTCCGTATCCGCGCCCGACCTCGCCGCCGTTTCCCCCGCGGCGACTAATCGATCGCTGCATCAGTGATACACGGCAAGGTAATATTAGTAAATGGGCGTGAGGTACGTACCGCAAGCGGCGCTGTTGTCAGCGCCGCTTGCGGCGGGAGGACGAGAAACGCGTTTCAGGCGGCGGCAAGGGCGGCGCTGGCCGCGGCTTGCGCTGCGTCGACTGAGTCGAACAGTTGCCCCTCGATGGCGAAGGCGCTGAAGCGCACCGCGAGGAAGCGGAAGCCTTCAGCCTCCCGCACGACCACGCCGAGGGGCTCCCCGTCGACCTCGATGGCGATGGGCTTGTTGCTGTTGGGCTTGTCGAGGTGAGAGTGCTGCATAATAGCTCCCATCGGCCAGTCTGTGCGACGGCCGGGTGTTACCGATTCGAGACGAAGAAGGCGTGACGGTTAGCGGGTCACATTCGTTTCGGGGGGCAACACCCAACGACGGTTCCTACGCGTTTCCACTGAATCCCGGCTTGGGCCTGAATGCGGACGATCTTTCGCATCTTGGTCTCCTTCCGGATCGACGCGGCGACTGCCGCGATTCGGTTGAAACAGGAACCGGCCAAGGGTGATCCACGACCGGGAGCAATTGTGTGGCCGAGAAATGGCCAGCACGAGGAATGTATAGGCTGCTTTGCCAGCGCGGGGCAAATGCACTTTAGTAGAAATCTTCTAGCCGATCCGCCGCGCCGCGGCGAGGCCGCGGGTGCCAAAGTCGTGCCGTTATGGCGAAAACCCTTCCCGCCTGGCGGGGCACGGAGAAACGGCTCAGCCTTTGCGCCAGCTTTCGCCGCGCGTCGACAGTCGGTAGCCGACGTCGAGGCTTTCGGTGAGTCCCAGCGCCTTCAGCTTGCGAATATCGGCCTTGAGCGCGAAGCGTTCGCGGCCCAGCAGCTCGGCGAGTCGCGTCGAGACAAGTCCCGGATGCGCCGCGATCGCGTCCAGCGTGGTGCCCGTCCATGGTCCCGTTGGGGACTTCGCGTCCAGACGTTCGAGGCGTTGCTGCAGATCCGCGCGTTCGACGGGGGTGATCGTTGCCTGGTCTCCCGGATTCGGCCTGTCGTCGGGCCCGGCATAGTGCAGCCGGATGCGATAGCAGGTGCCTTGCTGGGCATCGAACATGGCCTGCAAGTCGGCGAGATCGCGATAGCCCGCCTCCCGCGCTTCCGCCTCGCTGACGGCCGCCGGATCGATGGCTTCGACCGCGTCGATGCCGATCGGGCCAAGAGGGGTGCGCACGGTCCGGCCGGCGCTGGCGGCCGGGCGCTTCCAGCGCCGAAAGGCCAGCGTCCGCTCGCCTGCCACGATCGCCTCAAGGTCTCGGGTCCGAAACAGCATGAACCGATCTTGCCGGTTCGGCGGGTGGACGCAAGTCCGGGGCAGGTGCGACAAAAAGTATGACAATTTTGAATGAAGGACGGGTGGGGATCGGCTTGAAATCGATTGCAGCGCATGCTGGACTG
>Ga0066256_1001753_pt1 | contig 27444 bp, 24 predicted proteins | sample ThiBio_1000_biof_FD_87107 | JGI IMG/M metagenome (GOLD analysis project Ga0066256, IMG submission 87107) | Wastewater bioreactor microbial communities from Cape Town, South Africa - Thiocy_expt_1000_biof (version 2) | ecosystem: Engineered > Bioreactor > Thiocyanate-remediating >... | reverse complement strand
GGCGAGACCGACCGGATCCTCACCCTGCAACCCGGCCCGAACGGTCCGGTCGGCACGGTCTGGATCGCCCTTTCCAAGCCGACCTACGGCATCCACGGCACGCCGGAACCCTCCAAGATCGGCAACACCCAGAGCCACGGCTGCATCCGCCTGACCAACTGGGACGCCACCGAGCTCGCCAAGATGACGAGCCCGGGCGTGACCGTCGAATTCGTCGACTGACGCTTGCCGGGCAGGAACCGGCCAGAACCGGCCCTTTCGGGCCGGTTTTGCTTTGGGAACCCTGTTTAGCCATGGTGCGAACCGCAAATTGCCTCTTTTGCCGATGAAGGAGCGGAACCTTCATCGCCATCAGCAGCACGGTATCCCATGTTCGAAAAGCTTCGCCCCGCCCTCCTCTGCCTCGCGCTCGCGGGCACGCTGCCATCGGCTGGCCTTGCCGCGGACCTCATGGCCTTCTGGGATGCCCCGCAGAAGGGCGGCAACAGCTTCAACGCGGCGGAACCCGACAAGGCCTACTTCGAGGCGCTCGCCGCGACCGGGGCGACATGGGTTCGCCTGACCTTCAGCAAGTGGAAGGGCGAAGGCCGGGATTTCCTCATCGGCAACGCCGACCGCTACGAGGGCCTGCCGCCCAAGGACATCGCAAGGCTGCGCAGCACGCTCGATGCAGCCCATGCCGCCGGCCTGAAGGTGGTGGTGGCGCCGCTGAGCCTGCCCGGCGCCCGGTGGAAACAGCAGAACGGCGGGATATTCGACGACCGGCTCTGGTCCGATCCCGGCTTCGCCGAACAGGCCGCGGCGTTCTGGCGCGACCTTGCCGCAGCGCTGAAGGATCACCCGTCCGTCGCCGCCTACAATCTCCTCAACGAGCCCGCGCCGGAAAAGACGACCGGCCTTGCCGAGAACGGCGCGATGGCCGATCTCCTCGCATGGCAGGAGGCCAATGCCGGCGGCCCGCGCGACCTGCCGCAGCTCTACACGCGGATCATCGATGCGATTCGAGCCGTCGATCCCCTCACCCCGGTGATGGTCGATGGCGGCTACTATGCCAATCCGCGCGCGCTCGCATCATGGCCGAAGCGCCTTGCCGACGACAGGGTGCTCTACGCGTTCCACATGTACGAACCCTATGACGCGACCAGCGCGCCGAACATGAAGCGGGAAACGCCGCTGCGCTATCCCGGCGTGACGACCGACTATGCCGGCGGCAAGACGGAATGGGACCGCACGACCGTCGCCGACCATATCGGCGCGGCCTTCGACTGGGCGAAGGCGGAGGGCCTGCCGCCGACGCGCGTGGTCGCCGCCGAATTCGGCTGCATGCGCCTGTGGGCCGATTGCGGCGCCTATCTGACCGACGTGATGGATGCGGTGGAGGACAGGGGCGGCCACTGGGCCTTCTATTCCTTCCGCGAAGACGAGTGGGAAGGCATGGACTACGAGCTTCCGGCCGGGGTGAAGCCCGGCCAGTTCTACTGGATGACGGAACAGGGCAAGGCGGACAGGCTGCCGCGCAACGGCAAGCTGATGGACCTTCTGAAGGCCCGCATGCAGAAATAGAAGAAGGCCGGAAGCCTGCGCTGCCCGGCCTTTTGCGCCCGCCAAGCCGCTCAGGCGGCGCGGCTGTAGCCGGAATTTTCGGCCGGCTGGGCGGTGCCACCGGTGCGGAAGGCGCTGAGCTGGGCGGCGATGGAAGCGGCCTCCGCCGTCAGCGCCTGGCTGGCGGCATTGGCCTGCTAGACCATCGCCGCATTCTGCTGGGTGATCTGGTCCATTGCGTTGACCGCCTGGTTGACCGCCTGGAGGCCGGTCGCCTGCTCGGCCGTGCTGGCGCGGATCGTGTTGAAGACGGAGCTCACCTCCACGACCTGCGAGACGATCTGGCGCAGCGACTGGGCGACCTCGCCCACCGAGCGCACGCCATCCTCGACCTGGCCGTGCGACTTGGCGATGAGGTTCTGGATGTCCTTGGCGGCATCCGCGCAGCGCTGGGCGAGCGCGCGCACTTCCGAGGCGACAACCGCAAAGCCGCGGCCCGCCTCCCCGGCCCGCGCGGCCTCGATGCCGGCATTGAGCGCCAGCAGGTTGGTCTGGAAGGCGATCTCGTCGATCACCTCGATGATGCTGGCGATCGCCGCGGAGGACGCCTGGATCTCGCCCATGGCGGTGATCGCCTCCTCCACCACCTCGCCGCTACGCTGGGCATTGTCGCGCGCGGCCATGACGAGGGCATTGGCCTCGTTGGCGCTCTGCGCGGTCTGGCGGACCGTGGTCGTCACCTCCTCGACGGCGGCCGCCGTTTCCTCCAGGTTCGCCGCCTGCCGCTCGGTGCGCTTGGCAAGGTCGTCGGAAGCCGACGCGATCTCGCGCGCGCTGAGGTGGATGGAGCCTGCGCCGGCGCCGATATTGCCGATCGCCCCAGCCAGCGTCGAAATGGCATGGTTGAAGTCCTGCCGCAGCATCTCGTAGGCTTCCGGCAGCGGGCCGGTGATCCGCGCCGTCAGGTCGCCGTCGGAAACGCGCTTCAGCGCCGCGCCGAAACTGTCGCTGACGAGCTGGCGTTCCTCGGCGAGGACCTGCGCCTGCACCGCCTGCTGCTTGGCGACGTCGGACGTATCCATGTAGACGGAGATCGACAGGTCCATGTCCAGGAAGATGGCCTTGAGCAGGCTGGAGAAGCGCGCAGCGAATTCTTCCGCGCCGGTTTCCGGGCGAAAGAACAATCCCTGCTTCGGCCAGAGCGCCTTCACCGCTTCCGTCAGGAGATGCTCCACGATCAGCGCATAGCCGCCGATATACCAGCGTGGTTCCAGCCCGATGCGGGCGTGGACGTGGCCGATCGTCTGCACCCTGGTGGCGTAATCGCCGGTGAAGTCGCCGGCGGCGATGTTCGCCCAGTGGCCGAGCTGCGCGTTCTTGGCGCGCTGCATATGGGCATCGTTCGAGAAGAGATGGTTCACCTCCGGGCTCTGGCGCACGATGGCATAGAACTTGTCGAGCGCCGGGCCGAGCTCCTTCTCGATGAAGGGCTTCAGGCCGCGCAGCCGCTTCAGCGCGGCGGCATCGAGCCCGAGATAGTCGAGGCGGCGCACAATGTCATGGTTCTGGCCGACGGGCGGAGCTGTCTTCATAGAGGGGTATCCTGGCAAATCGAGAAAGGGAAAAAATACAGACGCTCCCTCGGGCAGGCGGCCCGCACGGCACGCCGACCCCGCGACCCTTCATGGATCCAGTTGAAGGCATGGCCTTCAGGGGGTAACTTTCTGACGGTTTATCACTAGGTTCGGCGTGGTAAATTGTTCCTTACCGCCCTTGCGTTCCGTCATGAAAAAACGGTCGCAGCCGTTCCTGGCTTTCGTCAATTCGAAAGGCTTTACGCCGCGCGGCGGACGGTGCGGAAGAAACCGTCCTCGCCGGCCGGACACCTGCGCGCCGGCACGAGGCGCAGCACCTCCTCGGCAAAGAGCCGCGCATTCTCGCGTGCCTTGTCGAGATTGCTGATCCTGCCCGGATCCAACGAGGAGAGTGTTCCGCCGCAATCGAAGATGTCGCGGAAGGCCGTGCGCTCGCCGATCGGCGTGTCGAGGACGGTGACGCCGCGGGCGGCCAGCAGCGCCTTGATGGCCGCCATGGCGCGCGTCGTGACCATGGCGTTCATGCGCGTCAGCACGACCGAATGGTTGATGCGGATGCCGGCCTTCTCATCGAGCTGCCTGAGGAGTTCCAGGATCTGCGCCGCGCCGCGGGCATCCATCGCACAGCCCTGCACCGGGATCATCACATGGTCGGAAAGCCCGATGGCCGTCGCAACGAGCGCATCGCGCGCGCCGGCAAGGTCGATGACGAAATAATCGGTCTGAGCGCGGTTCTCGCGGATATGGCTCTGGAGCGACCCCATGGAAACTTCGGAAATGACGGCGATATTGCGCTGCCGGCCGGAGATCTCGTGCCAATGGCTGATCCAGCGCTGCGGGTCGGCATCGAGAATGGTGACGCGATGCCCCTGGCGCGCAAGCTCGGTGGCGAGAATGAGGGCCGCGGTGGTCTTGCCCGCGCCACCCTTGGCATTGGCGAACGTGATGACTGGCATGTCTTTCCTCTTGAGGGCTGCGAGCGTCCTCATCGCTCTCGTCAGGCGCCGGTGAGTATGGCGCCCGCTGAACGGAACCTTTCAAAACATGGTTAACGAAGAGGAAACATCCCCACCGGAAGATTAACGGGGCCGGCATTGCAGATTTGCGTTTTGCAAGGAAAAGGCCCGGAAAACCCTTGTTTTCCGGGCCTTGTCATTTGTTAACGATGAGAAATCAGATGCACTCGACGAAGAGGCGCTTGGCCGCGTCGAGCGTCAGTTCCACCGGATTGCCGCCGGCCGTCGGATCGACGATGGCCATGGCGGCCATCTCGTCGATGCGGTCGGTGCCGACGCCGAGCGCGGCGAGCTTGTCCGGCACGCCGAGTTCCTCGCGCAGCCGCAGCACGTAGTCGAAGAAGCCGTCGAAGCCGCCGGCAATGCCGAGATAGGCGGCAGCGCTGGCGATCCTCGCCTCGATGGCCGGGCGGTTGAACGTCAGCACCGGCGGCATCACCACGGCGTTCGTCATGCCGTGGTGCGTGTTGTAGATCGCGCCGACCGGGTGCGACAGCGAGTGGATCGCGCCGAGGCCCTTCTGGAAGGCGACGGCGCCCATCGCGGCAGCCGACATCATGTTGGCGCGCGCCTCGATATCCGTGCCGTCCCTGTAGGCGCGCGGCAGGTATTCCTTGACGAGGCGCATGCCTTCGAGCGCGATGCCCTGGCTCATCGGGTGGTAGAAGGGCGAGGAATAGGCTTCGAGGCAATGGGCGAAGGCGTCCATGCCGGTGCCGGCGGTGATGACCTTCGGCATGCCGACCGTCAGCTCCGGGTCGCAGATCGTCACCGAAGGCAGGAACTTCGGATGGAAGATCACCTTCTTGGTATGCGTCTGCGAATTGGTGATGACCGAGGCGCGGCCGACTTCCGAGCCGGTGCCGGCCGTCGTCGGCACGGCGACGATGGGCGCGATGCCGTCCGAATTGGCGCGGGTCCACCAGTCGCCGACATCCTCGAAGTCCCAGACCGGGCGCGTCTGGCCGGCCATGAAGGCGACGGCCTTGCCGAGGTCGAGGCCGGAACCGCCGCCGAAGGCGACGACGCCGTCATGGCCGCCCGCCTTGAAGGCCTTTACGCCGGCTTCGAGGTTCCTGTCGGTCGGGTTCGGATCGACCTCGGCGAACATCGCCCGGCCGAGGCCGGCGGCCTCCAGGATGTCGAGCGCGTTCTGCGTGATCGCCATGGTCGACAGGCCCCGGTCGGTGACGAGCAGCGGCTTCTTCATGCCGACCGCCTTGCAGTGGTCGGCCAGTTCCTTGATCCGGCTCGCGCCGAACTTGATCGCGGTCGGATAGCTCCAGTTGGCGGTGATGGTCATGCTGTTCAAGCTTTCCTGAAGTGGTAGGATTTCGGGCGGGTAAGATTGTGGAAGCCGATGACGGAGAGCGAGCCGCCGCGGCCCGTTTCCTTGACGCCCGTCCAGCACAGCGCCGGGTCGAGATAGTCGGCGCGGTTCATGAAGACGGTGCCGGTTTCCAGATCCCGCGCGATATCGGCCGCGCGCGCGCTGTCCTTCGTCCAGAGCGAGACGGTGAGGCCGTACTTGCAGTCGTTCATCAGCGCGAGCGCTTCCGCGTCGCTCTTCACCTTCATGATGCCGACGGCGGGGCCGAAGGTCTCTTCCGTCATGAACTCCATCGAATGATCGACATCGATAAGGATCTGCGGGGCGACATAGGCCCCGCCGTCATCGGCCGGGAACAGCTTCGGATCGACCAGCGCCTTCGCACCCCTCGAAACGGCGTCGGCGATCTGCGCGCGCACGGTGGCGGCGAAGCGCTTGTGCGCCATCGGCCCGAGCGTCGTTTCCGGGTCGAGCGGGTTGCCGAGCTTGTAGTTGGAGACCCAGGCGACGGACTTCTCGACGAAGGCGTCGTAGAGCTTCTCGTTGACATAGATGCGCTCGATGCCGCAGCAGCACTGGCCCGAATTGTAGGTCGCGCCGTCCATCAGCGTGTCGACGGCGGCGTCGAGGTCCGCGTCCTCCATGACATAGCCCGGGTCCTTGCCGCCGAGTTCGAGGCCGACCGGCGTGAAGGTGCCGGCGGCCGCGCGCTCGATGGACCGGCCGCCCTCCACCGAACCGGTGAAGTTGATGAAATCGAACGAATTGGCGGCGATCAGCGCCGAGGTCGTGTCATGGTCGAGGAAGACGTTCTGGAAGACGTCCTCCGGCACGCCCGCCTCGTTGAAGGCGCGCACCATCCGCTCTCCGACGAGCAGCGTCTGCGCCGCGTGCTTGATGATGACCGTGTTGCCGGCCATCAGCGCGGGCGCGATGGTATTGATCGCCGTCATGTAGGGATAGTTCCACGGCGCGATGACGAAGACGACGCCGTGCGGCTCGCGTTCGATGCGGCGCTCGAAGCGCTCGGAATTCTCGATGACGATCGGCGCGAGCGACGAGCCGGCGATCTCCGCGACATAGTTGGAGCGCTCGTTGAAGCCCTTGAACTCGCCGCCGTAGCGGACCGGGCGGCCCATCTGCCAGGCGATTTCCGGCACCACCTCGTCCACCATCTCGTTGAGGCGGGCGACGCCCTTCAGGACGAGCTGGATACGGTCCTCCAGCGGGCGCTTCGCCCAGGCCTTCTGCGCCTTCTTCGCACGGGCGACGACGGCCTGCGCGGCCGCAAGCGGCATCGCCTCGCGCTCGGCATAGACCGAGCCGTCCACGGGGGATATGCATTTGATCACAGTCATGATCGACTTCCTGTTGGTTCTATCGGAATTTCAGTCTCTGGCGCTCCGGTCGCCCCTCATCCGCCTGCCGGCACCTTCTCCCCGCAGGCGAGGAGAAGGGATATGCCGCACGGCCTTCCCCGACCAAACCCTTTCGCAGGGCCGGCCCCTCTCCCCGCTTGCGGCGAGAGGGTTGGGGTGAGGGACGATTCCGAAACGCTTCTACGCCCTCTCGAAGCCTCGCGCCACCTCCCAGTCGGTGATGCGGCGATCGTACTCCTCCTGCTCCCATTCGGCGGCGCGGACATAGTGGTCGACCACGTCGTCGCCGAAGGCCTCGCGCAGCATGTCGGATGTCTTCAGGGCCTCGGCGGCGCCGCGCAGCGTGCGCGGAATCTCGCGGATATCCTTGCCGCCATAGGCGTCGCCCTCGAAGGGCGCCTCCAGCTCGAACCTGCCCTCGATGCCGGCGATGCCGGCGGCGAGCAGCGCCGCCATGGCGAGATAGGGATTGAGGTCCGAGCCGCCGACGCGGCATTCGATGCGGATGCCCTTGGTGCCCTCCCCGCAGAGGCGATAGCCGGCGGTGCGGTTGTCCTTGCTCCAGATCGCCTTGGTCGGCGCGAAGGTGCCGGCGACGAAGCGCTTGTAGGAATTGATGTAGGGCGCGAGGAAATAGGTGATCTCGCTGGCATGGGCGAGCAGGCCCGCCACATACATGCGCATCATCTCCGACATGCCGTACTTCGCGTCCTTGTCGAAGAACTTCGCTTCCCTGCCGTCGAGGCTCCAGAGCGACTGGTGGATATGCGAGGAGGAGCCGGCGGCATTGTAGTTCCACTTGGCCAGGAACGTCACGGCCTTGCCGCGCTGCCAGGCGATCTCCTTGGTGGCGTTCTTGATGATCGAGTGCCGGTCCGCCATGGTCAGCGCCTCGGCATAGCGCACGTTGATCTCCTCCTGGCCGGGGGAGGCCTCGCCCTTGGAGTTCTCGACCGGAATGCCCGCGCCCTGCAGGCCGTTGCGCAGCGCCCGCATGACATCCTCCTCCTTGGTGGTCTGGAAGATGTGGTAATCCTCGTTGTAGCCGCTGACAGGCTGGAGGTCGCGATAGCCGCTCTCGCGGGCATGGTCGTAGGTCTGGTCGAAGAGGTAGAATTCCAGCTCGCTCGCCATGAAGGGCTTGAGGCCCATCGCCTCCAGGCGCTTGACCTGTTTCTTCAGGATCGCGCGCGGCGAATGCGGCACTTCCTCGTGCGTGTGATGGTCGAGCACATCGCAGAGCACCAGCGCGGTGCCTTCGAGCCAGGGCAGCTTGCGCAGCGTCGCAAGGTCCGGCTTCATCGTGTAGTCGCCGTAGCCGGCCGCCCAGCTCGTCGACTTGTAGCCCGGCACCGTCTCCATCTCGATGTCCGTCGCCAGCAGGTAGTTGCAGCTATGCGTCTCCTCATAGGCGCCCTCGACGAAATACTGCGCGTGGAAACGCTTGCCCATCAGGCGCCCCTGCATGTCCACGAGGCATGCCAGGACGGTGTCGATGCGGCCCTCGGCCACATCCTTCTTCAGGTCGTCAAATGTATAGGTCACGGTCATCGGGGCGGTCCTGCGGGGTTATGGCGTCATGCCGGACCGGGCGACGGGGCCCGGTCCGGCGGTCTCGTGGCATCAGCCGTTCACATAGGGCGGGCCGGCCTTGTTGATGATGGCATTGTAGTCCTCGAAGATCTTGACGACCTTGGCGGCCGTCTCGCCCTGTTCGGCGATCTCCTTCCAGAAGACCTTGGCGGCGTCCTCGACGACCTTCCATTCCTCGGCCGGGATGCTGGTGAGCTTGAGCTTCGTGCCTTCGGCGCGCAGCTTCGCCTCGCCGCCCCAGTACCACTGGTCGCGGTAGTTGTTGCCGGATTCGATGGCCGTCATGACCAGCTTCTTCAGATGGTCAGGCAATTCCGCCCACTTCTTCTCGTTGACGAAGAAGGAGCCGATCCAGGCGCCCGAGATGTTGTTGGTCAGGAAGTGGTCCGTCACGTCGGCCCAGCCGACCGTGTAGTCCTCGGTGATGCCCGACCAGGCCATGCCGTCGAGCTCGCCCGTCTGCACGGCGACCTGCGCGTCCTCGTAGGGGATCGTGACGGGCACGACGCCGAACTGGGTGAGGAAGCGGCCGGCCGTCGGGAAGGTGTAGAGGCGCAGCCCCTCCAGGTCCTTCACCGAGGTGATGGCCTTCTTGGTGTTGAAGTGGCACGGATCCTGGCCCGACGAGGAGAGCCAGACGACACCGCCGACCTTCGGGCCGTACTGCTTGAAGAGAACGGGTACGTCGAGGATCTGCTTGGTGGCGAGCGGGAAATAGCCGCCGAAGGTGGCGACGTCGGCGGGCGAGGCCATGGAATCGTCGTCCGAATGCACGGCGTCGATGGTGCCGGCCTGGAGCGCGCGGAACAGTTCGCCCGTCGGCACGATCTGGTCGGCGAAGTAGAGCTCGATCTCCAGCTCGCCCTTGGCGGCGGCGTTGATCGCGTCGACGATGGGCTTGGTGACATGCTCGCCGAGCGCGGCGCCCGCATAGGTCTGGAAACGCCACTTGATGGCCGTCTGGGCCTTCACGATGGCGGGTGCGGAAAGCGTTGCGGCACCGGCCGCGCCAATCGTGACCGCCCCTGCCCTGGTGAGAAATTGCCGTCTGTTCGTCATATCTCTATCCCTCTGGTTATGAAGTCTCGCTTTTGCCGGGAACGGCCGTTCATCCCGGTCGGTCAATCGTCTTTTCTTCTGCCGGCCCATTGCTTCCTGAAGCCGGCGGCGCCCGCCGCCGGCCCGTCCGTCACTTGCTGTAGTAGTTGTTCGGCAGCCACGTCGCGATCTCGGGGAACACGCCGATGATGATCAGGCTGGCCAGCATGATGCCGACGAACGGCCAGATCGACTTGTAGATGTCCCGCATGCCGATTTCCGGCGGCGCCATGGCGCGCATCATGAAGAGGTTGTAGCCGAACGGCGGGGTGATGTAGGCGATCTGGCAGGTGATCGTGTAGAGCACGCCGTACCAGACGAGGTCGAAGCCCAGCTTTTGCACCAGCGGAATGTAGAGCGGCGCCACGATGACGAGCATCGCCGTGTCGTCGAGGAACATCCCCATGATCAGGAACGAGAGCTGCATCAGCACCAGCACCTGCCAGGGCTCCAGCCCGAGGTCGCCGAGGAAGAAGCGCTCGATCGACTTGACCGCCCCCAGACCGTCGAAGACGGCGCCGAAGCACAGCGAGGCGATCAGGATCCACATGAACATGCAGGTGATGCCGAGCGTCTTCTGCAGCACGTCGTTCCACAGCGGCCAGCTCAGCCGGCCGCGCCACCAGGCGACGAGCGCCGAGCAGATCGCGCCGACCGCCGAGCTTTCGACGAGGCTGGCGATGCCGCTGAGGAACAGCCACATCATCAGCACGAAGATGCCGAGCGGCACGATGCCGGCCGAAAGCAGCCGTACCTTCTCGCCGAACGGCACGTTGCGCTCCGAGACCGGCAGCGCCGGGCCGAGCGACGGGTTGATGCGGCAGCGGACATAGACGTAGATCGCCATGAGCGCGGCCATCAGGAGGCCCGGCAGCACGCCGGCGAGCCAGAGCTGGCCCACCGGCACGCGGGCGATCATGCCGTAGAGCACGAGCACGACGCTCGGCGGCAGCAGGATGCCGAGCGTCGAGCCGCCCTGCACCACGCCCGTCATCATCACCTTGTCGTAGCCGCGGCGCAGAAGCTCCGGCAGCGCGATGGTGGCGCCGATCGCCATGCCGGCGACCGAAAGGCCGTTCATGGCGGAGATGATCACCATGAGGCCCACGGTGCCCAACGCAAGGCCGCCGTTGATCGGCCCCATCCAGACATGGATCGCCTTGCACATGTCCTCGGCGATGCCCGATTCCGAGAGCATGTAGCCCATGAAGACGAACATCGGCACCGTCAGCATCGGATACCATTTGACGAGCTTCATGACGGAGGCGAAGCCCATTTCCGAGCCGCCCGTGCCCCACAGCATGAAGGCCGCGACGACGCCGACGAAGCCGATGACGGCAAAGACGCGCTGCCCGGTGAGCAGCAGCACCATCATGCCGGCGAACATCGTGATTGCGATGAATTCATAGCTCATTCGATGGGCCTTCCCCGCAACTCGGCGATATCCTTGAAGAGCGAGGAGGTGGCCTGCGCCAGCATCATCACGATACCGAAGGTCATGACGATCTTGATCGGCGCCATGTAGGGCGCCCAGGCGGTAAAGCTCTTTTCCTTGAACTGGATGGCATAGGTCGTGCTGGCGATGCCGCCATAAAGCATGAAGCCGAGGAACACGATCAGCGCCACGGCCGTGACCGTGTCGAAGGCCGCCCGCTTCCTTGCCGACCAGGTGCCGTAGAAGAGGTCCATGCGGACGTGGTCGCCGGTCTGCATGGCGAAGGCGCCGCCCAGCATGTAATAGGCCGCCATGGTGAACTGCGCCGATTCCAGCGTCCAGTTCGCCGGCAGGTGGAAGGCCTTCGAAAGCGACGAATAAAGCAGGATCGCGAACATCGCGAAAATCAGGTACATCGCAAAAATGCCGACACGCCGGTTGAACGTGTCGACGACGCGCACATAGGTCTTGATGAAATCAGGCATCGGCCCTGCCTCCCCTGGCAGCGGCGGCGTTCTCAGCCGGGCCGGACCTCCGATATAAAAACGCAAGCATTCGCCTGGCCTCTCCAGTTCGTGTTCATTTCCGTCTCCACGGACATTCCGTTCCCCGGGTCGTTATTGTTCTGTTGCGGAAAGCCCCGCGCGGAGCAGTCCCGTCAGATAGCCGGCCACGACCCTCTGGCCGGCTTCGTCTCGGATGAGGTCGTTGCGGACCTCGATCATCACATTGGCAAGGCCGTTGGAAAGGCCGTGCTCCTTCAATGTATGCGTCACGCCGTCTTCCGGCCCGTAGGGCTCGTTGCGGCGCGTGTCGAAGCGCCCGTCCGCGGCCGCCGCCGCCAGCATGGCATCGGCAAGGCGCGGATCGGCATCGTGCAGGATGCCGATCTCGACGGCGCGTTGCCGGCCGAAATAGACCGGCGTGAAACTGTGGACGGTCACCATGACCGGCGCCCGGCCGTCCGCGATGCGTTCCCTGACGAGCCGGGCGAGCTTGTCGCGGAACGGCAGGTAGAGCGCCGCGGTGCGGGCCTCGCGCGCCGCCCGGTCGAGCCCGGCATTGCCGGGAACGTCGAACACCTCGCTCTTCTCCGGCATGGCGGCGGGCGAGTCCGGCGGGCGGTTGCAATCGTAGACGAGGCGGGAAAAGCGCTGGTAGAAGAGCGTCGCATCGAGGCTTTCGGCCATGAGGCGCGAGACGGCGAGCGCACCGGGATCCCAGGCGATGTGGCTGGCAAGCGCCTCGTCGGTCAGGCCGAGCGAACCGACGGATTTCGGCAGGAGGCGTGATGCGTGCTCGCAGACCAGGATGACCTTACCGCGGGCAACAGCATTCTCCAGGGCGACCGGGTCGCCCTCCTCCACACTCAGAATTCCCATGAGCCTGATCCCCTCGACCGGCTTTTATCGTTACTGAAGAGAATTCTTCACAGTTTTGCCGCTGTCAACCGAACTTTGAAAAAATCTCTTCAAAAAATCATTTGACTCGAATTGTGACAGCGATGTTTAATTTTCGAAACTCCGGCAGAAGACCGGAGCGCAGGGGAATAACTTGACGCCCAACACAGCATCCATGACGGTGTCGGATGTGATCAATGCCCACTTCGATGCGCTGACGCGTGCCGAAAGGCAGCTGGCCACATCGCTGCTCGACAATTATCCCGTCTCCGGCCTCGGCTCGATCACGACGGTCGCGGAAAACGCCGGCGTGTCGACGCCGACGGTCGCGCGCATGGTGCAGAAGCTCGGTTTCCGCGGCTTTCCGGACTTCCAGGCGCGCCTGCATCACGAGCTGGAAGCCACGCTGACCAGCCCGATCACCAAGCACGACCGCTGGGCGGCGAAAGCACCGGGCACCCATATCCTCAACCGCTTCGCCGACGCGATCATGACCAACCTGCGCCAGACGCTCGCGCATGTGGAGACCGCCGAATTCGACGGCGCCAGCGCCCTTCTCGCCGACCGCCAGCGCAGCATCTACATCATCGGCGGCCGCATCACGAAGGCGCTCGCCGACTATCTCTTCACCCATCTCCAGGTCATCCGCCCGAACGTCACCCAGATCGCCTCCAATCCGAGTTCCTGGCCGCATTACGTGCTGAACATGAAGGCCGGCGACGTGCTCGTCATCTTCGACATCCGCCGCTACGAGCAGGAGATGGAGACGCTGGGGCGCGTGGCCCGCGAGCGCGGCGTGCAGATCGTGCTGTTCACCGACCAGTGGGCCTCGCCCGTCGCCAAGGTCGCGGCGAAGGTGTTCCGGGTCCATATCGAGGCGCCGTCGGCCTGGGACTCGTCCGTCGTGACGCTGTTCATCGTCGAGGCGCTGATCGAAGCCGTCCAGAGTTCGGGCTGGGAGGAAACCAGCGACCGAATGAAGACGCTGGAGGGTCTTTTCGAGACCAGCCGGCTTTTTCGCAAGCCCCGGCCGGAATTTCCCGGCAAGACCTGACCGACATACGAAAAAACCGAAACAAAACTGTCACATAAGCTTCATACGCCGTAAGTATCACCTCGCCGCAGTTGCCTGACACACAAAAGGAGAACCCCGTGATGTCACATACGAGACGCCTGCTTTCGCTCTCCACCGCCCTGGTGGTCGCGTCCACCTCGCTCGCCTTCGCCGAGCCGAGCGCGGAACTCATCGAAGCCGCAAAGAAGGAAGGCATGCTCACGACGGTCGCCCTTCCGCACGACTGGTGCGGCTACGGCGACGTCATCGCCGCCTTCAAGGCGAAATATCCGGAGATCCAGGTCAACGAGCTGAACCCCGACGCCGGCTCCGCCGACGAGATCGAGGCCATCAAGGCCAACAAGGACAACAAGGGCCCGCAGTCGCCCGACGTGATCGACGTCGGCCTCGCCTTCGGCCCCTCCGCCAAGGAAGAAGGCCTGCTGCAGCCCTACTAGGTTTCCACCTGGGACGAGATCCCGGACACCATCAAGGATGCCGAAGGCTACTGGTACGGCGACTATTACGGCGTGATGGCCTTCCTCGTGAACAAGGACCTCGTCGCCAATTCGCCGAAGGACTGGGCCGACCTCCTGAAGCCGGAATATTCCGGCCAGGTGGCGCTTGCCGGCGACCCGCGCGCTTCCAACCAGGCCATCCTTGGCGTTCTCGCCGCCGGCCTCGGCAAGGGCGCGAAGGCCGGCAAGGAAGCCGGCGAAGCTGGCCTTGCCTATTTCGCCGAGATGAACAAGGCCGGCAACTTCGTTCCGGTCATCGGCAAGTCCGGCACGCTCGCCCAGGGCTCGACCCCGATCGTCGTCGCCTGGGACTACAATGCGCTGAGCTGGGCCAAGACGCTCAACGGCAACCCGCCGACGGAAGTCATCGTTCCGGAATCGGGCGTTCTGGCCGGCGTCTACGTCCAGGGCATCTCGGCCTATGCGCCGCACCCGAACGCCGCCAAGCTGTGGATGGAGCATCTCTATTCCGACGAAGGTCAGCTCGGCTGGCTGAAGGGCTATTGCCATCCGGCGCGCTTCAACGCCATGGTCAAGGCCGGCAAGGTTCCGCAGGACCTGATCGACGCCCTGCCGCCGGCGGCTTCCTATGAGAAGGCCTACTTCCCGACGCTCGAGGAAGTGGACGCCAACAAGGCCGCCGTCACCGGCGCATGGGACAGCGTCGTCGGCGCGAACGTGCAGTAAGCCACATCCCTCGTCGCCCCGGCTTCCGGCCGGGGCGACGATCGCGGTCTGCCAATGACGGCAACCCCATCCGAGGTTTTCCTGATGTCATCAGACAGTTCAGCCGCCAGCCAGCCGACGCGGGAGCCCTTCCGCCTCCCGCTGCATTGGCTCGGCGCGGCGCCGTTCGCCATCTTCGTCCTGCTGTTTCTGATCATGCCGACGATGCGCATCGTGATCGGCGCCTTCCAGACGCCGGACGGCAGCTTCACGCTGGACAATATCCGCGGGCTGTTCACGACGTCGATCCTGTCGGCCTACTGGATCTCCATCAAGATCTCCATCGCCTCCGCCCTCCTCGGCTGCCTGATCGGCTTTTCGGTCGCCGCTGCCGTGGTGCTCGGCGGCCTGCCGAAATGGATCCGCGGCCCGCTGCTGACCTTCTCCGGCGTCGCCTCCAACTTCGCGGGCGTCCCGCTCGCCTTCGCCTTCCTGGCGACCCTCGGCCCGGTCGGCCTCGTCTCGATGTTCCTGAAGACCCAGGTCGGCATCGACCTGCGCGCGCTCGGTTTCAACATCCTGTCCTTCTGGGGCCTGACGATCACCTATCTCTTCTTCCAGATCCCGCTGATGATCCTCATCATCACGCCCGCGCTCGACGGCCTGAAGCGCGAATGGCGCGAGGCGGCGCAAATCCTCGGCGCGACCAACGCGCAATACTGGCGCATGGTCGCCTTCCCGATCCTGCTGCCCTCCTTCCTCGGTACGCTCGCACTGCTCTTCGCCAACGCCTTCGGCGCCGTCGCGACCGCCATCGCGCTCACCGGCTCGTCGCTCTCCATCGTGCCGATCCTGCTCTTCGCCCAGATCCGCGGCGACGTGCTCGGCAATCCCCATCTCGGCTATGCGCTGGCCTTCGGCATGATCGTCGTCACCGGCATCGCCAACACGATCTACATCTGGCTGCGCGCGCGCAGCGAAAGGTGGCTGAAATGAAGAAGTTCTGGGCCTGGGGCGCCCTCATCGTCGGGCTGCTCTATTTCATCCTGCCGCTCCTCGGCATGACGAACTTCTCGCTGAAGATGCGCCGCGGCGTCTATTCCTTCGATGCCTATGCGGTCGTCCTCGGCGACCCGCGCTTCCAGGAGACCTTCACCTATTCCGTCGTGATGGCGCTGTTCACCATCGCCTTCGGGGTGCTCCTCGTCGTGCCGACCGCCTACTGGGTTCGCCTCAAGCTGCCGGGCCTTCGGCCCTATGTCGAGTTCGTCACACTGCTGCCGCTGGTCATTCCCGCCATCGTCATCGTCTTCGGCTATATCCGGCTCTACAACACCTCGAGCTGGCTGCCGCTGACGGGCTCGATCACCGGCACCAACATCCTCCTGATGTTCGGCTATGCCACGCTGTCGCTGCCCTACATGTACCGCGCCGTCGACACGGGCCTTCGCTCCATCGACATCACCACGCTGACGGAGGCCGCCCAGAGTCTGGGCGCCGGCTGGACGACGATCCTCACGCGCATCATCCTGCCGAACGTGCTCGTCGCGGTCCTGTCGGGCGCCTTCCTGACCTTCGCCATCGTCATCGGCGAGTTCACCATGGCCGCCCTCCTCAACCGCCCGGCCTTCGGCCCCTACATGCAGCTTCTTGGCGCCAACCGGGCCTATGAGCCGGCCGCGCTCGCCGTGATCGCCTTCGCCATCACCTGGGGCTGCCTCGGCCTGATCCAGCTTGTCTCCCGCTTCCAGAAGGGCGCGCAAAGCCCCGTCTAAGGATTTTCCATGAGTTTCCTCACACTCTCCAGCATCCAGAAGTCCTTCGGCCCGGTGCAGGTCGTCAAGGATTTCAACATGGCCATCGAGAAGGGCGAGTTCGTCTCCTTCCTCGGCCCGTCCGGCTGCGGCAAGACCACCATCCTGCGCATGATCGCCGGCTTCGAGACGCCTTCGGGCGGCACCATCACCATCGACGGCAAGAGCCAGGCAAACCTCAGGCCCAACCAGCGCAACATCGGCATGGTCTTCCAGGCCTATGCGCTCTTCCCGAACATGAACGTCGCGGAAAACGTCGCCTTCGGCCTCAAGGTCGCCGGCCGGCCAAAGGCCGAGATCGACGCCCGCGTCAAGGAGATGCTCGGCCTCATCAAGCTCGACCACCTCGCCGACCGCTACCCCTACCAGATGTCCGGCGGCCAGCAGCAGCGCGTGGCGCTCGCCCGCGCGCTCGCCCCGAAACCCCAGGTCCTCCTCCTCGACGAACCGCTCTCGGCCCTCGACGCCAAGATCCGCGTGTCGCTGCGCGAGGAAATCCGCATGATCCAGCAGCAGCTCGGCATCACCACGGTCTTCGTCACGCATGACCAGGAAGAGGCATTGTCGATCTCCGACCGCATCGTCGTCATGAATGCCGGCAAGGCCGACCAGATCGGCACGCCCTTCGAGATCTACAACGCCCCGGCCACCCGCTTCGTCGCCTCCTTCGTCGGCACGCTGAACATCATCGAGGCGAAGGTCGTCGATCCCGCCGCCAACCGCGTCTCGATCGGCAATCAGGATGTAACGCTGAAGCAGCCGCTCACCGGCTTCAAGGCCGGCGATACCGTGTCGCTGGCGCTCCGGCCGGAAGCCGGCTCGCTGGCGCAAAGCGCGCCCGGCGATACGGCGCTGACCGGCAAGGTCGTCTCGGCGCACTTCCTCGGCTCGGTCATTCGCACCCGCATGGATGTCGGCGGCGGCACCATCTCCTTCGACATGTTCAACAGCCCCGGCACCACCCCGCCGCAGGCTGGCGACATCGTCACCCTGCGCTTCCAGGCCGCCGACCTGCTGCTCATCCGCGACTGATTGCGGGCCATTCAAGGTTGATCTCCTGTCCGGGCTTTGGCATGACAAGGCCCGACAGGAGACCACCATGGCGCAGAACATCTACGACAATCCCGATTTCTTCGCCGGCTATAGCCAGTTGCCGCGGCAGGTCCACGGTCTCTCAGGCGCGCCGGAATGGCCGGCGATCCAGGCGCTGCTGCCCGATCTCCGGGGGCGACGCGTCGTCGATCTCGGCTGCGGTTTCGGCTGGTTCGCCCGCTATGCGGTCGAGCACGGCGCGGAAAGCGTGCTCGGCCTCGACATCTCCGAAAAGATGATCGCCCGCGCCAGGGCCGATACACCAGGCGACCGGATCGCCTACGAAATCGCCGATCTCGACCAATTGGAACTGCCAGCGGACCGTTTCGACCTCGCCTATAGCGCGCTGGCCTTCCATTATGTCAGCGATTTCGCCCGGCTGGTGCAAACCATCCACCGGTCGCTCCGCCCCGGCGGCCATTTGGTCTTCACCATCGAGCATCCGATCTTCATGGCGGCGGCGCATCCGCACTGGATAGCCGATGAGAACGGCAGCAAAACCTGGCCGGTCAACAATTATGCCCGCGAAGGCGAGCGGCGCACCGACTGGTTCGCCAAGGGCGTTCTGAAATACCATCGCCGCCTGTCCACGACGCTGAACACGCTGATCGATGCCGGTTTTGCGCTCAACCGGCTGGAGGAATTCGCCCCGATGCCCGAGCAGATCGCCACCTTCCCCGTCCTCGAAGAGGAACTGGAACGGCCGATGATGGCACTGATCGCTGCGGAGCGGCGCTGACAAGGCCCTGTCGCAGCCGATGAGGACAATGCCGTTTTGGCTTTGATTTTTCGGCAAAAGCCACGCTATAGTCACCTCGTTCTCAGGGCGGGGTGAAACTCCCCACCGGCGGTATCGGGGAAACCCCGGAGCCCGCGAGCGCTTCCCGTCAAACGGAAGGTCAGCAGATCCGGTGCGATGCCGGAGCCGACGGTTAGAGTCCGGATGAAAGAGGGCAGGCTGGCTTACTCCGCTTTGGCGGAAGGAAAGTGCATGCATGTTCGCCCAAGGGACGCTTGGGATTCCAGGGTTCTCCGAACCTTAGGGATCCGAAACGGAAACCATTGCACTGCGCCACCGTAGGCAACCCTTGAAAGGCTGGAAACAATGACAACTACCCCCTCGCGCATCGCCGTCATCCGTGGCCGCTGGCATTCGGATATCGTCGATCAATGCGTCAATTCCTTCGTCGCCGAATGGGAAAATCTTGGCGGCAAGGCGTCGGATGTCGAAATCTTCGACGTTCCCGGCGCGCTGGAAATTCCCCTCCATGCCCAGACGCTGATCAAGACCGGCCGCTTCGCCGCCGTGCTGGGCACCGCCTTCGTCGTCGACGGCGGCATCTACCGGCATGATTTCGTCGCCGGCACGGTGCTCGACGCCATGATGCGCGTCAGCCTCGACAGCGGCGTGCCGGTGCTCTCGGCCGTGCTGACGCCCCACAATTTCCAGGAATCGGAGGCGCATATCGCCTTCTTCCGCGACCACTTCGTCATCAAGGGCCGCGAAGCCGCCAATGCGGCGAAGAATATTCTGGCCGAACGCGCCAAGATCGCCTGATGGCATCGGGGCCGCGACACGCGGCCCCTAGCCCTGCAGCCTTTTTCGCGTCTCCGAAGCACTTTCGCGAAACTGCGCCTTATAGGCGCGCGCAAAAGCCGAGGCCGAATTGAAGCCGGTGGTCAGCGCGATATCGGCGAAGGGCAGCTTGCTTTCGATGACCTTGCGCCGCGCCGCATTCAGCCGAATCGCCAGGTAATGCACATGCGGCGGCACGCCGATGCCGTCGCGAAACAATTCCTGCAGATGCCTGGCGCTGACGCCGACGCGCCGCGCCAGCCGTGCCAGCAGCAGCGGCTCCTCCACCGTTTCCTCCATGATCGTCACCGCCTGCGCCACGCGCTGGTCGACGACGCGCATGCTGCCAGTCGAGGGCATTCCGGTCTCTTCCGAGCGGCGCCCGTCCTGCTCGTAGATAAACTGCCGCGACACTTCCAGCGCCAGCGAATAGCCCTGCCGGCGGCGGATGATTTCCAGCATCAGGTCGACGGTCGGCAGCGAGCCGCCGGTGGTGATGCGCTTGCCGTCGATGACGAATCGCTCGCGCACCATGTCGATCTCCGGATAGGCGCGGGTAAAATCGTCGAAATCCTCCCAGTGGGTGGTGGCGCGCACGGAGGCGAGCAGACCGACCTCCGCCAGCAGCCAGCCGCCCGCCTCGATGCCGGCCACCATGCTGCGATGCCGCGCCGTCTTCGACAGCACCCTCTTCAAGGCCGGCGTCGTGTAGCGATCCCAGTTGTGGCTGGAGAGGATGAACAGCGGATGGCTCTCCTTGTCCGGCCGGAATGCGCCAGCGGCCGGGATGGAAATGCCGCTGCGCGTCTCGGCCGGGCGGCCGTCCGGGCTGAAGATCGTCCAGCGGTAAAGGTCGCGCCCGACGATGCGGTTGACGACGCGCAAGGGCTCGATGACCGAGGCGAACAGGATGAGGTTCGTCTCCGGCAGTACGAGAAGGTCGAGGTCGAGGGTTTCGGGAACGGGTTGGAACATGGCTGGGAACTCTCCGTCGCTCTTCCGATAATGTCAAGGATGGTTCCGATTTTGCAAAGCATGCGTAAGCACTTCAGCGCCTAATGCCGGGCAAAGAACGGAGGAACACCATGCCACTCGCCATGAATCGCGACGTCTTCATCACCTGCGCCGTCACCGGCTCGGGCGACACCGTATCCAAATCCCCGCATGTGCCGATCACCCCGAAGCAGATCGCCGATTCGGCCATCGACGCCGCCAAGGCGGGGGCGGCCGTCGTGCATTGCCATGTGCGCGATCCCGATACCGGCGCACCGAGCCGCCGCAACGATCTTTACAAGGAAGTAACCGACCGCATCCGCTCGGCCGAGGTCGACGTGGTGCTGAACCTGACCGCCGGCATGGGCGGCGACCTGATTTTCGGCGATGTCGAAAGCCCGCTGCCGTTGAACCCGAAGGGCACCGACATGGCCGGCGCGACGGAGCGCGTTTCGCATGTCGCCGAATGCCTGCCGGAAATCTGCACGCTCGATTGCGGCACGATGAACTTCAATCTCGGCGATTACGTCATGACCAACACGCCGTCGATGCTGCGCGCCATGGGCGCTAAGATGACGGAACTCGGCGTGCGCCCGGAAATCGAAGCCTTCGACACCGGCCATCTCTGGTTCGCCAAGCAGCTCGCCGAGGAAGGCGTGATCGAGGATCCGGTCCTCATCCAGCTCTGCATGGGTATTCCGTGGGGCGCGCCGGACGATCTCAACACCTTTATGGCGATGGTCAACAACGTGCCGTCGCACTGGACCTTCTCGGCCTTCTCCATCGGCCGCAACGCCATGGCCTATCCGGCCGCATCGGTGCTTGCCGGCGGCAATATCCGCGTCGGCCTGGAAGACAATCTCTATATCGGCAAGGGCCAGCTCGCCACCAATGCGCAGCTCGTCGAAAAGGCGGCCAACATCGTCGAGAACATGGGCGCCCGCATCATCGGACCGGAAGAGGTCCGCAAGAAGCTGAAGCTGACCAAGCGGTAAGAAGGGCGCCTGCCCCTCATCCGCCTGCCGGCACCTTCTCCCCGCAAGCGGGGCGAAGGGGATATGCCGCTCCGGTTTCCTCCACCGGCACCCGCTCATGGGGCACGTTCCCTCTCCCGCCTGCGGGGAGAGGGTTAGGGTGAGGGGCAAGCCGCAAGCGCAACACCGGCAGATCGAGCAACACGATATCCCAGAAATCGAGGCAACGAACATGACCAAGATCCACAAGGCCGCCTGCATCGGCGGCGGCGTCATCGGCGGGGCCTGGGCGGCCCGCTTCCTGCTCGGCGGCATCGATGTCGCCATGTGCGACCCGCATCCGGAAGCCGAGCGCATCGTCGGCGAAGTGCTCGCCAATGCCGAGCGCGCCTATGCGATGATGACCATGGCGCCGCTGCCGCCCAAGGGCAAGCTCACCTTCGTCAAGAGCATCGAGGAAGCCGTGCAAGGCGCTGACTGGATTCAGGAAAGCGTGCCGGAGCGCATCGACCTGAAGCGCGGCGTCATCACCCAGATCGACGCCGCCGCCGACCCGAAGGCGCTGATCGGCTCCTCCACGTCAGGCATCCTGCCGACCGACCTGCAGCGCGACATGAAGCATCCCGAGCGCATGTTTGTCGCCCATCCCTATAACCCCGTTTACCTGCTGCCGCTCGCCGAACTCGTCGGCGGCGAGAAGACGGCGCCGGCAACGCTTGAGGAAGCCAAGGCCAAGCTCGCCACCATCGGCATGAAGGGCGTCGTCCTCAAGAAGGAAATCGAAGCCTTCGTCGGCGACCGTCTGCTGGAAGCGATCTGGCGCGAAGGCCTGTGGCTGATTAACGACGACATCTGCGACACCGAGACGCTGGACGACATCATCCGTTATTCCTTCGGCATGCGCTGGGCGCAGATGGGCATGTTCGAAACCTATCGCATCGCCGGCGGCGAAGCGGGCATGCGCCATTTCATCGCCCAATTCGGCCCCTGCCTTGCCTGGCCGTGGACCAAACTGACGGATGTTGTCGACCTGACCGACGAACTGGTCGACAAGATCGCCGACCAGTCCGACGCGCAATCCGGCGCCCGCTCGATCCGCGAGCTGGAGCGGATCCGCGACGAGAACCTTGTCGGCATCATGCACGCGCTGAAAGCCTCCGACGACGGTCGCGGCTGGGGCGCGGGAAAGCTGCTCGCCGAATTCGAGGATCATCTCTGGGCCAATGCGAAAAAGGTCGAGACCGATCTCGGCGGCGCGCAAGCTATCCGCATCGTCGACACCAAGGTCAGCGCCGCCTGGGTGGATTACAACAACCACATGACCGAGCATCGCTATCTGCAGGTCTTCGGCGATACCTCCGATGGCATCCTGCGCCTGATCGGGGTCGATCTGGACTATGTCCGCGACGGCCACAGCTACTACACGGTCGAGACGCATATCCGCAATCTCGGCGAGGCCAAGCTCGGCGACGGGCTCTATTCCACCTGCCAGATCCTCGGCAGCGACGAGAAGCGGCTGCATGTTTTCTCGACGATCTACAACAAGGAAAGCGGCGAAGCGGTTGCCACCGCCGAGCAGATGATGCTGCATGTCGACTCCAAGGCCGGCAAGGCCGTGGCCGCCCCGGAAAGCGTGCTGTCGAAGCTGCGCGCCATCACCGAGGCCCATGCAACGCTGCCGCGCCCGGAAGGCGTCGGCCGCGCGGTCGGCCAGAAGCGCTGAGAACCGGCGCGAGCATCGAAGACAACACCCTCCTCCTGCTGGTCGGGAGGAGGGAAATTCCATTGAAAATACCCGGATGCGCGAAGCGAAAAAGTGCCGCTGCAGCCGTGAAGGAGGGAGAGCATCCATGAATTTCGGATTGACCGACGAACAGGAAATGATCGTCAAGACCGTGCGCGATTTCGTCGAAACCGAAATCTATCCGCATGAGGACGAAGTCGAGCGCACCGGCATCGTGCGCCCGGAAATCGGCGCGGAAATCGCCCGCAAGAGCAAGGAACTCGGCTTCTTCGGCTGCGCCTTTCCTGAGGACGTCGGCGGCGGCGGCCTCGATCACGTTACCTTCACGCTGGTCGAGCGCGAGCTTGGCCGCGGCTCGCTCGCCCTCTCCGCCTATTTCGGCCGCCCCTCCGGCATCCTGATGGGCTGCAATGACGAGCAGCGCGAGCGCTACCTGCTGCCGGCCGTGCGCGGAGACAAGTTCGATGCGCTGGCCATGACCGAGCCGGACGCCGGCTCCGACGTGCGCGGCATGAAATGCTTTGCGAAGAAGGACGGCGACGACTGGATCGTCAATGGCACCAAGCACTTCATTTCTCACGCCAACATCGCCGATTTCGTCATCGTCTTCATCGCCACCGGCGAGGAAGACACGCCGCGCGGGCCCAAGAAGCTGATCACCTGCTTCCTCGTCGACCGCGGCACGCCGGGCTTCGAAATCCGCGAGGGCTACAATTCGGTCTCGCATCGCGGCTACCACAACTGCATCCTCAATTTCGACAATTGCCGCCTGCCGTCGTCGCAGATCCTCGGCGAGCTGCACAAGGGCTTCGACCTCGCCAACGACTGGCTCTATGCGACGCGCATCACCGTTGCCGCCACCTGCGTCGGCCGCGCGCGCCGCGCCTTCGAGCTGGCCCTGCCCTATGCGGCCGAGCGCAAGCAGTTCGGCAAGACGATCGGCGCCAACCAGGGCGTCTCCTTCAAGCTCGCCGACATGATCACCTCGATCGACGCCGCCGACTACCTGACGCTGGCCGCCGCCTGGCGCCTCGACCAGGGCCTGCCGGCCAACCGCGAAATCGCCTCGGCAAAAGTGTTCGCCTCGGAAATGCTCGGCCGCGTCACCGACGAGGCCATCCAGATTTTCGGCGGCATGGGCCTGATGGACGATCTGCCGCTCGCCCGCCTGTGGCGCGATGCCCGCGTCGAGCGCATCTGGGACGGCACCTCGGAAATCCAGCGCCACATCATCAGCCGCGACCTGCTGCGTCCCTACGGAGCGTAACGATATGGTCAAACAACTGGCACAAGGCTCGCTCGACCGTCTCATCCGCCCGAAATCCATTGCCGTCTTCGGCGGCAAGGAAGCGGGCCGCGTCATCGAGCAATCCAGGAAGATGGGCTTCAAGGGCGATATATGGCCCGTGCATCCCACCCGCGAAGAGGTTCACGGCTATAAATGCTACCGTTCGGTCGCGGAGCTGCCCGCGGCCCCGGACGCCGCCTTCATCGGCGTCAACCGCTTGGCTGCCATCGAGATCATCGGGCAGTTGGCGGCGCGCGGCGCTGGCGGCGCGATCTGCTATGCCTCCGGTTTTTCCGAAGCCGTGAAGGAATTGCCCGATGGCCCCGCGCTTCAGGCGAAACTGGTCGAGGCCGCCGGCGACATGGCCGTCGTCGGCCCGAACTGCTACGGCTTCATCAACATGCTGGACGGCGCCCTGCTCTGGCCCGACCAGCACGGCATGATCCGCGTCGAGCGCGGCGTCGCCGTGCTGACGCAATCCTCCAACATCGCCTGCAACGTCTCCAACCAGGCGCGCGGCCTGCCGGTCGCCTATCTGATGACGGCCGGCAACCAGGCCCAGACCGGCATTTCGGCGCTGGCCGTGGCGGCGCTGGAAGATCCGCGCGTCACCGCCGTCGGCCTGCATATCGAAGGTTTCGACGATATCGAGACGCTGGAGCTGCTCGGCCGCCGTGCCCGCGAACTCGGCAAGGGCGTCGTGGCGCTCAAGATGGGCAAGTCGGAAGCGGCGCAACGCGCCACCGTCTCGCATACCGCCTCGCTCGCCGGCAACGACAAGGTTTCCGGCGCGGTGCTGGAACGCCTTGGCATCGGCCGCGTCAGCTCGCTGCCGGAACTTCTCGAAACCCTGAAGCTGCTGCACGTTTTCGGCCCGCTCGCCTCGAACGCGATCTCCTCGATGAGCTGCTCCGGTGGCGAGGCGTCGCTGATCGCCGACTCGGCTGTCGGCCGCGACGTCGATTTCCGCGACCTCAAGCCGGAACAGCTCGGGCCGTTGCGCGAAACGCTGGGCGAGATGGTGACGCTGTCGAACCCGCTCGACTACCACACCTTCGTCTGGGGCAATCGCGAGAAGCTGACGCAGGCCTTCTCGACGATGATGCGGGGCGACTACGCCCTCAACCTCGTGCTGCTCGACTTCCCGCGCTTCGACCGCTGCGATCCGGTGGACTGGATGACGACGGTGGATGCGCTGGTCGACGCTGCCAAGGCGACCGGCGCCAATGCCGGCATCATCGCCTCCATGGGTGAAAACCTGCCGGAAGCCATGGCCGACCGCCTGTCGCAAAACGGCCTCGTGCCCTTCATCGGCATCGACGAAGCGCTGGTGGCTGTGGAAACCGCTGCCCGCATCGGCCGCAACTGGAAGCGTCCGGTGGCTGCGCCACTGGTCAAGGCCGAGCTGATCGACGGCGACAGCGAAACCGTCACCGAGGCTGACGCCAAGGCGGAACTGGCCGCCGCCGGCGTGCCGGTGCCGCAGGGCAAGATCGCCGCGACCCCGCAGGAAATCGCCAAGGCGGCCGAAGCGCTCGGCTTTCCCATGGCCCTGAAGGGCCTCGGCGTCGCCCACAAGACCGAGGCCGGCGCCGTGAAGCTCAACCTGCAGTCGGTAGCCGAAGTCGAGACGGCGGCGACCGCCATGGCCGGCGTCGCCACCGGTTACCTTGTGGAAAAGATGGTGGCGAAGCCCGTCGCAGAGATTATCGTCGGCGCCATGCGCGACCCGGTCGCGGGCCCGGTTCTCTCGGTCGGCGCCGGCGGCATTCTGGTGGAATTGCTGGAGGACGCCGTCGTTCTTCCGCTGCCGACGACGCATGAGGCAATCCGTGAGGCTATCGCCGGGCTGAAGGTCGCCAAGCTCTTGAACGGCTATCGCGGTCAGCCGAAGGGCGATGTCGAGGCGCTGGTCGCCGCTGTCGCTGCGACAGCAGATTATGTCGTTTCAAACGCTTCAAATGTCGAGGAAGTCGATATCAATCCTATAATGGTATTGCCGGCCGGCATGGGAGTGGTCGCCGCCGATGCCCTGATCAGGCGCAGGAGGAGAGCATGAGCGAACCTGTTCGCACCCGGCGCGTCGGCGGCATTCTCGAGGTGACGATGGATCGGCCCAAGGCCAATGCCATCACGCTGGAATACAGCCAGGCCATGGGCGAGGTGTTCCGGAACTTTCGCGACGATCCAGACATGCGGGTTGCAATCCTTACGGGCGCGGGAGAGAAGTTCTTCAGCGCCGTCTGGGATCTGAAGGCCGCCGCCGACGGCGCCTCCGTTGAGGGCAATTACGGTGTCGGCGGCTTCGGTGGCATCCAGGAGTTGCGCGACCTCAACAAGCCGGTCATCGCCGCCATCAACGGTATCTGTTGCGGCGGCGGTTTCGAGATCGCGCTGTCGGCCGACCTGATCATCGCGGCCACGCACGCCACCTTCTCGCTGCCGGAGATCCGCTCGGGCACGGTCGCCGACGCCGCCTCGATCAAGCTGCCGAAGCGCATTCCCTATCATATCGCCATGGATATGCTTCTGACCGGCCGCTGGCTGGATGCCGAGGAAGGCCATCGGTGGGGCTTCGTCAATGAGATCGTGCCGGCTGAGAAGCTGATGGAACGCGCCTGGGAGCTGGCGCGCCTGCTCGAAAGCGGCCCGCCGCTGGTCTATGCCGCGATCAAGGAAGTTGTGCGCGAGGCGGAAGCCTCCGATTTCCAGACGATGATGAACCGCATCGCCAGGAAACAATTGCGGACCGTCGATATGCTCTATGGCAGCGAAGACCAGCTCGAAGGCGCCCGCGCCTTCGCCGAAAAACGCGACCCGATCTGGAAGGGAAAATAAACAACCGCTTGACCGGACACGGGTTTTCGAACCTAATCACGAACAGATCCCTTTACCGGCCAGGGGAAAGGCCGGGAGGGAAAACGCATTGCCAGGAAAAGTGGAATCCGGTTTTCCGCTCGGAAATGCGCCATTCAGATGAGAAAATGACCCTGAACGAAAAAAGAGAGGAACTAGGGGAATGAAGGACTATACCAATTATCTCGCCTCGCGCGTCACCGCCGGCGGCCTGAGCCGCCGCGAATTCATGGGCCGCGCCATGGCCGCCGGCCTGACGCTGACCGCGGCCTCGCATCTCTTCGCCACCAGCGCCCAGGCGCAGGAACCGAAACGCGGCGGCACGCTGCGCCTCGGCCTCGAAGGCGCCGCCGCCACCGATTCCAAGGATCCGGCCAAGGCGCTGTCGCAGTTCATGTTCGTGGTTGGCCGCTGCTGGGGCGACATGCTGGTCGAATCCGAGCCGCTGACCGGCGCGCCGGTTCCGGCTCTTGCCGAATCC
>Ga0066256_1001309_pt2 | contig 27504 bp, 21 predicted proteins | sample ThiBio_1000_biof_FD_87107 | JGI IMG/M metagenome (GOLD analysis project Ga0066256, IMG submission 87107) | Wastewater bioreactor microbial communities from Cape Town, South Africa - Thiocy_expt_1000_biof (version 2) | ecosystem: Engineered > Bioreactor > Thiocyanate-remediating >... | reverse complement strand
TGCGTCGGCCTTGGCAAACCAGGTTTGGCGCTTGCCTTGGCCGGCGGATTTCCAACTGTTGGGGCGCAATAATCCCCGGGTGGCAGTACCGACAACACCTATAGTTCTGCTAAAGAATATCTGGGCTATTATGACGCTGAAAGTTGTTATTCTTATAATGATGCGCCTTCGGAGACGCCTACGGGTACGCAAACTGTTGCCGATTACAAGCGATTTGACCGTATCGGTGCTGCTACAGCCCGTAAATGCTCGAATGCATTCAGTGGTAACTTTTTGAATTGGGCGTCCAGCTCAGCCATTGACATGCTTCGCCTCGCTTTGTCGGGTGGGGATCGGTACATTGATACTGCATCTCTGACGATTCTGCAGCGGGCAGTTATCCCTAATGGCGATCCGACGTGCATGTGGAACAGCACCAATTTCCCGGCGAAGCAATTGTCAAAAGATGGCGGTGGAGCCGGGACTTACTGGGGAGCCGTTCCCACTGCCATGATTACCGCCGCTAACGGCAGTGACATCTACGTTGCGAACACCCTGAACCGTATTTATTTTGGCACTTCGCAGACAGGAGGATGTGGAAACACGTCTGCGTACACGTTGGGTGCCAGTACCAGCTCTACTGCCATTGGTCCTATCGCAAATAGTACTTCCAATCGACCGAGCAGTTCCACACTATGCGCTGCTGAAAATGCGACATGCAGTTTCACGGGTGTGAAAGAAGTGTGGTATGGGGCAAAATCTGGTGGAACTAACAAATGGAAAGTAGCGCCTGCATATAACGGTGTCTCGTGCACTAATGCAGTTTTCGGAGATCCCTGGTCTGGTCAATCCAAGAGTTGCTACATCGCAGACTATTCCGGATCTTGGACACCGCCAACTTCCTCTGCAGCGTTGAATTCTGACGGATTCTTCTATGCGCGAGTACAGGTGTGCAACGCTATTTCTGGCACGTTGCAGGATTCTCGGAATTACAATTTTTGTAAACAATATCCAAACGGTAACTACAAGCCCACTGGTGTGATTCAAAAATATAGTGATCAAATGCGTCTTGCCGCATTTGGTTATTTGTTAGATCAAACGGCCAGTTATAATACCGGCGGGCGTTATGGTGGGGGTCTTCGCTCTCCCATGAAGTATGTTGGGGCGAAGACTTACAGGATTACCGGGCAAGATAATACGCCGTCAGGTGGAAATCCGAAGGCTGAGTGGAATGCGAATACTGGAGTTTTTTACGACAATCCGGACTCTAATGCCTCACCCGCAATCAGTGGTGTTATTAACTATTTGAATAAATTCGGTCGCACAGGGCCTACGCCTGGGGTGTACAAAAAATACGACCCCGTGGGTGAGCTGCACTATGAGACACTTCGTTATTTGCAAGGCCTGCAGCCGAGTGCCGACTCTATCAGTGGCACTATTACCGCAACAATGGCGGATGGCTTCCCTTATTTCACATCATGGACTGATCCATATGGAGATGGTCGTAGCAATACCAGTGACTACTCCTGTGTGAAGAGTAATATTGTGGTGGTAGGTGATATAAATACCCACGATGGTAATCGGCTGCCGACAGCAAGCGTGGCTAATAATATTCCTGATATAAATTATTGGCGCGGTATTGTTCAGAAGTTTGAAAAAAATACAGCCGGAAGTTATGTGGATGGGCAAGGAAATACGCAAGCCATATCGAATCCCAACACGGCCAATAACAGCGTACCTAGTGGAACGGATCGTAGTCAAATCATGGGCTCGGCCTATTGGGCGAGAACGCATGACATACGCGGAACAGGGTGGACTGCTGATTCTGCTAAACAGCGTCCCGGGTTGCGCGTAAAAACCTTTGTGTTTGATGTGAATGAATACGGGGCTCAAAATGACGATAACACACGTCGTACGGCCAACCAATTCTTCATGGCTGCTAAGTATGGTGGCTTTGAAACGGACCCAACTAATCCAGGGCAGAAGCCTTATAATGTCAAGGGTAATCCTTTTAAAGATCAAAATAATGTAAATAACAATAATGTCTGGCAGAAGGCTAGTGAGGCTGGCGAAGCAAGCACATACTACGTCTACAATACTTCCAAAACCTCTCCAGCTCGGGAGGTGCTCACTGCTTTCGATGAGATTTTCAGCAGAGCTTCTACCAGCGCGCGAAGTGTTGCCGGCGGTGGCCTAAGTACGGGTAGCAAAGTCACAAGCAATTCCGTTTCTTACTCTGCAAAATTCGACACTAGCAATTGGAGTGGCGATGTTGTTGCTGAGCCTGTTACCCAAGATGCAAGCAATAATCTTGTGATAGGCACGCAGCTTTGGAGTGCTGCCCAGCGGCTGGACAACATGATTTCGCCTGCGACCAATCGCAAGATCTTTGTTGGGCGCGTAGGTGCGACCTCTACTACGACAGCTACTGCTTTTACTTGGACCGCCATCGACACAGCACTCAAGGATCAGTTGAATAAACCAAGTCCTTCTGCAGCTGCAGACGGTCTTGGGGCTGATAGGCTGGCCTATCTTCGCGGCGACAGGACCAAAGAAGGCGCTCCGTTCAGGGTCCGTAGCTCATTACTGGGTGATATTGTGAACTCTAATATCACGTACTCTGGTGCGCCTTCTAAGGCGTTTACCGGTACTGGTTATGCTGCGTTCCGAACTGCCTATGATGCGCGCACGCCCGCCGTTTTCGCAGGTTCTAATGACGGGATGCTTCACGCGTTTAGTGCCACGACGGGGGATGAATTGTTTGCTTATATCCCCAGCTGGCTCGGACGCAATTTGTCTGCCTTGACGGATCCTTCTTTTGCCAACAATCACCAAAATTACGTCGACGCTCCATCGGTAGTGTCAGAGGCGCAAGTTGCGAACACGGGTGCAAGCACTGATTGGAAAACAGTTCTTGTGTCTGGCACTGGAGGGGGTGGCTCCGGAGTCTTTGCATTGGATGTCTCCAATCCTTCCAATTTCAGTGCATCCAGTGTGATGTGGGAGTTCACTCGTGCCGACGACGAGGATATGGGGCAGGTGGTCGGTGAGCCAAAAATATTAAAAATCAAAACGAGCGGTACTAGTTCAACGGTCACCTATCGTTGGTTTGCAGTGGTGGGTAGTGGGGTGAATAACTATGTTCCAGATGCGGATGGCAGGTTTAGCACGACTGGTAAGCCAGCGCTGTTTTTGCTTGCTCTCGACAAGCCTTCTGGTGCAGCATGGTCATTGGGTAACAACTACTACAAGGTTTCTGTACCCACAAGTTCCAGCTTGGCTTCCAGCAACGCAACGGGCTTAGCTAACTTCAGTGCTTTGTACGGTACTCAGGGCGAGATGACTGATATCTACATGGGCGACCTTCACGGGGCTCTGTGGAGGCTCAGTTTTGCTGGGAAGACTCCGTCGGACTGGAATATGGACAAACTGTCCTTCTTCGATAAGGGTAGCGCTGGAAGTCCGGTTCCTTACCCGCTGTACATCGCTCGCACGGGAGATGCAACCCCCAAAGTGCAGCCTATTTTTGCTGCTCCAACTCCTTTTGCAGGCCCGATTGTCGGTGGCGTTGAGTCTTTCTATATTGTTTTTGGAACGGGTAAATATCTAGAGGCTGGAGATAATATTTCCACAACTACTCAGTCGTTATATGCTGTTTATGATAATGGTTCTGCTACTGCTGATGACTCCCCTGCAGGAGCTAGTGTTGTTACAGGCCGAGGGCGTTTGCAAGCAGGTACGGTGAACACCTCTACCAAAGCTATTACAGTGAGCGCTTTCAAATGGGGGCGCCCAACGACTAATACTGATACGAGTAGCCGAGCCGGTTGGTATTTTGATTTGCCAGTGTCCGGTGAAAGAATTGATCAGGCTGCACTTGATCTTGGGACATTGTCTGCTGCCGTCAATTCCAAGATCCCAGGCTCTACCACCTCAGGTGCGGGTTCCTGCTCTAATACACTTGGTAGTGGAAATCAATACTTCCTCAGCATCAATAGCGGATCTGGCTCGTATACGCCTTCTAGCCTTGGGTTGCTCGGCCCTCCAGTCCTGCTATCAAGTGATTCCGAGACAGTCGTTACTCCGTCTGATAGCACTGGAAGGCGCATTCGGACAACAACGTTGCGTCGTTTTACGCAAGCGCAGAGCGGTATCGACACCAGCGCTCCGCCCGTGACAACGAAAGAAACCATTGGGCGGTTAAATTGGCGGCAAATTTTTAACTATCAAGATATGAAGAATGCGCCATGAATAGATTAAAAAAATATTCCGTAGGGTTCACGCTGATTGAATTAATGATTGTGGCGGCAATCATTGGCATATTGGCTGCTGTCGCTTATCCTGCTTACACCGACTCGGTTCTGAAGGGACGCAGAGCCCAAGGCAGGGCTGCGGTAGCACAGTTAATTCAGCAACAAGAGCGATACATAACCCAACAGAATTGTTACCTTGGCTTCACAACAAATGCTTCAACGGGTGCGGCCACCGCTACATCCCCTGGATCTGCTTGCGGCGGGGTCACCGCAGCGTCTGTGCCGTTCAAGACATTTTCGGGGGATACTCTAGCTAATTCGCATTACATATTAAGTGCTGATGCCTGTCCGGCCGGTTCTGGCACGCTCTCAATTGGCGATTGCGTTAGAGTTATAGCGACGCCAGTAAAGGCAGATCCCAAGGTGGGTGATTTGCAGATGACTACTACTGGTACCAAATCGTGTACTGGTACAGCTGCTGCCACGGAACCCAAACTTTGTTGGCCATGATGATGAAAAACCGTATTGCTGGTTTTACCCTTATTGAGCTTATTATTACGATAGCGATTGCTGCAGTTTTGGCTGCGCTTGCTGTACCTAGTTTTGTTCAATATCAGCGTAACTCTGAGCTTACTTCGCTAACAAATTCTTTATTGGCTGCGGTGAACGCTGCAAAGGGTGAAGCTATGAAAACCGGTAGGAATGCATTTGTTATTCCTAAGGGTACTGGTTGGAATAGTGGTTGGATTGTTTATGTGGATACCGATCGTGATAATTCTTACACAGAGGGAACCGACATAGCGGTTCAAGCCCAAGATGCTCTTAAGAGCTATTTCAATATTACCGGCAATAGTATCGCCGCAGGTTCGACTCCCTATATAAAATTTGACAACTCTGGCTATTCCGTGGACAACAGTGCAGCGCCTGTTGCACTCAGCTTGACGATTGCCAGGACCGATACGCCCAGTACAAGTGCATTAGAGGAAACCCGACGTGTGGTAGTGGCGCGGACGGGGCGGGTGAGAGCTTGCAAACCGAGCACTGATACCAGCTGCACTAGCTCAGCTACGCAATAGGCAACTCGGGGGCATTGAATCAACCTTGGCAATCGCTTGCTCGGCATTTCGGGCGATGCAGTTAGTGATTGGCGGTCACGTATAAGGTAATTGGCATCAATAGCGCTTGCTCCAACCATAGTCAGTAGTTGACGCAGGTCAATATCCAAACAAAAAGCTGTCTTGAAATCAGGCACCCCTTGCCTCAAGTTCAGTGCAATTCGGAGGACTTAGACCATGCGTCTCGACAAATTCACCACCAAGTTTCAGGAAGCCCTGAGTGACGCCCAGAGCATTGCGCTGGGCAATGACCACGCCTATATCGAGCCCGTGCACGTGCTGCAGGCCATGCTGCAACAGGATGACGGCCCCAAGGCTTTGCTGCAACGTGCAGGCGCCGATGTGCCCGGGCTGCTGGCGGGGGCTGAGGCAGCCGTCAAGCGGCTGCCTCAGGTGCAAGGCAATGACCAAGTACAAGGCGGGCCCGAGTTGGGCCGTGTTTTGCAAGCCACTGAGAAAGAAGCCATCAAGCGCGGCGACCAGTTCATTGCTAGTGAGCTGTTTCTGCTGGCTGTGATCGACAGCAAGGGCGATGCTGCCAAGATCGCCAAGGACAACGGCCTCACGCGCAAGAGTCTGGAGGCTGCGATTGAAGCCGTGCGCGGTGGCCAGAAGATGGACAGCGCCGAGGCGGAGGGCCAGCGTGGCGCCTTGGCCAAGTACTGTCTGGACCTGACCGAACGCGCTCGCCTGGGCAAACTCGACCCGGTGATCGGCCGTGACGACGAGATTCGTCGCGCCATTCAGGTGCTGCAGCGGCGTACCAAGAACAACCCCGTGCTGATTGGTGAGCCCGGTGTGGGCAAGACGGCCATCGTTGAGGGCTTGGCCCAGCGTATTGTGGCGGGCGAAGTGCCCGAGAGCCTGAAGAACAAGCGCGTGCTCAGTCTCGACATGGCGGCGCTCCTCGCCGGTGCCAAGTACCGCGGCGAGTTTGAGGAGCGCCTGAAAAGCGTCCTCAACGAGCTGGCCAAGGATGAAGGCCAGACCATTGTCTTTATTGACGAGTTGCACACCATGGTGGGCGCCGGCAAGGGCGAGGGCGCGATGGATGCGGGCAACATGCTCAAGCCCGCGCTGGCGCGTGGCGAATTGCACTGCGTGGGTGCCACTACCCTCGACGAGTACCGCAAGTACATCGAGAAGGATGCAGCGCTGGAGCGGCGCTTCCAGAAAATTCTGGTGGGCGAGCCTACCGTCGAGGCGACCATTGCCATCTTGCGTGGACTGCAGGAGAAGTACGAGGTGCACCACGGCGTGGACATCACCGACCCGGCCATCGTGGCTGCGGCCGAGCTGTCCAACCGCTACATCACCGACCGGTTTTTGCCCGACAAGGCGATCGACCTGATCGATGAGGCCGCGTCCAAGATCAAGATCGAGATGGACTCCAAGCCTGAGGTGATGGACAGGCTCGACCGCCGCCTGATCCAGTTGCAGATCGAGCGCGAAGCCGTCCGCAAGGAAAAAGACGAGTCCTCTCAAAAGCGCTTTGCGCTGATCGAGGAAGAGATCACCCGGCTGCAAAAGGAAATCGCCGACTACGACGAAATCTGGCAGTCCGAAAAGGCCCAGGCGCAGGGCAGCGCCCATGTGCGCGAGGCCATCGACAAGCTCAAGTTCCAGATCGAAGAATTCACCCGCAAGGGCGACTTCAACAAGGTGGCCGAGCTGCAGTACGGCAAGCTGCCCGAGTTGGAAAAGCAGCTCAAGGAAGCTCAGGCGCAAGAGGCTGGCAAGGACGGTGCGCCCGCTGCGCGCCGCCTGTTGCGTACACAGGTGGGCGCCGAAGAAATCGCTGAGGTGGTGAGCCGTGCCACGGGCATCCCGGTCGCCAAGATGATGCAGGGCGAGAAAGACAAGCTCTTGCAGATGGAAGCCAAGCTGCACGAACGTGTGGTGGGACAAAACGAGGCTATTGCTGCGGTGGCCAACGCCATCCGTCGTTCGCGCTCGGGCCTTTCCGATCCCAACCGGCCCACGGGCTCGTTCCTGTTTCTGGGCCCCACGGGTGTGGGCAAGACCGAGCTGTGCAAGGCGCTCGCGGGCTTCCTGTTCGACAGCGAAGACCACCTGATCCGCATCGACATGAGCGAGTTCATGGAGAAGCATTCGGTGGCCCGCCTGATTGGTGCACCCCCCGGTTATGTGGGCTACGAAGAGGGCGGTTATCTGACTGAAGCCGTACGCCGCAAGCCCTACAGCGTACTGCTGCTCGACGAGGTGGAAAAAGCCCACCCCGATGTCTTCAACGTGCTGCTGCAGGTGCTGGACGACGGCCGCCTGACCGACGGCCAGGGCCGCACCGTGGACTTCAAGAACACGGTGATCGTGATGACCAGCAACATCGGCTCGCACTTGATCCAGGCGATGGTGGGACAGGACTCGGACGAGATCAAAGAAGCGGTGTGGGGTGAACTCAAGAACCACTTCCGGCCCGAGTTTTTGAACCGCATTGATGAGACTGTGGTGTTCCACGCGCTGGATGCACAGCACATTGCGTCCATCGCCAAGATTCAGCTGCAGCTGCTGCAATCCCGGTTGGCCAAGATGGATTTGGAATTGCAGGTGTCCGGCGCTGCCTTGGCAGAATTGGCCAAGGTAGGGTTTGACCCGGTGTTCGGTGCACGGCCGCTCAAGCGGGCAATTCAGCAGCGCATCGAGAACCCGCTGTCCAAGCTGTTGCTCGAAGGGCGATTCGCGCCCAAGAGTGTGATTCCGGTCACCGTGAACCCTGTGCTGGAGCCTGGTGTGTTCCAGTTCGGAGTGGCTCCGCAAGAGTGATGCGGGCTCGGTATGCGATTGCGGTGTGATTCAGCACCGCAATCGCATCCCAAGTTGTGAAGGAGAGGTATCGTTTGAATGATTTTGTTGCGGGTGTCTTCAGCCTGCTGTTGCGTGTGATCGTGATTGCCATGGGGCTGGTCTTGTTTGCCAGCCTTCTGGTCGCGGCCATGGTGCTGGCGCTGGTGTGGGTGCTGCGTGCAGGTTGGGCCCGCCTGACCGGCCTGCCGGTGACGCCGTGGGTGATGGGTGTGGACCCGCGCACTGGCTTCCGCAAGGTCTTTCGGTCCACGGAGCGGTGGTCTGCGGGCCGCCGTGGCAGCCGGGCGCCGGAAGCTACCGGTGAGGACGCTGCAGCGTCGCGCCGGGGTGGCATCCTGCCAGGGGCGGCGCAGGTCGCAGACGTGGAAGCGCGCGAAGTGCGTTGATAGGGCGGTGGCGGCCGCTGCGCTATGCCGGCAACCAGCGCCCTCGCATGAAAGTCCTGTGGAATGGGCGCAAGCCAACGGGCATCAACCCCAACGCGCATGCCTTTTTGTGACGCGCCCACCGGGGTGTCTCCTATCATCTGACCATGACACCCACCGATATCCGCGCCCATTTCGATCTTCAGTTCCAGGCCAGTCGCGCGCATGTGGATGTGCCGCTGCTCGTGCGCCGGGAGCGATTGCTGCGCCTTCGCAAATTGCTCGATGAGAATGGGCCCGTGCTGGCGGCGGCTGTGCAGGCCGACTTTGGCATGCGGTCCCCCCGCCTCACGGAGGTGGCCGACTTTTTTGTGCTGCGCTCCCTGCTGTCGCACACGCTGCGCCACTTGGCCAAGTGGGTCAAGCCCCGCAAGGTTCACACGCCGATTTACCTGCAGCCGGCCCACGCCTTCATCCAGCGCCAGCCCATGGGAGTGGTAGGTGTGATTGCGCCGTGGAACTACCCGGTGCAACTGGCCCTAGCGCCCGCCATCACGGCACTGGCGGCGGGCAACCGCGTGATGCTCAAACCCAGCGAGCTGACACCCCACACATCAGCCCAGCTGGCGTTGCTGGTGGCGCAGTTCTTCGCTCCCGACGAATTCTGTGTGGTGCAGGGAGATGCCAACCTGTCCGCCTTGTTCGCTTCGTTGCCTTTTGATCACTTGGTGTTCACGGGCTCCACGGCGGTGGGCCGCAAGGTGGCGCAGGCGGCGGCGCAGAACCTGACGCCGACCACGCTGGAACTGGGGGGCAAGTCGCCCTGCATCATCGACGGCCATTGCGACATGCAGGACGCAGCGCTCAAGATTGCGCACGGCAAGCTGCTCAACGCAGGGCAGACCTGCATCGCTCCCGACTACGTGCTGTTGCCGCGGGGCCGTGAGGGCGAATTTGCGCAGGCTTACCGGGCTGCGGTGGTGCGCCTGTTTCCCACTATTGAGGGCAACGCCGACTACGCTTCCATCATCACACCACGCCACCATGCCCGCCTGCGCACGATGCTGCAGCAGGCGCAAACACAAGGGGCGGAGGTGCACACCATTGACCCGACCGATGGCAAGCAGGTGGCTCCCACGGTCGGTACGCTGGGTGACGGTGCCAGCCGCCAGATGCTGCCCACACTGGTGTTTGGCGCCACGTCGCAGATGCAGCTCATGCAGGAAGAGATATTCGGCCCCATCCTGCCGGTGATCTCGTACGAGCGGCTGGACGACGCCATCGCCCACATTAACGCCGGGCCCCGCCCGCTGGCGCTGTACTGGTTTGGCCAGAGCGAGTCCGTGCGCGACGATGTGCTGCGCCGTACCGTCAGCGGCGGGGTGACGGTGAACGACACGCTGATGCACATTGCGCACGACAACCTGCCGTTTGGCGGCGTGGGCGACAGTGGCTGGGGCGCATACCACGGCGAGCAGGGATTCCTGCGCTTTTGCCACCAGAAGTCGGTGTTGGTGCAGTCGCGCTGGGCCATGGGCTCGCTGTTTTATCCGCCCTATGGCGCCAAGTTCGACCAGGTCATGGGGCTGCTGCGCCGCTGTTTGTAGCGCTTTGTGTGAGTTGCCCGGGTGTTGTCTGACTGTCTTCCGGTTCGTCGTCCACCATGGCCGCAGGGAGCGGCGGCTGGGTGATAAGCTGCACCATCGCATCGCGCAGCTGGCCGGTGGACACTGGTTTGTGTAGCAGCAACGCGGAGGTGGACTGCGCGTCGCGCAGGCGCTGGGGCGAGGTGTCGCCCGTCATGATGATCGCGGGTACATTGGTTCCCAGGTAGGCACGCAGCGCCTGCAGCACCTGTTTGCCGGTTTCTTCATGGCGCAGGCGGAAGTCGGTGATGATGATGTCGGGCGTCACGTCCTCCAGGACTTCCAGGGCATCCGCGCTGGATTCTGCGGTCATGCACTGACAGCCCCAGCTTTGCAGCAGTGACTGCATGCCGAGGCGCACAGCCTCGTCATCGTCGATGGCCAGCACCTTCAGGCCCATCAGGCTACGGCCGTCCTGGGGTGTGGTGGCATCGTCTTCCAGCGCACCCTGCCAGCGGTCCAGCCACAGCCTGAAGACCGATCCTTTGCCAGGCTGCGAGCGCAGCTCTACGGAGGTCCTCATCTCGCGCGCCAGGCGCTGCACGATGGCCAGGCCTAAGCCCAGGCCCTTGCGGCGGTCGCGCTCTGGGTTGCCGAGCTGGTGGAACTCCTTGAAGATGTTTTCCCACTGGTGCTCGGGGATGCCGGCTCCGGTGTCCCACACCTCCAGCGCCAGCCGTTTGCCGCGCGTGCGGCAGGCAATCAGCACACCGCCGTGGGCGGTATAGCGCAGGGCGTTGGAGATGAAGTTGTGCATCACCAGGCCGACCAGAGAGCGGTCGGCGAACGCAGCGGCTGAGGTCTCGCGGGTGCGGTACACCAGCCCGGCCGTGTCGGCCTGCACGCCAAACTCCTGCTCCAGCGCGGTGAGCAGGGGCTGCACCGCAAAAGCGGCCGGCCGTACCTTGACCACGCCCGCTTCCAGCCGGGAGTAGTCGAGCAATGTGGTGAGCATCTCGGCCGCAGCGCCTGATGCCGCATGGGCGTGCTTGAGTACGGTGCGCTGATGGTCGTTGAGCGGGCTGCGGTGCAGCGATTCCAGAAACAGGCCCATGGCATGCAAGGGCTGGCGCAGGTCATGGCTGGCCGCTGCCAGAAAACGGGATTTGTCGCGGTCGGCCTGCTCGGCGGCCTCTTGCGCCGCTAGGGCCCGCTGCGACTCGGCCCGCAGCTGGCTGACCAGGCGCTCGTTTTCCAGCTTGAGCGCAATGCTGCGCCGCGTGGCACGGTCGGCCGTGCGAGCCTGCAGGCAGGTCAGCGCGTAGTACACCCCCGTGAGGAACAGCGCAGGCCACATCACGGGCCCCCCGGCCAGTGCCACCGACATCATCACACCGCCGATGGCGCTGGTGAGGTAGGTGACGTAGGCGCGGTACAGCGGTGCGCCCAGCCCTAGCGCCCCTGAAGAGACCGTGCTGATGATGCCGATGGCGTAGATGACGCTGTCGGAGTTGCCCCAGTACAGCACCACATAGCCCAGGCTGCCCCAGCTCAGGCCCATGGCCGCCATGCAGGCGATGAGCTTGCGCGCAGCCTGCGGCGCCGGGTCTACAAAGGGTGCAATGCTGCGCAGCGTGAGGTACACCCCAGCCACCACCAGCGTGTGCGAGACCAGCCACAACGTGATGGCCTGTGTGTCTGCCACCCGGGCCATGACCCAGAGCGTGCCCAGGGCCGTAGCCAGCGACGCCAGAAGCGTCATCGGAAAGTTCTGCCGCAGCAGGGCCACCTGTTCGCGCAGCACCTCGTCGCGCTCCCACACCGGCCAGCCCCAGCGCGTGGGCGGAATCACCGGCTCGAGGGGCAGCGGACTGGTCTCAGAGGGGGTCATGGAGCTGCGGGGTGGACAGGCCCAGGCGCTGGGCTGCCAGCAGCGCAGCGCTGCGGCTGTTGACGCCCAACTGCGCAAAGATGGCCGCCACATGCACACGCACCGTGTTCTCGCTCAGTCCCAGGTCGCGGGCGATCACCTTGTTGGGCCGGCCGGTGCACAGCAGCGACAGCACATCCAGCTGCCGCGCCGTGAGCGACGGCGTGTCGGGTCCGCGCACCGTGGCGCTGTTGCCGCTGTTGATCGGAAAACACGGCTGGCCGGACAGCGCACAGCTGATGGCCTCCAGGATGTCCTCGGCGCTTGCAGACTTCGGCAGAAAGCCATCCGCCCCGCGCGCACGCGCTTCGTGAATCGCATCGGGCGCCACGCTGGCGGACACCAGCACGATGCGCGCCTTGGGGCAGGCCTGCCGCAGCAGCCGCAGCCCGTCCAGTCCGCTCATGCCCGGCAACTGGATGTCCAGCAGCACCAGATCCGTGTCGGCCTGCTGCAGTGCGCAAGCGTCGGCGATCGAGCCGGCCTCGGCAATGCTGCCCACGCTGGGATGGTCTTGCACGATCAGGCGCAGCCCCGTGCGGAACAAGGTGTGGTCATCCACGAGCAAAAGACGGGCAGTCATACAGGCAAGTATTGCGCACAACCGGGTGTTGAGGGCTAGTCCATTTGTGCGATGGACGCCTCTATGTGCACTTTCTAGACTTTCCGTCAAGCATTGAAAAGCACTTTGGGTGCGCACCAATGCGCAAACCTTCGTAACCACATTCCGTTTTCAAAGGGTTCCCATGACGATCAATGCACACACCCATGGCGCCGGCACCTCCGAAGCAGGCCTGCACCGCAGCGAACGACGACCGGCCGCCGACGCTGGCACAGGCCTGGGAGGCAACAGCGTGGCGCACATCGTGCAGGAGCATTGCCCCGATATGCTGGCCGCCGCTGGCGTGGTGATCGAGCACCTTGACGCCCAGGCAGGCACGTGGCAATTCTCGGCCGATGCGGGGCAGACCTGGCGCGCCATCCGCACCGACCTCATCAACCGTCCCGGCAATCTGGGCCTGGCGCTGGACCGCGATGCCCGCCTGCGGGTGCTGCCCTTCGGCGGGCACCGTGTGACGGGCGCCCGGGTGGCATTCCACACGGTGCAGCGCAGCCACGGCCAGGGCAATGGCAGCTACCGTGCCTATGCCAGCGAGGACCGCGACGGGGGCTCGCGCACCGGCACCCTGGTGCTCAGCCCGGCGGCCATCCAAGGGGGCCCGCCCGCCGGGCCTGTGCCGCGCCCACGCAACAAGCGCGCGATGGTGCAACGCGCGGCTGCGGCTGCGGCCACTGCAGCCGCGGGCAGCGCCCTGTCGGGTGCCATGGCCATGGCCTGAGGGCGTTGCCAGCGCCTTCGTTGGGAGGAGTTGAAGGGGGCGAAAAGCGGGGTGGGAAAGCATGACCTTCAGGGGCGTACTAACCGCCTGTCAGGGTGGAAAAACCGTTTGCGGCGACAATGCCGGTCCTTTTGTTTTTTCATTCCCCGTTTTCGTTCGGTTTTTTCATGTCAAGTATCCAGGTTCGTCCCGCTACGCTTCGCGATGCCAAAGCCATTGCCCAGATCCACACTGTCTCTGCCCAAGAGGCTTACAAAGGACTGGTGCCAGACGAGCAGTTGAAATCCATGTCTTCGGTCGAAAAGCGCCAGGCCTACTGGCGCGAGGCCATTGAATATTGCGAGCCCCAGGTCCAGGTGGCGGTCGACGGCGAGAAGATCGTCGGCTTTGTGGGCTACGACCGCTCGCGCGATGAAAAGTCCCGCCCCACCACCGGTGAGATCTGGGCCATCTACGCCGCCCCCACCCATTGGAACCAGGGCGTAGGCCTGGCCCTGTGGGACGCCGCCCGCGACGGCCTGCAAGAAGAAGGCTGCACCAACGTCACCGCCTGGGTGCCTTTGCGCAACGAGCGCGCCCTGCGCTTTCACGAGCTGGCCGGCTTCAAGCGCGAGCTTTCCACAGCCAAGACGGCCGTGATCGGTGGCGTAAAGATTGAAGAAGTCCGCCTGAAGCGCCCGATCAACGCATAAGGTGCCACGACACCCCGCCGCGTCGCCGCGCCCCTTTCCAACCCTTCGGACTGTGCGCGGCACTGTCAGACGCTGATGCCCACAACTCCTTCCACCATCCACTGGACCCACCAGGGCCAGCCCCGGCAAGCCCTGTGGCGCTCCGAAAGTGGCGCTGCGGCGCCGCGCAGGGTGGAGACAGCCGACGACACGTTGGCCGCCGACACCGCCTACCGCATGGCCTGCGAGGGCACGGGGTTGTTGTGGCAGGGCGATTTTCAGAATGCGCGGCACCTGCTGCAGGCGCTGATGCGCCGGGCTGACAAGAAGCCGCGCAAGGCGGCGGCAAAAGCGTCCCAGAAGCTCGCGGCGGCGACCCCGGCCGAGGCGTTTCACCTGCACCGCCAGGCGCAGGCGCAGCGCGCGCGGGTACTGGCGTCGGTGCTGATCCCGCTCGAAGGCGACTACAGCATTGCGCTGCGCCGCGCCCCGGACTGGCGCCAGGCCTGCACCGAGGCCTGGGGGCCAGCGACCGGCGAGCGCTCGGTAGCCACGCTGCGTGAGCTGCTGGGACTGGTGGGCGCGCACGAGTGGCGCAAGAAAGGGGTCGAAATCCCTGCGCTGGGTGCCCCGCCGCTCAACCGCATCCACCCGCACTATGGGGTGTTCTCGCCGGTGCGGGGCGAATACGTGGGCTTGGTGGCCGCAGCCCCACTGCCTAGCAAAGTGCTGGCGTTCGACATTGGCGTGGGCACGGGGGTGTTGTCTGCCGTATTGGCACGCCGGGGTGTGCAGCGTGTGGTCGCAACCGACCAGGACCCGCGCGCGCTGGCCTGTGCGCGCGACAACCTGCAACGGCTGCAGCTGCTGGACCGTGTGGAGCTGCAGCAAGTAGACCTGTTTCCACCGGGCCGTGCGCCGCTCGTGGTGTGTAACCCTCCCTGGGTGCCAGCGCGCGCCAACTCCCCCATCGAACAGGCCGTGTACGACGAAGGCAGCCGCATGCTCAAGGGCTTTCTGGCAGGTTTGTCGGCCCACCTGGAGCCCGGCGGCGAGGGCTGGTTGATCCTGTCGGACCTGGCAGAACACCTGGGCCTGCGCCCGCGCGAGCAACTGCTGGCGTGGATTGCCGAGGCGGGCTTGGTGGTGCGTGGCCGCCATGACGTCAAGCCGGGGCATGCCAAGGCCGCCGACGCCCAGGATGCTCTGCACGCTGCGCGTGCGGCCGAGGTCACGTCCCTGTGGCGGTTGGCTGCGGCCTGAATCCGAACTGAACGGCTCAATCCAGCAGCGCAGGCTGCGTAGCGGCAAAGTTTTCAGCCACCGGGCTGGTGGGCAGCAACTGATCCAGCCGCTCGCGCAGGCTGGCGGCGCGTTCGGCACCTGCTGCGAGTGCGACTTCCTCGAACATGGCCTCGCCCACATCCAGCATGCTGGTGCGGTCCTTGGCGGCGCGCAGCGCCTCGCGAAAGTGCTGCGCCAGCACCGGGTCGCGGCGCGCAAACAGGCGCTCGCAGGTATCAAACAGGTACATGCGGGCCCCGGCCAGCGACCGCAGGGATTCGCCAGGTGCGGGGCGCTCGATGGAGGGCGTGGGCACGGCGGTGGGCTCTGGTGCGGGCGGCAGGTCTGCCGGCCCGGTCAGGTAGCCCTGGCGCATCAGGTTCTCGACGATCTGCGCGCCGATGCCGTTGTACATGGCTTGCAGGTCTGACAGCGGCTTGCCGTCGGCCAGCAACAGCAAAGAGCGTTCGCGCAGGCTGAGGGTGCGCACACCGGGCGAGAGTTCCAGGCGGGCTTTCTCGGTTTTTTGCAGCAGCATGGGTGGCTCCGTGGCAGTCTGAGGCGGGCATTGCACCAGCCGGGCATGACGCCGTGATGACCCCTTGGGTGTCCTGCATCACAATCACGGGCTGACCGGCGCTGCGTTGGGCGCCACGTGTCCGTACATTTGCTCCTTATTTGATAGCTGCCAGCGCATATTGCACTAGCGCTTGAAGCTGTTTTTGTTTGATTTTTGCTGCTGAGTGCCTGTAGAGGCCCTCTTTCCGAGAGGGCCCATCGAGCCAGCAGCCCCCTGAGATGACCTTGCTGCTCGCCCCGATGGAGGGGCTTCTGGACTTTGTGCTGCGTGATGTGCTGACCCGTGTGGGGGGCGTGGACCGCTGCGTGTCCGAGTTCATCCGCATCACCGGCACCCTGCTGCCCGACAAGGTGTTCCTGCGCTATGTGCCTGAGCTGCGCAATGGCAGCCGCACCCTGGCCGGTGTGCCCGTGCGGGCGCAGTTGCTGGGCTCCGACCCGGTCAGCATGGCCGAGAACGCGGCGCGCCTGGCAGCACTGGGCCCGGAGGGTATCGACCTGAACTTTGGCTGCCCGGCCAAGGTGGTCAACCGCCATGGTGGTGGCGCTGCGCTGTTGCAGGAGCCCGAGCGCATCGCGGCTGTGGTGGGGGCCGTGCGCCGTGCCGTGCCCGCGCATCTGCCGGTGTCGGCCAAGATGCGCCTGGGCTTTAACGATACGGGGTTGATGCGCGAATGTGCCCAGGCCATGCAGGCGGGCGGCGCGGCTGAGTTGGTGGTGCACGCGCGCACCAAGGCCGACGGCTACCGCCCGCCGGCGTATTGGGAACACATCCCCACCATCCGCGCGGCGGTCTCCATTCCGGTGGTGGCCAATGGCGAGATCTGGACGGTGGCCGACGCGCAGCGCTGCCGTGAGGTGTCGGGCTGCGACGCGCTGATGCTCGGGCGCGGCATTGTGGCGGACCCCGGCCTGGCACGCGCCATTCGGGCGGCCGATGCAGGGCGTCCGGACTCGGACACCGTGGTGTGGGCCGATCTGGTGCCACACCTGGCCGCCTTTTGGCAGCTGGTGTGTGACGACCTGGAGCCGCGCCAGCGCGCAGGGCGTCTCAAGCAATGGCTCAACCTGCTGCGCCGCCGGTTTGCCGAGGCAGAGGTGGCCTACCAGCATGTGCGCACCATGACGGACCAGCGGGCCATCACCGTGTGGGTGGCAGAGCTGCAGGCCCGAGCGGGCTGCGCCCAAGGGGCTTAAACCGGCTACAGCAAGTGGTCCGGGGCCAGCGGTCCCAGCAGCTGCAGCATCAGCCGCAGGGGGGCGCTGGCGTCGGGCTCGGTGGTGGCGTCGGGCAGCCCGCTGCCCTCGGGGGCGCGCCAGCGCAGGCCCTGGTCGGTGGTCTGCACCTGCCAGGCGGATTCTTTCAGTGCCGTGTCAATCTGCGTGGTGGCCCGGCGGGACAGCTCCGTGCTGCGAATCAGCAGCGCCACCTCGGTGTTCTGCCGCTGTGAACGCATGTCCAGATTCATTGACCCCACGACCAGCAAGCGGCCGTCCACGATCAGCAGCTTGGAGTGCAGCATGGCGCGCGAGCCGCCTTGCGAACCCACGACGCCCGCGCTGTGGTTGCCCATGCTGCCCGACACGCCCAGCGCCCCCCGCAGCACGCCGGGCAACTCGCTGTGCATCTCGTACAGCTCCACCCCCATGGCCAGCAGCTGCGGCCGGTGGCGAGCGTAGCCGGCGTGTGCAATGGGCGCGTCGTTGGAGGCCAGCGAGTTGGTCAGCACCCGCACCCGCACGCCGCGTGCGCGCGCAGCGGCAAAGGCGGCCTCCATGTCCGGCCCGGGCACGAAGTAGGGCGAGATGATGAGCAGGTCGCGCCGCGCCTGGGCCATGAGCTGCAGAAGGCCATCCACCACCGTATCGGTCTGCGCCTCGTTGGTCTCCGTGCCGGCGCGGGGCAGGGGGCTCGGTGGACTGTCTGCCGCCGCTACTTTGCGGGAGCCCGACACCAGCGCGGCGGCAGCGGCCTTAGGACTGCTGGGGCTGCTCAGGTTGCCGGGTACCCCTGCCGGGGTGCTCGCGGCAGGACTGGGTGGCGCTGGGGACACTGCAGGGGCGGCCCCATTGGGCACGCTGCCCGCCGCTGCGCTGTCGGCCGGAATCTTGGCGGGCTGGTCTACCAGGACCGCTGCTGCTGCCCAGACAAAGGGCGTGCGCTCCAGGTCCATGGGCTCGTAGTTCCAGATGCGCGCCCGCTGCGCAGCGGTGGTGCCGGGCCCCATGTCGGGCGGTGAGCGGTCGGGCGCCGTGGTGCCACCCTGGCCTGCGACACGGCGCCTCCGCCCTTCGTCGGCCACTCGGATGCTGTCGCGCAAGTGGTCGAGTTCGCTCTGGGTGATAAGCGACTGCACGGGGTAGGCGCGTTCGTTGTTCCAGTAGCTGTCAAAGCTGCGCGAGAGGTCCTGCACGATGGGGCCTGCGGCCAGCACGTCCAGGTCCACAAAGTTGCCCGAATCGGCGTTGCCGAAGTAGGCATCGCCCAGGTTGCGTCCCCCGGTGACGGCCATGGCGTTGTCGGCAATGAACAGCTTGTTGTGCATGCGCTGCTGCACGCGCGAGAAGTCGCCCAGCAGGCTCAGCATGCGGCCGATGGGCGACCCCCGGGCACCCGTCACGGGGTTGAACATGCGCATCTCGATGTTGGGCACGAACGCCAGCCGCATCACCTGCGCGTCGCGCCCGGTGCTGTGAAAGTCGTCCAGCAACACGCGCACCCGCACACCACGCTGGGCTGCGGCCATCACGCTGAGCAGCAGGCGCTCGCTGCTCGCGTCTGCGTGGATGGCGTAGTACTGCAGGTCCAGGGTTTTCTGGGCGGAGTCGACCAGGGCCAGGCGGCTGCTGTAGGCAGCCTGTGGGCCGCTGAGCAGTGCAAACCCTGAGGCATGCCGTGCCCCCTCGGCGGCCCTGCGTGCTGCGACGAGCTGCCCCAGCGGGGTATCGCCGGGGGCAGCCAGAGCAACCGACACCGGGCGGTCCACCTCCTTGGGCAGGCCCGCGCAGCCCGCGAGGGCCATGGCGACCAGCAGCACGACCCAGCGCGGCCAGCCGGGGCGAGTTGACTGGGGCGGGGTGAGGGACAAGGGGGGCGAAGACAGCATGGCGCGATTGTGACCGTGGAGCCGCTGGGGCGCAGGGCTCAGGTATAGCTGCGCGCCGGTCCATCCGCTGTCAGACAGCGCGCCAAGGCGAAGGCTTGGGCCCGCATCTGGCCCTGCACCGGGTCCCTCGCCGGTCCGAGGCCGTCGCCAGGTGTTGGGTTACCAGCTCACTTCGCGGTCGGGTGTGGCGCTGATCTTGTGGATGCTCAGGTCGGCGCCGTCGAACTCTTCTTCCTGCGTCAGCCGGATGCCCACCGTCTGCTTGAGGATGCCGTATACCACCACGCCGCCGATCAGGGCCCACACCACGCCCAGGCCCGTGCCGATGAGCTGGGCCGACAGGCTCACCCCGCCCAGACCGCCCAATGCCTTGCTGCCAAAGAGGCCCGCAGCCAGCCCGCCCCAGGTGCCGCACAAGCCGTGCAGCGGCCACACGCCCAGCACGTCGTCGATCTTCCATTTGTTCTGGGTCAGGGTGAACATCAGCACAAAGATGGCCCCGGCCACTGCGCCCACCACCAGCGCACCCAGCGGGTGCATGAGGTCCGAGCCCGCACACACGGCCACCAGGCCTGCGAGCGGGCCGTTGTGCACAAAGCCGGGGTCGTTCTTGCCCAGCACCAGGGCGGCGAGCGTACCGCCCACCATCGCCATCAGCGAGTTCACGGCGACCAGTCCCGAGAGCTTGTCCACGGACTGCGCGCTCATTACATTGAAGCCGAACCAGCCCACCACCAAGATCCAGGCGCCCAGCGCCAGGAAGGGAATGTTCGATGGCGGGTGGGCCGAGATCGCGCCGTCCTTGCGGTAGCGGTTGGCGCGGGAGCCCAGCAGGATCACCGCTGGCAGGGCAATCCAGCCGCCCATGGCGTGCACCACCACCGAGCCCGCAAAGTCGTGAAACTCCTCCCCCGTCACGGCCTTGATCCAGCCCTGCACACCAAAATGCTGGTTCCAGGCGATGCCCTCAAAAAACGGGTACACAAAACCGACAATGACTGCCGTTGCCATCAGTTGCGGCCAGAACTTGGCGCGCTCTGCAATGCCGCCCGACACGATGGCCGGAATGGCGGCTGCGAACGTGAGCAGGAAGAAGAACTTGACCAGCGCATACCCGCTGAGCTGCACCAGCGACTCTGCGCCAACAAAAAAATGCGTGCCGTAGGCCACGGTGTAACCGACGACGAAATAGACGACCGTGGACACCGAAAAGTCCACCAGGATCTTGACCAGCGCATTCACCTGGTTCTTTTTGCGAACCGTGCCCAGCTCCAGAAACGCAAACCCGGCGTGCATGGCCAACACCATGATCGCCCCGAGCAAGATGAACAAGGCATCTGTGCCCTGTTTGAGTGCTTCCATAACGTCCTCGCGATAGTGATTGATCGACTCTGGTGCGTTTTCGTGAGACGCCACAGATTTGCACCAAGTTGAAGCAAGAAGCGCGCCAAGAGTTGGTGCAAGGTTTTGCACTGATTTGGGGCTTGATGGTGTGATGGAAGAATGGAGGCTCAAAATACTGTATAAATAAACAGTTTTTTAGCGCCGACTCCACCCCCGCTCGCTATGGGCCTCTTACCCCCTCCTGAAGACGACCTGCCCGAGCAGCCGCAGGAAATCCGCGTCCCGCTGCAAGCCATTCGCGGCCGAGGGGCGGCGACGGCCATGGCGCACCGGTTTGCCAAAGACCAGCGGGAGCCCGCAGATGATGGGTGGAGCCATGTCAGGGCAACTGGCAATGCGCAGGATTTGGTCACGGTCGACGGATGCCAGGAGGGCGAAGATGAATGGGGCTCCGGGGCGCCGGGCGGGCTTGCTGCATGCGAAGACGGGGAAGGCGACATCCGTCCTTCGCCCGTCACCCGCGTGCATTTCGAGACCGCGCGCAGTGCCCTGTGCGCCAACGACTCGCCCGACATCTTCTTTGAGCTATCGGTCAATCCCTACCGGGGCTGCGAGCATGGCTGCATCTACTGCTACGCGCGGCCCACGCACAGCTACCTCAATTTCTCCCCCGGGCTCGACTTTGAGACGCAGATCGTGGCCAAGCACAACATTGCGCAGGTGCTGCGCCAGGAGCTTGCGCAGCCACGCTATGTGCCGCGCCTGCTCAATATCGGCTCGGCCACCGACTGCTACCAGCCTGTAGAGCGCGACCTGAAGCTCACGCGCAGCGTGATCGAAGTGATGCGCGAGGCGCGCCACCCGTTTTCGCTGATCACCAAATCCAGCGGAGTGGAGCGCGACCTGGACCTGCCCGCCCCGCTGGCCGCACAGCGCCTGGCGGCGGTGTACGTCACCATCACCACGCTAGACGCCACACTGGCCCGCCGCATGGAGCCCCGTGCTGCCGCACCCCACCGGCGGCTGCGCACCATACGTGCCCTGGCCGAGGCGGGAGTGCCGGTGGGCGTGAGCGTGGCGCCGCAGATTCCCTTCATCACCGAAGACATGGAGCAGGTACTGGAGGCCGCGCGCGACGCCGGTGCGCGCACCGCCTTCTACACCGTGCTGCGCCTACCCTGGGAGCTGGATGCGCTGTTTCGGGAATGGCTCACGGTGCATTACCCGCAGCGTGCAGCGCGCGTCATGGCACGGGTGCAAGACCTGCACCACCTCACCGATGCGCAGCGCGCTGCCGGCAAGACCTATGACAGCGACTTCGCCACGCGCATGAAGGGCAGCGGGCTGTGGGCCGATTTGCTGCGCCAGCGCTTTGCCAACACCTGCCGTCGCCTGGGGCTCAACCGCGAGCGTGAGGGCCTGGACCTGGGCCAGTTCAGGCCTGGGCTGTTGCGCGGGCAGGGCAGCTTGTTTTAGCGGCTCTTTGCGATCTCGACGGGCGCGGGTTGGGGCGCTCGAATTGTTTGCTGGTCCCTGCGGAACTAGGTCCGGCGGCCGCATCGTCCACAGGCCCGTCAGGCCAGCACGTCGCGGATAGACGCGTCCTTGCCGAACTGTGCCTTGGCAAACGGGCACAGCGGGACCACCTTGGTGCGTGTTGTCCGTGCCCACTCCACCAGCGCCCCGAGCAGCGCGCGCCCCACACCCTGGCCGCTGAGCGACGGGTCCACCTCGGTGTGGTCCACGATGATCATCGTGGCGTTGGTGCGGCTGTAGGTCATCTCGGCCAGGCGCTGGCCGTCGTGCGCGATGTAGAACGCGCCCTTGGCGTCCTGCTCCTGGTGGTGAATGGTGTGTGACATGGTGCGTTGCAGTGGCAAAGATGTGCGCCAGAGTATGGGGCACAGGATGCTGGAGCCGCACTGGACGTCGCTCGCAGGCCAACACGCGAAGGGCTGACTCCATCGGTGAGGGTGCTACCCGATCTGGAACGCCTCGGACAGAAACTCTGCGGTGGCGCGCACCCGGGCGGTGCGTTGTAGGTCGGGGTGCATCACCTGCCAGACCTCGTAGTCGTTCGCCCGGCGGCGCTCGGGCCAGATACGCACCAGGCCTTCGCGTTCGCCCATCCACACCGGCATTTCGCCCAGGCCAATGCCCGCCGCCACGCCCTTGCGCACCAGCAGGCTGGAGCGCACGGCCAGCGCGATCCGGGCCTGGCGCGCAGGCACGCCCGCCATGGTGAGAAACGCGTTCTGCTCCAGGTAGGGCGCGTAGGCCACCAGGTGGTGGCCGCGCAGTTCGTCCTCGGGCACGGGCACGCCAAAACGCTCGACATAGCCCGCGCTGGCAAACAGGCCCACGGGCCACGCCGCCACGCGGCGTACCACCAGGTCCGGGGCCTCGGGCCGCACGTTGCGGAACGCGATGTCCACCTGTCGGCGGGTGAGGCTGAGCAACTGGGTGGAGACCTCCAGGTCCACGCGGATGTGGGGCCAGTGCTGCTGCAGGCGTTCGATGGCGGGCATCAGCAGGTCGATGGCGATGGAGTCGGTGCTGGTCACGCGCACCAGGCCGCCCGGGCTGGTGTCCTGGCCCTCGATGCGGGTGCGCAGGTCCAGGGCTGCGCTTTCCATGCGGCGGGCGGCGGCCAGCGCTGTCTCGCCCGCAGCGGTGAGCAGGTAGCCGTCCTTGGCGCGCAGAAAGAGCTTGGCGCCCAGCTCGGCCTCCAGCGCATTCAGCCGCCGCCCCACGGTGGCCTGGTCCACGCCCAGGCTGCGTGCTGCGGCGCGCAAGGAGGGCGCTCGCGTCAGGGCGAGAAAGATGCGGGTGTCGTCCCAGTTCATGGTCGTGCCGAGGTTGCGGATGAAAGCCGAGTGTGATGCAAATTTGCATCGCTGTAGAGCGAAATTGCTGCGTTTAAAACACCGCTTGCAGCCCTATCCTTGAAGGCATTGAAAGCCATGCCTGAGGAGCAACCCTATGTCCACACCCACGACCGCACTGCCTGTGACCGAACAGCCCGCAACCACCCCACGCACCATGCAGGCCGTCGTGTTCGATGACTTCGGCGGCCCCGAAGTGCTGGTGGCGCGCGAGATCCCCGTCCCCGAGGTGCGCCCGCACGACCTGCTGGTGCGCAACGCCTCCATCGGCGTCAACCGGGCCGACCTGTTGCATCGCAAGGGGGCCTACGGCCGTGCCTACTTTGGCGATGCCGACACCCTGGGGCTGGAGATTGCGGGCACCGTGGTCGCCATGGGGCCCGAAGCGCCAGGCTTTGCCGGCGATGACGATGTTCTTGGTCTCGTAGGTGGCGTCCCCGACCTGCACCTTGCCGGCGGCGAGGATGCGGCCGGCACCCTTCAGCCAGGTGACCTTGTTCTTCTTGAACAGGAACTCCACGCCCTTGACGTTGGCGGACACCACCTCCGCCTTGCGCGCCTGCATGCGGGCGAGTCGGTGCTGATCCATGCCGCAGCGGGCGGCGTGGGTTCAGCCGCCGTGCAACTGGCCCATGCGGCGGGAGCGCGCGTGTTCGCCACGGCCGGGGGCGACAAGCGTGGCGCCGTGCTGGGCTGCGGGGCCGATGTGTTCATCGACTACCGCAGCGAAGACTTTCAGGCGGTGGTGGCGCAGGTCACGCAGGGCCGGGGCGTGGATGTGGTGATCGACTTCATCGGGGCTCCGTACCTGCAGCGCAACGTGCGGTCGCTGGCCGACGGGGGGCGCCTGGTGTCGGTGGGGCTGCTGGGGGGCGCGCAGGGTGCGGAGCTGCCCATGGATGTGGTGCTGTACCGCCACCTGCAGATCTTTGGCACCGTGATGAAGTCCCGCCCGCCCGAGGTCAAGCAGGCCATGGTCCAGCGGTTTGCCCAGCAGTGGCTGCCAGCCCTGGCCGCCGGGGTGATACGGCCGGTGATAGACAGCACGTTTGCACTGGCCGACGCCGCGCAGGCCCATCGGCGCATGGAGTCTGGCGCCAGCATCGGCAAGATCCTGTTGCTGCCCGAGGCGCGCTGAGCGGGCAGGGCGTAGCGCCCATCGCCCAGTACCCAGCTTTAGGCCCACCTCAGCCCGCTGCGGCCGGCTTGCGGCACGCGGCAAACATGTCCAGCTCGGTGTTGTACGCCTCGGTCTTCACGTCCATCAGGCCCAGCACCGAGTGGAAGTAGTGGTCGTGCGTGATGCGACGCTCGCCCAGGTCTTGCTGCAGGCAGCCCGTGGTGAGGTGGGTGCGGGCCTGCATGGCCGGTGACAGCCAGGTGATCCACGGCACGTGCTTTTGCACGTCGGGGGCAATGGAGTAGGGCAGGCCGTGCAGGTAGATGTTGTTCTCCCCCAGCGACTCACCATGGTCTGCTACGTAAATCATAGCTGTCTGGGTATGTTGTTCCTGCGCTCCCAGCCACTGGAGCACTGAATCGAGGAAATGGTCGGTCTCGACGATGCTGTTGTCGTAGGCGTTGACCACCTGCTCGCGTTGGCATTCCTGCAGCGCGGTGGAGGTGCACTCGGGGCCAAACTTCTTGTTCTCGGGCGCGGAGCGCTTGTAGTACGCGGGGCCGTGGCTGCCCATCTGGTGCATCACCACCACGGTGCCACGCTGGCGCTGCTCGGCAGGCAAGGCAGCGATCTGGGCGTCCAGGTCCTTGAGCATCACGCGGTCCAGGCACTCGCCGCCATCGCACAGCGCCGGGTCTTTCTGCGTGCTGGTGCTGGTTTCACCCACGCGGTCGCACACACCCTTGCAGCCCGACTGGTTGTCCACCCACAGCACGGCCAGGCCGGCGTGGTGCAGCACGTCGATCAGGCTTTCGTAGTTGGCCGAGCGGCCCTCGTAGCCTGTGCGGCCCAGGTGCGAATACATGCAGGGCACCGACGCGGCGGTGCTGGTGCCGCAGGACCAGGCATTGCGTGCGCTCACCAGGTCCTTGCGGGCCGACAGGCGGGGCGTGGTGTCGCGCTCATAGCCGTTCAGGCCAAAGTTGCCGCTGCGGCCTGTCTCGCCCAGCACCAGCACCAGCAGAGGAGGCTTGGCCTGGCCGGCGTAGCTGGCGCCCAGCTGGGCGTCACGCCCCAGGGGCAGGATCTTGCTGGTGTCCATGCGCAAAGGCTTGGTGGCAATGTTGCCCAGCGCGTACACGCTGTTGAGCGGGTTGATCAGGTAGCGCAGCTTGGTGTGGTTGCGCATGGTCGATGCAAAGTCCTGGAACACCAGCAGCAGGCACACCACGATGACGGCGATGGAGCCCACCAGCAGCAGCCCGTTGTGCGCCACATGGCGCAGGGCCGTGAGGCGCTGCACGGGGCGGCGGTACAGCCACAGCAGCGGCGGCGCCGCCAGGATCAGCACCGTGCCCAGCATGCGCAGGTTGAGCAGGTCGCCAGCTTCCTTCACGTCGGTCTGCATCACGTTGACCAGCATGCTGGCGTCGATCGCGATGCCGTAGGCCAGCATGAAGTACGCTCCAAACGCGGCCATCAGCACCAGCACCAACACAGCAGGCTTGCGCGTCCAGCGCCAGGCCCGCAGACTCAGCAGCGCCGCGTCGCCCGCCGCGACGACGCTCGGGCACGTGGTCGGCGGGGGGCAGCCGGGGGCTGACCAGCTCCCCGACCCCGGCGGGGTGCGTGGGGCGGGGGGCGGGGGCGGCGGTGGGGGGCTCCGCGCGCGACGCCGAGGCAAAGGGCAGCAGGCGCCGCAGGGACAAAAGCATAGCCCCCTAGTGTGCTGCCAGTTGCTTAAGTGCGCATTAATGTCCGGCGCCAAGACCCAGTGCATGGTGGGCCAAATGGTCGCCCACAAAGCTCTGCACAAAGTAGTAGCCGTGGTCGTAGCCTGCGTGGCGGCGCAGCGTCAGCGGCTGGCCGATGGCCTCGCACGCGGCCTCGAACAGGTGGGGATGCAGCTGGTCGGCCAGGAATTTGTCGTCCAGCCCCTGGTCGATGAGGATGCCTGCCGGGTAGGGCGCAATGGGCTGGTGCTGCATCAGCACCGTGGCGTCGTGCTCCAGCCAGGTGGTGCGGTCGGGGCCCAGGTAGCCGGTGAATGCCTTTTCGCCCCAGGGGCACTGGGTGGGCGCGCAGATGGGCGCAAAGGCCGACACCGTCTTGAACCGGCCGGGGTGGCGCAGGGCGAGGGTGAGCGCGCCGTGGCCGCCCATGCTGTGGCCGAAGATGCCCAGGCGCTGCGCGTCGATGGGCAGGTGCTGGCCCACCAGGGGCAGAAGCTCTTGCACCAGATAGCTCTCCATGCGCCAGTGGGTGTTCCATGGGCTCTGTGTGGCGTCGAGGTAGAAGCCCGCACCCACACCAAAGTCCCAGCTGGCCGTGGCGCCCGGCAGGGCCGACACGGCCTCGCCGCGTGGGCTGGTGTCGGGTGCGATCAGGGCCAGGCCCAGCTCGGCGGCCAGGCGCTGGGCACCGGCCTTGATCGCAAAGGTCTCTTCGGTGCAGGTCAGCCCCGCCAGGTACAACACGGCGGGCACAGGGCCCTGTTGTGCCTGGGGCGGCAGGTACACCGAGAACTTCATCGGCAAGCCGATGGTGGTGGAGGCGTGCTGGTAAAAGCGCTGCTCGCCGCCAAAGCAGGCGTGGCTGCTGAGCAGGTCCAGGGGAGTGGTCATGGTGATTGCTCTTGAATTGATAGCTGCTCAGGCAATAACTCGTAGCGCTTGAGGCCGTTTTCGCTTGTAGGGGCCCTAAAAGACGACTCCAGGCCGTTTGTCATGGCCCGCCGGGGCCAGCACCCAGAGTGCCAGGTTGTCTCTGGGGCTGCGGGCGCTGGCGAGTGGCCGAGTTACGCGGCGTACTTGACGACCGAGCGGATCGACTTGCCCTCGTGCATCAGGTCAAAGGCTTCGTTGATGTCCTTCAGGCCCATGGTGTGGGTCACAAACGGCGCGAGCTGGATCTTGCCGGCCATCGCGTCTTCGACCATGCCGGGCAGCTCGCTGCGGCCCTTGACGCCGCCAAACGCCGTGCCCAGCCATTCGCGGCCGTTGACGAGCTGGGCGCGCCGGGCGCCGAAGCCTTTGCCGGCGCCGGCCCCGCCGACGACGACGCACTGGCCCCACGCCCCGCGCGCCCACTCGAGACCCGCGCCGCGCCCGGTGACCTTGC
>Ga0066256_1001749_pt1 | contig 27514 bp, 19 predicted proteins | sample ThiBio_1000_biof_FD_87107 | JGI IMG/M metagenome (GOLD analysis project Ga0066256, IMG submission 87107) | Wastewater bioreactor microbial communities from Cape Town, South Africa - Thiocy_expt_1000_biof (version 2) | ecosystem: Engineered > Bioreactor > Thiocyanate-remediating >... | reverse complement strand
CGACGCCTGCAAGAAGCTGTCGGGCGGCACCAATCTGTTGGTGCTGACCGCGCCGCGCGACGCCTTTTCCTATACCGGCGCGGTGCGGAAGTACCGCCGCACCGCCGACAGCGGCCGTCAGAGCGATGTGGTGCGCTGCGCCGCCTGTGGCACCCGGCTGTGGCACGAGCCGCAATCCTTTCCCATCGTCACCCTGACCATCGGCACACTCGACGATCCGTCCTGGGGCGTGCCGGCCAGCGAGATCTGGATCGAGAAAGCTTTGCCCGCCGCGATCTTCCATGCCGACGCAGAACTGTTCCACGGCCAGCCCGAGCGGCAGAAGCAGATCGAGGCTTTCAACGCCCTGTATGGAGACGCATGATGACGCTGGGCACGCCTCTCTCGCCCGCCGCCGTCAAGGTGATGCTGCTGGGCTCCGGCGAGTTGGGCAAGGAAGTCACCATCGAACTCCAGCGTCTGGGCGTGGAAGTGATCGCAGTGGACCGTTATGCCAACGCCCCCGCCATGCAGGTCGCCCATCGCAGCCATGTGATCGATATGACCGACGCCCGCGCCCTGCGCGCTGTGGTGGAAAAGGAAAGGCCGCATCTGCTGGTGCCGGAGATCGAGGCGCTGGCCACCGCCGAACTGGTGGAGATCGAAAAAGCGGGCCTGTGCACCGTCATTCCCTCCGCCCGCGCTGCCCATGTCACCATGAACCGTGAGCGCATCCGGGTGCTGGCGGCGGAGGAATTGAAGCTGCCGGTCTCGCCATATGCCTTTGCCGGTTCGCTGGCGGAATTGCAGGCGGCGGCGGACCGCATCGGCTATCCCAGCTTCGTCAAGCCGGTGATGTCGTCCTCGGGCAAGGGCCAGTCGCGCCTGCAATCCGCCGCCGATGTGGCCCCGGCCTGGGACAAGGCGCTGTCGGCGGGCCGGGTGCGCGAGGCGCGGGTGATCCTGGAAGGCGAAGTGTCCTTCGACTTCGAGATCACCCTGCTCACGGTGCGGGCGGCGGACGGCACCCATTTCTGCGAACCCATCGGCCATCTGCAGAAGGATGGCGATTACATCGAAAGCTGGCAGCCCCAGCCGGTGCGCCCCGCCGCCCTGCGAAAGGCGCGCGACATGGCCGCCGCCGTCACCGGCGCGCTGGACGGATTGGGCATTTTCGGCGTGGAATTGTTCGTCAAGGGCGATGACGTCTGGTTCTCGGAGGTCAGCCCCCGTCCGCACGATACCGGGCTGGTGACGCTGGCCAGCCAGCGGCTTTCGGAATTCGCCCTCCATGCCCGCGCCATTCTGGGCCTGCCGGTGGATACGGTGCTGGCATCGCCGGGCGCTTCCGCCGTGATCTATGGCGGTGTTGATGCGGGCGCGATGCGGTTCGACGGCGTGGCCGAGGCGTTGGCGGTGTCGCAGAGCGACCTGCGCCTGTTCGGCAAGCCGGAAAGCTTCGCCAAGCGCCGCATGGGCGTGGCGCTGGCGCGAGGCGCCGATATCGAGGAAGCTCGCGACCGCGCCCGGCTGGCGGCGTCGCGCGTGAAACCAATGGTTTACCCGTCACGATAACTTCACGAAACCCACCCGTTTGGCGGGCCATTTTTAACCGCCCACATAGGCGCGATGCCTAGCGTACCCGACGCAGCATACGGGGCTGTGGGGCGGGCGGCCCCTCTCGCAGGGGGCCAGACCCCTGGGGAACCGTCCCCCGGGTCCCCCGCCCCCGAGCGCCCGGCCCGGGGCCTGGCTAGGGGGCCGCCCCCCGCCGCTTGCCGGGCCCCCCCCGGTGGGCGGGTTTTCTTGGGGGTCCACCTCCATCCCCGCCGTTCTCGCAGTGGCGGTGCTGGACAGCCGCAGCGGCGCGGTGCTGGGGCTGGTCAACCGCTTCATCTTCTTCGCCCGCTATGCCCGGCAATATGCGCCCGAGTTGTTCGGCCGCAAATCGGCGCTGAAACTGGCCAATCGCGCGCCGCTGGTGGTGGATGCCGATGTGCGGGTCGCCGATCTGGGCGCGACCCTGCTGGTGGAAAATCCCGATGCGCTGGTGGAATGTTTCGTGGTGACGCGGCGGGGCCGCTATCTGGGCGTGGGCACCGGCGAGGCGCTTCTTCAGGGCAAGGTGCGCCTGCTGCAGGCGCGGGAAGAGGCGTTGTGCCGCGCCCTGAACGCCGAGACCAGCGCCAACAGCGCCAAAAGCGATTTCCTGGCGCTGATGAGCCACGAACTTCGCACGCCGCTGAACGCCATTATCGGATTTTCGGAAATATTGGGCAACGAACTGTTCGGGCCGCTGGGCCATGCCCGTTACCGGGAATATGCCAACGATGTGCATGGCGCGGGCCGTCACCTGCTGGCGCTGATCAACGACATTCTCGACCTGTCCAAAGCGGCGGCGGGCAAGTTCGAACTGCATTGCGAGGAGATCGCACTGTCCGACATCATCGGCGAATGCCTGAAACTGACGCGCGGCAAGGCGCTGGAGGGCGGCCTGCGCCTGTCCTGCGAGATGGCGCAAGGACTGCCCAATCTTCTGGTGGACCGGCTGCGCTTCAAGCAGGTGCTGCTGAATCTGTGCTCCAACGCCGTCAAGTTCACTTCGCCCGGCGGCACGGTGCAGGTGCACGCCCGCCATGGCGAGGCCGGCGATTTCGTGATCGAGGTGCGCGATACCGGCATTGGAATGTCGCCGGAACAGGTGCCGGTGGCGCTGGAACCTTTCCGCCAGATCGCCTCACCCTTCGCCCGCAACACCGAAGGCACCGGCCTGGGCTTGGCGCTGGTCAAGTCGCTGGTGGAATGCCATGACGGGATTCTGGAGATCGACAGCGTGCTGCACCGGGGCACCACGGTGCGGGTGATCCTGCCACCCTCGCGCACGGTGATGCGCCGCACGGCTCTATCCGCATGACCCTCCCCTTCGCGCGCGCCAGCGCGCATGGAAGGGGAGGTGGCCGTAGTACCGATCAGGTGCGAAGGACGGAGGGGTTGAAAATCAAGTCGGATTTTCCAGGCTGAACAGCGCGGCGTCGTCGTCATAGCTGAACAGTTCGGCGAAGCGCGCCCAGCTCACCACCGTCTTCAGCGTCTCCTCGGCGGTGTCCTCGGCCATATGATCTTCCAGCTCGTCCAGGAAGCGGGTCTTGGGCGCCGAATGGCTGGCGCGTTCGTCCAGCACCTTCTTGATATGCGCTGCCAGCGGCACCTGGGCGATCAGCGCGCGGGAGAAGATTTCCTTGCGCTCGTTCATCTCCCCATCCGCGAACCGCTTGCCCATATGGGTCAGCTTGATGTCGCCGCCCTCGACATCGGCCAGGCGCAGCAACTGTATCGCCTCGGCCACCGGAAACAACTCGTCCACTTCCAGTTCCTGCTCATAGGCCACGTCGGGCAGGTCGGCCTTGCCGTTATAGGGCGCCGCCGCCAGCGCCTCGATCAGGCCCGAGATCAGGTTGGGCGAAACATGAGTCAGCGGCATCTCGATGCTGGCGCCCTGGGCCTGGACCTGGCGCATCCGCTCCACCCGCCGGGCGGTCATCTCGACATAGATGCGGTCCACATATTCCTCGAAGGCCGGGCTGGTGCGGTCGCGCGGCTGGGGCAGGTCGATGCGGATTTCCGACGCCACCCGGCCGGGATTGGACGAGAACAGCAGGACGCGGTCGCACATCAGCACCGCTTCCTCGATATTGTGGGTCACCAGGATGATGCCCTTGGTGGGAAGCTGCTTCTGGCCCCACAATTCGATCAGGTCGGTGCGCAGGTTTTCCGCCGTCAGCACATCCAGGGCGCTGAAGGGTTCGTCCATCAAAAGGATGTTGGGATGCACCACCACGGCGCGGGCGAAGCCCACGCGCTGGCGCATCCCGCCGGACAGCTCGCGCGGATAGGCGCTCTCATAGCCGTCCAGGCCGATCAGGTCGATGGCGGCCAGCGCCCGGCGGCGGATTTCCCCCTGGGGCAGGCCCAGCGCCTCCAAGCCAAGCTGCACATTCTCCAGCACCGTCATCCAGGGGAACAGCGCGAAGCTCTGGAACACCATCGCCACGCCCTGGGCCGGGCCTTCAATGGGCGTGCCCATATAGGTCAGGCTGCCGCCCTGCGGCCGCGCCAGGCCCGCGATCAGCCGCAACAGGGTGGACTTGCCCGAACCGGAGCGGCCCAGCAGGCCCACGATCTCGCCCTCGGTCAGGGTCAGATTGACATCGTCCAGCACCAGCAGGTCCTCGCCGCCGCCGCGGGGAAAGGTGCGCCTGACATTGCGGACTTCCAGAAGGTTGGTCATGTGCTCAGCCCAGACGGAATTTGCGTTCGGCATACCAGTATAGCGGCTGCCAGAAGAGGCGGTTCACCACCACCACGAAAAAAGACATCACTGCGATGCCCAGCACCACGCTGTGGAAATCGCCCGCCAGGGTGGCGTCGGTGATATACGCCCCCAGGCCATGGGCGCGCTCGGTATGCTCGCCCCAGCTGGCGACCTCGGCCACGATGGAGGCGTTCCAGGTGCCGCCCGAGGCGGTGATGGCGCCGGTCAGATAGTGGGGAAAGACCGCGGGCAGGGCGATGCGCTTCCACCACAGCCAGCCCTTCACGTTGAAATTCTCGCCCGCGTCCATCAGGTCGCGCGGGATGGTGCGCGCCCCGCCGATCACATTGAACAGGATGTACCACTGGGTGCCCAGGATCATCAGCGGCGACAGCCAGATTTCGGGATTCAACGACCAGGCCACGATCACCGACACCGCCAGCGGGAACAGGATGTTGGCGGGAAAGGCGGCGAAGAACTGCGCCACCGGTTGTACGATGCGCGTCAGCCGGGGCCGCAGGCCGACATAGATGCCCACCGGCGTCCAGATCAGCGAGGCCAGCAGGATCAGCACCATCACCCGTGTCATGGTGAGGAAACCCAGCCCGACGGTGAGGAAAAACTCGCGCCAGGTGATCCAGGTGACGGTGAAGCTGAACACCCGCCAGGCGGCATAGCCGCCCAGCAGCGCCAGGAAGGCGTACCAGATGAAACCGGCGGCACGGCTGTCGGTCTCGCGCAGCGCCGCGCGCACGCCGAAGCTGGGCGGCTGGAAACGATAGCTCCAGCGCATCATCTGCTCGAAGGGGGCGGTCATCCAGTCGATCAGGCGCGAGCGGCGCAGCATGGTCAGAACCCAGCTCTGGGGCAGGTCCTCGGACTGTGCGTCGCCCACGCGGAAGCGGTCGGCCCAGGCCACCAGGGGGCGGAACAGAAGCTGGTCGAACACCAGGATCACCACCAGCATGGCGAAGATCGCCCACAGGATGGCGCCCACATCCTTGTGGGCGATGGCGACGGCGATATAGCTGCCGATGCCGGGCAGGGCGATGGTGGTGTGGCCGACGCTGATCGCCTCCGACAGGGTGACGAAGAACCAGCCGCCCGACATGGACATCATCATGTTCCAGACCAGCGGCGGGATGGCGAAGGGCGCCTCGATGCGCCAGAAGCGCGCCCAAGACGACAGGCCGAACATGCGCCCGGCCTCGTTCAGCTCGTCGGGCACGGTGCGCAGGCTCTGATAGAAGCTGAAGGCCATGTTCCAGGCCTGGCTGGTGAAGATGGCGAAGACCGCGGCCAGTTCGGCCCCGAACACCCGGCCCGGCGACAGCGACAGGAACCAGACCACCGTCACCGACAGGAAGCCCAGGATCGGCACCGACTGCAGCACGTCCAGCAGCGGCACCAGCAGCGTCCCGGCGCGGGGATTCTTGGCCGCCCAGGTGGCATAGGCAAACGTGAAGGCCAGCGACACCCCCATCGCCAGCAACATGCGGAAAGCGGTCCGCAGGGCGTAACCGGGCAGCAGGGCCGGATCCAGGCTCAGATCCTGGCCGGACACCACCGACAAAGGCTGGATCAGCAGGCGGCTGGCATCGGCGAAGGCCACGATGAAGCCGAGCACCAGCACCGCCGCCAGCAGGTCCCAGGGGCTGGGCAGCAGGCGGCGCGCTTCGATCGAGACGGGCGGCAGGATTTTCATGTCCGGCGGGCCTCGAAGGGGGTTGGCGTTATTGCCCGCCCCGATAGGCGGGTTCGGCCATGGGGGCAACCACTTTGAGGCAACCACTTTGAGACGGCCACTTTGAGACAGCCGGTTTGCAGCGTCCGCAAAGCCGCCCGGCGGCCTGTCCGGCGTTTCCCTGCCGGGGGTGGCCCCGTCCGGGCGGTTCCGGGCCGCCGGGGGCTCCGGATGGTCGGCCGCAGGCCCGGGCCGGGCGGTGGAGCGGTGATTCCGGCTGCCGGAACAGGGATTTGCGGCCCCGGGACCGTGTCGCTATTGCGCAACACATGGAAATCAGCGTAAAAGCAGCAAGCATGGGAAAAACGGTGTTTTATCCGCCGCTTAGCCCGGCTTCAGACACCGTAATTTTCCACGGGCGGAACGGCGACAGGTCCATGACGGAAGGCGTGCACAGCAGGATGGCGAAGGGTGGATTTTCCGCCCGCGCGATCGTGCGCGCCGACAGGATGCCCCGTCCTTCCCTCGGTTCTTCGCACGCGCTTCTTCTTCTTAGCTGCCCCTAGGCGCCGTCCTGGCGCGCGGATGGTTCGCGCGCCCGGTGTTTAGGGGATCGGAACAAGGGAGAATCGAAGCCGCGCATCGCGGCGAACAGAAGGACTAATGTCATGACCAATACCGACACCACGCCAATTCAGATTTTCGACACCACCCTGCGCGACGGCGAACAGTCGCCCGGCGCGGCGATGACGCATGAAGAGAAACTGCGGATCGCCGAACTGCTGGACGAAATGGGCGTGGACATCATCGAGGCGGGCTTTCCGATTTCCTCGCCCGGCGACTTCAAGGCGGTGCAGGAGATCAGCAAGATCGTCAAGCGCGCCTCGGTCTGCGGCCTGAGCCGCGCCGGCTTCAAGGATGTGGACCGGGCGGGCGAGGCGCTGAAGGGCGCCTTCCGGCCCCGCATCCACACCTTCATCTCCACCAGCCCGGTGCATATGAAGCACAAGCTGAACATGGGTGAAAACGCCGTGCTGGAGGCGATCGGCGCCTCGGTGACGCGGGCGCGCAACTATACCTCCGAGGTGGAATGGTCGGCGGAGGACGCCACCCGCACCGTGCCGGAATTCCTGGTGCGCTGCGTGGATGTGGCGATCAATTCCGGCGCCACCGTCATCAACGTGCCCGATACGGTGGGCTATTCCACGCCGCAGGAATTCTTCGACATCATCACCATGCTGCGCGAGCGGGTGCCCAATTCCGACAAGGTGATCTTCTCCACCCATTGTCACAACGATCTGGGCCTGGCGGTGGCAAACTCGCTGGCGGGCGTGCTGGCGGGCGCGCGCCAGGTGGAATGCACCATCAACGGCATCGGCGAGCGCGCCGGCAACGCCGCCCTGGAGGAGATCGTGATGGCGCTGAAGGTGCGCAAGGACATCATGCCCTTCACCACCGGCATCAACACCACCATGCTGAACCGCGCCTCCAAGCTGGTCAGCAACGTCACCGGCTTTCCGGTTCAGTACAACAAGGCCATCGTGGGCAAGAACGCCTTCAGCCATGAGTCCGGCATCCACCAGGACGGAATGCTGAAGAATGTCGAGACCTACGAGATCATGCGGCCCGAGGATGTGGGCGTACATGCCACCAGCCTGATGCTGGGCAAGCTGTCGGGCCGCCATGCCTTCCGCGACAAGCTGGACAGCATGGGCTATGCGCTGGAGGCCGAAGCCTTCGAGGACGCCTTCCGGCGCTTCAAGGATCTGGCCGACAAGAAGAAGCATGTCTTCGACGAGGATATCGCCGCCCTGGTGGACGACGAGATCGTGCGCGGCCATGACGCCATCCTGGTCAAGTCGGTGCGGGTCGAAAGCGGCACGGGCATCAAGCCCAACGCCCAGATGACCCTGTCGGTGGCGGGCGAGGAGCGCAGCGTGCGGACCGAGGGCGACGGCCCGGTGGACGCCATCTTCAAGGCGATCCGCGAGGCCTTCCCCCACGCCGCCACGCTGCAGCTGTTCCAGATCAACGCCGTGACCGAGGGCACCGACGCCCAGGCCACGGTCAGCGTCCGGCTGGAGGAGAATGGCCGCACCGTCACCGGCAAGGCGTCGGATATCGACACCATGGCGGCGGCGGCCTTCGCCTATGTCAACGCCCTGAACAAGCTGCTGGTGAAGCGTGAAAAGCGCGCGCCGGAGCCGCTGTCGGTGGCCCAGTGACAAATCCGAAGTGACGGATGTGACGCAACGGGCATAGTCAGTGGCCCAGAATGAGACAGGCCGGCCCCGGAAAAAGGCGCTCCGGGGCCGGCCGTTAACGGTACGGCGCTTGCAGTTATGGTTTCGGCCTTCCAGTTCAGGGACACAGATTCAGCATGTTCGGCAGTCTTCTCGGCGCGCTTTCCAGCGACATGGCCATCGATCTGGGCACGGCCAATACGCTGGTCTATGTGAAGGGGCGCGGCATCGTCCTGAACGAACCCAGCGTGGTCTCCACCATCACCGGGCGCAACGGCAAGAAAACCGTCCGCGCCGTCGGCAACGACGCCAAGATGATGCTGGGCCGCACCCCCGGCAATATCGAGGCGATCCGCCCCATGCGTGACGGCGTCATCGCCGACTTCGAGGTGGCGGAGGAGATGATCAAGCACTTCATCCGCAAGGTGCATAACCGCCGCTCCTTCGCCAATCCCATGATCATCGTCTGCGTGCCGTCCGGCTCCACCGCCGTGGAACGCCGCGCCATCCAGGAATCGGCCCTGTCGGCGGGCGCGCGCCGCGTCTTCCTGATCGAGGAACCGATGGCGGCGGCGATCGGCGCGGGCCTGCCGGTGTCCGAGCCGACCGGCTCGATGGTGGTGGATATCGGCGGCGGCACCACCGAAGTGGCGGTGCTGTCGCTGGGTGGCATCGTCTATTCGCGCAGCGTGCGGGTGGGCGGCGACAAGATGGACGAGGCGATCATCGCCTATATCCGCCGTCACCAGAATCTGCTGATCGGCGAAGCCAGTTCCGAACGAATCAAGAAGGAGATCGGCTCCGCCGCCCTGCCGATGGACGGCAACGGCACCACCATGGAGATCAAGGGCCGCGACCTGCTGAACGGCGTGCCCAAGGAGATCACCATCACCCAGCGCCACATCGCCGAGGCGCTGGCCGAGCCGGTAGGCGCCATCGTGGAAGCGGTGAAGGTGGCGTTGGAAGCCACGCCGCCCGAACTGGCCGCCGATATCGTGGACAAGGGCATCGTGCTGACCGGCGGCGGCTCGCTGCTGGCCAATCTCGACCAGGTGCTGCGCGACGAAACCGGCCTGCCGGTGTCCATCGCCGACGATCCCCTGTCCTGCGTGGCGCTGGGCACGGGCCGCGTATTGGAAAACACCAAGGGTATGCGCCACGTCCTGTCCACCGCATTCTGACTTGCCTGCGGGGTAGGGGCCCGCCCTCATGGCCAATGCCTGGAAGATCGCCCGCAAGAGCAGTGCCCAGCTTCCGCTGGTCATCGTCATTGCGCTCGCGGTCGTTCTGGTGCTGCTGGGCAAGGCCAATAGCGGGATTTTCGACCAGGCGCGGATGCGGATCACTGACTGGATGGCGCCGGCGCTGGAAGCGGCCCGCAGTCCGGTGCAGGGGGTGGGGCGCTGGATGGGCTCGATCACCGAAATCTTCTCGGTCTATGAGCACAATCTCCGGCTGAAGGAGGAGAACGCCCGGCTGCGCCAGTGGCGCAACGTGGCGATCGTGTTGCAGAACCGGGTGGACCGCTATCAGGCGCTGCTTCATGCGGTGCCCGATCCCAAGATGAATGCGGTGCTGGCGCGGGTCATCGGCCGGGCCAGCCGCCCCTTCCTGCAGACGATGGTGCTGGATGCGGGCAAGGACGATAACGCCCGCCCCGGACAGGCGGTGATGGATGCGCGCGGCATGATCGGGCGCATCTATCTGACCGGCGAGCGCACCAGCTGGGTGATCCTGCTGACGGACCTCAATTCGCGCATTCCCGTCTCCATCGCCAGTTCGGTCAACCGGGGCAATGCGGTGCAGGCGATCATGACCGGCGACAACACCGCCATGCCCACGCTGGCGATGGTGCCGGGCACCGTCACGCTTCATGCGGGCGACCAGGTCACCAGCTCCGGCGATGGCGGCCTGTTGCCCGCCGGTCTGCCCATCGGCACGGTGGTGGCCGACGGCGCGGGGGGGCGGGGGGCCGCGGGGCGCGCCCCCCCCGCCGGGCGGGGGGGGGGGGCCCTACCTTCCCCCCCCCCGGCGGGGGGGGCGCGGCGGGGCCCCCCCCCCCCCGGCGGGGGGGGGGGCCCCAAGCCCCCGGGGCCCGCGGCCCCCCCGGCCGGCGCCCGCCGGCACCCCCCCCCCCGCGCCCGGGCCTCGGGGGGTCAGGCCTGCGGCCAGGCCGCCTGCGCCCGCCGAGCCGGTGGATGCGGACGGCGGCGTGGAGTAGGCCCATGACCAGTCTGGACCGCAGCGCCGCGCCGACCCGCCTGAAATATCTGGTGGCGCTGGTGCCGCTGCTCTGCGGCCTGGCCGGGGCGGTGATCGCCAACATTCCGGTCTCGCTGCTGGGCGGGCTGGTGCCGCCGCCGCTTCTGGCGCTGGTGCCGGTCTATTTCTGGTGCCTGGTGCGGCCCGATCTGATGACCCCGGCCGCCACCCTGGTGATCGGCTTCTGCGAAGACCTGCTGTCGGGCGGGCCGCCCGGCGTCTGGACGCTGTCCTTCGTGCTGACCTATGTGCTGGTGGCGCGCCAGCGCGACAGTTTCGCGAGCCTGTCGGGCGCGGCCGCCGTGCTCGGTTTCGCCGCCGCCGCTTCCGTCACTTGCGCCTGCGCCTATTTCCTCATCGCCGCGCTCTACTGGCATCTGCCGCTGCTGGCGCCCATCCTCAGCGAACTGGCGGTGACCGTCCTGTTCTATGTGCCCGCCGCCATGCTGGTGGGCGCCATTCATCACCGCATCGTCGGCCCCTTGCGGAGCGACATCTGATGCCGTTGTTCGACAAGAAGGACAAGAGCCGCTACGCCACCTTCACCCGCCGCTCGGTGGGCATGGGCGGCGGCATGGCCGCCGTCTTCGCGGTGCTGGGCGGGCGCCTGTACCAGTTGCAGGTGCGCGAGGGCGAGGAATACCGCATGGCGGCGGAGGACAACCGCATCTCCGAACGCCTGATCGCGCCGCCGCGCGGCCGCATCATCGACCGTTTCGGCGTCGAGTTGGCGAACAACCGGCGCAACTATCGCGTCCTGATCGTGGCCGAACAGGCCAGCGAGGGCGTGGACAAGGCGCTGGACACCATTTCCAAGGTGATCCAGATCACGCCGCAGCAGCGCAAGAAGGTGCTGCGCGACATCGCCGCCAACAAGAAGTTCGTGCCGGTGCCGGTGGCCGAGAACATGACCTGGGAGGAGTTCTCCCGCATCAACCTGCATCTGCCCTATCTGCCCGGCGTCCAGCCGGATGTGGGTGAAAGCCGTGATTATCCCTTCGGCAAGGAGATGGTGCATGTGCTGGGCTATGTCGCCGCCGTCTCGCCCAAGGAGCAGGCGGGCGACAAGGATCCCCTGATGAGTATGCCGGGGATGCGGATCGGCAAGCGCGGCATCGAAAAGGAATACGACACCCTGGTGCGCGGCAGCGCCGGGGCCAGCCGCGTCGAGGTCAATGCCTATGGCCGCATCATTCGCGAGCTGGGCAAGAATGCCGGGGTGATGGGCGAGGATGTCTATCTCACCCTGGACCGGCAGGTGCAGCAGAAGGTGGCCGAGACGCTGGGCGAGGAAAGCGCCGCCTGCGTGGTGATGGATGTGCACACCGGCGATGTGATCGCGTTGGCCTCCACGCCGGGCTTCGAGCCCAACTGGTTCAATGTCGGCCTGACCGGCGCGCAGTGGCGCGACCTGACCACCGATGACCACAAGCCGCTGCTGAACAAGGTGATGGGCGGCGCCTATCCGCCCGGCTCCACCTTCAAGCCGGCGGTGGCGCTGGCGGCGATCGAGGCGGGCATCGCCACGCCCGATTATCGCGTCACCTGCACCGGGGTTTACAATTTCGGCGGCAACGCCTTCCATTGCTGGAAAAAAGGCGGTCACGGCACCCTGGATGTGCAGGGCGCCTTGCAGCACAGCTGCAACGTGTTCTTCGCCGAGACGGCGCGCCGGCTGGGCATCGACAAGATCGAGGAGATGGCCCGCCGCCTGGGTCTGGGGGCGCCCACCGGCATCGAACTGCCGGGCGAGCGCACCGGCCTGATCCCCAGCCGGGAATGGAAGCAGAAGACCTACAAATGGGGCTGGCAGCAGGGCGACACGATCAGCGTCGGCATCGGCCAGGGCTATGTCACGGTGACGCCCATGCAGCTCTGCACCATGATCGCGCGCGTCGCCAGCGGCAAGGCGGTGAGTCCGCGTCTGGTCCATTCGGTGGGCGACCGCCGCCTTGCCCGCCCCGAAGCCCCCAGCCTGGGCTTTTCGGAAGAAGCGCTGGCGCGCGTGCGGCAGGGCCTGAACATGGTCTGCAATGTGCCGGGCGGCACCGCCTATGCCTGGCGCATCACCCAGCCGGGCTTCGAGATGGCGGGCAAGACCGGCACCGCCCAGGTGCGCCGCTTCAGCCGCGAAGAGCGCGCCCGCGGTCTGACCAGGAATGAAAACCTGGAATGGAAGATGCGCGACCATGCGCTCTATGTCGCCTATGCGCCGGTCGCTGATCCCAAATACGCCATCGTCACCCTGATCGAGCATGGCGCGGTGCCCGCCCATCCCAATGTGAGTTTCTCCCGTGACATTCTGCTGTTCTGCCAGCAGCGCGATCCGTCCCGCCTGCCCACCGCCTATCCGGTGACGGCGGCCGAGGCCGCCCCGGCCGTGCCCACCCGCCAGAGCGCGGTGCGCCCGGCCCCGGCGAAGGAGGGGGGCTGATGGCGCTCCGTCCCTATGCCGCCGCCAAGCGGACCCTGTCGGTCGCCGACAAGCTGCTGGAGATCAACTGGGGCCTGGTGCTGCTGATCACGCTGCTGGCCTGCGCCGGTTTCATGATGCTCTATTCGGTGGCGGGGGGGCATCTGCGCCCCTGGGCGCTGCCGCAGATGATCCGCTTCGCGCTGGGGCTTGCCGTGCTGATCACCGTGGCCTGTATCGATATCCGCATCTTGATGAGCCTGGCCTATCCCGCCTATGGCGTGGCGCTGGCGCTGCTGATCGCGGTGGATGTGGCGGGCCATATGGGGCTGGGGGCGCAACGCTGGATCAGCCTGGGCGGGGTGGACCTGCAACCGTCGGAACTGATGAAGATCGGGCTGGTGCTGGCGCTGGCCCGCTATCTGCACGGCAAGAGCATCGAGGATGTTTCCCGGCCCGGGCCGCTGGCCATCGGCCTGGCGATGATCGGCATCCCCGCCATCTTCGTGCTGCTGCAGCCCAATCTGGGCACCACCCTGATCATCATCATGGACGGCTGCGCGCTGCTGTTCCTGGCGGGCCTGTCCTGGTACTGGATCGCGCCCACCCTGGCGGCGGTGGCGGCGGCGATTCCGCTGGCCTGGCAGTTCCTGCTGCATGACTATCAGAAGGCGCGGGTCGAGACCTTCCTGAATCCGGAGGCCGACGCCCTGGGCGCGGGCTGGAACATCACCCAGTCCAAGATCGCCGTCGGCTCGGGCGGCATCAGCGGCAAGGGTTTCCTGGAAGGCACCCAGAGCCGCCTCAACTTCCTGCCGGAAAAACAGACCGACTTCATCTTCACCAACTTCGCCGAGGAATTCGGTTTCGTCGGCACCATGGCGCTGCTGGTCCTGTTCGCCACCGTGCTGTTCTATGGCGTGCAGATGGCCACCACCGCTCGCAGCCAGTTCGGCCGCCTGCTGGCGATGGGCATTACCCTGAACTTCTTCTTCTACATCATGATCAACGGTCTGATGGTGATGGGCCTGATCCCGGTGGTGGGCATCCCCATGCCGCTGCTGTCCTATGGCGGCAGCGCCATGCTGACGGTGATGTTCGGCTTGGGGCTGCTGATGAGCGTGCATACCCCCCGGCAGGTGGAGATTCCCCGCCATTCCGGCGGCATCATCTAGCGGCCTCCGGCGGGCGATACGGCCTCGCCGGGCGGTCCTGCGCGCCGGCTTTGGCCTTGATCCGGCTGGAAAAATCCACCCACAGGGGTTCCCGCATATCCGTATGGACAGGGGGTAACCCCTCTGGTATTACGCCGCTCCCCACGGGCGAAACCAAGCGCCCGGCGGCGGCGTGGGTGATTAGCTCAGTTGGTAGAGCAGCTGACTCTTAATCAGCTTGTCGTAGGTTCGATCCCTACATCACCCACCACTTTCCCCCCTTTTTTACGGTTTCAGGCAGCGGCGATCTTCGCCAGCATCTCGAAGGATTTCAGCCGCGCCGCCAGGTCGTGAATCTGCGCCGTGACGATGATCTCGTCCGGCTTGTAGCGTTCGCGGAAAGCGTCCAGCGCCCGGGCCACGGTATCGGGGCTGCCCACCGCGGCATGGCGGAACATCTTCTGGATGATGGCGGCGCGGTCGGCGGCGATGGACGCCAGGTAATCGGGCACCGGCGGCGGCAGCTTGCCGTCGCTGGCATGTTGGGCCGAGGAGAACAGAAGCTGCGCCTGGGCGTCGGTGTCGGCCACGATGGCGGTCAGCGACAGCATCACGCGGGGCTTTTCCTGCCGCGCCGAAGGCTGGAAGCGGCCGCGATAGGCGGCCAGCGCCACATCGAGCTGGTCCGGCGCGAAGTGCGAGGCATAGGCATAGGGAAGTCCCATCGCGGCGGCGAGTTGCGCCCCGCCCAGGCTGGAGCTCAAGATCCAGACCGGCACATCGGCGCCTTCGCCCGGCACCGCCTTCACCGGCCCGCGCCCGTCGAAATAGGCCAGCAACTCCTGCACGTCGGCGGGAAAGGCCGCCGCGTCGTTCGGCTGGCGGCGCAACGCCTGCATGGTGGCCGGATCGCGGGCGATGCCGCGCCCCAGCCCCAGATCGATGCGCCCGGGATGAAAGGCGGCCAGGGTGCCGAACTGTTCGGCCACGACCAGGGGCGCATGGTTGGGCAGCATGACGCCGCCCGCGCCGACGCGGATAGTCTTTGTGTGCGTTGCGATGTGACCGATCACCACCGCGGTGGCCGCGCCCGCCACGCCCGCCGTGGCGTGATGCTCCACCAGCCAATAGCGATGATAGCCGCAGGAGTCCGCCAACTGCGCCAGTGTCAGGGTTTCGCGCAACGCCGTGGCCGCGTCGCCGCCCTGGCGGACCGGCGTGAGGTCGAGAATGGAAAGCCCCGTCATGGCGCGGACAATGGCATCGCGGCGAGGCCTCGTCTATGGTGCCGCCATGAGCAGGACGGCCTTGATCACGGGCGGCGCGCGGGGCATCGGCTGGGGCATCGCCCAGGCGCTGCTGGCCGACGGTTTTCATGTCACCGTGACGGGCCTGACCGCCGGGGAAGTGGCCGCCGTCCCCGCGCGCCCGAACGTCACCGCCACCGTGCTGGATGTCACCGACGATGCCCAGGTGGCGGCGCTGGCCGGCGGATTTTCGCGGCTGGACGCGCTGGTCAACTGCGCCGGCATGATCCTGCGCGACGGGCAGGAGTTCACCATCGCCGGCTTTCAGAAAGTGATTGACGTCAACCTCACCGGCGCCATGCGGCTGTGCGTGGCGGCCAGGCCGCTGCTGGCGCAATCGCGCGGCGCGATCGTCAACATCGCCTCGGTCTGGTCCTTTTTCGGCGGGCCTTTGACGCCCGCCTACACCGCCTCCAAAGGCGGCGTGGCGCAGTTGACCAAGGCGCTGGCGGTGGCCTGGGCGCCCGATATCCGCGTCAACGCGCTCGCGCCGGGCTGGGTGGAAACCGAGCTGACGCGAGGGGCACAAGACGATGCCGCGCGGTCCCAGGCCATTGTGGGCCGCACCCCGATGGGCCGCTGGGGGCGGCCGGACGATATCGGCGGCGCGGCGGCCTTTCTGTGTTCCGATGCCGCCCGATTCATCACCGGCACCATCCTGCCGGTGGACGGCGGCTACAGCGCCAAATAGGAGACGCCTCATGAGCGGCGACCAGTCCCGCATTGCCTACCGCCATCCCCAGCCCAAGGAGTCGCCGCCCGAACTGGTGATCCCGTCGGTGATCCCCGCCGACGACCGGGTCTGGGTGCCGCAGGGCCAGAATGTCTGGTTCCGCCCGCTCTGCCTCTGCGCCAGCCGGGGCTATTGGATGAACCTGCTCAAGGTTCGCAAATCGGGCGTGCTGTCGCGCCACCGCCATCCCCAGCCGGTGCACGGCTATGTCATCAAGGGCCGCTGGCGCTATCTGGAGCATGACTGGGTGGCCCAGGAAGGCGGCTATGTCTACGAAGCCCCCGGCGAAACCCACACCCTGGTGGTGGACGAGGATGTCGAGGAGATGATCACCCTGTTCCAGGTCAATGGCGTGATGATCTATGTCGATCCCGACGGCGCCGTGCAGGGCTATGAGGATGTGTTCAGCAAGATCGACCTGTGCCGCGCCCATTACGCCCAAGTGGGGCTGGGCGCGGACTATGTGGATCAGTTTATCCGCTAGGCCGATTGCGGAACGCTGATATGCGCCGGGGCCTCGCCGCGCCGCCAGCGGGCGATCATTTCCGCATAGGCCGCTTCCATGTTGCGGGCGAAGCGCACGGTGTCGAACAAGGGTGTCGTCAGCCGGTTCGCGGCCAGCTTTTCCCGCAAGCGCCGCAGCCGGGCCGGATCCTGGGCCAGCGCGACGGCCAACGCCTCATAGTCCTGGAGTGTGTTCGTCACCAGTTCCGGCATCGCGATGGCATGTAGCAGGCTGGCGGCAACGCGGCCGGGCCAGGTCGTGCCCAGGCAGGTCAGGATGGGGGTGCCTGCCCACAGCACATCGGCGGCAGTGGTGTGCGCGCCATAGGGCAGAGAGTCCAGGGCCAGGTCCGCCAGCTTCAGCCGCGCCAGATTCTCCGAGGCTTCGACCGGCCCGGCAAAGATCAGGCGGGCCGGGTCCACATCCTGCGCGGCGGCTGCGCGCCGCAGATGGGCCGCGAAGACCGGATTGGCCCCGTCCCAAAGCCACAACACGCTGCCGGGCGCCTGCCGCAATATCCGCATCCAGCTCGCGAAGGTGTCCGGCGTCAGCTTGTAGGTATTGTTGAAGTTGCAGAAGACAAAGGCGTCCTCGGGCAGGCCGCAATCGGTCCGCGACGGCGTCTGCGGCGCGATCGCGCGCTTGGAATCGTTCACCCAATAGGTGTCCGGCAGCCAGGCCACTTTTTCGTCATAGAAGGCGGCTTCGGATTCGGGCAGGACGATCCGGTCGGCCAGAACATAGTCGATATAGGGCAGGCCCAGGGTGGCGGGAAAACCCAGATAGCTGACCTGCACCGGCGCGGGGCGATGGGCGAAGATGCCCAGGCGCGGATTGCCGAAATAACCGTTCAAGGTCACCAGTATGTCGATCCCCTCGGCCCGGATGCGGGCGGCGGCCTCGGCATCGCTCATCCGGTCTATGTCGATGAAGGCGTCGAAGGCCGACACCAGCCGCTTGCGCATGGCGCCGGTATGCGGGCCGCGCGTGTTGAAGGCGACGATCTCGAAATGGGCGCGGTCATGGCACTCGAACAGGCCCGCCATGAGATAGGAGACGGCCTGTTCGTGAAATTCGCCGGAGACATAGCCGATACGGATTCGTGGCCTCTCATGGGGTGTGTGCGGCTGGGTGATGGCGCGGGGCGGGTAATGATCCCGGCCATGAATGCGCGAACATATCTGGGAATCGGCGGGGGAGCGGGTGATGGCCTGGAAAACGAAGGGTTGCGCCACCGCCTTTCCGGCACGCACATCCTGGTTTATCCGGGCCACTTCGGCCTCATGGTCCGCCCAGTCGCCGCCGAACATCTTCAGGTGCAGCAACGCGCCACGCAGTTCGGGCAAGGCCGGATCGAGCGCCAGCGCCTGTTCCAGGTCGGCGACGGCCCCGGCATGATCCTGCAGATCGCTCCAGCGCAGATCGCCGCGATTCTTGAAGGCGGCGGCATATTCGGGATGCAGCGCCAGAGCCTGGGCGAAACTGTCCTGCGCCTCGCCGGTCCGGCCGAGCTGACGCAGGATTTCGCCCCGCCCGTTCCAGGCTTCGGCATTGGCGGCGTCTTCCGTCAGCACCGCCTCATAGTCCGCCAGGGACTCGTTGCGCAGTCCCATGTTCCGCAGAACCTTGGCGCGGTCCATGCGCGATTGGGCATCGCCGGGCGTGATCGCCAGCGCGGCGTCATAGCTGGCCAGCGACTCTTCCAGCCGGTCCAGCCCCAGCAGCGCGGCCCCCCGCGCCGCCAGGGCGGGCGGAAAATGGGGATTGCGCGCCAGGGCGCGCTCGCTGGCGCGCAGCGCCTCATCGAAGCGGGCCAGCGCGCCCAGGGCCAGCGCATGATGGGTCAGGGCATTGGGATCGTGGGGATTGAGCGCCAGCGCCCGCTCGATCAGCGCCACGGCGCCCGCCGCATCGCCCCTTTCCAGGTGCAGCACGCCCAGCAGATAGAGCGCGGCAAAGACGCGCGGATCGGTGGCCAGGATGCGGCGGTACAGAGCCTCGGCGTCCTCCAGGCGGCCTTGTTGATGCAGGGCCACGGCCTGGCGTCCCAGGGCCTGGATATCCACGGCTCAGGCGTCCGCGACGGCGAAGCCTTCCGGCGCCTTGCCCGCCAGCCAGGCCTGCCACATCCGAGCATAGGCCGCCTCGATGGCGCGGCAGGCGCGGGCGGTGTCGAACAGCGCGCTGCTGCGGGCCTTGGCCAGCTTGTCCTTCACCGTTTTGAGCGCCGCCGCGTCGCCGGCCAGCGTCACCGCCAGCTTTTCATAGTCGGCGGGATTTTCGGCGATCAGTTCCGGCAGGCCCGCGGCGGTCAGCAGGCTGGCGGCGACCCGTCCCGGAAAGGTGGTGCCGCGGCAGGTCACCAGCGGCAGGCCCGACCACAGCGCGTCGCTGGCGGTGGTGTGGGCGTTATAAGGCGTCTCGTCCAGGAACAGGTCGGCCAATTTCAGCCGCGCCAGATGCTGGGCGTTGGTCAGGTCATGGGCGATCACGATGCGGTCGCCAGCGATGCCGGCCGCCTGGGCCGCCTTGCGGACATTGTCGGCGAAGGGCTGGCGGGTCTCCAGCAGCCACAGCACGCTGCCGTCCACCTGCTTCAGGATCCGCATCCAGCTTGCGAAGACGGCGGGCGTCAGCTTGTAGCTCTGGTTGAAATTGCAGAACACGAAACCCTTTTCCGGCAGCCCGGCCTGGGCGCGGGTGAGGCCCGCCTCCGCGATGACGCGCCGGTCGTCATTGGCCTGATAGCTGCCGGGCAGATGCACCACCTGCTCGTCATAGAAAGGCTTTTCGGCGTCGGGGATCACCACCGCGTCGGCCAGGATATAGTCCATATACGGCGCGCCCAGCGTGGCCGGGAAGCCCAGATAGTTGACCTGCACCGGGGCGGGACGGCGGGCGAAGACGCCCATGCGGGCCGCGCCGAAATAGCCGTTGAGGTTGACCAGGATGTCGATGTTCGCGGCGCGAATCTGCGCGGCGGCCTCCGTGTCGGACAAAGCGCCGATGTCCAGCCATTCATCGAACGCCTTTTCCAGCCGCGCCCGCATCGGGCTGCCGTCGCCGGCGCCATTGTCGATCGCCACCAGCTCGAACTTTTCGCGGTCGTGCTTTTCATAGATGCCCGCCATCAGGATCTGGGTGGCCTGGTCGCGGAATTCGCCCGACAGATAGCCGATGCGGATTTTCCCCGCATCCTTGCGCGCGGCCGGATCGTGCGGCGCGGACGGCAGTTGCGGATACTTGTCCCGCGCCCAGATGCGCGAACAGGCCTGCAGGTCGGCCGGGCTGTCGGCCACCGCCTGGAACATGAAGGGCGGCGCGATCCGCTTGCCCGCGCGCACGCCCGCGATCACGCGGTCCCGGGCGGCGTCAAAGCCGGTCCAGTCCGCGCCATACATCTTCACATGCAGCAGTTCGCCCAGGGCATAGGGATAGTCCGGCTCCTGGCGCAGGGCCTTTTCCAGCCCGGCGACGGCGCCCGCGAAATCCTGCCGCGCCGTCCAGAGCAAGTGGGCGCGGCCCGCCAAGGCATCGGCGTGGCCCGGCGTGGCCGCCAGCGCCTTGTCGAAGCTTTCCAGCGCCTCGTCGTCGCGCTTCATGGCATGAAGGATGGCGGCGCGGCTGACCCAGGCCGAGGCGCTGCCGGGCGCGAGAGTCAGCACCATGTCGAAGCTGGCCAGCGCCTCGTCCAGCCGTCCCAGATCGCGCAGCGCCAGGCCGCGATTGACCCAGGTGCCCGCGATCTGCGAATCCAGCGCCAGGGCGTCTTCCAGCGTGACCAGGGCGTCGTCCGCCCGGCCCAGCATCTGCAGGGCCAGGCCGCGATTGGTGAGAAGTTCGGCATCGCGCACGCCCGCCGCCACGATGGCGTCGAAGGCGGCCAGGGCCTCCTGGGCCCGTTCCGGGTCCGACGGGGCGCCGCCGCGATTGAACATCGCCTGGGCCGGGTCGGGCTTGAGCGCCAGGGCGCGATCGAAGCTCTTGAGGGCCTCGGCGCTGCGGCGGGCGGCGCGCAGCGCCATGCCGTGATTCATCAGCGCGCCCAGCTCGTCGGGCGTGATTCGAAGCGCGCTCTCCAGATAGCTGGCGGCCTCCTCGAAGCGGCCTTCCTGCATACGGATCAGGCCCATATAATAGTTGGGCCCGAACAGGCCGGGTTCGGCGTCCAGGATCTGCTGATACAGCGCCTCGGCCTGAACCAGGTTGCCCTGCTGATGGAAGGTGACGGCCTGCTGGGCCAGGAATTTCAGGTCCATGGTATTGGCACCTTTTCGTTGCGGGCTTCTCAGGGGGCGGTGTCGGCGCGGTCCGCCTGGGCCACCGCCAGCGCCGTCATGTTGACGATGCCGCGCGCCGTCACCGACGGCACCATCACATGCACGGGCTTGGAGACGCCCAGCAGCAGCGGCCCGACCAGGAGTCCCTCGGTGGCCGCCGACAGCAGGGTCAGCGCGATATTGGCGGCGTCCAGCGACGGCATCACCAGAAGATTGGCCGAACCCGTCAGGGGGCTGTTGCTGACCTGGCGGGCGCGCAGCGCCTCGCTCAGGGCCGCATCGGCATGCATCTCGCCATCCAGCTCGAAGTCCGGCTCCTGCGCCCGCAGCAGGGCCAGCGCCTGACGCATCTTGCGGGCGCTGGGCGCGTCGGAGGTGCCGAAGCTGGAATGCGACAGCAGCGCCGCCTTGGGCGCCAGCCCGAAGCCGCGCACCGTCCGGGCCGCCAGCAGGGTCATCTCGGCGATCTGCTCGGCGGTGGGGTCGATATTGACATGGGTGTCGCAGAAGAACAGCGCGCCGTTGGGCAGGATCAGGCTGGCCAGCGAATAGACGCGGCTGACGCCCTTGGCGCGGGGAATGATGGGCAGGATGTTGGCGAGCTGGCGGCTCCAGTCGCCCAGGCCGCCGCACAGGGCGGCATCCACATCGCCGTTTTCCAGCAGCATGGTGGCGCAGACGCCGTGCCGGTTGCGGACCCAGCGGGCGGCGGCTTCCGGCGCCACGCCCTTGCGCTCCACCAGCCGCTGATAGCGTTCGATCAGCGGTGTGATCACCGCCTCGTCGGCGTAAGGATCGACGATCCGCACCTGCGTGTTGAAGTCCAGCCGCAGGCCCAGCCTGCGGGTCTTGTCCAGGATGGTCTGGCGCTGGCCCACCAGCACCGGATGGGCCAGGCCTTCGTCCAGCACCGTCTGCACGGCGCGCAACACGCGCTCGTCCTCGCCTTCGGCATAGACGACGCGGCGGGGCTGCTTGCGCGCGATCTCGCACACCGGGCGCCTGAGGTGGCCGGGGCGGGGGACGAACTTTTCCAGGTCGTTCTCATAGGCGTCGAAATCGGTGATCGGGCGGCGGGCGCCGCCCGACCCCACCGCCGCTTTCGCCCCCGCGGGCGCGGTGTGCGGGATCGGGCGCGGGTGGACCGGCTGGGGAATGAGGTAATCGGGGCCGAGGCTGGGGGGGGCTCCGCCATAGGCCCGGGCCACCACCTCGCTGGCCTCGGCGCGGGCCAGGGCGGCGATGGCTTCCACCGCCGCGACCTTCATCTCCTCGTTGATGGTGGTGGCGTCCACATCCAGCGCGCCCCGGAAGATGAACGGGAAGCACAGGACGTTGTTGACCTGATTGGGATAGTCGCTGCGGCCGGTGGCGATGATGGCGTCGGGCCGCGCCGCCTTGGCCGCTTCGGGCAGGATTTCGGGGTTGGGGTTGGCCAGCGCCATGATGATGGGCTTGTCGCCCATCTGCGGCAGCCATTCGGGCTTGAGCACATTGGGCGCCGACAGGCCCAGAAATACATCCGCGCCCACCAGCACCTCGCCCAGGGTGCGGGCGTCGGTCTGCCGCGCATAGCGCGCCATGTTGGGCGCCATCTCGTCGCCGCGGTCCCGATGCACCACGCCCTTGATGTCGGTGAGGGTGACATTCTCGACCGGCAGGCCCATCGTCACCAGCAGGTCGACGCAGGCCAGCGCGGCGGCCCCCGCGCCGGAGGTCACCAGCTTGACCTCCTCCAGATTCTTGCCCTGCAGCACCAGGCCGTTGCGGATGGCGGCGGCGCAGACGATGGCGGTGCCGTGCTGGTCGTCATGGAAGACCGGAATCTGCATCCGCTCGCGCAGCTTCTTTTCGATCACGAAACATTCGGGCGCCTTGATGTCCTCCAGGTTGATGCCCCCGAAGGTCGGCTCCAGCGCCGCCACGACATCCACGAAGCGGTCCACGTCCAGCGCGTCCACTTCCAGGTCGAAGACGTCGATGCCGGCGAATTTCTTGAACAGGACCGCCTTGCCCTCCATCACCGGCTTGGAGGCCAGCGCGCCGATATTGCCCAGGCCCAGCACGGCGGTGCCGTTGGAGATGACGGCGACAAGATTGCCGCGCGCGGTATATTCGCGGGCCAGGGACGGGTCGCGGGCGATCTCCTCGCAGGGCGCGGCGACGCCGGGCGAATAGGCCAGCGCCAGATCGCGCTGATTCGCCATGCGCTTGGTGGCTTCCACCGACAATTTGCCGGGTCGCGGGCTGCGGTGATAGGCGAGGGCGGCCTTGCGGAAATCCTGGTCCATAAATCTGCCTGTAATGTGCGCCGGTAATTGGCAGGGCCGGGGGGGTAAAATCAATGCCCGCCTCTGTCACAACCCCCATTTTTGCCCGGTTTTCCAGACATTTTGCCGGAACCGGCGGGCCTTCGGCCACGTTGCGGAAGGGGAAGCGGACGCTGCCCGGCAGAGGCCGCAAAAGCCCTTCGGACGGACGGGGTGGCCGCAGCGGCAATTCAGGGCCAAAGTCGGTCCTTTCAAGCGGCCGGTCGCCGTGCGCGTTCAGGAGATTTCATGCAGATCGGGATAATCGGGTTGGGCCGCATGGGGGCCAATATCGGCCGGCGGCTGATGAGCCGCGGCCATGCGGTGGTGGGGTTCGACGCCAGCCCCGAGGCGGTGAAGGCGCTGGGGGGCGCCCCGGAAGGCAAAGCGGAGGGCGCCGCCTCGCTGGCCGACCTGGTGGCCCGGCTGGAGGCGCCGCGCACCGTCTGGGTGATGCTGCCCGCCGGGACGATCACCGAAGACGCCATCGCCGAACTGGGCGGCCTGCTGGCGGCGGGCGACTGCATCATCGATGGCGGCAACACCATGTTCAAGGACGATATCCGCCGCGCCCGGACCTTGCGCGAAAAGGGGATCCACTATCTCGATGTGGGCACCTCGGGCGGGGTCTGGGGACTGGAGCGCGGCTATTGCATGATGATCGGCGGCGATGCCGAAACGGTGACGCGGCTGGACCCCATTTTTCAGGCGCTGTGCCCCGGCGCGGGCGACATCGCCCGCACCCCGAACCGCGACGCGGCCGATCCGCGCGTCACTGAAGGCTATATGCATACCGGCCCCGCCGGGTCCGGCCATTTCGTCAAGATGGTCCATAACGGCATCGAATACGGCCTGATGCAGGCCTTCGCGGAAGGCTTCGACATCATGCGCGGGCGCAATTCCGGCAAGCTGCCGCCGGAGGAGCGCTTCGACATCCATGTCGCCGACGTGGCCGAGGTGTGGCGGCGCGGCAGCGTGGTGGCCTCCTGGCTGCTGGACCTCACCGCCATCGCCCTGGCCAAATCCGAAATGCTGGAAGAGTTCTCCGGCAAGGTGGACGACAGCGGCGAAGGGCGCTGGACGGTGGAGGCGGCGGTGGACGAGGCGGTGGCCGCCCCCGTCATCACCGCGGCGCTGTTCGCCCGCTTCCGCTCGCGCAGCGACAACACCTTCGGTGAAAAGCTGCTTTCGGCCATGCGCAAGGAATTCGGCGGCCATGTCGAGAGCAAGCCCAAATGAGCGCGCTGTCGCACAAGTCGCCGCCGCCGCCCTGCGCCATCGTCATCTTCGGCGCCAACGGCGACCTGACCAAGCGGCTGATCGTTCCGGCCATGTACAACCTGGCCCGCACCGGCCTGCTGCCGCCGCATTTCTCGCTGATCGGGGTGGACCACAACAAGAAGACCAGTGCGGAATGGTCGGCGGCGCTGAAGGATTTCCTGGTCCAGACCCTGGCGAAGAACAACGAGACGCTGAACGAGACGCTGTGGGCCAAGGTGGCGCGCTGCATGGTCTTTCTCAGCGGCGATTTCGAAAAGCCGGAAACCTACGAGAACCTGTCGGACCTGCTGGCCGCGCATGACGCCAAGGACGGCCTGGGCGGCAATGTGCTGTTCTACATGGCGGGGGCCGACCGCTTCTTCGCCACCATCGCCAGGAATCTGGGCGAAGCCGGGCTGGTGTCCGGCGACCATAAGGGCTTTCGCCGCCTGATCGTGGAAAAGCCGTTCGGCCACGACCTGCCGTCCGCGCGCCAGCTCAATGCCTGCCTGCTGAAATATCTGCGCGAGGACCAGATCTACCGCATCGACCATTTCCTGGGAAAGGAGACGGTGCAGAACATCATGGCGCTGCGCTTCGCCAATGGCCTGTTCGAGCCGATCTGGAACCGCGACCGCATCGATCATGTGCAGATCACCGTGGCCGAAAGCCTGGGGGTGGAGACGCGGGGAAAATTCTATGAGAGCACAGGGGCATTGCGCGATATGGTGCCCAACCATCTGTTCCAGCTTGTCGCCATGACGGCGATGGAGCCGCCGGTCTCCTTCGACGCCGAGGATGTGCGCGCCAAGAAGGCGGAAATCTTCAAGGCGGTGCACGAACTCCGGCTCAGCGATGTGGTGCGCGGCCAGTATGACGCCGGGGCCGTCGCCAATGAACCGGTCCAGGCCTATCGCGCCGAGGCCAATGTCGCGCCCGATTCCACGGTGGAGACGTTCGTCGCCATACGCCTGATGATCGACAATTGGCGCTGGGCGGGCGTGCCTTTCTATCTGCGCACCGGCAAGCGGCTGGCGGTGCGTTCCACCGAAATCGCCATCCGTTTCAAGCGCGCGCCCCATGCCCTGTTCCGCGAAACGCCGGTCGAGGAACTGGACGCCGACTGGCTGATCATGCGGGTGCAGCCGGACGAAGGTATCCGCCTGCGCTTCAACGCCAAGCGGCCCGGCCCGGCCATGGCGCTGGAAAGCGTGGCGATGGAGTTCAAGTACAAGGACTATTTCAAGCAGGCGCCCGCGGTGGGTTATGAAACGCTGATCTATGACTGTCTGATCGGCGACACCACCTTGTTCCAGCGCGCCGACCAGGTGGAGGCGGCCTGGGCGCTGGTGGAGCCGGTGCTGCGCGGCTGGGAAAACACCACCCCGCGCCATTTCCCCAACTACAATGCGGGCAGCGAAGGCCCCAGCGCCGCCAACGATCTTCTGGCGCGCGACGGGCGGGCCTGGAGGCGGATCAATTGACCCCCCGGCATGACATCGCGGGCCGGATGGAAGTGGTGCGGGACGCCGGGGCGCTGGCGGCGCGGGCCGCCGAGATCATCGCCGGACATATCCGGACGGCCCGCCACCCTTTCCGCCTGGTGCTGTCGGGCGGCTCCACGCCGCGCGCCGCCTACCGGCTTCTGGCCTGCCAGGATCTGGACTGGGATTGCGCCGAGCTGTTCTTCAGCGACGAACGCTGTGTGCCGCCGGATCATGCCGACTCCAACTACCGCATGGTGCGCGAGACGCTGCTGGCGGGCCCCATGGTGCGGCCCCGCAAGGTGTTCGCCATGCCCACTGACGGGACGCCGCAATCCTGCGCCGACCGCTATGACGAGGCGCTGCGCCAGCAATATGGCGCGGGCGAATTGCAGCCGGGTCAGCCTTTGTTCCATCTCACCTTGCTGGGGCTGGGCGATGACGGCCATACCGCCTCGCTGCTGCCGGGCCAGCCGGTGTTGCAGGAGCGCCGCCGCTGGGCCGCCGCCGTGCCGGACGGCCGCAAGGAGCCGCGCCTGACCCTGACCTATCCGGCGCTGGAAGCCAGCGAACGGATTCTGTTCCTGGTCAGCGGCGCGGCCAAGCGCGATGCGTTGGCCCAGGCCCGGGCGGGAGCCTTGCCGGCGGGCGCGCTGAAGCCGCAAGGCGCGGTGCAGTGGCTGGTGGACGCGGCGGCGGCGGGCGAGGACGATCGGGGATACGGCTTCTGATGGCGGCGCGGATCGAGGATTATGCCATCATCGGCGACTGTCGCACCGCGGCGCTGGTCTGTCATAACGGCTCGCTGGACTGGCTGTGCCTGCCGCGCTTCGATTCGGACGCCTGTTTCGCCGCCTTGCTGGGCGACAAGGACAACGGCCGCTGGCTGATCGCGCCGCAGGATGCGCGTTTCAAGGCGGCGCGGCGCTATCGCGGCGACAGCCTGATCCTGGAAACCGTCTTCACCACCCGCACCGGCAAGGTGCGCGTCACCGATTTCATGCCGCCCGGTACGCCCGACAGCTGCATCGTGCGGATCGTGGAAGGGTTGGCCGGGCATGTGGCCATGCGGACCGAACTGGCGATCCGCTTCGACTATGGCGCCACCATCCCCTGGGTGTCGCGCCGCGACCGCCGCACCCTGACCGCCGTGGCCGGGCCCAATCTGCTGGCGATCCGCACCCCGGTGCCGTTGCGGGGCGAGAACATGCACACGGTGGCGGATTTCACGGTGCGCAAGGGCGAAAGTATGCCCTTTGTGATGTCCTATGGAAAATCCTTCCAGCCCCTGCCGCTGTCGATCGACGCCTTCATCGCGCTGGACGAGACGGAAGCCTATTGGCGCCGATGGGCGTCGCTGTGCCGGGTGACGGGCAAGTGGCGCGCCGACGTCATGCGCTCGCTGATCACGCTCAAGGGGTTATCCTATGCCCCCACCGGCGGCATCGTGGCGGCGGGCACCACGTCGCTGCCCGAAAAGATCGGCGGCCCCCCCAACTGGGCCTACCGCCTCTCCAGGCGCCGCGACGCCCCCTTCGCGCTGCTCGGCTTCCCCAACGCCGGTTACACCGCGGAAGCGGCGACTTGCG
>Ga0066256_1000898_pt1 | contig 27522 bp, 26 predicted proteins | sample ThiBio_1000_biof_FD_87107 | JGI IMG/M metagenome (GOLD analysis project Ga0066256, IMG submission 87107) | Wastewater bioreactor microbial communities from Cape Town, South Africa - Thiocy_expt_1000_biof (version 2) | ecosystem: Engineered > Bioreactor > Thiocyanate-remediating >... | reverse complement strand
GATTTTTACGACCGCCGCGCCGGCTCGGCGATCATCTACAGCTGCTCGCGCGACGGCTGGACGGTGGAAAGCGACCGTGCCCCGCGCCGCGGCTGGATCCCCGGCCAGCCGCAATACGGCTGGCCCTGGGGCGAGTGACGTTCAAGCCGTCAGATCGGCCAGAAAACTGCGGCACCAATGGGAGACGTCGTTGGTCAGCATCACGTCCATCATCTGCCGCCAACGGTCGCGGCGCTCCTCGCGTGACATGGTCAGCGCCCGCGCCAGCGCATGCGCCGTGCCGTCCACATCATAAGGGTTGACCAGCAGCGCCCCGTTCAGCTCCCGGGCCGCGCCGGCAAAACGCGACAGCACCAGCACGCCCGGATCCTCGCCGTCCTGCGCCGCCACATATTCCTTGGCGACCAAGTTCATGCCGTCGCGAAGCGGCGTGACCAGCCCGACACGGGCGATGCGATAGAGCCCGGCCAGCACCGGCCTGGCGATGGAGCGGTTGATATAGCGGATCGGCACCCAGTCGACCGTGCCGATCGCGCCGTTGACGCGGCCCGCCTGCTCGGCCACCTGCCGCTGCATCGCCTCGTATTCCGGCACCTCCGAGCGGCTTTTCGGAGTGATCTGCAGGAAGGTGACGCGGTTTTGGGCCTGCGGGTTCATCGCCAGGAAACGCTCGAAGGCATCGATGCGCTGGGTCAGGCCCTTGGAATGGGCGAGCGGGTCGACGCCGATGCTCGGGTGGCGGTTCTCGACGCTGGGGCGGGTCTTCTGCCCCGTCGGGTTGGCCTGGGCATTGCGAGCGAATTGGGCAAACGCGGCTGTCTCGATGCCGATGCCATAGGCCCCGCCGCGAAACGAGCGTCCCTGCGCATGGAATTGAAAACCGTCCGTCGTGTCGCCAAGTCCCATGCGTCGCAGGCAGCCGGCGAAATTCTCCAGGTCGTGATCGGTCTGGAAGCCGAGGAGATCGTATTGCGCAAGCCCACGCATGATCTGGTCATAGACCGGCATGGTGAAGAGGACGTCGGCAGGCGGCCAGGGGATATGCAGGAAAAATCCGATGCGGTTGGTCAGGCCCATATGCCGCAATTCCGTTGCCAGCGGGATCAGGTGATAATCATGGATCCAGATGATGTCGTCCGGCCGGACCAGCGGCGCCAGGCGCTCGGCGAAGAAGCGGTTGACGCGGAAATAGCCGGCCATCTCCTTGCGGCCGTATTCGGCGAGATCGAGCCGGTAATGGCAGATCGGCCAGAGCACCCGGTTGGCAAAGCCGAAGTAATATTCATCGACGTCGTTGGCGGTGAGATCCGTCAGCGCATAGGTGACCGGACCGGCGTCGATCACCGTCAGGTCGGACGTCTCGGCTTCCTCGTTCGTCTTGCCGGACCAGCCGAGCCAAAGGCCGCCGCGTTCTTCCAGCGCCGCCTGCAGCGCCACCGCCAGCCCGCCGGCCGGCGCCGCACCGGTGCCGTCGGGCACGGGAACGCGATTGGAAACGACGATCAGTCGGCTCATCAAGAATTCCTTTCAGTCTGAAGCATTTCCAGGAAAAGTGGAAACCGGTTTTCCCTCCGGAGATGCGTAGAAACAAAGAGATATCGTCTTTCGCACGACAGCGGATAGGCCGGCGGGAGCCGGCAGGCATGCGCGAAACGCTAGGGCAGGGCGGCCGGCAAGGGGCCGCCGCCATATGGCTGGGGAACAGGCCATATGGGACAAGATGGGGGAGGCGGCGGCGAAGGCAAGGGCACGGCCGCCGCTTTTCCGCCCGCGTGCAGTTAAGGCTAAAGTGTGGGCACGCGATAAAGGGTGACACGGGCGAGCGTGCCGCCGGCATCGGTCAGCAGTTTTCCGACGAATCGCGCCTCGCGCAGGAAGGCATAGGGGCCGTCCGCCACCTCGAATTGCGGCGCCGTCTGGCCCTCGAAATCGCCATGCGCATTGGCGCGGCAGGTGCCGGCATTGACGATCGAGATCAGCACGCCGTCATCGGTGCGCAACGTGTAGCGCGCCCAGACCTCGCTAACGCCGTCCGGCCGCGTCAGGCACCAGTCGGCGCCGCCGGGCAGCACCTCGCCGTTGAGCAAGGGCCCGCGCATCGTGCCGCCGGTGATCGGAATGATTTCGCGTATGCCGCCGCCGATCTCGCCGATGACAAGAGGCTCGGCGATGGTCACGGCGATCTCGGTGGCGAATTCGAGTGCGGGGGACTTTTCGTGCATGACGTGTCTTTTCCGTTCGTGTTCACGCTCTGTCATCGAGCGACATGAAAGAGTGAACGCATAAAGCTGGCTTCGCTGCCATGATTTTGTCATTCATGAAACGCAGTTAATCAAGCATTGACCAAATCGGTCAAAACTGACGAGGGGCAATTCGCGCAATCGCCGATGGCGGTCTGGGTGTCGGATTGTGCCGGAACAGGCAAGTCGCCGTATCGATCGGAGTGATTCATGTGCCGTTGGGCCGCCTATCGGGGAGACCCCATCTATCTTGAGGAACTGGTCTCCTCACCTGCGCATTCGCTGATCGAGCAATCACACTGCGCCACGCGCGCCAAGACGGCGACCAATGGCGATGGCTTCGGAGTCGCCTGGTATGGCGACCGGCCCGATCCCGGCCGTTATCGCGATATCCTGCCGGCCTGGTCGGATTGCAATCTGAAAAGCATCGCGCGGCAGATTCGCTCGCCGCTGTTCCTCGCCCATGTCCGTGCCGCCACCAATGGCGGCACGCGCCGCGACAACTGCCATCCCTTCATCCATGAAAACTGGTGCTTCATGCATAACGGCCAGATCGCGGATTTCGACCGCCTGCGCCGGCCGATGGAGACCATGCTCAGCGACGAACTGTTCAATGCCCGCTTCGGCTCGACCGATTCGGAACTGATCTTCCTGCTTGCCATGCAGTTCGGCCTGCGCGACAATCCGCTCGGCGCCATCTCGGAAACGCTGGCTTTCGTCGAGCGCCTGTCGCGCCACCTCACCGGCGATGCGTTGGTGCGCTTCACCGCTGCGTTCTCTGACGGAAAAGCGCTCTATGCCGTGCGCTACGCCACGGATTTCAAGGCCCCGACGCTCTATGCCGCGCCAATCGGCCAGGGTGGCGGTTATTGCCTGGTGTCGGAGCCGTTGAACGACGAGGCCGACACCTGGGTCGAGATTCCCGACGGCAGCGCCGTGATCGTCAGCGAAAACGGGCTGGAAACAGCGCTGTTCAAACCCGCCGACCAGATCGAGGCTTCGACGGCGTCCTCGGGTTGATTTAACTGAGCGGCACGATGCCCAGTTCCGCCCGCAGCTTTTTCGTCAGCCCTTCGGCAACGAGATCGTAGGAGCGGTGCAGATAATGCAGCACATCGTCCTCGACGAGCGGCGAAGCCTTGTCGATGGTCACCCATTTGCGCTTGGCGAAATAGGGCGCCTGGTCGATGCCCTCCATCGCCGTCAGGATCTCGAAGCTTTCCTCGCTGACCTTGACGACGAGGCGCTCGTCCGGCCGCAGCACGGCAAACACCTTTTCGCCGACCTTGGCGACATGCGATTCCCACTGCTCGACGAAGGTGACGCCGGGGATGGGCGCCAGCGTCGAATCAAAGCCTGATTGCGAAAACAGGCTCATGCCTTGTCTCCCGTCGCCTTGAGCTTTTCGGCGATCAGCAACGCCAGCTTTTCCGCCACCTCGTCCTTGCCCATGTCGGGCCAGTCGGACACGCCGTCGCGGGCGATGATCTTCACCCGGTTGCGTGTGCCGCCCATGATGCCGGTTTCCGGCGAGACGTCGTTGGCGACGATCATGTCGGCGCCCTTGCGCGTGAGCTTCGCCCGGCCGTTTTCCTCGACGCTCTGCGTCTCCGCCGCAAAGCCGACGACGAGGCGCGGGCGCTGCCCGTGATGGCCGACGGTTTTCAGGATATCCGGGTTTTCGGTCAGCATCAGCGGCGGCGGCGCTTCGCCGGGCTGCTTCTTGATCTTCTGGCCGGAGGCCGCGGCCACCCGCCAGTCGGCGACGGCGGCGACCATCACGGCGATATCTGCGGGCAGGCGCGAGACCACGGCATCACGCATCTCCTCAGCCCGCTCCACATGAATGGTGGTGACGCCGGCAGGATCGGGAATGGTCACCGGGCCGGACACGAGAGTGACATCGGCGCCGAGGGCTGCAAGGGCTGCGGCAATCGCATGGCCCTGGCGGCCGGAAGAGCGGTTGGCGATGTAGCGCACCGGATCGATCGGCTCATGCGTCGGACCCGAGGTGACGATGGCGGTGCATCCCGCCAGCGGCTTTGGCCGATTGTCCAGCAGACGTTCCACGGATGCGACGATATCCAGCGGCTCGGCCATTCGGCCCACCCCCGCCTCGCCGCTTTCGGCCATCTCTCCGGCAGCGGGGCCGATGAAGCGGATGCCGTCCGCCTTCAGCCGCTCGACATTGCGCCGCGTCGCTGCGGCCGACCACATGACCGGGTTCATGGCAGGTGCCACGAGAACCGGCCGGTCGGTGGCGAGCGGCACGGGGGGGGGGGGGCCGGCGGCAAGCCGGTTCGCAATCTTCGCCATCGGGTGGGGGGTGGCGGGCGCGCCCAGCCCCAGGTCGCAACCGCGCGCCAGCCTGATAGGGCCGACACCCTGCTCATCCTCGCGCGAGAAAATCTCGGTAACCACATGATCGGCCGCCAGCGCCCCGCCCGCCAGCGGCGTCACGACCTGCTGCGCCCCCGCCGTCATCACCGGCCGCACGGCCGCACCGCGTTCGCGCAGGCGGCGGATGAGGTCGAGGCTCTTATAGGCGGCGATGCCGCCCGAAATGATCAGCAGGATGCGTTTGCCGGATAGCATGATCTTTCCTCCTCGACACCATGGTGGCGAAACTAGAGCATGTTGCACGAAAGTGTGAAGCGGTTTTGTGATAACAACATGCGAAAACAAAGCTCTAAAGCGAGGCAGGCGAATCCGAAGGATCGCGCTGCGCTTTAGGCAATTCCCGGATGTGATGCAATCGCCCCCAGGATGCTTGAACTTTAAAATAACCTGTGATCGGATGGAGAAAACGACATGGGAGCAATTCAGAATGCGCGACTTTCCCGTTCATGACATCCGGAAAATGTTTCCGGCGCTGCAAAAGGCCGGCGATTTCATCTTTCTCGACAATGCCGGCGGCGCGCAGGTGCCGCAGGCGGTGGTGGATGCGGTGGCGAACCACCTTGTCGACTACAATGTCCAGCGCATGGCCCATTATGCCCATAGCCAGGGCGTCGACCGCAATCTGGCGGCGGCGCGCGAAAGCGTCGCCATGCTGGTCAATGCTTTCAGGCCGGAGGAAATCTCCTTCGGGCTGAACGCCACCTCTTTCATCCGCCTCGTCAGCCTCGGCATCGCGAAGATGTTGGGTGAGCGTAACGAGATCGTCATCACCGACATGGATCACGACGCCAACATCGCCACCTGGATGGCGCTGGAGGCGGACGGCGCCAAGATCGTCTGGTGGCGGATGCGCGAGGACGGCACGCTGAACCCCGAGGATCTGAAGCCGCTCGTCAACGACCGCACCCGCCTCGTCGCCTGCACGGTCACCGCCCATTCGATCGGCACCATCGTCGATGTGGCGAGCGTCGGCCGCATCGCCCATGCAGCGGGCGCGGAAGTCTTCCTTGATTGCGTGCATTACGGTCCACACGGTCTGATCGACGTGCAGGCCTGGGATTGCGATTATCTCGTCTGCTCCGGCTACAAGAATTTCTCGCCGCATATGGGTTTTCTCTGGGGACGCTACGAGGCGTTGGTCAGGCTGCCGACCTTCAAGGAGGATTTCATTCCCGACGTGCCGCCCTACAAGATCGAGGTCGGCACCTTCACCTATGAAAACGTCGCCGGCATGAATGCCGCCGTACACTATCTCGAAGCGCTCGGCCGCCGTTTCCTGCCCGAGGCCAATTCCCGCCGCGCCGCCCTTGCGGCGGCGATGGGCGCGATCCGCGCATACGAAATGGAATTGTCGAAGGCCTTGCTGGCGGAACTCAGGGCCAACGGCGCCGTGATCTACGGCATTTCCGAGGATGAAAAGGTTTCCGGCCGGGTGCCGACCATCTGTTTTTCCATTCCCGGCCATTCGCCGCAGGTCATTGCCCGCAAGATGGGCGAGGCCGGCATCGGCCTGCGCGACGGCCACATGTTCGCGCCGCGCCTGATGAAGCGGCTCGGCCTGACCATGGAGGAGGGCGCGCTGCGCATCTCCATGGTGCATTACAACACGCGGGAAGAGGCGAAACGCTTCGGGGTGGTTCTCCGCGAGATCATCGCCGGCAAACGCTGAGACTTGTGTTGCAAATAGCATCCGGCTAGGTTCGATCCCGGCCGGATGCAGCCTGCTGTCCCGCGACGTTTCGGCGTCATGGTGAATGCATCCAGATTTTTGCACCCTGTCATCCTCGCCTTTCGGCCAACGATGGTAAGCGGGTCAGCAATGCGGGCACTGATCGGTTCCGTTTACCGCCAGCGAAGGATGAACCATGCGCGATTTTCGCGATGCCAAACTCATGGCTAGGGTGTTGCGGCAGGCTTTTGCCGCCCGCGACATAGCGATCAGCCATTCCGAAGCTTTGGAAATCGTCGCCGACCAGTTCGGCTGCGAACACTGGAATATTCTCTCCGCCCGCATCGATGCGGCGCAAGCGGCCGCGCCGCAGGAGGCGGTGACGATCAACCCGCCCATCCCGATCTTCCGCATCTTCTCTGTGGAGAAGGCCATGGAATTCTACCGGGATTTTCTGGGGTTCAGCATCGATTGGGAACATCGCTTCGGCGATAATTTTCCGCTCTATTGCCAGGTGTCGCGCAGCGGCATGATCCTCCACCTTTCGGAACATGCGGGCGATGCCTCGCCCGGCGCCAAGGCCTTCGTCTGGATGACCGGCGTGCGTGCCTTCCGCGAAGAATTGATCGGCAAAGATTACCGCTACATGAAGCCCGGCGTCGAGGAGGCCCCTTGGGGGCTGGAGATGACGGTCACCGATCCCTTCAACAACCGCATCGCCTTCTGCGAGAAGGTCTGAACCGTTGCGGGCGCCGGCATGCTTGCCGCGCGCCCGCGAATCGGCCCATCCTCCGGCAGGAGGAGCCCGCATGATCCGTATCGACCATCTCGACCATCTGGTGCTGACCGTGGCCAGCATCGAGGCGACCTGCGATTTCTATACCGAGGTGCTGGGCATGACGGTGGATGTCTTCGCGCAGGGGCGCAAGGCGCTGAAATTCGGCAACCAGAAGATCAACCTGCATGAGCGCGGCCGCGAATTCGAGCCGAAAGCCCTCCTTGCCACGCCGGGCTCTGCCGACCTTTGTTTCCTCGCGGCAACGCCGCTCTCCGACGTCATCGCCCATCTCGCCCGCATGGGCGTGCCCATCGTCGAAGGTCCCGCGCCACGCACCGGCGCGACGGGAGCAATCCGCTCGGTCTATATCCGCGATCCTGACGGCAATCTCGTCGAGATCTCCAACCGGATCGTCGCGTCGAACCAGTAAGCAGACGCCTTCCCGGCCTTGCGGTTGCTCCCCCCTCATCTGTCCTTGAGTGAAGAAGATGGTTTGGCGCAACGCCGCTTCTTCTCTTCGCCGGAAGAGAATGTAACTGAACAAGCTGCGCCCCTCCCTTGTCTCCTCGGGGAGACGATGGCCGACAGACCGGATGAGGGGGCTTCGCAAGCATCAGCTTACCGGATGTAGGGAATATCCTTCTTCTCCACCTCGTCCAGCGCCTCCTCATAACCCGCATCGGCATACCGCATGACGCCGAGCGCGGTGTCGTTGGTCAGCGCATGGTCGAGCCGCTCATCCGCCGCATCCGTGCCGTCGGCGACGACGGTGACGCCGCAGCTGGTCATGAAGCCGGCATAGCCGCCGCCGCCGGAATGGACGACGACGAGATCGGCCATCGACGAGCACAGCATCATCGCATCGATCAGCGGCCAGTCGGCGATGGCGTCGGAGCCGTCCTTCATGCCCTCGGTCATGATGTTGGGATGCGCCATGGCGCCGGCATCGAGATGGTCGCGGGAAAAGGCGATCGGGCCTTTCAGCGCGCCCTCACCCACCAGCCGGTTGACGGCACGGGCCAGCGCCGTGCGCTCGCCATGCCCCAGCCAGGCGATGCGCGCCGGCAGCCCCTCGAAGGGGATATGCTGGCGGGCGAGATGGATCCAGTTGGTGACGATCCGGTTGTCCGGGAACATTTCCAGCAACAGGTCGTCGATGCGGGCGATGTCGCCTTCTTCGCCCGACAGCGCCATCCAGCGGAACGGGCCGATGGCGCGGCAAAACAGCGGGCGCAGATAGGCTTCGGTGAAGATCGGGATGTCGAAGGCATTGGCGACGCCGCCTTCGCGCGCCTGGGTGCGGATCAGGTTGCCGTTGTCGAAGACTTCCGCGCCGCGTTTCTGGAAATCCAGCATCGCCTGCACATGCTCGACGATGGAGGCGCGGCTGGCGGCCATCAGCTGGCCCTGTCCGTCCTCGCGCAGCGAGCGGACTTCGGCAAGGCCCATGCCCTTCGGCACATATCCATAGACGAGGTCATGCGCCGAGGTCTGGTCGGTGACGATATCCGGCACGATGCCGCGCCGGGCGATCTCGGGGTAGATTTCGGCGGCATTGCCCACGAGGCCGACGGAGAGCGCCCGCTTTTCCTGCGCCGCCTTGTCGATCATCGCCAGCGCTGCATCGAGATCGGGGGCGATCTCTTCGAGATAACCGATCTTCTTGCGCGCCTCGGCGCGGGCCGGATCGATATCGACGCAGAGGATCGCCGCGCCCGCCATGCGGCCGGCCAGCGGCTGCGCCCCGCCCATGCCGCCGAGGCCGGCGGTGAGGATGAAGCGCCCGGCAAGCTCGCCGCCGAAGCGTTTTTCGGCGATGCGCATGAAGATCTCATAGGTGCCCTGGATGACGCCCTGGCTGCCGATATATTGCCACGCCCCGGCCGTCAGCCCGCCCCAGCAGATCAGGCCCTTGCGCTGCAACTCGTAGAAATACTCGGCCTTGGCCCATTGTCCCACGATGTTGCAATTGGCCATGATGACCAGCGGCGCTTTCGCATGGGTTTTCACCAGGCCGATCGGCTTGCCGGACTGGATGATCAGCGTCTGGTCCTCGTCCATCTCTGTGAGCGCCTTGACGATGCCGCGATGCGCCGGCCAGTTGCGCGCCGCCTTGCCGAGCGCCGCATAGACGACGAGATTGTCCGGGTCTTCGCCGACGGAAAGGACGTTTTCCAGCAGGCGCAACAGCGCCTCCTGCCGCCATCCCTTGGCACGCAAGGCCGGCCCGCCGGGAATGGGGAAATTCGGATGACGCGGATTGGGCTTGGGCATGGTGGTGTCCTCTTGGGGTTTGGTGCGTCAGCGATTGCCCTTCATCCGCCTGTCGGCACCTTCTCCCCGTTATGACAGGGAGAAGGGATTTGCCGCACCGTCCCCTCCCGCGCGAGCGTCGGGTGGGGCAGCTTCCCTCTCCCCGCTTGCGGGGAGAGGGTCAGGGTGAGGGGCAGAGCCGCGACGCGACGTCAGCGTCTCTTCGTCAACGACTACGCGCCGAATACGTATTTCGCGATCTCGATGCCCATGGCCTTTTCGACCGCCGGATAGACGCTCGGATCGAGCACGCTGGCCGAGAGCGGGATGATCTCCTTCGGCACATGCAGCACATGCACCTTCATGCCCTCATGCAACTGCCCGACCGAGAGCGGCTCGCCTTCGGCCGACAGCGTGGTGATCACGGAGGGGAAGGTGGCGATGCGGGCGCCGCCGGCATCCTCGACCGCCATGTATTCGTTCATCACATGCAGCACGGCCGCCTTGTCGCCGCTGCCGATGGTGACGGTGCCGATATCGAAGGCTTCCTTGGTATAGACCACATTCTTTTTGGTGATCGTGCCCTCGGCGAGGATGACGCCGCCGGTCGTCTTGCAGATGGCGTCGATGACGGCGCTCGCGCCCTTGTTTTCGGCGGCGATGATCGCTTCGCCGAGCGTCAGCGCCATGGAGATGCCGCCGAGCGCGGCATGGCTACGGACATAGGAGGCGCGCAGCGGATTGCGGCAGGAGGCGATGAAGCCGCCGGACTGGTCGGAGGCGGCGCGCAGCACCGGCGAGACCTTTGCCGTCGCGCCCTTGACCACCAGCTCGATATAGCGGTTCTCGTCGCGGTTTCCCCCGACGGCCGTCTGGATCATCGGATCGGGCGAACCGGCCATGCCGATGGAGCCCATGTCGCCGGTCGGATGGGCGCGGATGTCACCCACCGCATCCACAACCTTGGGGCCGAGGATCGCCGAGGGCAGCCAGGCATTGAGGGTGGAGGAACGACCGTTCTGGCCGATGATCAGGCCGGCGAGCTTTTCGCCCAGCGCTTCCTGCAGAAGCTGCACCGCCTTGACGTAGTCGACACCGCGCATTTCCCAGGGCGTGGTCGAGGCCGGCGCGCCGATGGCGGCGGCGGTGGCGATCCAGTCACTGTCGTTGAGCTCGTCGATGGAGACGAGTTCCGGCTTGCCGATGGCAACGGCGGCATAGCCCAGCATGCGGCCATGATCGGCCCAGCCGCCGCCGCCGGCGGCATAGACGGACCCGCCCTTGACGGCCGCCTCGACATCCTTCTCAACCAGTATGCGTCCCATCGTCTGTCTCCCTGATCCGTTTCAATCTGCCGCGAAAGGCAGCGCTTCATCCATGGCGAGCGTAGCGTGCAGCAGGACGCCGGCGCCGAGCGCGATATCGTCGTTTTCGGCCCATTCGTCGGCGGAATGGCTGCGGCCTTGCCTGCACGGCACGAAGATCATCGCAGCCGGCGCGACCTTGGCGATCCAGGCCGTGTCATGACCGGCGCCGGAGGCCATGCGCCGATGCGTGGCCCCGACCGCATCCGCCGCCCGGTCGAGAATGTCGAGCAGGCCGGCATGGCCGGGCGTCGGCATATTGTCGGAAATCGTCACAGGTGCTGCGATGGTGACGCCCTGCGCGCTCGCCAGTTTTTCGGCGGCCCCTGCCAGCCAGCCTTGGAAGGCCAGCATGTCCTGACGCAATTCGGCGCGGGCATCGATCAGCAGGCGTACCCGCGAGGGCACGACATTGGCGGCGTTCGGCTCGATGGAGAATTCGCCGACGGTGGCGGTGAAATGGCCCTTGCTCTGCGCCGCCAGTTCGCTTGCCGCATGGCGAATGTCGAGCACCAGCTGCGAGGCGGCGACCAGCGCATCGGCGCGCCCCGTCATCGGCGTCGTGCCGGCATGATCGGCGCGGCCCTCGATAATCACCTCGATGCGGGTGATGCCGGCAATGGCGGTGACGACGCCGATATCGCGGCGTTCGTTTTCGAGGATCGGCCCCTGCTCGATATGCAGTTCGAGGAAGCCGGCGAGATCGGGACGCGATTGCTGCGCCAGAAGCCCGGCATCGCCGCCCATCTCGCCGATGGCCTGATGCAGCGTCCGCCCGTCCTGCTGGCGCCCTAGCCAGGCGTCCGGCAATTGACCGGTCATGCCGCGGCTGCCGATGCAGGAGACGCCGAAGATCGACACTTCCTCGGCGAGGAAATCGACGATTTCCAGATCATGCTCAAGGGTAACGCCTTGATCGGCAAGAGCGCGCGCCACTTCCAGCGCGGCAATCACCCCGGCAATGCCGTCGAAACGGCCGCCATCCGGAACGGTATCGGAATGCGAGCCGATCATGATCGTGCCGCGTGACGGATTTTTGCCGCGACGACGGCCGATCAGATTGCCGGCGGCATCGATGCGGGTCTCAAGTCCCGCCGCCTTCATCCGCGCTTCTATGTAAGCTCGGCCTTTCAGAAAAAGCGGCGAAAAGGCGCGGCGCGTATAGGACCGACCGGGCTCGGTGATCTCGGCCAGCGCCGCGATATCGGCGGCGATGCGGGCGGCGTCGACCGGCAGGTTGCGGGCGCTCATGCCGCCCCTCCGGCCAGCACCCGCGTGAGCGGCGGGCGCACGAAGGCGCCGGTGCCGGGCTCGGCGACAACGTTTTTGCCGTCAAAGACCGGCTTTCCGCGCAGATAGGAGGCGGCGACGCGGTAGGGCAGGCGGATGCCGTTATAGGGGCTCCAGCCGACGATGTTGTGGCCGCTGGCACTGGCGTCGTAGACCGTTTCCTCCGGCGTCAGCACGGTGATGTCGGCATCGCGGCCGGGGGTCAGCGCGCCCTTCACATGGTCGAGGCGGAAATGCTTTGCGGGATTTTCGGCCATCAATTTCGCGGCCCAGGTCAACGGCACGCCACGCTCCAGGGCGCCCTTGATAAACAGCGGCACCATCACTTCCAGCCCCGGCACGCCGGAGGAATTGGCGAGCATATCCGCCTTCGTCTTGCGCTCCTCGGACCAGCTCACATGGTCGGTCGAAACCAGCCAGACCTTGCCTTCGGTAATCTTGCGCCACAGGCTTTCCACCTCGGCGCGCGGGCGGATCGGCGGGTTGATCTTGGCCTTGCCGCCGAGACGGCGCACGTCATTTTCCTCGTCCAGCGTCAAATAGTGGATGCAGCATTCCACCGTCGCTTCGAAACCGTCACGGCGATAGGCGGCGGCGATGTCGTAGCCGCGCCCCAGCGAGCAATGCACCACATGCGAGGGGCAGCCCGGGCCGGCGGCGGTCTCGAAGATGGGGGGCATGGGGGGGGGCCCGGTGACCGGCGGGCGCGACAGGCCATGGGCGCGCCAGTCGGAAATGCCCGATGCCTTCACCGCCGCCATGTAGCTCTGCACCGCCTCGTCGTCCTCGTTATGGACGCCGGCCGTCAGCCCGGTCGGGGCAATCGCCGCGAAACAGGCCTGCAGCAGCGCAGGCGGAATGCGCGGAAACCGCTTCGGATCGGTGCCGAAGGTCGAGAACTTGAAGGCGGCGACGCCGGCCTCGACCATTTCGGCGATGCGCGCCGGGCCTTCCTCGGGGTCGACAGTGCCGTAAAGGGCGAAATCGACGCGGGCCTGGGCCCTGGCATGGGCGACCTTGCGGGCGACGGCTTCAGCCGAGCAGACGAGATTGCCCTCGTCATAGGGCATGTCGACGATGGTGGTGACGCCGCCGGCGGCGGCGGAGCGCGTCGACCAGATGAAATCTTCCTGGTTCTTCTGCGACAGCGAATGCGCCTGCGCATCGATGGCGCCGGGCAGGATCAAGGCTTTTCCCAGATCGTGGCGCTCCTTCGCGGCGGGGGCGGCACCCTGACCGATCTGCACGACCTTGCCGTCGCGCACCGCCACATGGCCGGCCTCGATCACGCGCTCCGGCGTAACAACGGTTCCCTTGAGCACCAGATCGAAATCAGCCATGGTTTCTGCTTCCCGCTTGTCGGTTGGAATGGATGGCCTCCAGCGCCTGGCCGCTTTGAAGCCGGGCGCGCGGGCCGAAGGCGAAGAAATCGTCGATGGAGGCGATCGGCACCTGCGCGGCGATCTCGCCGATGACGGCCTCGGAGGATAGTTCCTCCTCGATCGCCTCGACCTCGGCCGAAAGCGGCCGGTCGACGGTGTAGAAGGCGGCGTGCTTGCGCACGATGTCGTAGAGCATTTTCGGCACGCCGCCGGGCTCGTCGCCAAGGATGTCGATGGCTTGCGCGGCCAGCAGCGCTTCCAGCGCCGCCAGACGCTTGACCGCTTCCATCTGCCGGTCGAAACGCTCGATGACCAGCGGCAAAAAGGCCGCCTCGTCCTCCATGCCGCCGGCAACCACCAGCGACTGCGCCGAGACCGGATTGGACATCGACAAAACGCGCGAAAAGATTTCGCCGGCCAGCTTGATGATCGGGCCGAAGCCGGTGGCGATGCGCCCTTCCGGCACCAGATTGACCGGCAGGCCGCGCCGCTGGCCGTTACCGAGCAGGACGCAGCGATTGAAGGAATTGCGTGCCGCATGCGCCATGCAGATCGCCGCCGCTTCGAGCAGGATGGTGACGTCGAGCGGCAGCGAGCCGCCGGAGGTCAAAACGCGTCCGTCGACCACGACCGGATTGTCGTCCGAGCGGCCGGTGGCGGCGAGGATCTTGTGTCCGGTGGTCAGCAGGCTTTCGAACACCGCGCCAAAAACCTGCGCGATCATGCGCAGGCTCAGGGGATCCTGGATATGGGTGGCAACCGGCCAGTTCCAGTCCTCCGCGGCGCGGCAGAGCCAGGCGCCGATCAACGCTTCGCGCGGCGTGCCGACATGCACGACCGCCGACCAGGGATCGCGCGAGGCGCCGAGCGCGCCGCCGGTCATCAGCGCCGTCGCCAGCATCAGCCTGATGGCGCCGGCGGCGTTGCGGGTCGCTTCGGCCGCGGCGGCGAAGCTGACGGAATTGACGCTGAGCGAGGCGAGGCTGTCACGTGGCGCCATGCGCATCGGGGCGAGGCCTGCGCGGGCGAAGGCTTGCTCCGCCGACATGCGCTCGCCCCTGTAGCGGGCCTCGCCGACGCCGGTCAGCACCGCGCCGATCTGGCCCATCAGCCCGATATCGGCGCATCCGATCGAGCCGGTGCGGCGCACCACGGGAATGACGTCGGCGTTGAGAAGGTCGAGATAAGCCTGCACCAGCTCCGGCGTGCAGCCGACATAACCGGTCAGCGCCGTGTTGACGCGGATCGCCATGGCATTGCGCACAACGGAGCAGGGGAAGGGCGAGCCGGTGCCGAAATGATGGGCGCGGACCAGACCGAGATTGAAGGCGTCGAGCTCGTCGGGCGACCAGGCGACGTCCTTCATCGCGCCAACGCCGGTCGTCGCGCCATAGACGGGCACGCCCCTGCCGATTGCCTCCTCCAGCACACCGCGCGCCAGCTCCACCCGTGCCATGCCGGCAGGGCTGGCGACCGGCTGCAACCGACCTGCGCCGATTTCGGCCAGTTCGGCGAAGCCGAGCGGCTGTCCTGTCAGTTCGAGCGAGGCGCGGGGACCGGTCATGACGCATTCTCCTTAGGCGCCAAGACTATTGGACCATCGCGGATTATGGGATATCCCAATTCATGTACAGACGATGTTTTCGAACGGAGAGGCCATGGATACCGCGACGCTGATCCTCTCGAATGCGGTGCTGCGGCTCGGCAGCATCCGCGCCGCCGCCCGCGCGCTGGAGCGCCCGGCCGCCACGGTCGCCGCAGCCGTCGCGCGGTTGGAGGCGGCGCTGGCGGTGGAACTCGTACGCCGCACCGGCTCGTCGCTGATGCTGACGCTGGAGGGCGCGCGCCTGCTGCCGCGCATCGAGGCGCTCTGTGGCCTGTCGCTTGGCCTTTACCGAGGTGGAGAGCAGCGGTTGTCACCGGCTGCGGTCAGTCTCGAAGCCCTGTCGCGGCTGAACCAAGTGGCCCGCAGCGGCAGCATTCGCGCGGCAGCCCGCGAGATGGGCCTCGGCCAGCCGCAACTGACCCGCCAGATCGCCCATGTCGAGGGAGTGCTCGGTTACGCCATTTTCGAGCGCGGCCGCGATGGCGCCCGGCTGACGCCGGCGGGCGTCGCAGCGGTGGAGCGCATCCGCCAGATCGAAACCCTGTGGCGCGAGATCGCCGATGCGGCCTCGGATCGTTTCCGGCGCACCGAAACGGTGGTGCGTATCGGCTCGGTCGTGCCGCTGGGCCCGGAAAGCCGTATCGCCGACCTGCTGGCGGACCTCGCCGCCAATTGGCGAAGCCGCCATCCGCGCCAGCCGATCTTCATCGGCTCCATGATCGCCGAGGAATTGCTGACCAGCCTCAAGCGCGGCCTGTTCGACGTCGTCTTCCTCGATGTCGAGCGCCTGCCGGAGGATCTGGAGGGGCATCTGATCTCCGTCTCGCCGTTGACGCTGGTCGGGCCTGCAGATCAGTTGAAAGACCTTTCCGGCGACGACCGCGCCGGTCTGGCGACATTGCTGGCGACGCATCCCATCGCGCTGCCGAGCCCGCGCAGCGGGTTGCGCCAGAAGATCGATCCGCTGCTGGAAGCGCTTTTCGGGAGGGATGGGCGGCGTGCGCCCGAAATCGTCGAGGTCGATTCCATCCCGGTGATCCTGAAACTCGTCACCCGTCACCGTTTCGTCTCGGTCCTGCCCGGGGCGTCGCTGGCCGCGCTTGATCCGGCCGTCGCCCGGCTGGAACTGGGGCCTGATTTTTCCCTGCCGCTATGGATCGCCTGGCCGCGCGGTCGCGCCGGCGACAGTATCCAGCGCCAGGTGCTGGCCTTGTTGCGTAAGTAATATCCTACGTTAAATATATATGGCGATGTAGATCAGCGCCGCCGCGATGACCCAGAGCGCGACGCGTCCGGAACGGCCATGGCGTGCCTCGGACTTGCCGATGGCCTCGGCGGTCGCCGCGTCGAACCGCAGGCCGTTCTCGCTCATCGCAGTGATTTCGCGGGAAAATTTCTCAGTCTTGGCAACGATCTCGGGGGCGGCCTCGGCCAGCTTGAAGGCGGCCTTCAGCCCGTCGCGGACATCGACGAGGATGCGTTGCGGCCCGAGATTGGTGCGGATCCACTCACCGACGACCGGCTCCGACGCCTTCCACATGTTGAAGCGCGGGTTGAGGATGCGGGCGACGCCTTCGACCACCACCATGGTTTTCTGCAGCATGACCAGTTCAGGCCGCGTCTGCATGTCGAAGAGTTCGGTGACCTCGAACAGCAGCGTCAGCAGCTTGCCCATCGAAATGGTCTCGGCCGGCTGGCCGTGGATCGGCTCGCCGATGGCGCGGATCGCCTGGGCGAAGCTCGCCACGTCATGATGGGCCGGCACGTAGCCCGCCTCGAAATGCACCTCCGCCACCCGAATGAGGGCCCTGGGCCGGGAACCCGCCGTCCCTTCTTGCCGAGCCGGCCGACGATGCCCATGTCGACCGCGACGATATCGCCCGCCGCATCGACGAAGAGATAGCCGGGATGCATGTCGGCATGGAAAAAGCCGTCGCGCAACGTATGGCGCAGGAAGGACTGGATCAGCCGGTCGGCCAGCAGGTTCAGATCGTGCCCGGCCGCCTGCAGCGCCTCGACATGCGACATCTTGATGCCGTCGATCCATTCCATGGTGATGACGTCGCGGCCGGTTCTTTCCCAATCCACCTTCGGCACCCGGAAGCCGGGGTCGTCCTTGGTATTTTCCGCGATTTCGGAGAGCGCGGCCGCTTCCAGCCTGAGATCCATCTCCACCTTTGTGGTCTGCTCCAGCGTGCGCGTCACCTCCACGGGGCGGAGGCGTCGCGCGGAAGGCATCAGACGCTCCTGGAGATGCGCGACGAGATACATCGCCTGCAGGTCATGGGCGAAGCGCTGGCGCACGCCGGGACGCACCACCTTGATCGCCACCTTCCGCGGCCCCGACGGCGTCATCACCTCACCCGGATGCACCTGGGCGATCGAGGCGGCGGCGATCGGATCGTCGAAACGGCTGTAGAGTTCCTCGATGGGACGACCGAGCGAACCCTGCACCGAGGCTTTCGCGGACAAGACGGGGAAGAAATCCATCCGGTCCTGCAGCTGCGCCAGGTCGTCTGCGAATTCCGTGCCGACGACGTCAGGCCGGGTGGCGAGGAACTGCCCCATCTTGACATAGGACGGGCCGAGCCGCGCCACGGCGCGCGCCAGCCGGTCGGAGCGATCGTCCGAGGCGCGCCTGCGGGCGAACAGCCCGAGCAGCGATTTGGCCATGGCCGCCCCCGGCGGCAGGCCTTCGGAGGGCAGGGCTTCGACGACGCCCTCGCGCACCAGGACCCAGCCGACGCGGGCAAGCTGGAAATAAGCTCCAAGCGTGCTCATGCCTGTCAGAGCTTCCAGCCGGAATGCAGCGCGGCGATGCCGCCGGTATAATTGGTGAAGGTGACGCGCGAAAAGCCGGCATCGCGGATCATCGCGGCGAAATCCGGCTGATTGGGAAACTTGCGGATCGATTCGACCAGATATTGATAGGGCTCGGCATCGCCGGTGATCATCTTGCCGAATTGCGGGATCGCCTTGAACGACCATTCGTCATAGATGCGGTCCAGAAGGGGCATGTCGACCTCGGAGAATTCCAGCACCAGGAGACGCCCGCCGCGCTTCAGCACGCGGTAAGCCTCCTTCAGCGCCACGTCGATGTGCGGCACGTTGCGGATGCCGAAGGCGATGGTATAGGCATCGAAGGTGCCGGGCTCGAACGGCAGTTCCTCGGCATTGGCCTCGACGAAGGTCAGGTTGTCGGAAAGCTTGCGCTTGGCGGCGCGCTCGGCGCCGACTGATAGCATCGAGCCGTTGATGTCGAGCACGGTGGCATGGGCTTGCCGGCCCGAGGCCTCGATGATGCGGAAGGCGATGTCGCCGGTGCCGCCGGCGACGTCCAGAACCTTGTAATCGGGATCCTTGCGCGGATTGAGCGCCGCGATCATCGCATCCTTCCAGGCGCGGTGCAGCCCGGCCGACATCACGTCGTTCATGATGTCGTAGCGCTTGGCGACCTTGTGGAAAACCTCGTTGACCATGCCCTGCTTTTCGCCTTCCGCGACCTCGCGGAAACCATAGGAGGTCGACATGCCTCCTTCGGCGGTGGTGCGGCTATCGGCCATGGGGTCACTCCATCGACTGCGGACAGGAAATCCTTGGAAAACCGCCGTTTCCGACCTATCTGCGACAGGAACGGGAGGACGGCGATCCGGCGCCGGTCTATATCGCACATTCCCGGCGCTTGAAACAGGAAGTTGGACACCGATGCCCGAATTGCCAGAGGTGGAGACAGTTCGTCGCGGGCTATCGCCTGTCATGGAAGGCGCGCGCATCGCAAGGCTGGAACTGCGTCGCCCGGATCTGCGCTTTCCCTTCCCCGAAGATTTTGCGGTTAAAGTCGAGGGCCGGACGATCTCGTCCTTGTCGCGCCGGGCCAAATATCTGCTGATCGAACTGGATGACGGCGCCGTCATCGTCGCCCATCTCGGCATGTCCGGCTCCTTCCGCATCGAGGAGGGGGCGGGCGAGGCGCAGACGCCGGGCGATTTCCACCATCCGCGCGGCAAGGATGAAAAGCACGACCATGCCGTCTTCCATCTCGACGGCGCCGCTGGCCGTGTGCGCGTCGTCTATAACGACCCACGCCGCTTCGGTTTCCTGCAACTGACGGCGCGCGCCGATCTCGACCGCTATCCGGGCATTGCCGGCCTTGGGCCGGAGCCGACCGGCAACAGCCTCGACGCGGCCCATCTTGCCGGACGTTTCGCGAAAAAGAGCCAGCCGCTGAAAAGCGCGCTTCTCGACCAGCGCAACATTGCCGGACTCGGCAATATCTATGTCTGCGAGGCGCTGTGGCGCGCCCATCTCGATCCGCGCCGCCCCGCCGGCAGCATCGTGCTTGGCGACGGCAAACCGTCCGCCGAGTTGGTTTTGCTGAACGAGGCGATCCGGGCGGTGATATCGGATGCGATCGCCGCAGGCGGTTCGTCCTTGCGCGACCATATCCAGACGGATGGCTCCCTTGGCTATTTCCAGCATTCCTTCTCGGTCTACGACCGTGAGGGGAGCGCCTGCGCCACGCCCGGCTGCGCCGGTCACGTCGAGCGCATCGTGCAGGCGGGGCGGTCCACCTTCTTCTGCGCTGCCTGCCAGCATTAACCGGGAAGGCCGAGCGATTGAAAAGGAATCGAAATCCGGGAAAATGCGCGTTGACGCCGCCCGGCATTCGCGTTATATGCCCGGCCACAGTTCGGAAAGCTTATGACGGTTTTCCAAAAATGCTCCCGCATGGCTGAAACGATAGGTCGCAACGACCGGGCGGCAATGGCGGAGTTTGGTTCGAATTCGAAGAGAGGCATCTATGGCCAATACAACTTCGGCGAAGAAGGCGACCCGCAAGATCGCTCGCCGCACCGAGATCAACAAGTCGCGCCGCTCGCGGGTCCGCAACTTCATCCGCAAGGTCGAGGAAGCCATCGCTTCCGGCGACGCCGCCCAGGCCCAGGCCGCTCTCCAGGCCGCCCAGCCGGAACTGCAGCGCGCCGCGACCAAGGGCGTGTTGCACCGCAACACCGCATCGCGCAAGGTCTCGCGTCTGGCGAACCGCGTGAAGGCTCTGAACGCCTGATAAAAGCCGAAATTTGACGGTTATGAGAAGCCCGGCCTATGGCCGGGCTTTTCGGATTCTGGATATTCGTCCAGCCGCCCTCAAGCGAGCGCACGGCATCAAGATGTCAGTGGGGTGACAGGATGGTGACAGAAAAATTTGTTTAATTTCAAATGGTTACACGAGGTCTTTGCGCCTTTGTGAGACTCTTGCCGCGCCGCCCGGCCCCCTTGACGAGTCAAGAACTTTTTTATTTTTTTTGTTTTTCGGCCACCGGCAAAAACGGCTTTTTTGAATCCCCTTGATTCAAAAGCGATTCTTTATGACGGGCTTTGTGACGGTCAAAATGCGCCTCCGGAGTCAATGGCCCCGTCTTCTTTTCGTGCAAAATTCATCATTGATCTTGCCATTTGATCCTGACTAAATGCCTTTCAACAGGGGGCGCGGACACCACCTTTCCAGTATGGCGACATTGCAACGCCCGACCGGCGAGAGGATGGTATTGTCTCCTGCTGCGGATCGGTTCCGTTCCGTATTTTCAAAGATCGGCAGACAGGCCCATGCGGAAAAATCCTGATTTCGCAGATGGCTTTCTGCGCGCTCTGGTTGTTGGGCGGCGCGTGGCTGCGGCGCCGGCATCGGGTGACAAGGAGACGGCAGGAGAGGGAAAGAGGTTCGATCGCCAGGAACGAGGATGGGGATCGGATGGCGCGGCTTCGGCCGCAGGCGAAGTCGGATGAACCGACTTCGTGGAGACGCGGTTCGCTTTCTTGCGGCCCGGCGCTCCGAAGCCTGAGCTGTCCCGGCCACCTTGCGCCGGGGCATGACAGAACAAGAATAGTGACCGGGCGATGATCGCAATCGCCCGATGGGACTCTGGAAGGCGGCGAAATGCAAATGAATATGATGGCGACCGGTGCTTTGGAAAACGGGGACAAGGCATCGGAGGCGTTCGGGGCTGCCTGCGATACTGCGAATGAAAGGCGGGACATGAAGCCGGACGCATTGTTTGAACGATTCAGCGCACGTTTGAAGGCCCAGGTGGGGCAGGACGTCTATGCGAGCTGGTTTGCTCGCCTCAAGCTCCATTCGGTATCGAAGAGCGTGGTGCGGCTGACGGTGCCGACGACGTTCCTCAAATCCTGGATCAACAACCGCTATATCGACCTGATCACCGGCATCTTCCAGGCGGAAGACGCAGAGATCCTCAAGGTGGAAATTCTGGTCCGCACCGCGACCCGCAGCGTCCGCCCGGCCGCCGCCGAGGAAGCAACGCCGGCCGGCGATCCGCCCGCGCCGCAGGCTGTGACGCCCTTGCGCCGCAGCGCGCCGCAATCGGTCGGCCAGGCCGTTTCGGCCAGCGTGCCGCAGCGCCCGCAGCCGCCGGTCAGCAGCAACAGTCCGCTGTTCGGCTCGCCGCTCGATTCCCGCTACACCTTCGCGACCTTCGTCGAGGGCTCGTCGAACCGCGTGGCGCTCGCCGCCGCCAAGACGATTGCGGAAGCCGGCCCGGGCGCGGTGCGCTTCAATCCGCTGTTCATCCATTCGACGGTGGGACTGGGCAAGACGCACTTGCTGCAGGCCGTCGCCAATGCGGCGATCCAGAGCCAGCGCACGCCGCGCGTCGTCTATCTGACGGCCGAATATTTCATGTGGCGTTTCGCCACCGCCATCCGCGACAACGACGCGCTGACGCTGAAGGATTCGCTGCGCAACATCGACCTTCTGATCATCGACGACATGCAGTTCCTGCAGGGCAAGATGATCCAGCACGAATTCTGCCATCTTCTCAACATGTTGCTCGATAGCGCCAAGCAGGTGGTGGTGGCCGCCGACCGCGCCCCCTGGGAACTGGAATCGCTCGATCCCCGGGTGCGTTCGCGCCTGCAGGGCGGCGTCGCCATCGAACTCGACGCGCCGGACTTCGATATGCGCCTGGAAATGCTGCGCCAGCGCCTCACCGTGCTGCGCCAGGACGACCCGTCCGTCGATATCTCCGAGGAGATCATGACGCATGTGGCGCGCACCGTCACCGCCAGCGGCCGCGAACTGGAAGGCGCCTTCAACCAGCTGATCTTCCGTCGCTCCTTCGAGCCGAACCTGTCGATGGAGCGGGTGGACGAATTGCTGGCGCATCTGGTCGGCTCCGAGCCGAAGCGCGTGCGCATTGAGGATATCCAGCGCGTCGTCGCCCGCCACTACAACGTCTCGCGCCAGGAGCTGGTCTCCAACCGTCGCACCCGTGTCATCGTCAAGCCGCGCCAGATCGCCATGTATCTGTCGAAGACGCTGACGCCGCGCTCCTTCCCGGAAATCGGCCGTCGTTTTGGCGGGCGCGATCATACGACCGTGCTGCATGCCGTGCGCAAGATCGAGGATCTCATTTCCGGCGACACAAAACTCAGCCATGAGATCGAACTGCTCAAGCGGCTGATCAACGAGTAACCGGACAAACGCGAAAAAGCCCGCCTTTCCGAGAGGGGAGGCGGGCTTTTTGCGTTTGTTTTCAGGACGATTTCGTAAGCGGCAAGAAACTCAGCAGGCGAGATCGGCAACGACAGCGTCGAGGATCAACATGCCCTGGGGCGTGCAGCGCAGCCGTGAATTGCCGAGCCGCTCGATGAAACCATGTTCCAGCAGCGCCTGTTCGCGGTCGGGATCGGGATCGCGCCCGGACAATTGCTGCCAGCGGGCGAGATCGACGCCCTCGCGCAATCTCAGCCCCATCAGCAGCAACTCGTCGGCCTGCTCGTCGCGGCTCAGGCGTTCCTCGTCGACAATGCCGTGGCCGTGCTTTTCCACGAGATCCAGCCAGCCTTCCGGCCGGCGCATGGTGGCGGTCGCCAGCTTTTCCGATCCGCGCGTCAGCCGTCCATGCGCGCCAGGCCCGATGCCGGCATAATCGCCATAGCGCCAATAGGTGAGGTTGTGGCGGCTTTCGGCGCCCGGCTTCGCATGGTTCGAGACCTCATAGGCCGGCAGTCCCTCCGAGGCGGTGATCTCCTGCGTCGCCTCGTAGAGCAGGGCGGACTGGTCGCCATCCGGCACGATGAACTTGCCGGCCTTGTGCAGGTTGAAGAAGGGCGTGTCTTCCTCGATGGTCAACTGGTAGAGCGATAGGTGGTCGACGGCGTAGGAAATTGCCTGCCGCAACTCCTTCTCCCAGGCCTCCACCGTCTGGTGCGGCCTTGCATAGATCAGGTCGAAGGACATGCGCGGAAAGATGTCGCGCGCCAGACCAATGGCCTTCAGCGCATCGGCGACGTCATGCAACCGGCCGAGGAATTTGAGATCCGTATCGTTGAGCGCCTGCACCCCGAGCGAAACGCGGTTGACGCCGGCAGCCCGGTAACCGCGAAACCGCGTCGCCTCGACGCTGGAGGGATTGGCCTCCATGGTGATCTCGATACCATCCGGCACATGCCAGTGGCGGGCGATGCCGTTGAGGATAGTCTCGACCGTCGCCGGCTCCATCAGCGACGGCGTGCCGCCGCCGAGGAAGATGCTGGTGACCGTCTTCGGGCCGCTGAGGCGGCGCATCCATTCCGTTTCCTTGAGGAAAGCGGCGGCAAAGCGTTCCTGGTCGACCGGCTGGTGGCGGACATGGCTGTTGAAATCGCAATAGGGGCATTTGGCCGCGCAGAACGGCCAATGCACATAAACGCCAAAACCCGGCTCGCCGGTATCCGGCAGCAGCGGGCTTTGGCCGATATTGGGAAGATCAGGCGTCAAGGCAGGTCTCGACAAACAGCTTGAAGGCACGAGCCCGGTGCGACAGGGCCTGCGCATCGCCCGGCTTCCAGCCATGCTTCTGCTCGGCGCTCATCTCGCCGAAGGTTTCGGCATAGCCTTCCGGCTGGAAGACCGGGTCGTAGCCGAACCCTTGCGTGCCCCGCGGCGGCCAGACCACATGGCCCTCGACCTCGCCGCGGAACAGCTCGGTATGCCCGTCCGGCCAGGCGAGGCAGAGCACGCTGACGAAGCGGGCAGTGCGCTGCTCCCGCGCCATGGTGCCCTTTTCCTCCAGAGCCTTTTCGACCTTTTCCATGGCCCAGGCGAAATCGCGGCTTCCATCCTCGCGCTCGGCCCAGTTGGCGGTGTAGACGCCGGGGGCTCCATCCAGCGCATCGATGACCAGCCCGGAATCGTCCGACAACGCCGGCAGGCCGGAGGCTTTCGCCGAGGCCAGCGCCTTGATCGCGGCGTTTTCCTCGAAGGTGGTGCCGGTTTCGTCCGGCTCCTCGAAGTTCAGGTCGGCCGCCGATTTCGCCGAAAAGCCGAAGGGGCCGATCAGATCGGCGATCTCGCGGATCTTGCCGGCATTGTGGCTGGCGACGACGATGGTGCGGGTATCGAGCTTGCGCATGTCCAAAAGTCCTATTCGATGCCCCAGATGCGGGGCTCGGCACATTCGAGGCTGTTGCCGGCCGGATCGCGGAAATAGATCGAGCGGCCGCCCATCGGCCATTCGAAATCGGCTTCGATGGCGATGCCGGCTGCGGTCAGCCGCGTGATCACGCCGTCAAATTTTTCCCGCGCCAGGCGGAAGCAGGCATGGCCGGCGCCGGTCGTTCCGTGGGCAGGCACCGGCAGCGCGCCGGGCGCGGCCGGTTTCACCGTCTCATCCGGATTGAAGACCAGCAGCACGCCTGCCCCGCAGCGGAAGAAGACGTGCCGGTCCTTGACCCGGGTGATGATGTTGAGGCCGAGGATATCATGGTAGAAGCGCTCGGCCGCGTCGAGGGCGCGCGCATAAAGCGCGGTTTCCAGAATGCCCTCGACGGCGGCGGCGCTCATGGTTTCATGGTCCTCAGGCGATTGCCTGCTTCTGCAGCGTCACCAGCTCGCCGATGCCGGCGCGGGCAAGCTGCATCAGGCTTGCGAATTCCTGTTCGGAGAAAGGCTTGCCTTCGGCCGTGCCCTGGATCTCGACGATGCCGCCGGTGCCGGTCATGACGAAATTGGCGTCGGTCTCGGCGGCGCTGTCTTCGAGATAATCGAGGTCGATCACCGGCTGGTTGGCGAAGATGCCGCAGGAGATCGCCGCGATGTGATCCTTGAGCACGCGCTCGACCTTGACCATGTTGCGGCTTTCCATCCACTTCAGGCAATCGTGAAGTGCCACCCAGCCGCCGGTGATCGAGGCGGTGCGGGTGCCGCCGTCGGCCTGCAGAACGTCGCAGTCGATGGTGATCTGGCGTTCGCCGAGCGCCTCGAGGTCGACGACGGCGCGCAGCGAGCGGCCGATGAGGCGCTGGATTTCCTGCGTGCGGCCGCCTTGCTTGCCGGTGGCGGCCTCGCGGCGGGTGCGCTCGCCAGTGGCGCGCGGCAGCATGCCGTATTCGGCGGTCACCCAGCCCTTGCCGCTGTTGCGCAGCCATGGCGGCGTCTTGTCCTCAAGGCTGGCGGTCACCAGCACATGCGTATCGCCGAACTTGACGAGGCAGGAACCCTCGGCATGTTTGGAAAAGCCGCGCTCGAAGGAAACCTTGCGCATCTGGTCTGTTTTTCTGCCTGAGGGCCGCATTCGAAACTCCTGCCGTTACATGACGCCTTCTAAGGCCGGCGGCCATGATTTGCAAAGGAAAAGGCGGTGGGACGCAAGACGCTTTCCCGCATATTCCCTTTTGATATCGGCCGCGACATGACTATATTTGGCAGGAACGCAACAATTGGGTGACCGCAGACCACGATGCCATTACGCAAGCCGCCTGGACAGGACGCGATTGCAGCGCTGGACGAGCGCTCCAGGGAAGTCTTTCGGCGGATCGTCGAGGGCTATATCGACAATGGCGAGCCGCTCGGCTCGCGCAACCTGTCGCGGCTGCTGCCGATGTCGCTGTCGCCAGCCTCGGTGCGCAACGTCATGGGCGACCTGGAAGAGCTCGGCCTTATCTATTCGCCGCATGTCAGCGCCGGCCGCCTGCCGACGCAGATGGGGCTGCGCTTTTTCGTCGATGCCTTCATGCAGGTCGGCGACCTCTCGGCCGAGGAGCGTCAGACGATGGAGCGCCAGATCGGGCTTCCGCAGCGCGACAAGCCGGTTGAAAGCCTGATGACCGAGGCGAGCCGGGTGCTGTCCGGCATGTCGCGCGGCGCCGGCCTGGTCATCACCGCGAAATCCGATCCGCTGCTCAAGCATGTCGAGTTTATCCGCCTGGAACCGACCAAGGCGCTGGTCGTGCTGGTCGGCGAGCACGACCAGGTGGAAAACCGCATCATCGACCTGCCGGCCGGCATCACCTCATCGCAGCTGACGGAGGCGGCGAATTTCCTCAATGCCCATATGATCGGCCATACGCTGCCGGAGCTGCGCGGCCAGTTGCAGAAGCTCAGGATCGCGGTGTCGAACGAGCTGGATGCGCTGTCGCAGGATCTGGTCGAGCGCGGGCTGGCGGTCTGGTCGGGCGGCAGCGACGAGGATATGCCGGCGCGGCTTATCGTGCGCGGCCGGGCAAACCTGCTCGAAGGGCTGGCCGGCGCCGAGGATGTCGACCGCCTGCGGCTGCTGTTCGACGACCTCGAAAAGAAGGACAGTCTGATCGAACTCCTGAACCTCGCCGAGACCGGCTCGGGCGTGCGTATCTTCATCGGCTCGGAAAACAAGCTGTTCTCGCTGTCGGGTTCGTCGCTGATCGTCGCGCCCTATCGCGACGAGGACGACCGCATCGTCGGCGCCGTCGGCGTCATCGGGCCGACACGGCTGAATTATGCGCGCATCGTGCCGATGGTCGATTATACCGCGCAGATCATGGGGCGGCTGTCGCGGCAGCGTCCCTAGAGCAGGTGGCGCAAAAGTGCGCGGTGGATTTGCGAGAACGACATGCGAATAACAAACGCAAAGCGCGAAGAGCGAATCCGAAAGATTGCGACGCGCTTTAGGGCGGAAAACCGGTTCGGCGTGTCGTGAAAACGCTCCGACCCTTGATTTTTTCCCTTCGAACCTCGATATCGGGCTCAAAATTCAATCATCGATCTGGAGATACATCATGACCGACGAGAACACGACGAGCGGAGCCGAAGCTGCGGACAAAGCCGCTGCCGAGACCGCGGCCGTAAACGAGGCGGACGTCGCCGCGGTCGATCCGGTGGAAACGCTCAAGGCCGAGAACGCCGACCTGCGTGACAAGTTTCTGCGCCTTGCCGCCGAGATGGACAATCTGCGCCGCCGCACCGAGCGCGACGTCAAGGACGCCAAGGCCTATGCCGTCACCGGTTTTGCGCGCGATATGCTGGCGGTTTCCGACAACCTGCGCCGCGCGCTGGATTCGGTCACCGCGGAGCAGCGCGCCGGCGCCGAAGCCGGTCTCACCGCGCTGATCGAAGGCGTGGAAATGACCGAACGCCTGATGCTGTCGACGCTGGAGCGCCACGGCGTGCGCCAGATCGATGCCGAAGGCCAGAAGTTCGACCCCAACTTCCATCAGGCGATGTTCGAGATCCCCAACCCCGCCGTGCCGAACAACACCAGATCGGAAGAGCGTCGTGTAGGG
>Ga0066256_1001747_pt1 | contig 27551 bp, 10 predicted proteins | sample ThiBio_1000_biof_FD_87107 | JGI IMG/M metagenome (GOLD analysis project Ga0066256, IMG submission 87107) | Wastewater bioreactor microbial communities from Cape Town, South Africa - Thiocy_expt_1000_biof (version 2) | ecosystem: Engineered > Bioreactor > Thiocyanate-remediating >... | reverse complement strand
CGGCGGGAGCAAGGCGGTGGCAGAGCTGCTGGACTCCATCGCCAAGAAGGCGACGTTCAAGCAGCTGGCGGGGTACAGCATCAAGTGCCTGTCGGCGCTGCTGGTGCCCAGCCGCATTGGGTGGGACCTGATGGCCAAGGCGGCGTGGGAGCTGGGCGGCGTGACGACCGTCATCCCTGTGCTGCTGCGGTACACCACGGACGCGGAGCTGGTGGCGCAGGGCCTGGTGGCGTGCAAGAGCATGGTGGCGGTGGCGCCGGCAGCTGGCATCACGCCCGCCGTGCTGGACGTCACGCTGAAGCTGCTGGCGGGCGTGTGGCGGGAGGGCATACCAGACGGCGACAAGCTGCCGCTGGTGACCGAGACGCTGGAGTACACGCTGGCGGCGGCGCGCAAGGCGCCAGCGCTGGAGCCCGCTGACCTGCTGGATCTGGCGGACGCCATGGCAGAGCGCGTGGCGGGCGGGTGGCAGGCGGGCGCCAATGGCGCGCTGGCAGGCGCGCTGACGCGCCTGCTGCTGGCGGTGGCGCAGGGCCGCGCCGGCCTAGCAGCCATCATGGACCACCCCACCCTGCTGCCACGCATCGTGTCCGCCGTCGCCGCTGTGGCGTCGGCGTACGACACCGCCATCGTCGCAGCGCTGGCGCCCGTGGTGGCCAAGCTGAGCGGCAGTGGCGGCGCTGGGGGCAAGGCGCCTCCTGCACCCGCCGCTGGCCGGGATGCCACGTCACTGGCGGCGACACTGCGCGCCGTCGTGGGCCCCCTGCTGCGCCTGCTGGACCGCGCCTCCCGCTTGCAGGCGGGCGCGGAGCGGCTGCGCGCCTGCGACGCCACCCTCGTCACCCTGCCGCTGGTGGATTGGTGGCTGCACGCCGCCGACGTGGCGCCGCTGGTGGCTGCCGTGGCGCCCGCCAGCGGGTCGGCCGCCGGTGGCAAGGCGGGTGCCGCTGCTGTGAGCAACAGCGGCAGTGGGAGCAGCGGCGGTGGTGGTGACGCTGCACTCTCGGCCGCCGCTGCGCTGGAGCTGTTTAACCGTCTGGCGGGCGACAACGCGGCGCGCCTCGTGGCGCTGGCAGGTGGCGCCGGCGGCGATGGCGGCGACAGCGCGCGGCGGCGCGAGCAGGCGGTGCGCATGCTTGCGCGCCTGGCGGAGCTGCCCGACCGCACCAACGGCTTCACGCGCGATTGCGCGCTGCTGGCGGGCGTGGTGGGCCTGTGCGGCGGCGCGGTGCGCGGCGACATTGGCGGCGGCGGCGACGCCACGCGCTTCACGCTCATGGCGGCGTCGCTGCTGGTGGTGGTGCGCGTGGTGGAGCGCGGGTCAGGCGGCTCGGCGCCTGCCGGCGTGGAGGCAGCGTTGCGCGCGCAGGCAGTGCCAGCGGCAGTGGCGGCGCTAACCGCCGCCGCCGCTGCGCCGCCCTCCACGCATGCCGACGCCGCAGCGGCGGTTGCCGCACGCCTGCTGGCCTCCCTCCTTGCTGCCGCGTCGGACGTGGCGGTGGGGCCTGACGGCAGCCTGCCGCCTGCCAGTGCTGCAGACACCCTGTCGGTGGCAGAGTACACGCTGGCGGCGGGCGCGGCTGGTGCCGGCGCCGGTGCCGCTGCAGCAGCCCTGGCAGCACGCTGCCCGGCAGCGACCGCTGCTGCCTTGACTGACTGCCCGCCCCTGGCGCACGTGCTGGTGGCGCTTATGTCAGGCGTGGCGGGTCGCAAGAGCGGTGCACGGTCGCCGTCCGACATGCCCGCCTACGCCGCCGCCCTGTCGGCCGCGTTTTACTCCCTCGTCCTCCTGCGCGACCTGCTGTGGCGCGCCTGCGGTGGCGACACCGCGGACGCCCTCGTTGCCGCCGCCCTGCCGCCCGCCGCGCGGGCGCAGCTGGTGGAGCCGGTGGTGGGCACGCTGAGCGCGCTGACGCCGCTGCGTGGCGGCGGCGGCGGCGCTGGTGACACCAACGGCGTGACGGCGTGGCTGGCCACCGCCGCCACCGTGCTGGCAGTGGAGGCAGCCATTGCGCTGGCAGACTCCACCGCCGCCGTCGTGGCGGTGCTCACCGCCGGCGGTGCGCGTGCCGTCAACGCGCTGCTGGCAGGCCACCGCCTCAATGACGACGCGACGGAGGGCAGCGCCGGCGGCGCCAGCGCCGGCGCCGGCAGCAAGGCGGCAACAACCACGGGCGGCGGGTTGAAGCGCACCATGTCGTGGGCGTCGCTGAGCGCGTCGTGGTGCGGCGGCGGCACGGGTGCGACGGGCGTGGGGTGGCTGGGCGCCGTGGGGCTGGAGCAGCCGGGCTGGGTACCCACGCTGGCAACGACGGCGGGGCCGGGTACGGCGCACGCCAACGTGACGCGGCCAGAGACGCTGGGCGCGGACGCGCTGTACCTGTCTGGCACGCTCATGACGTACCTGGTGGCGCACACGCTGGACGCGGAGGACGCGGCGCAGCTGGCGGCGGGCGCGCTCACCGCCATTGAGCCGCTGGCGGCGGCGGCGGACGAGGAGGCGGGCTTGCCGCCGCGCACCACCGCCACCCGCGGCGTGCTGGAGACGATCCGGCAGGCGGTGAACGCCGGCCTGCAGGCGGCGCTGGTGACGTACTCCCGCTTCTCGTCCGACGCCCTGGTGTACGCCAACTTCAAGGACCTGGTGGACGCGGCGGGCGTGGGTGCCGACGAGCTGGTGACGGCGCTGGACACGGTGCGCGGCGTGAATGCGCTGCTGCGCACTGCCCTCGCTGCCGCGCCCACACGCTCCTCCTCTGCCACCGCAGCCGCCATCGTGGCCGGCTTCCTGAAGCCGCTGCTGGCGCACGTGGAAGGCAGCCCCTCCCTGGCGCTGGAGGCCACCGCCTTCACGGTGGCGTCGCGCACCACCGCGGAGGCGGCGCTGAAGCCCAAGCTGTCCAACGACAAGGACTACTACGCCACCGTGTACGAGCTGGCGACGGCGGCGCGGCAGAAGCTGCTGCTGCTGGAGGCGGTGTCGCTGTCGCCCTTCCTGGCGTGGTGCGTGGTGGCGGTGAACGGCGTGGCGCCCGTGGTGGAGCTGATGCACCTGCTGACGGTGGCGGTGCAGCTGCACGCCGACATTGACGGCGTGAAGGCGGGCCGCGCGGCGGGCGGCACTGGCTGCGCCGTTGCGCCTGCCAAGCTGCTGGGCCGCCTGGATGACGTGTGGCGCCACGCCGCCGTCACGCTCAGCCATCTGTGTCGCGTGGCACTGGAAGTGCGGTCGTCGGGCGTGTACACGGTGGCGGGCGAGGATGAGGATGACATCACGCTGCCGGCGGCGCTGGACGCGCACCTCCTGCCCGCCACTCTGTTTGACCGCACCGTCGCCGGCTCCTGCACCACCTCCGTCCTCGCGTGCCTGGGCACCTCGCTCAAGCTGCCGCTGCTGGTGGAGGCCGCCGGCTCCCTGCTGGGCTGGCAGGCCGCCATCGCCAACGTGCGCCCCGCGCGCGGCGACACCAGCGTGGACCTGGGGTGGGCGCCGCAGCACATCGGCATGCTGTTGACGGTGGAGTTCACGGAGGCGACGGTGGCGCTGCTGCGTGCCACGCTGACCGCGCTGGCCAAGTCGGCGGACGCCGGTGGTTCCACCGCCGCGTCGGGCGGCGGCGCCGGCAAGGCGGGTAGCAGCAGCACGGCGGGCGGTGACGGCGGCGAGGCGGCGGCGGCGGCGGCAGCGAAGAATTGGGAGGCGCTGCACCTGCTGCTGGTGAACCTGCAGCACATGGCGGTGCACCGGGCGGGCGCGGTGGCGGTGGCGACACGCGGCGCCTCCCGCCAGCTGCTGCGCGCTGTGCCCATGATGCTGGCGGCAGCAGGGTCCGACAAGCAGAGCGCGGCGTACAAGTCGCTGGTGGCGGCGCTGCGCGTGCTGCATGCCGCCATTGACGCTGGCGGCGCGGAGGGTGGCAGCGGCGGCGGCGGTGGCGCCGGCGGCGGGGCGGAGGGCGAGGCAGTTTCGGTGGGCAGCCTGCTGCACAAGCAGGGCCTGGTGGACAGCATGGTGCAGGTGGTGTTCAGCGCTGTGGGCATCACGTCTGCCGCCGCCGCTGGCCCCACCTCCTTCTCCGTGTACGGTGAGGCATGCCAGCTGGCGCTCGCCATCGTGTCGTTGGTGTCCACGCGCAAGGACGTGGCTAACGCGGTGGCGCTGATGACCAGCGTGGGCGCCGCGGTGGCGGGCGCGGTACATGACTACGAGGTGGCGGCGGAGGCGGAGGTGAGCGCGTGGGGTATTTGCGCTGCCGCGCCGGGCGCGGCATCTGCGCTGAAGCGCGCCACCCTGTCGCTGGACGCCGTGGCGGCGGCGGCAGGCGCCGGCAGCGAGGGCGGTGCCGGTGGCGGTGCCGGTGGTGCCGGTGGGGCCGGTGGCGGCGGCGCCGGCGGGGCCGGTGGTGCAGGCGGGGCGGGCGGCGGTGGTGGCGACGACGACGGCGGCAGCAGCACGACGTCTGGCACGCTGCTGGGCGCCATCCAGCTGTTTGGTATCCTGATTGTGACGGACGCCGGCCGGCGCGCAGGCGTGGAGCTGACGACGCAGGGCATGGCGGCGGCTGCGGCGCTGGCGCGCGCGGGCCTCTCCTTCATGACCACGTCGGCGCGCGTGAGCGAGGCGGCGCAGGCGGCGGTGAACGCCGCCACCGCCACCACCGACGAGTCCAAGCCGCCACCGCCGCTGCCGGCGGCGCTGGCAAACGCGGCGGCGGGCGCGCTGGCGCCGCCCACCAAGGCGGACCGCGACCTGCTGTGGGCGGTGGTGACGGCGACGCAGGTGGCGCGCGTGACGCTGGGCGTGCTGATGGACGCGTCGGTGGCGGCGGCAGGCGACGCGGGGGAGCACGACTTGGCGCCCGGTGACGCCGTCACGTGGCTGTGCGGCAGCCACGACGGCGTGGCGGCGTCGCTGCGCGGCCTGGTGAGCATGCTGGTGGCGGCGGCAGACACGTGCGCGGGGGACGTGATGCCGCGCCTGGCGGCGCAGGCGGCGGGCACCACGCTTGCCGCCGCCGTGCCGGCCAAGGCAAAGGGCGTGACGGGCGTCGTCATCCCAGGCCAGGCGCTGCTGCTGGCGGAGGCGGCTGCCACGCTGTCACTGGCAGCCGCCTCTACTGGCTGTGCCGCCAGCGTGCCGCCCGCGTGCGATGGCCGCGGCATTGAGGTGTGTCTGGCGGCGCTGGGCGCGGCGGCGGGCGGGGCGCGTGTGGGCGGCCTGGAGGTGGTGACGCACATGCTGGTGACGCTGCACGGCGTGTCGCGCACCGGGCCGGCAGCGGTGCCGGCGCTGGCGGCGGCGGGTGTCACCGCTGCCGTCATGCGCGTTGTGGGCGACGTGCTGGCAGCGGCGGCGGCTGCCGTGGCGGCGGCGGCGGCTGGCGGCGACGACGGCCACGGCGGCGCGGCGGTGGACACCGGCGTGCACGCCGCGTTTGCGCTGCTGGGTGCGCTGGCAGTGCAGGCGGCAGAGGCACGCGAGATGGTGGCGGCGGGTGTTACCTCCTTCCTGCACAGCGCCCTGGCGCTGTGCGGCGACGAAGCCGCCTCACACGGCACCGCACAGCGGCCGGCGCTGGTGGCGGCAGCCGCCACCATCCTACTCCAGCTGCTCGTCACGGCGCGCGTCATGTGGGTGCCCGGCGGCGACGATGGCGCCGGGGTGGAAGCCCCTGCCTCCCCGCGCACCGGCGAGGAGGGCAGCGAGGTGGTGGTGGTGGAGCCCGCCATCGTGCGCACCATGCGCGACCTCGTGGTGCGCCTGCTGTTCATTGCCGTGAATGGCAAGGCGTACCTGGACTCGGTGCCGTGCATTGGCACCGTGCTGCGCGTGGTGCGCACGGCGGGCGAGCCGTCGGAGGAGGTGGTGGGCGGCGGCACGGCAGACCGCACCGTGGTGGCGCTGAAGGCGGGCGTGCCGCGCGCCATCCCGCTCATCCGCCGCGCCATGGCAAACGCTAACGCGACGCCGCAGCTGATTGCCACCGCGCGCGCCGTCATTGTGCTGCTGACGGACAAGGAGCCGCCGGCGCCCGTGGTGGTGGTGGCTGCGCCGGTGGCTGTGGCCGACGCGGCTGCGGGTGATGCAGCAGCGGCGGGCGGCGACGCGGCGGGCGCCGAGGGGCTCGAGCTGGCAGCGGTGGAGGCCGGCGGCGACGACGCCGCTGCGGCAGCGGCGGCGGCGATGCGGGCGGCGGGCGGCGGCGAGGGTGCCGCGATTGCGGGCGGTGTGGTGTCAGAGGTGGCCGGCACGGCGGGCGCCGTGACCGAGACGGCGGCAGGCACGTACCTGCCCGCCGCGCAGGTGATTGTGGAGCCGCTGGATGAGGTGGTGGAGGCCATTCAAGCGGCTCTGGCACGCCTGCCCACGCTGCACCACCTGTTCCTGGACGCTGAGTCGCGCACTCGCGCGGAGGCGCGGGTGGCTGGGGAGGTGGAGGCGAGCGCGGCGGGCGCGCTGGAGGAGTGCCTGGACGCGCTGCGCACGCTGTCCGTCACCATTCCCATGTACTTCCCCGTGGCGGCGCTGGACGGCGACGACCTGCCGCCGCCGGAGCGCACGCGCGCCAACGTGTGGCAGGTGTTCACGCCCGCGCGCGACTACATCTCCTGCGCCATGGCGCTCATTGCCGACGCGTCCACCGCGCCGCGCACGCCACGCCTGCAGGCGGCGCTGCTGGAGGTGGTGTCTGCCGCGCTGCCCATCGCCATGCGCGCCGCACTGGTGTCACATGCCGACGCGACGCGGTCCGGCACGGCGGCCGCCGCGCCGCGGCGGCCCACCATGGCAAGTCGTGCCTCCATGCCCGCGCCGCCCAAGGTGGCGGTCACGCTGCGCGAGGCGGCAGCGGTGCTGGGGCAGGCCATTGATGCGCACGCCATCCCCGCGGAGCGGTCAGTGCGTGTGGCAGACGGTGTGGGCGGTGGTGGCGCTGGCGGTGGTGCTGGCGGCGGTGGTGAGGATGGCGGCGCTGCTGGCGGCGGCGGCGGTGGTGCCGGTGCCGGTGCCAGCGGTGGCGGTGCCAGCGGCGGTGGCGGCAGTGGCAGCAGCAGCGGGGGCGGTGGGGGCGGTGATGGTGGGGATGGCCACTTGCCGCCAGCGCCGTACCGCCCGGCACCCACCGCGGTGGAGCAGGTGTGCAAGGCGGTGCGCAACCTGGTTGGCGGTGCGGGTGCCGCCGCGGTGGCAGCGCTGGTGTCTGGCGGCCAGGTATACGCGTTGCTGCGGCTGGGGTCGGACCTGCGGCAGGTGCGGGAGCGCGCCAACGACACCAAGGCGGCGGGCGACCGGGAGCGGCTGCGGCAGGTGGCGGGCGAGGCAGAGCGGTGCATCACCGCCGTCACCGCCACGCTGCGCGCGTTGGTGACGAAGGGTCAGGCGGAGGTGTCGGAGCGGTGCGCGTCCGTGGACGAGGCGGCGGAGCTGGCGGACGTGGCGTCCATCTTGCCGCCTGCCGCCATTGCGGCGCTGCTGCGCGCCTCTGCGCTGCTGGCGGTGCAGGCGGGCGAGGCGGACGACGACGATGACGGCGGCGCCAGCGGCGGCGCGGATGCCAGCGGCCTTGGCGACGATGACGACGAGGACGGCGGCGGCGGCGGCGCGGACGCGGAGGAGGATGGAGAGAGCAGCGCAGAGGCGGCGGCGGCGCGGGCACGGCGGGCGGAGGCGGCACTGAAGGCGCGTGCGGCTGACACGGTGCTGGCGGGGCAAGTGGGCGCGGTGATCAATGGCAAGGACGGCATGAAGGCTATTTTTGGCGTGCTGGAGCAGGTGGGCGCCGCCACGCTGGCAAACGCCAATGCGGCGGGCACGGTGGACGGCTCCACGCCCATTGAGACGCGCATCCAGCTCAAGCTGTTCCACACCGTGCTGACGGTGCTGAACAGCAAGCTGAAGGAGGCAGAGGCCGCAGAAGCGGCGGCTGCTGCTGGCGGCGGGGGCGCCGCCGGCGGTGGCGGTGCTGCAGCGGCCGCGGCGGTGTCTGCCCTGCCCGCCAACATGTCTGTCCTGCGCGGCCTGTACGCCAGCATGATCAACGCCATGCAGGTGGTGATGGGCGACGGCATGCTGGCTGCCACGCACACCTCCGCGCTGGCGTCGCTGTACCACGACCCCGCCGCGGAGGAGTTCTCCACGCCCGGCGACGCGCGGCGGCACGACACAGCGGTGGAGACGTGGGTGGTGGCGCCGGATGCGCACCGCCTGGAGTCGGCTGACGTGGCCGACATGCCGGTGGAGGAGGTGTAGCCTGGCCTTTTACGTGTCCTATTATCATGATCATCATCATATGGGTGATTGTTACTCATGGTTATCCCTAATTAACGTGTGTGTGTGTGTGTACGTGTGCGTGTGTGTATGGCGTGGCGACGGGACGGCAGCATGTTGTCACTGTGCGCATCCTCCCGGCCGCGGGGTGCGTGCGCGGCAGCCTTCACACACTGCCAACGTGGCGGCGCGTTAAATTGTCATCATTGTTGCCAAGACATCGAAAATAAGGGCGATCGACTTTAATATGGGGGACACAGGGAGGGGATTAGGGATTAGCGCGTGGCGGCGAGCAGCGCCTCGCACGCCTTCAACGCCGCCTCGCGGCCAAATGACTCCACCGGCGCCGGCGCGGCGGCCCATGCCTGCAGCGCGGCGGGCGCCAGGATGGCGTCACCGGTGCCGGGGCGCACCAGCACATCCAGGACGGCGGCCGCCGCAGTGGGCGGCAGCTCCTCGTTGGAGGCACACAGCACCTGGATGCCGGCAACCAGGAAGGCGCCAGCGGCGGGCGAGGATGCAGAGGGCGCCACCAGGGCGCGCAGCGCGGGCGCAAGGCCCACAATCACGGGGCGCACCGCGTCAGCCGACTCCACGCCGTTCGCAATGCAGGAATCAATGGAGGCGCACAGCAGCATGCGCTGGAAAGAAGGCGACTCGCGCACCGGTGCGGGCAAGGCTGCAATCGCCGCTGCACCAGCCTCCGCGTCGCTGTCTGCCGTCAGTGCCGGCTTCACCGTCTCCACCGCCTCCAGCACCGCAACCATCGCGGGCACTGCACCCTTGGCGGCCGGGTTCAGGCCGTCCACCACCTTCTTAGCGGCGTTGCGGCCGGGCAGCACAAACGCGCCCACCGGCACAGCACCCGACTCCCACGCCGCCAGGAAGGCGGTGCGGCCCGGCGCCGCATCTGCCGCCGCCGCAACGCCGTTCAGCAGCGAGAACACGAGCGCCCCGCCCGCCGGCGTGCCGCCAGCAGACGCCATAACGCGCCACACGGCAGCAACATCCAGCAAACCAGCCTCAAACAGGGGCACCAGGAGCTGCAAGGAAGTGGCGTGTGGGCGTGCGTGCGTGCGTGCGTGTGTGTGCGTGTATGAACACGTGCGGATAGAACAGAAAACATAACACACAAACACAGGGGCGCGCACATGCGTCAGACATGAGATCGAGTTGTTGCGCTCAGTAGCAACGCGGGCTGTTACACCCGCGCGCCGTCGCTCTAGAGGTGTCAGATATTTGATCGGGTATCATCAACCGCGTCGTGTGCCCACCCACCCACCCACACCCACACCAAACCACACACCCGTACACAATCCGCCCACACGCCACGTACCACAGCAGAGTAAGGGCCCAGCTTGGGCACGTCGGGCAGGAGGGCAGGGAAGCCGGCAAAGAAGTCAGTGACGGGCTGCAGCAGGTCGGCCGCCACCAGCAGCTCGAGGGACGCCAGGATGCGCAGCGCCTCAGCAGCGCGCACCAGCACCGGCTCCTTGGCGCTCTGCAGCATCTTGAACGCGTGCACCAGCAGCGCGGAGGTGTAGGACGGCGACGCCACAATCTCGCGCACCGCCAGCTGCAGCTCCTCGCGCGCCTTGCTCGCCTCCTCCGCCGTCGCCGCGCCCGTGAACTCCTCAAAGATGCGGTTCACGCGCTTTGCCAGCGCCTCACCCGTCAGCACGCCCGCGCCGCCGGCGGCGGCGGTGGCAGCAGCCGCACCGGCGCCGCCCGCCGCCGCCGCTGCCGGCGCGGCAGGGGCAGACGCGGACGCAGTAGCAGGGCGGCTGGGCGCAGCAGCAGCGGCGGCGGCAACGGCCGGCGCAGCAGCAGCGGCACCAGTCGGCTTGCCAATAAACTTGGCAGGGCCGCGAGTCACGGGGCCGGCCATGCGCGAGCCGGCCGCGCTGGTCGGCGCCGCCATGACAACGCCGCGCTGCAGCGTAATGCCGCCGGGGATGCCGGTGCGCGACGTGCTGGTGCGCGAGGCGGCGGCAGCGGCAGCAGCCGCCTCTGCGGCGCGGCGCGCCTCCTCCTTGTGCAGCTCCTCGCGCGTCAGCGTAATCGTCTGGCGCTCCAGCGTGGCACGCGCGCCCTTCACCTCCCACCGGTCGCGGGTGCGCAGGTCCACCAGGTCGCGGCACGCAAACTGGACGCGCTTGGACAGGCCGGCGTGCGTGGCCAGCTTGGCGAGGAGCTCAAAGTACAGGTTCATGCGCGTGGGCATGACGGACTCGCGCGTGGGCGGCGCGCTGCCCGCCGTCGCCGCATGCGCCGTCATAACGCGCAGCCTGTCCGTCACCTCCTCGTCCTCCAGCTTCTTGCCAATGAGCGTCAGCAGCTTGGCAAGCGCCTCGATGCTCTCCTCGTCCACCACCGTCAGGTCGCCCTGGTTCACCAGGCGCGACACGCAGTAGTTCATGATGTTGGACGTCAGCATGCCGTTGATGCGGTACAGCTGGCCAATGAAGGCGATGTTGGAGAGCGCGCGGCGCTTGATCTTGGCGCGCTTGCTGGCGCGCTCGTCCTCGCGCTCGCGCAGCTCGCGCTCCACCGCGGGCGTCAGCGCCACATTCTCCTCTACCGCACGCGCGCGCACCGCCTCGTCCTCCGCCTGCTCCGCCTCCAGCGCGCCGGTGTCGCGCTCCTTCAGGAACTCCTGCTGGCAGCGGTTCAGCAGCAGGCGCTTGAAGTTGGTCTGCCGGCGGCCCTCGTTGCGGGCTTCCTCCTCGGTTGGCCACGGGCCCTGCCACGACGGGTCGCCGCCGCTGGTGTCCAGGTACCAACCATTGCCGGCAGGCGCGGCGTCGCCCGTCAGCTCCTGCACCCGCAGGTACCGGTTGCTCCACGACTCGGCCTTGTCGCCCAGCTTCTTGCACAGGTCGGCGTACAGGTCCTGGAAGAACTCGTCCTGCAGCGCCTTGTCAAACACCTCGTTCATGACGCGCTCCAGCATCTCCTGCGACGCGATGGGCAGGTTGAGCAGGTCCTCCGACAGCTTCACAAACGTCTCGCGCGAGATCTTGTTCAGGATGCCCACCGCCTGCTTCGCCACCAGCGCGACGGGGTCCGTCTCGCGGCGGCGCTCACGGAACGACGGCTCCGTCGCCGCCGGCGCCATGTCGACGCGCCCGCCGCCGCCCCGCCCGCCGCCACCGCCACCACCGCCGCCGCCCCGCCGGTCGCGGTCACGCCCACCGCCGCCGTCCCGCCCGCCGGACGGCACGCGCGCCACGTCCACCAGCGTGTGCCGCTTGGCGCCCGCCGGCCAGTATGGCGCGCGCGCCAGGAACTTCTCCAGCCCCGCCAGCCGCGCCTTCAACGCCTCCACCGGCAGCACCGTCTTGGCGACGCGCAGGCTGTCCAAGTACTCCTTGTTCTTGGCCTCCAGCTCCGACATGGATACCGCCTCCATGCCGCTGCCATCGTAGTCATCGTCCAGGCTGAGCGGCGGCTTGCCGCCGCCGCCACCGTCGCCCAGCAGGCTGCGCGCCGGGGCTGCTGCCGCCGCCGCCGCCGGTACCGTGCGTGCCGCCACAATCGCCGCGAGCGTCGCCGGTGCCGCCACCGCCGCCGTGGTTGGCGCGGGTGCTGCCGGTGCCGGTGCGGGGGCAACAACCGGTGCGGGTGCGGGCGCGGGCACAGGCGCCGCCGCAACAACCGGAGCAGGTGCGGGTGCCGGCGCAGGTGCGGGTGCCGGTGCGGGGGCAACAACCGGTGCGGGTGCAGGTGCGGGCGCAGGTGCGGGGGCAGCCACCATGGGCGCTGCCGCGGCGGGCGACCCATGCGCCGCCTTCTTCACTGCCTCGTTCAGGCTCGCCAGCGAGCCGTGCTTGTGCCCCGCCGCCGCTGCCGCCACGGCAGCTGCAAGCGACGCAGCCGGCGCCGCAGATGCAGGCGCAGGGGCAGGCGTAGCGGGTGCAGCCGTTGCGGGTGCAGGCGCCGGAACGGGCGCCGCCGCCGCCGCGGGAGCAGCAGCAGCGGCTGCGGGTGCCGCCGCCGCCGCTGCCGCCAGGCGCTGTGCAACAGCATCCTTCAAGCTGGGCTTGCTGCCAGTCGGCGGCGCCGACGGCGCGGGTGCGGGTACGGCGGGTGCAACGGGCGGCGCCACCACGGGTGCTACCACGGGCGCCACGGCGGCCATGCCCATGGGCATGGGCATCATGCCGGCGGGCATCATGAAAATGACCGGGAAATGAGCCTTGGGGTCGTACCCGTAGTTGACTTCTTGTCACGTGGGCACCACGGCTACAAATAACGGTACCAGTATGGTGCGCAGTGTGGTGGCTGGCGTGTAAACTCGGCACTAAGGTGCCGGAGTGGCGCCGACTGCCGCGTCCGGTGCGGAAGTTGGCACTTGACGCAGTGTGGAGTCCACTGTGGACGGCGTGTAAAACTCAAGGCGACGCAGCAATAAAGCGCCCGATTGTGACCGTATACCACGCTGCAGTGCAGGCACGTTGGAATTGTACGTGCGCGTCTCAACGCGCCGCATGGCCCTGGCTACCGGTAGACTAGCGGTAGTATCGTACTTGAACAGCATTCATACAGAATAATGACCCCATAAAGTGTCACAAAGATGTTGCAGTAGGAAAAAAATGGCCACACCTCAGTGACACCTGATGGTCAGCTGCAGCAGTGCAGCACCTGCTCAGTTCAGGTCCTGCAGGATCGCTGCGCAATTGTGTGTGCGTGGCACGGCCGTGGGCTCCGTTGGGGCCAGGCGTACCGGTACTGGTAATGTGAATGACACAGTTGCAGAGGCACCTGGCACGAGTGCCGGCGCCATCGCAGTACCGGTATGGGTATGAAGTGCATCATTGCAGCGGTGTTCCTCAAGCGTATTAACTACGGCATTGGCCACCAATAGAAGCGCTACATCGTGTTGATTGCGATGTTGTTGTTTTTGGCGGCCAGCCGCTTGGCTGTGATGGAATTAGGCACGCAGCTGTCCAGTCCCGGCCCGGGATGGAACGGCAACACCGCGGCGATGCTGACACTCAACACGACCACACAAACCCCCACTGTCGCGCTGCATATGCTGCTGGTATGTGGTCTATCTGGAACAACGATACCGGCACGGTAGTGCTGCCGTGGGCCCCAGAAATGGCCGTCCAACTTCATTGCGTCTGGACTCTGGAGCCACCGCTGGCTGTGGCAGTTGTGACGCGCTGCCACGTCATCATGCAGATATGTACCGTAGGGCGGCAGTGACCGCGGAACACCATCGTAGCATGTACCGGTAGTTGCCCGGCCCGCCGGCGGCCCGGTGCCCGGGCGCCCCGGACAAGTTCCGGGACAACAACATTGAACACGACTGTGCGACGTGTGCGTCCAGTAACTCCAGTAAAATGGCAGGGTACCTTGGCATTGAATGCTGACCCGTTCATGGCACCGAGCTTGTTCTTGGCTCACCGCCACGCAGGTTGCTGCTGTCGCCCTCCCCCACTTGCTGCATCCGCCCTGCCGCGTTAGTTACGGCCCGCGGCCCGCGTACACATTGCGCCCTGCCGCGGCGCTGCGCCGGCCCATACGGCCGCCCCACATTCCCACATTGGTGTGAAAAATCGGCAGTAGGAGGGAGAGAGAGGGCGGTGTACCCACCTCGATATCGACCCCCGCGCCCGCATATTTTAAATAACGAGCAGGGTGCAACTGCCCTGCCACTTTGCTTGTGCGCTGCGCCCCTGGTATCGTTTTTTATTGCCGACCTTACTATTTTTATGTGGGATACGCGACCCCTCTCTAATCTCCCCTCTCTCTCTTTCGCCTCTCCCTCTCTATCATCTTGACGACGCCATCGTATCGCAGTTATTGGAGGTGCCACCGCGCATCGCAGCTGGAGACGCGCAGTGGCTTGCTTCCCTGGACCTAACGCTCACGTGGCCAGGTCAATTGGACGCTGCTGCTTGCCGCCCCGGCCGCTCCAAGCTGCCCGAATTCGTAGCTCATACCCACACTGCTGCTGTGCTGCCGCCGCTGCAACTGGCAGCCGCGGCGGGCGGGACACGAGATGGCCGGCAGCAACAACAATGCGTCGCTGGATAACGTGCTGTATGGCGAGGACGCGCCGCATTGGGGAGGGTTTGGCGGCGTGGGTGGGGCAGGCACCGGCAGCGGCGGCGGCGGTGGCGGAGGTGGCGGCCGTAGATATGACGACGTCGGCGGTGGCGGTGGCCCGCTCCTGGAAACACCAGGACGGACGCCGGCTCCACCTCGATCAGGAAGCGCTGGCCGGCCGTCACCCGCTGCCGCCGCCGCTGCAGCGTCATCGTCATCGTCGGCGCCATCATCGGTGTCGTCATCAAGCGTGTGCTGCAGCGTGTCCAAGGCGGCCGGCACGCCGTTCTACAACTGCATCACCTGCAACCTGTGCACGCCGTTCAAGGTGTCGTGCGCCGTGTGTGCCAAACGGTGCCACCTGGGGCACACGCTGGTAGTGGTGGAGGAGGTGCGGCGGGATGTCAAATGCGTGTGCGGTGAGGGTGGTGGCGCACTGCCTTGCCGCGCACTGGTGCCACCCAAACCCGCCCCGCCGGCGGTGGCACCAGCAGCACCTGCATCCGCTACTGCCGCTGCTACTGCCGCTGCTCCTGCTGCTCCTGCTGCTGCCGCCGCCGCCGCTGCTGCCACTGGCGTCGCCGCCAGTCCCGCTGCCAGCGCTGCCCCGAAGCCGCCAGTGGTGCCGCCACCGCCGCCGCCGCCGCCTGCCATCCCGCAGCTCCTTAACTTTGCATTTGACGACGACAGGCCGGGGCGGGTGGGCGGCGGCATCTCATCCGCTTAGGGGGGGGGTGGGGGCGGGGGGGGGGGGGGGGGGGGCGGGGGGGGCGGCGGGGCTGCCCCGCCGGCAGCCGCCCCTGCCGCACCGGCCCCCGCTGCAGCCCCTTCACCCGCACCACCACCGCCGCCACCGGCGGCTGCGCCCTCGTTGGAACGCAAAACAAGCACACCTGGCGGCGGCGGCGGCGTGCGTGAGGTGCTGGTGGATAGTTGCTGCATCGTGTGTTTTGACGCGCCACAAGACACGGTGATGGTGCCGTGCGGCCACGTGCCAGCGTGCTGGTCGTGCTCGCTGCAGATCTTTGACGGCAAGGCGGGCGGCACGGCGGCATCGCGCGGCATCGCCCTTTGCCCCCTGTGCCGCGCCCGCGTCACCGCCGTCATCAAGCTGTATCGTGTGTGATTCTCCCCCTCCTCCTACACATTGTTATGTCGCCAGCCTTGTTCGCTCAGTATTATATCTGTTGAAGCAACGGCCAATAATGTGCGGACGTTTCAATGGTGTTTCGTGTGTTTGTAGGATGGCAGCGAGAGCCCAGCCAGGCAGACCAGGCCAGGCTGCCACCCGGTGTCGGGTCACACCAGCGCACCCGGCGCGAGCGGTGGTGACACAGCGGCAGGCGCAACTGCGGCCGCCGCCGCGGTGGCGGGCGACAGCGCCTTCGCCGGGGATGGTGCAGCATTGGAGCCGGCGGCTGCCGCTGCACCTGTACGGGGTGCCGTGCGTGCCTCCAGCGCGGGGGAGGAGCCAGACGGCACGCCACCGCGCACCGCCACGCCACGCGCCGCTGCCGCAACCCGGCCACTGCCGTCACCGCCTCCCGCCGCCACGCCTGCACCCGCGCCACCAGCAGCCGCCGCTGCCGCCGCACTGCCTCCATCCACCCCCGCCCCCGCCCCCGCCGCCGCTGGTGCCTCCAGCGCCGCCACATGCCGCAGCGTGTCCAGCAGCTCCTCCACGTCGCGGTCCGACTCGTACAGCGCGCACGCCGCCATGATGCGGCCGTCGCTGGCGACAATGAGGTCCTTCAGCGCCGCGCGCTGCGCCGGCGTGATGGCGCCGGAGCGGTACAGCAGCGCGGTGCAGTGCAACGACAACAACGCGTGGTCGTACGCAATGCGGTCGCGCACTGCCTCCACGCCCGCCTCTCCGCCATCGGCACCGACGCCACTACCCGCTGTTCCTGCTGCCGCTGCCATGGCCACTGCGTCACTGTGTGTCAGGTCAGCCGCCGCCCTGCTGCCACGTGCGTATCCAGCGTCGCGCGCCGCCACCATGCGTGGTTGTTGTGCAGGTCAACGCGGCAATGTGATGTCTAGGTATGTCTCTGCACAGCGGTGTGGGTAGTGGATTGGTTGTGCTGGTGTAGTGAGCTGGTGGGTGTGGTGTGCCGGCTGCGTGGTGGCGGCGGTTGGTGGTGCCTGCCGACCACCACCACAACCACGGCTGGGTACCGCTTGTGGTTACCACACTAATGGTTTGTAGCAGGCCGTGGTTGTACAGTGGCATAGCAGGTGCAGTGGCAGGTCGCCTAGCTCAAGCACCAGTGGTCTTCCGCGAGTGGTCTCCCACGAGCACCACCACCACCAGCACCACCACAACCGCCGCGGCCACCAACGACTGATACCACACACCGCTGCCGCGCGCGCACGCGACGCACCCACCGCGGCGCCACCCCCGCCCCGCGCCATCTGAAAGTATTGCCCCTCTGTGCCGCTCCCTGCCTGGTTTGCTCGCTGCTTGTCCAGCCGCCGCCGCTGTCGACCCGCCGAAGCGTCAGTCAGGTGGTTGGCAGCATGTGGTGGTGGCACCGTCGTACCGACAAGAACCGAGAGAGAGAGGAGAGAAGAGAAAAAGGCAGTAGGAGGGCAGAGAGAGGGGTTGGATACGCCAATGAAAATCCATGGCGGCGGCGCGCAACACAATAACGTACCTCGGACCCGCAACTACCAAGTACACTAATGCGTTTGCCGTCCCCATGCCCACGCCGCGACACTTGCGTACGAAGTGGCCCCGTCAGCCGGCCGCTTGTGGCTTCGGGGTATAAAAGATAGGGGCGCAGACCGTAAAAGAAAGGAAAGATAGAGGCAGTAGGTTGTGGGGGTGGTTTTTGCACGGTAATACGCGACGTGTGGGTGGCTTGGCGGCAGAAGTTGGGGGGCCGTAGTGGATGGTGTGTGGTGGATGAAGAGGTTTGTTTGGGCATATTTGTTGAAGGAGTGTTGAGTGATTTGTTTGATGGTGCAGAACAGCGCCTCTCGCTGCCTACTGGCCTACTGGCGGCTGCAGAACAGCAGGGTGAGAACACACCGTTGGTACTGCTGGCGAACAGAGACCAGTGGTACCTGAATGCAGCTGTAATTACAGTGTACTAGTCACAGTGCGTCTGCAGTCGTAGTTGCAGTTGTAGTTGGCGACCTGTGCGTCTGAAACCAGCAGCACTGCAGCACTGCAGCACATGTTGGTAGCAGCCACAGAAACCACGAACAGCTGTTGCACCTCTCCCCACCCCCCTCAACGCCGCCATGGAGCTGGTGGGCGTGAGTGGCATGGCAGAGACCGCCATCGCGTCCGCGTTTGACGCCGACGACACGGCAGCACGGGCCAGTGCAGCGGCGCACCGCGCAGCCACAACCACAACACCAGCAGCGACAGCTACAACGGAGGCTGAGGCAAGCCTGTCGAGCCGCGGGCGGCGCGCGGTGGCGCCCGCCATGAGCTACCTGGGCAAGTTCTTTGCCGGCATGGCGGACACGCACCATCCTGACACCAACCCGGGCGGGTACGTGTTGATGGCGGTGGCAGAGAACCGGGTGGGGTTTGAGGGCGCGCTGGCCAAGCTGGCGACCTGCCGCGACATTGACGCCAGCACGGGTGCGTACGACGACTTCCTGGGCCGGTCAGCGCTGCGCAAGCAGTACGCCGCCTTTGTGAACCGCACGCTCATGAGGCGGCCTGGCGGGAGCGCGCCGGTGGCGGCGGTGGCGCCGTCGCAGCTGGCGGTGGCGTCGGGCGTGGGCGCGCTGCTCAACCACCTGGCGTTCACGCTGCTGGAGGCTGGCGACGCGGTGCTGCTGCCCACACCCACCTACCCCGCGCTGTACAATGACATGTGCACGCTGGCGCGCGCCGTCATTGTGGACGTGCCCACCACGGCCGACGGCTACCACCTGACGGAGGCAGCCCTGGAGACAGGCGTGGCGGCCGCGCGCGCTGCTGGCTCCCCGCCCCGCATGCTGCTGCTGCTGAACCCGCAGAACCCCACCGGCGTCGTGTACTCGGCCGCTGAGCTGCACACGGCGCGCCGCGTGGCAGCGCGGCACGGCATGCACCTGGTGGTGGACGAGATCTACGCGCACAGCGTGCACACCCCCGACGCGGCCGTGCCCTTCCGCAGCGCCGCCGAGGTGTTTGCCACCGACGGCGGCGCCGGCGAGACCGTACCGATGGCGGCGGCGGGCGGGGAGGCGCCTCGTGCCGCTGGTGAGGGCGCGTGGCTCGGTAACCACGTGCACGTGCTGTGGGGCTTCTCCAAAGACTGGTGCATGTCCGGCCTGCGCGTCGGCATCCTGTACACCCACAACCCCGCGCTGCGCGCCGCCATGTCCAACGTGGGTTACTTTGCGGGCGTGTCGAACGACACGCAAGATGCGCTCGCGGCCATGCTGTCGGACACCGCCTGGTGCGACGCCTTCCTGGGCCGCGCGCGTGGCATGCTGGCGGACTCGTACGCCGACACCACCGCCGCCCTGGCCGCCGCACACATCCCCTTCACGCCCGCCGCTGCCGGCATGTTTGTGTGGGTGGACCTGTCCGCCATGCTGCCGCGGCCTGGCGACTGGTCGTCCGAGCGTGCGCTGGTGGACCGCCTGTGGACCGACCACCGCATTCTGCTCACGCCCGGCGAGGCGTGCCACGCCGCGCACCCGGGTGCCGCGCGCCTCTGCTTTGCATGGGCGCCGCTAGCCAGCGTGCGTGTGGGCGTCGCGCGCCTGGTGGCTGCCTACACCGCTGCCGTTGCCGCCCGCCCAACCGCGTAACCACAGCTCTGCGTTCATTTTTTTTTACGGTGGCGCTGTTTGCACCTCATATCCCCCTCGTGTACCCTTCAGCAGTCCTGGCGGTCCGCCGGTGCAATTATGGTTACTCACACATCAAAATATGAAATGGAACACGGGCACAGGTGCAACCAACTTTACAACTACCGCCGCCGGCCCGCGGCAATGGCAGCGGCGGCCGCCGCGCGGCCCTTCTCAGCCCACTCGGCTGCCTCTGCCACGCGCCAGCCCACCTCGTGCGACGCCGTGACGGGCGCTGCAAACCGCTCCGCCGGTGCTGCACACGTTGTGGGGTGATGGTGTAAAGGGTCGAGGTGCGGTTGTGTGTGTTCGGGGTGTGGTCACAACAGCAGCGCGGCGGTACAACGTACCGTAGTGCGGCGGCACGTTCATGGCAAGCATGGCGCGGTACTCGCGCGCCGACACGGTGGAGGAGGCGGCGGGTGGGGACGCCACGCCGCCCGTGCCGCCCAACGAACTGGAGGAGCGCAGGGAGGCGGGCGCGCCGAGGCCGGCGGGGGGTGCGACAGCGGCAGCAGCGGCGGGTGGCGGCGCAGGCGGCGGCGGCAGCGGCACGTCAATGTACCGCGACGTCGTGCCCGCCACGCGCTTGTACGGCCCCGTCATGGCCAACAGCACCTGCTTCTCTGCCGCGTCAGACAGCAGCGCGCCCGTGCTCACCGGGATGCGCGCCATTATTGTGGTGCTTTGCTGCGTCGTTAGCAGCCAGCAGCAGTCGGCAGTGGCAGTATGAAGCTGTCTGAATGTGGCGTCAAACACCTGTGTCCAGCACCAGCACCAGCACCAGTGTCGTCAAGCACCAGCGTCCAGCACCGCCAAGCACCAGCGTCCAACAGCGTGAAGCACGAGCACCAGCGTCCAGCCTTGGTCAACCAGCACACCGTCACAGCACCGACGTTGCGGCAAGTCAGGTCAGACGTCAGAGGGCGTGTCCAGCCGCGAAGGTGTCGAGGCGCCGTAAATCAAAGCTGCAAGGTTGTACGCATCAAATACTGCGCGGGACCGCCCTCGCCCATCATTTGCCGCCGCCTTCCGCTGTTATATTTGTGTGCGGGTGTGATACTCGCAATATCACATAAGGTATTTGGGGTGCAAGTTGGGCGCAGATAGCCGTTACTGACGCACCTCCCTCTTGTCGCCCACTGGCCATCGCGACTGCAGTGCAGGGGTTACCTTTCCATGGGTTTACCAATTACCACGATGTATTTGGGGCGCATATTACCACCGCACTTGGCAATGAACTTGGCAATTAAGCAAGCCGCGCCACTCAAATGTAGATGTGAGAAAGGACGCTCATACGCGATGACGTTGTTGTTGTAATTCATTGTCAAACCACAGCTTACTCGCCCACTTTCTCGCTCCCCCCTCGCATTCGGATACCATCTACTGGACAACCTGACTGTTGGAATCTGACCACCGCTGCGGAGCACTGTGGCAGAGAGGCAACACTGCGGCAGGTGCCGCTAAACAGCACTGACGGAGGAGGAGCGCCGTGGCAGGAGGAGGTGGTGGTAATGCGAGGAGGAAGCTAGGATAGGACGCCAGCTACGCCATCCTACCAGCTCCGCTCCACCACCACCATGGCCGCCGCCGCCGGACCGACCGCCGCGGGCCCTCCGCCGCGGTCAGGAACACCCCCACCCCACCCACCATCGCAACCCTTCCTGTCGCCCCTGGTGTCGGCGCGGCACCCCGCGGCGCGGCAGCTGGCGCCGGAGGAGGCCATCCGGGTGGGGTGGCTGGTGGACGTGCTGGTGGGGCGGTCACGCTGGTTTGCCATGGACGCGCGCGCCAGCAGCCACCTGCTGGCCAGTGACGACCCGCGCAGCGAGCCGGCGCTGTGGGTGGACGTGGCAGGCGCGCGCGTGGAGGTGGCGTCCATCCACCGCCACCACGTGCTGCGCATCTCCAAGAACGACGGCACCGCCGCGTACCTGTGGACGCCGCGCCGTGAGGAGCTCGCCATGTGGGCAGCCACCCTGCTGCTGGCTGCCTCGCCCTCCATCCTGGCGCCCGGCACCACCGTGTCGCCGCTGGTTAGCGTGCGGCCTGGGTTGGTTCCCGCGCCGCCTTCCTCGCCGTCCCACGGCCGCGTGGCGCCCACGCTGTCCATGAACGACGCCGGCGCGTACGTCATCCAGCCGTCGTACACCTCGCGCTCCCTCGTGCTGCCGCGCGACCCCGTTGACGACGACGACGGTACCGACGAATCCGACGGTGACATATCCACGGGGGAGGGGCTGCACGCAGGTAGCAGCACGGCGCGCGCACGCGCGGGGCCCGCCAACAGCCGGCTGGTTATGACCACCGCGCTGCGTGCGCGCTTCAACGTCATGTCCCGCATTCAGATGTACGCCACGCCGCGCCGGCTATACCTTATTGGCGAGCTGCGGCGCGATCCGTCGTATGGGCCGGCACCACCAGCGCCGCCCGGCCCCCCCCGGCGGGCAGGGGGTGCGGGGTGTGGCCCGCGGGGGGGCGCCCCCTGCCACCCTGGCAGACATTGTGCGCGAGCCCCCCACCACGTCCCCCGCCGCCCCCATTGCCGCCGTCATTGCCGGCATCTCCGCGTCGGTGGGCCACCCGCCGCCGCCCTCCCTGCGCGCTGCGTACCGCCCCACGGCGCCGTCGCTGCGCGTTGCATCAGCGGTGGCGGGTGCGGCGCCGCCACTGCCGCCCTCGTCGCTGTCACGGCCGTCACTACCGCCACCACCTGCCCCTGCGCCCGCGCCCGCGCCCGCCCCTGCGCCGTCACTGTGGTCATCCATGATGTCAGCATTTGGCGGCGGCAGCCGGTCGTCCGCGCCAGCACCCGCACCCGCTGCAACTGCTGCAGCCAGCGCGCCGCCACCGCCGCCGCCGCCCGGCACGGAGGAGCTGCTGACGCTGGACGTGGTGGCGTTGCTCGGCGTGGTGCGCTTCACGCGCGGCTACCACCTGGTGGTGGTGACGCGGCGGCAGCGCGTGGGCGGCATTGGCGACCACTCCATCTACGCCGTGCGCGAGACGGAGCTGGTGCAGGTGTACTGCGAGGCGTCGGCGGGCGCGGCGCCCAAGTCGCTGCTGCAGCGGCTGCAGGAGCGTGTGGTGGGCGCCGACGCCGCCACCGTGCTGGAGGGCCGCTACACCTCCCTCTTCCTCACCGCCGACCTGTCCAGGGACTGCTACTTCTCGTACTCGTACGACCTCACGCGCCCGCTGCAGGCGCAGGTGGCGGTGCAAGTGGCCGCGGGCGGGCACGCGGCGGCAGCGGCTGCAGCAGTAGGCGTGCCGGCGGTAGCAGAGGCTGGTGAGCGCGCGGCGGGCGCAGCGGGCTGGCTGCCAACCCCGCCCACCGCACCCGGCGACACACCAGCGCATCCACACGAAGGCGCGCGGCGCGCGTTCCGGTGGAACGCCTTCCTGGCGGGTGAGCTGACGGCAGCGGGTGTGAGCGAGTTGTGGTGCCCCGCCCTCGTGCACGGCTTCTTCCGGCAGGTCACCATGGCGGCGTTTGGCCGGCCCCTGGTGGTCACCCTCCTGGCGCGCCGCTCCACGCGGTACGCCGGCACGCGGTACCTGAAGCGCGGCGTGAACGACGACGGCGCGGTGGCCAACGACGTGGAGACGGAGCAAATCGCGGACGACACGGTGGGCCACTTCTCCTCCTTCGTGCAGATGCGCGGCTCCATCCCCGTGGCCTGGATGCAGCGCACCAACATCACGGTGCCCAAGCCGCCCATCCAGCTGCAGGCGCGCGACCTGGGCTACGCGCCAACCAAGCGCCACTTTGGCGACCTGCTGGAGCGGTACGGCGGGCCCGTGTGCGTGCTGAACCTGGTGAAAAAGAAGGAGAAGCACCCGCGCGAGAAGCTGGTGGGCGCCGAGTTTGCGCGCGCTGTGCGTGCCGTCAACCGCGACCTGCCGCCGCCGCTGCGCGTGCAGTACCTGGCGCTCGACTACACCACCTTCGTAAAGGCGAAGCGCCACAACATGCTGGCGGCGCTGCGCGACGCCGGCCGCTGGGTGGTCGCCAACACCGGGTTCTTTTGCAACCGCCCGCCCACCGCCGGCGCCGCTGCCCGCCACCGCGCGGCGGCAGGGCGCGAGCTAGAGGCGCCGCCGCTCGCTGTCAGTGCCGCACTCCTCTCCGACCTGGCGGCTGATTTACCTTTGGCACCGCGTGTGCGCGGGGTGAGTGCCACCGCATTGCCACCCACCCGCCGCGCTGGCAGCGGCTCGCCTACCTCCCGCACCACCGCCGCCCGCCGGCGCGGCGAGTCAGGCACGCTGCTACTGGACCCACTGGCCGACGCCGCCGGCACCACCAGCAGCGGCGCGACTGCCGCCCTCCCGCTGGCGCCGCTGGCACCCACGCCACCCGCCTCTCCCCGGGCCGCACCCGCGCCCTCTCTTGCGGCGGCCGCCGGCATGGGCGGCGGCAGCCCCGCTCTGCCGCCGCAAGCCACGCTGGCCATGGATGCCGCTGTAGAGCGCGCGCGGGCGGCGGGCACCACCCTGGCGGCAGCGCACACGGTGCCGCTGAGCCGTGTGGCACCCGTGGGGCGCGGGTATGTGCAAGCGTACCCACATGACGCGGTGGCATGTCCGGCGCTGGGGGCGGAGGGCGCGGAGCGTGCCTCCAGCTCCCTGCCGCGCACTACCCTGGAGTCGTACCGTACCCGCATCAACAACCCGTTTGCGTGGGCAGTGCACCCGCGTGCCACCAGTGGCGGCGGCGACGGGGGCGAGGGCGGTGCCGGCGGCGCCGCGACAGACACCACCTCCGTGGTGCTGATGCCACAGACGACGGCGTACGTGGGGGGCGTCGCAGCCTTTGTGCCGGCGCCGCTCGTCCCGCTGCCCGTGTTTGCTGGCAGCCCTGCCGTGCGGCCGGCGGGGAGTGGTGGTGGCGCACTCGCGGGAGCGCCTACCTCCGTGTTGGAAGCCGTCGTGGGTCGCGTGGCGCGCCCCCGCACGCCACGCACGGCGCCCGCCACGCCAGACGACACACGCGCCGCCGTGCTGGCGTCGCTGGCGGCGTGTGCTGCGTGGGCAGCGCGCAGTGTGCCATATGCGGTGGCGATTGGCGCAGGGTCCGGCGCCGACGTCGTGTCGGTGCTGGACGCCACGGAGGCGGCGGTAGGCGGTATCTCGCTGCCCGCGCTGGCGGCGCTGGCGGAAGTGGAGGACACAGATGGCGCGCGGCGGGACGCGGAGGCGGCTGCCGCAGCACGGTTTGGCTTGTCGCCGCTCATGCGCCGCTACGCCGAGGGGCCGCGTAAGGTGGGATCGGTGCCCGCCTCCGCTTGTGGCGTCACCGCTGGTGTGCCCGCACTGCGCGTGCGGTGTGCCCCCGTGCCCACCTCTGCCGCCCTGGCGCAGCTGCGCGTCGTTGCGGCTGCCGAGCGCCTGCCTCGCCGCCCCGCTGTCGTGCTGCAACCCCTGCCACCACCGCCGCCGGCAACAGCGTCGACATCCACCGCAACCCCGCTGGCGCCGGCATCAGACGTCACAACCACGCCGGGTGGTGGTGCCCGCATGGCACTGGACCTGCGTGACCCCGCCAACGGTCTGCTGTCGTCGCCCGTGGGCGGCACACATCTTGGCATGCCCGCACCGGCAGGCGGCCATGTGCGCGGTCGGCCAGGCGGGTTTAGCAGCGGGGGCGGCGGCGGTATTGGTGGTGGTGGTGGTGGTACCGGCGGCGGTGCGCCGGCGCTGCTGCCTGGGTTTGAGGGCTACAATGACGTGCTGGTTGGCCCAGCCCTGACGGCTGCGGCCTCCTCTGCTGCCGCCGCCGCGGTGGCACGGTTTACCAGCGCAGACGTTGCCGCGGCGCTGGCGTACCCGCGTGACGGCGGCAGCGGCGGCGAGGGGGCGGAACAGTACCTGCACTGCCGTGACGCCTGGAGCGCGGCGGTGGCGGCAGGGAATGTGGCTGCCACCATGTGTTGCAGCGCGGCGCAGGACCTGGTGGTGGCGTCCTCCGAGGGCGGTGCCTCCAAGGTGGGCCTAGCGGTGCGGTTGCGGGAGTATGAGGCTGTGGGAGCCGGTCGTAGTGGCGGTGGAGCTGGCGGCGGCGGCAGCGGCGGTGGCGGCAGTGGCGGCGGCGGGACCAGCAGCGGTGGCGGCGGTCATGGGGCAAGGGGGAGCAGTGGGGGGGGCGGCGGGGGGGGGGGGGTGGGGGGTGGAGGAGGCCCCCGCCGGTGCGGTGTTGGCGGCAGCGGCGGCGAACGGGACGGTCGGTGGCGTGTGCGACTGGCCCATGAGCCGTGCCGTCGCGGTGACGACGCCCGGCCTGTGCGCCGGCGACCTGGACTACCTGGACCACTACCTGGCGGACAACACGCTGGCGGCGCTGCGGGCGCTGGCGGGCGCGGCGCGCGGCAAGGAGGCGTACGAGGCGGCGTTTGGCAGCCTGGCGGAGGGCACCGCCACGCTCACCTTTGCCACCACCCTGCCGGGCGGGGTCGTGGTGGAGATGTGGCCTGGTAGCGCCGCCGTGCCCGTACCATACGCCGCCGCGGGAGCGTACGCTGACTGGGTGCAGCGCGCGCAGCTGGGTGCACTGACGCAACAGGCGGTGGCGATCCGGCGCGGGTTCACTGCCGTTGTGCCCACGCCCGCCCTCAGCCTGCATGCCTGGTGGGAGGCGGAGCTGGCGGTGTGCGGCGTGGCGGACATTGACGTCGACTTGCTGATGCGGCACACGGAGTATGCCAGCGGGTACACCGCCACCAGCCCGCCGGTGGCGGCGCTGTGGGCGACGCTGCGTGCCTTTGCACCACAGCAGCGCACGCGCTTTGCGCGCTTTGTATTTGGCCAGGACCGTCTGCCCGCCACCGACGCAGAGTGGGAGGCGCACGGTATGCGCATGCTGATCAAGTGCGCCGCGCGCGCCGGCAACGCAGCTCCTGGCGCCGGCCGCGCCGGCGGCGGTGGCGGCGGCATGGGCGTTGGCAGCGGCGGGCCGAGTGGCAGCCCGCTCATGGGCCTCATGGCAGCGCTGGTGGGCGGTGGGCGCGGTGGCGCGCCGCCGCCGCGTGCCGCGCCGCCGCCCCTCTCCATTGCGCAGGTGGACCGCCTGCTGCCCACCGCCGACGTGTGCTTTGCCAACTTTGCGTTGCCTGCCTACTCCTCCGACACCGTCCTGCGGGAGCGCCTGCTTGTGGCCATCTCCATGGACGCCGGCCTGGACGCCGACGACGTGCGGTAAATATCATACTATCATATGACGCTGGCGATTGAATAAACAGGGATATTATTTTACTACTAACCCCACCACTCCACGCAACCCATGCCGTCGTCGTGTATGGAGCCAATGACGACCATGGGCGCGTCTGCCATTCGTGCTGCGGTGGCTGACGAGCCGCCGCCGCTACCGCCGCCGCCGGCAGCGTCACTGCCGGCGGCACTGCTGCCAGCGCCCACGCCGCCAACTCCCAGGTCATCTGGCGCTACTGCAGCAGCGGCGGCGGCGGTGAGTGCCCGTGGTCGGCGCGCGCCGCCTCGTGCGGTGGAGGCGGGGGTGGGTGCAGGTGGGCATAGGAGGGAATCTGATGAAAAGATGGCACGGCCGGCGCCAGCGGCGGCGCCAGTGGTGCCTGACAGCACGTCAGCGCCCTTGGCCAGGCCGTGCGACATCTCGGAGGGGAAGAATGCAACAGCGGCAGCAGAGGCAGAGGCGTCCGCGCCGTCGGGTGCCGCGCCACCCACCACCATCCAGCCCATGCGCACCGGCTGCCCCCCTCCCGGGCCTGGGCCGGGGGCAGCGGCCGCGCCCCCCCCCCCGGCTGGCCCCCCCCCGGGGGCGGAGCCCGCCGCAGCGGCCGGCGCGGCCCCGCCGCCGCCTGCCACGACGGGGCCCCCGGGCAGTGCCGCTGGCGGTACCGCCGCAGTAGGTCCCGCGACGGTACCTGGCGGCGCCTCGCCGCCCGGCACGGGTGCCGCCGCCGCCGCATTGAAGGTGGCAGCCACGACGCGGAAGCGCACCACGTCACCCACCCGCACATCCAGCGTGGCGCCCGCCTCGTGCGTCTCCCACGACCGCGCCTCCGCGTTGTACCGCGCGCCGGCGCGCATGTGCATGGGCGGGATGTACACGTCCTCAAAAAAGTCGAGCGACAGGCGCAGCCCCGCGGTGGCGTCCACCGCCTTCACGCGCCCCGTGGCCACCTCGCCCGGCCCGGGCGCAAACGCCAGCAGCGTGGCCTTGACGGGCACCGCCGCGCCGCCGTCGCCCGGCAGCAGCGCCGCCTCGCCGGTGGACACGATGGCCCACGTGGCCACCACCAGCCCCGCGCCCGGCAGCACGCGGTTCACATACTTGGCGTCCACCGCCGCCGCCAGCGCGTCGCTGGGCGGCGCGCCCGGCCGGAACGCCGTCACCAGCGTGCGGATGGTGTCCGCAATCGACAGCAGCACGAACATGGCGGCGGGGGTG
>Ga0066256_1001745_pt1 | contig 27579 bp, 31 predicted proteins | sample ThiBio_1000_biof_FD_87107 | JGI IMG/M metagenome (GOLD analysis project Ga0066256, IMG submission 87107) | Wastewater bioreactor microbial communities from Cape Town, South Africa - Thiocy_expt_1000_biof (version 2) | ecosystem: Engineered > Bioreactor > Thiocyanate-remediating >... | reverse complement strand
GCAACAATGGACTTCAAATGCGCCTGATGATCTTCGGTCAATCTACAGGGGCGACCTCTTCTGGGCATTGCGTTTCCTCAGAAAACAACGAGACCGCCATTTTAATATAATTTTGTAAACACCCTCTTAGAAGTGTGAGCGGGAAGTGGTGAACGGGAAGCGGAAAAAGCCGTGCTCAGGCGACGTTTTCCCCGCGCCGTTCACCGCTCCCCCCTTACCGTTCACCCGCCTCACCCATGAACCAGGGTTCCCAGATCCGGTGCGCTGGCGAACAGACGCTCCATCGTCACCCGCGCGAGTTCGTCGGCAAGGCGCGCCTGGCGTGCCTCGAAGGTCTGGTCGACCTGCGCCCGGCCATCGGCGAGCCTGACACGCAGGCCACCCTCGCTCGGCTGGTGATGGGCGACCAACGTCGCGCCACGGCCGGCGGCCGCGCGCACGGCAAGATCGGGCCACCATTGCGCGAGGCGGTGCTCGTCCGCGCCACGCACCTCGACGACGAGATCTCCCGGCGGCAGCACCTGCGCCGCGGCAGCGAGCCAGGCTTCGATGACACCGGCGTAGCGCACGTCGTCCTCTACCAGTTCGCGGAACGCACGTTTCACGTCCGCGAGTGCCGCCTCGGTCAGCGCCCAGCGCAGGCGATCGAGTTCCGCCGCGAGCCGCGTTTCCGCCGCCTGCGTCTTGCGCCGCACGAGGCGCTCCGCCTCGACCTTGGCCGCGAGCACTTCGCGTGCTTCCTCCGATTTCAGCTTCTCCGCCGATTCGGCGAGGATGCGCGCGCGCGACGCCTCGGCATTCTTCAGATGTTCACGCGCAAGGGATTCCGCCTGCTGCAGCAGGGCCGCTTCGAGCTGGGCGACCTGGGTGCCTTCATCCATTGTTTGTCATTACCACAATAGGTTAGAGTGCAAACATCAAGTCATATGTATCAATAAAAACCTCGAAACTTGCTGCTCAATCCGGGCTCAGTGCATCCGGCCCCAACACCGCCCGCACCACCTCGTCGACGGCAGGCGCGTAGGTCTCGGGCGACGGCAGCGGGGGCAGTTCGGTGATGACGATCCGTCCGCCCTCGTTGCGCAGGCGGTCGAGCCAGGGGCTGCCGGCGTGTGCGAGCGTGGACTCCAGCAGCACCAGCGCGGCAGTCCCGCTGTGCGCCAGTTCTTCCAGCACGCGGTCGAGCGTGGCGGTGTCGGCGTCGGCATGGATCTCGGCGCCGACGAGGCGGAAGCCTTCCGCCAGGCCGGCGCTGCCCAGCACCACCAGGCGCGCGAGATCGGGTGCGGCGTCCATGCCCGGCTGCATCAGATCTTGCCGAGCAGGAGGATGGACATCACCAGGCCATAGATGGCCACCCCTTCCGCGAGGCCCAGATAGATGAGCGTGCGGCCGAACATCTCAGGCTTCTCGGCGATCACGGCAAGCGACGCCGAACCGATCGGCCCCAGCGCCAGCGCTGCGGCGATGGCGGCAAGTCCCGTCGGCAGGCCGATGCCGAGCAGGGCGAGGCCACGGCCAAGCGAAATATCCGTCGCCGCCGCCACCGGCTCGGCGGCGAGAACTTCCTGCACGCCCAGCCCCATCACCACTGCAAGACTTGCGGCGAACAGCAGCAGGTTGGCCAGCAGGCCGCCGCGCAGCCAGCGCGCCGTCAAGCGCTGCGGCTTCAGTTCCATCCAGCATCCCATACCCAGCGTGACCCCCACCGGCAACGCCAACACTCCGACCAGCCACATCATGCTTTTCTCCCTTGTCTTGGTGAGCGGTAAGCGGTAAGCGGTAAGCGGTAAGCGGTGAGGGGTGAGCGGTAAGCGGCGAAAATGGAGCACGCATTTTCCACTTACCACTCACCGCTTCCCGTTTACCGCTTCCCGCTTCCCGCTTCCCGCTTCCCGCTTCCCGCTTCCCGCTTCCCGCTTCCCGCTTCCCGCTTCCCGCTTCCCGCTTCCCGCTTCCCGCTTCCCGCTCACCCCTCACCGCTCACTATCCGCAATGGTACAAACTCCGTGCCGTCGCCGTTGAAAAATCGCGAAAATCCCTCGTAATACATCAGGCGCATGGCCTGGATGGCGACGATGGCGCCTTCGAGAGCCATGATGACGACGTTGCCCAGCACAATGGCAATCCAGTGTCCCGCGGCCCCGAGTCCGCCGGCCAGGGTGAACACCGCCAGCGCCAGCGCGACGTGATTGAGACTGAAGGCCGCCACGCGCATGAACGACAGGGTATTGGAAAACAGACCGATGCCGGTTTCCAGGGTTTCGATGGCGGTGACAAGCGCCCGCTCGCCGGGCGTGGCGCGTGTTTCCGTCCACTTGAAGACGGCGACCACGACCAGTCCGCCGCCCGCCAGCCATGCCGCCTGCGGCACCAGGTCGGCGGCGCCGGCGAGACTGGCGACCACGCCGACCGCGCCGAGATAGAACGCGAGCCCGGCGAGGCCGCCGGAATCGAACAGGGCTTCGCCGGCGTGCCCGGCCGCCGCCTTGTTCCAGACGTTGACAAGCAGCGTGCACACGATGAAACCGACGCCAAAGCCGACGGCGAGCATGAGCATGCGGATCGGATCGTGCAAGGGCGACAGCCACAGCGGCTCGATCAGCGTCTCGTAGCCGAACACGCTGCCATACAGCAGGCCGAAAACCATCGACGCGGCACCCGCCGCCACGCCGACCCAGGCGATCCGGCCCAGACGCGGCGCGAGCCCGGCCGCCACGAGGGCGATCACCGCGCCATGCCCCACGTCGCCGAACATGGCGCCGAACAGCAACAGCCAGGCGAAGGCGAAGGGCAGTGCCGGATCGAATTCGCCGTAGCGCGGCACGCCGTAGCTCTTGACCAGCGGGACAAACGGCGCAAGCCAGGCCGGATAACGCACCAGCGACGGAACGTCGGCGACTTCGCGCGGCCCCGGCTCGCGCAGGTCGAGCCAGTAGCGACCGTGGAAGCGCGCGTCGAGCGTCGCGCGCAGCGCCGCCAGGCGGCGTTTCGGTATCCAGCCGGTGAGCGCGGCGAGGCCGCCCTGCCCCCTTACGCCCGCACGTGCAGCCTCGCTGAGCGGATGTGCCAGCGCCAGGCGCTGGCGCGCTTCGTGCAGGCGCGGGCCGAAACGCCCGCGCAGGCCGTCGAGTACCTCGCACTGCGCACCACTTTGCATCTCCACCCGCTGGCGTTCACTCTCCAGCCATCCGCGCGCCGCGCGTGGATGGGTGCGCAATTCGTCCGGCAGCTCCAACTCGCGCCAGCCCGCCTGCGCAAGCAGGCCGCGCACGTCGTCGTGACGCGCGCGCGGCCCGGCGATCACGGCGTAGACCTGGTCACCCGACTGGTCGAAGCGCGACAGCACATGACCGCTCAATGCCAGCGCTTCGTTCAAGCGTCGCACGTTGTCCGCCGGCAGACTGCCGAGCCGTACCGCGAGCAGGCTGTCCGGACGCAGCAGGCGTCCGAGATCGACGTCGAGGCGCTCCAGGCGCGCGAGCGTATCCTCCAGCGCGGCGAGCCGGGCGTGCGTCTCATCGAGGCGCTGGGTCGCGTCATGGCAATCCAGGCAGGCGGTCCACACGTCCTTCAGCCAGGCGTTGAGTTCTTCGAGATCCGCCAGCGAGGGCGCTTCCGCGTCGGGCGGCAATTCCAGTGCGCCGGTGTCGCCGCACTGCGCCAGCAGCTTCGCCAGGCGGGCCTCGGCTTCCAGCCAGACTTCGCGATAGGCGGCGGCCGGTGTCTGCGCCAGGGTCTCGGCGCCTCCGGGGGCAGGATTGAAAGCGCCGAAGCGCGCCAGCGCGAGTGCGGCATCCTGCGCCTCGGACGCGAGCAGCACGAGCTGAATGCGATAGAGCGGTTCCGGGCGCAGCATGTCAGTGCAGGCGCACCGGCGCACGCTGCAGGGCGAGACGGATATCCGCGGCGCCGAGGCCAAGCCGGTGGCCGCGCAACACGGCACGCAGCGCGCGCAGGTCGCGCTCGCGCAGGATCAGGTAGGCGAAGGCGCGCGCAAGTGGCGGCGCATGGCCGCGCAGCACGCGGAGCGCCTGCTCGGCCCCTGCCCGTTCCATGCGCGCGAACACGTCGGGAATATCGCGGGCGCCGGTCAGCCGCGCGCGCCAGGGGGCCGGCAGCGCGGCGAGCACCGCCGGCAGAGCGCCGAGCTGCGCCAGCTCACGCAGGCGAGCGCCGGGCAGATCGTAGCGCGCGCCGATCAACAGGTAGTAAACCTGCGCTGGTGGCAACCCGTAGTTGAAGCGATAGCGCAGCAGCCACACCAGGTTGATGCGGTCGACGAGCGCCGCCATGAGGCCGCGCAACGGTGCACCAAAGCGCGCCTCCAGTGGCTGGGCGCGCGCCACCAGCCCTTCGTAGTAGCCCTGGTCGAGCGCGGCGTCGAGGACGAAGGGATCACGGCTCTGCTCGAACGCGCGCCGCGCGTGCCGCACGATCCCGGCGTATGGCCCCGCTTCCAGGCGGCGCAGGAGTTCGCCGGCATCCTCGGCGTGCGCGAGCGCCTCGCCGTCGAGCCGGCCGAACGCCCCCATCGGCACCAGGCGCGCGAGTGCCGCGGCGGCGCGTTCACCGTTCATCTTGCTGCGCAGCAACGCCTTCACGTTGGACATTTCGAAGCGCGCCGTCCAGAAGGAAAGGAAGTCACGCGCCTCGCCGGCGAGTGGGCGAATCAGTACCCGCGTCTCATCGAGGATTTGCGCGACGATGCGCTGCTCCAGCGAAGCGCCGGCCTGTTCGGCCTGCGGCGCGAGCATGCTCAGTCCCTTGTGCGCGAGGCCACCCGCGACCGCTGCATCGTCGGCATCGATCAGCGCGTCGAGCGCGGCGTCCGGCCACAGACGTCCGGCGAACAGACTGACGCGGGTATCGAGGTAGGCGTCGGTGGATGCAGGCGTCATGCAGCGGGATCGAGCAGCAGGGCCAGCGCCGCGCCTGCCGCTTCGCGTTCGTGGCGGGCGGCCAGTTCGCGCAGCATGCGCTGGCGCTCGCCATACTTGCGCGTGAGCTCGCCGATCGCCTGCTCGGCGCGTGCCTGGGCCTCGTCGATGAAGGGCGCGCGCAGCGCTGCGCGGCCGGCTTCGAAGCGTGCCTCGGCGTCGCGGGCTGCCGCCAGCGCCGTCTCGACGATGGCGTCGCGCTCGCGGCGGGCGGCGTCGATCACCGCCTGCGCGCGCGCCTCGGCCTCCAGCAGCCGTTGCAGCGGTTCATCCATCCGTGCCGTGGCTCAAGCCAGCCAGAGCAGCGCCGCGCCGCTCGCGGCAATGACCGCACCGGCGAAACGTATGGCATGCCGCCCGACCAGCGCACCGGCAATACCCGCGGCGTGCAGTGCGACGGTGGCCGCGACGAAACCCAGGCCGTACAGCGCGGGGGCCGCGGCCTGAGGCATCTCCAGACCGTGGGCGTAGCCGTGAAACAACGCGAAACCCGCTACCGCCGCAACGCCGAATGCGAGCGAAACATGCCGCCCGATCGCCACGGCGAGACCGAGCACGAGCACCGACGCCGCAATGCCGGTCTCGATGTGGGGCAGCGTCCCGCCCCATCCCGCGAGTGCGCCGCCGGCAAGCATTGCGAGGACGAAGGCCATGGGCACGGCCCAGAGCGCGCGGCCACCCTGCTGGACGGCCCACAGGCCGACCGCGACCATGGCAAGCAGATGGTCGAGGCCCGCGAAGGGATGGGTGAACCCGCTGACGAATCCGGAGACCGTATGTTCGCCGGTGTGTGCGGCGGCACTCCCGGCAGCGAGGGCAAGGCCCGCTGCCACAGCGGGGCGTAGACGTCGGATCAAGCGCATGGTGTGGACTCCGAAAGGTAAAAGCAGGAACTTCAGCAAACCTTGACCTGGATCAGTTCCTCGCCGTCGGGGTCGGTGACGTGCACCGCACAGGCGAGACACGGATCGAAGGAATGGACGGTGCGCAGGATTTCCAGTGGCTGTTTGGGATCGTGCAGCACGTGATTGTGCTGCAGCGCGGCCTCGTAGGCGCCGGGCTGCTCCGCGGCGTCGCGCGGCCCCGCGTTCCAGGTCGTCGGCACCACGGCCTGATAGTTGCTGATGAGCCCGTCGTCGACCACCAGCCAGTGCGACAGGCCACCGCGCGGCGCCTCCTGCAGGCCGACCCCCTGCATGTGCTTCGGCCACGTCGAGGGATCCCAGTACTGGTCGTTGAAGGTCTTGACGTCGCCGGCCTTGATGTTGGCCATGAGCGTGTCGAACCAGCCCTGCATCGCGTCGGCAAGTATCTTCGATTCCAGCGCACGCGCGGCGGTGCGGCCGAGCGTGGAAAACAGCGCTTCCACCGGCACGTCCAGTGTCTTCAGCGTGGAATCGACGAGTTCCCTGGCCTGCGCGTTGCCGGAAGCCACCATCACCATCACGCGCGCGAGCGGCCCGACTTCCATGGCCTTGCCCTGCCAGCGCGGCGACTTGATCCAGGAATATTTCTTGTCCACGTCGAGGTGCTTGTACGGCGGCTGCGGGCCGCTGTAGGCAAGTTCGGTCTCGCCCTTGAACGGATGCAGGCCCGTGGCGTCGCCCTGGCTGTATTTGTACCAGGAATGACTGACGAACTCCTGGATCTCGGCGTCGGCGTCGAGGTCGATCGGATGCACCTTCGACAGGTCGCGGCCGAGCACGACACCACGCGGAATGAGGTAACTGTCGGTATCCCAGAAGCTCTTCGACGGCAGGTCGCCGAACGACAGGAAGTTGCCCAGCCCCTCGCCGCGACTGCCCCAGTCCTTGTAGAAACCGGCGATGGCGAGAATGTCGGGCAGGTAGGCCTGGTCGACGAAATCGCGCATCATGCGGATGACGTTCTGCACCGTCTGCAACCCGACCACGTTGACGGCCGTGGCCTCCTGGCCGCCGCGGAAGTGCGGCCCCTTGCCGCGCCCGCCTTCGCTGTGGACGGAAATCGGCGACGGCACGCCGCCGACGACGAAGTTGGGATGCGGGTTCTTGCCGCCGAAAATGGCGTGCAGCTTGACCGCCTCGCGCTGCCAGGCCAGTGCGTCGAGATAGTGCGCCACCGCCATCAGGTTGGCTTCCGGCGGCAGTTTGTAGGCCGGATGGCCCCAGTAGGCATTGGAGAAGATGCCGAGCTGCCCCTGTTCGACGAAGGTCTTGACCTTCTTCTGCACGTCGGCGAAATAGCCCGGCGACGACTTCGGATAGCTGGACAGGCTCTGCGCCAGCGCCGAGGTGGCCTTGGGGTCGGCCTTCAGCGCGGACACCACGTCGACCCAGTCGAGCGCGTGCAGGTGGTAGAAATGCATGACGTGGTCGTGCACATACTGCGCCGCGATCATCAGGTTGCGGATCAGCTCGGCGTTGTGCGGAATGCGGTAGTCGGGGATCGCCCGATGCAGCGCGTCCTCCACGGCGCGGATCGATGCCATGCCATGCACCAGCGTGCACACCCCGCAGATGCGCTGGGTGAAGGCCCAGGCGTCGCGCGGATCCCTTCCCTTCAGGATGATCTCGATGCCGCGCACCATGGTGCCGGCCGAATAGGCCTGGGTGATGCGCCCGGACTCGTCGGTCTGCGCCTCGATGCGCAGGTGGCCCTCGATGCGCGTGACGGGATCGACGACGACGCGTTCTGCAGTACTCATGAATTCAATCCTCCAGATGCTCGGCGAGCAGTTCGGTAAGGCCGAGCAGTTTGGTGTCCATTTGGTAATGGTCGAAGGCTTCCTCGATGACGATGCGGCAATTGGCGCAGAAGGTGACCATGGTATCGACCCCCGCTGACTCGATCTGCCGCTTCTTCACCTGGAAGGCCTTGGCGCGCAGCGCTTCCGCTTCTTCCGTGTGGATTGCCGACGCGCCGCCCCCGCCGCCGCAGCACCAGTTCCACTTCTGCTGGTCGACGACGGGAATGTAGTTGTCCGCAACCTGCCGGATCAATTGCTCGGGCGCGTCCAGCACGCCGCCCCGACGCACGATCTGGCAGGGGTCGTGCAGGATGAGCGGATCCTTGAACGTGTCCTTCATCTTCAGCACGCCCTTGCGGCGCAGTTCGTCGAGCAGTTCCAGCACGTGCACGACCTCGAACCTGAACGGCCGGCCGATGAGGTTCGGCCCTTCCCAGCGTATCGCCATGTAGGCGTGGCCGCACTCCGGCGACAGCACATGCTTCACCTGCAAACGCTCGGCGGCCTCGACGATGCGCGTAACGATGGTGCGCGCGAGATCCGACACGCCGATCTGGATGCCGGCATTGGTCGCCTCGAATGCGTCAGAGGAGACGGTGAACGTCAGACCCGCCTTGTGGAAGATCTTCGCCAGCGCCTCGATGTACTCCGGGTAGTTGACGATCTCCATCGACGACAGCAGCACGAGGTAATCCGCACCGGGCTGGTCGACCGGAATCTTCAGGCCCGTGGCCTCCTCGGCCTTGCGCAGCACGTTGGCGACCGCCGGCCACTTCAGGCCCATCGGGCCACCGATTTCGACCGTGCGCCGGGTGGCGCTGCGGATGCCGTCGGGCGTGTGACCGGAAGCCGCCATGCCTTCGCGCAGCTTGCGCACCATGTACACGATGTCGTTGCCGACCGGGCACACCAGCGAGCAACGGCCGCACATCGTGCAACTGTCGTAGACGAGTTCCTGCCACGCATCGAGCATGGCATCGTCGACCGGTTTCGCCAGCCCCACCAGTTTCTTCACGCGCCCGAGCACGGTGTACTCCTGTTCGTAGACGCGGCGCAGCGGCTCCAGCTTGTAAATGGGCGTATAGCGCGGATCGCCGGTCTCCGTATGGAACAGGCAGGCATCGGCGCACAGGCCGCAATGCACGCAACTGCTGAAGTAGCTGGCGATCGGGGCGTCGATGACTTCCCTGAGGGCGTGCAGGCCTTTTTCCAGCGTGGCGCTCATACCGGCACTCCCTTGTGCGCGTTGATTTTCCCGCTGTACCAGCGCGAGCCGAACAACGTGATGGCGTGGAACAGCTTGGTGAACGGCAGCACCACCAGCAGCAGTTCCACGGACAGGATGTGCAGCGCAAGCATCAGGGTGTACGGCAGCAGCAGGTGTTGCACCGCCATCCAGCCCGTCAGCACCGGCAGGAAGGTCACGACCCAGGCGAACCAGTCACCGAAGGTGCTGAGAAAGCGCTTCACCGGCTTGTTGATGCGGTCGACCAGGATCACCAGCATCGCTATCATGGTCAGCACTGCCACCATGTCGATGAACTGCGAGGGCAGGCCCGGCCACGACAGGCCGGTGAGACTCTTGATGAGGAGAATGTGCGGCGCGAACAGCAGCACGATGATCGCCAGTCCGATGTGGAAGACGAAACCGCCGATGTAACTCACCGGTGAAGTCTTCAGCATCCCCGGCGGCGGCATGGAGCGGCGCAGCACGGTATGCAGGCCCGACGCGCCGGTACGGTGGCGCGCCGGCGCGAGGTCGCGCTTGCGCCCCAGCGCATACACTTCAATGAGGCGCCACACCACGCCGAGCACGAAAATTCCCAGCGCGAGATCGAGGCCGGGCCCGCGCGCCCAGGTCAGCAGTTGCAGGTCATCCATGCTCATTTCTCCAGATCGGCCAGCGTGGTCGTCTCGTGGGACGCTTGCGCCCGGTGTTTCTTCGCACGGTTGGCGACACTCACCGCCACGCCCGCGACCGCCCCCACGGCCGCGGCGGCGGTCCCCATCTTCAGCGGGTCGGCCGGCATCGACAACGCCTTGTAGAAGCCGCCGGCATCCCAGAAATCGGGCTCGGAGCAGCCCAGGCAGCCGTGTCCGGACTCCACCGGCCACGAGGTGCCGCCGTTCCACTTCGTGGTGGCGCAGGCGTTGTGCGTGACCGGCCCCTTGCAACCGAGTTCGAACAGGCACCACCCACGGCGCGCGCCCTCGTCGTCGAAGGTTCTGGCGAATTTGCCCTGGTCATAAAATGGCCGGCGATAGCAACGATCGTGGATAGTCTCGCCGTAGAAGGCCGTGGGGCGCAACTTGTCGTCGAGATCCGGCAGCCTGCCGAAGGTAAGGTAATGCGCGAGTACGCCGGTCATCACCACCGGAATGGGCGGACAGCCCGGAACGTTGACGATGGGCTTGTCCTTGACGATGTCGGATATCGCCACCGCACCCGTGGGGTTCGGCTTCGCCTTGGGGATGCCGCCGAAGGCCGCGCAGGAGCCCATCGCCACGATGGCGGCGGCACCGGCCGCGGCTTCCTTCAGCAGATCCACGTTGGTGCGTCCGGCGATGCACGAATACGCGCCGTCGATCCCCAGCGGCACGGACCCGTCGACAATCAGCAGGTACTTGCCGGCGTTGTCCTTCATCGCGGCGTGCAATGCGTCCTCGGCCTGATGGCCGGCTGCGGCCATCAGCGTCTCATGGTAGTCGAGCGACACCATGTCGAAGATCATGCCTTCGAGCGTCGGCGAATGCGAGCGCGTCATCGACTCGGTACAGCCGGTGCACTCCTGGAATGGCAGCCAGATCACCGACGGCCGCCGCGCGGCCGCCAGCGCCTCGGCCATCGCGCGCCCCGCCGTCGGCGGCAGCGCCATCATCGAGGCGAGCGTCGCGCAATACTTGAGAAACGTGCGGCGGCTGACGCCCTGGCGCACAAGCGTGTCGATCAGCGGACCCTGCATAATGCCTGCCTCCTGCAAATGAATAGGATTGCGTGCTTATCTCAGCTTAGAGCCCGGACACCAGCACTTCAAGCTGCTCGCGTCCGGTTGCGATGTCGTCCGGGTGCGCCTTGATGAGTTCCGGGACGAATGCCACCTCGATGAATTGCGCGACGACGGCGCCGTGCTCGTTGCGATGCGCCACCCACCACACGCCGGGACAGGCGGTCTCGTCGAAAGTCGACTCCCCATTGGCCTGCAGCCGGGCGGCGACTTCTCCCACCCCCAGGCTGCTGCGCAGCCAGTCCAGATCGGCGGGATTGAGGGGCAAGGCCGACAGATCGATTGCCGAAGGCTCGCCGGTTTCCAGCAGGCGCCGCAGCATGTCGTCGATCTCGCGCAGCAGCGGCCGCGCATTGCCCGACGGTTCCATGGCTGGCTGGATGGGAATGGCTTCAGGCAGCATGTTGCCAGCTCCGGATGCGTTCCACGATCGCTGCGCACACGGGTGCGATGGCTGCGGCGACTTCCGGGGTCGGGTGTTCGCCCCAGTCGATCACCGCTGGCTGGATGGCGTAGAGCGCGCGCCGCGCGGGCCAGTGCCCGGCGAGCAGCGCGATGGTGCGCAGATCGGTGAGTCCGACTTCGTGTACCGAAGCCTTGCGGTTGCAGGTGAGAAAGCTGTCCATTGCCTCGCCTTCGAGCGCGGTCCAGGCGCCCGGGCTGCGTCGCAGCTGCGCGGCGTCGACGACGATGAGCGCGTCCGCTTCCTCGATCGGGGCCGCCAGGGTGAACGACAGCGTGCCGCCGTCGAGCAGCGTTACGTCGGGCTCGCCGTCGACCACCGGGGCGAGCGCATGCAGCACGTGCACGCCCACGCCTTCGTCCGTCAACAGGGTATTGCCGATACCGAGCACGAGCGTTTTCATGCAGGCAATCTAACAGCCCGGTCCGGGAATGACAACCGTGCAGAAAACTCAAGTATCTGATTGTTCATCACAATTTCGTAATATTCCAAAAGCGCTTCTGGCGGCCAATTCACTTATACTGGAATAGTTGCCTGTCCGGTCATTGCCCATGTGTCTCGCCATCCCCATGCAGATCGACGCCATCGACGGCTTCACGGCGCGCTGCCAGGCCAAGGGCGTGTGGCGCGACGTGAGCCTGTTCATGATGCAGGACGAGTTGCCGGCAGTCGGCGACTTCGTCATGGTGCACGTGGGCTATGCGATCCAGAAAGTCACCGAGGCCGACGCGCGCACGGCATGGGAACTGTTCGACCGGATTCTGGAGGAAACGCGTGCATGAACTCGCGGTTGCGCAGGCGCTGGTCGAGCAGGTGGAAAGCGTGATCCGCCAGCACCGCGCGCAGAGTGCAAGCCTGATCCGCGTGCGCATCGGCCCCCTTTCCGGTGTCGTCGCCGAACTGCTGGCGAACGCCTTCCCGCTCGCCGCCGCCGGCAGCCGCATGGAACACGCCGTCCTCGACCTCGTCGCCGCCCCCATCACCGTGCGCTGCGAGACCTGCGGCGCCCAGACCGAAGCCGCGATGAACCGTCTCGTCTGCGGCGCCTGCGGCGACTGGCACACGCGGATCACCAGCGGCGACGAACTCGTGCTCGAAAGCGTCGAACTCGAAACCGCCCCTACCCTAGCCCCTAACTCCTAGATCCTGGCCCCTAGAACATGTGTGACACCTGCGGCTGCAACCTCACTCCCGGCAACCGGCATCTCGCCTTCAAGCCGGTCGCGCCCGGCACCACCGCGGTGTCGGTGCTGAAAGGCCTGCTGGCAAAGAACGACGATCAGGCCACGCACAACCGCGCGCATTTCGACCGTCGCGGCATTCTCGCGGTGAACCTCATGTCCTCGCCCGGTTCCGGCAAGACCGCGCTGCTCGAAGCCACGCTCACCGCGCTGAAGGACGAATTCACCTGCGCGGTGATCGAGGGCGACCTCGAAACCGAGAACGATGCCGAGCGCATTCGTGCGCTCGGGGTTAGGGCGCACCAGATCGTCACCGGCACCGCCTGCCACCTCGACGCGCATCTGGTGCACGACGCGTTGCACCAGATCGACCTCGACGGCGTCGACATCCTGTTCATCGAGAACGTCGGCAACCTGGTGTGTCCGGCAAGTTTCGATCTCGGCCAGCACTTGAACGTCACCCTGCTCTCGGTCACCGAGGGCGACGACAAGCCGGCCAAATACCCGGTGATGTTCCGCGCCGCCGACGCCATGCTGCTGACCAAGACCGATCTGCTCGCCGTACTCGACGACTTCGACCCGGACAAGGCCGAGGCGCACTTGCGCGAGCTTGCCAATCCGGCGCCGGTGATGCGCCTGTCGGCGCGCAAGGCACTGGGCATGGAGGCGTGGCTGGCCTGGCTGCGCAGCGAACTCGCCGCGCAGCGTGCCCGCGTGAAGAATGGCCAGACGCGCCGCCCGGCAATCCAGCCCGACGGCCAGCAACTGCACCGGGCCCGCGCATGACCGATACCTCGCGCATCTGGCTGGAGAAAATCCACGCCTTCGATTTCGACCGCACCGTGAAGATCATGAACGTGTGCGGCGGTCACGAACGCTCGATCACCCACTCCGGCCTGCGCGGTGCGCTGCCCGCGTGGCTGGAGCTGATTCCGGGACCGGGCTGCCCGGTGTGCGTGTGCCCGGAAGAGGACATCTACCAGGCGATCCAGCTCGCCTTGCAGGATCGCGTCATCCTGGTGGCCTACGGCGACATGCTGCGCGTGCCGGTGAACGTGCCCAAGGGCACGGTACGCACACTGACCGAGGCGCAGGCGGCGGGCGCCGACGTGCGCCCGATCGCCAGCCCCACCGAGGCGCGCGCCATCGCAAAGGCCCATCCCGATCGCCAGGTCGTGTTCTTCGCCGCCGGCTTCGAGACCACCACCGCGCCGGTCGCCGCGCTGCTCGCTGAGCTGACTCTCCCCTCTCCCGCAAGCGGGAGAGGGGCCGGGGGAGAGGGCGACAACCTCTCCATCCTGCTTTCCGGCCGTCTCACCTGGCCCGCGGTGGCGATGCTGCTCGACTCCGGCAGCCCCGGCTTCGACGCATTGGTGGCGCCGGGTCACGTCTCCACCGTGATGGGGCCGGAGGAATGGAATTTCGTCGTCGAAGCGCACAATATTCCTGCCGCGGTCGCCGGCTTCGGCACCGAATCGCTGCTCGCCTCGTTCTACTCGGTGCTGCGCCAGTTGAAGACCGGCGAGCGCTTCCTCGACAACTGCTACCTCGAAGTCGCCCATCCTGGCGGCAATCCCACCGCGCTGCGCATGATGGCCGCGACGCTCGACGTCGTCGATGCCAACTGGCGCGGCATCGGCAGCATCCCGCGTTCCGGCTACGCGCTCAAACCCGCGTTCGCGCACCACGACGCGCGCCTGCGTTTTCCCGACCACAGCAACCCCGAACGTCGCCGGGCCGGCGAGATGCCGCCCGGTTGCGATTGCGCGAAAGTGGTGCTCGGCAAGATCTACCCCAACCAGTGCCGCATCTACGGCCGCGCGTGCACGCCGCGTCATCCCATCGGCCCCTGCATGGTGTCGGACGAAGGCGCCTGCCGCATCTGGTGGGCCGGCGGGGTGCGCGTACCCGCCGATGCCTGAGCGCGGCGCGCAGTTCATCACCCTCCGCGGCCGCGTCCAGGGCGTCGGCTTCCGTCCTTTCGTCTACCGTACCGCCCTCGCCCACGGCATCACTGGCTGGGTACGCAACGTCAACGGTGCAGTAGAGATCCACGCCGAAGGCGCACCGGACGATCTCGATGCCTTCACCCACGCTCTGCTGCGCGACGCGCCGCCGCTGTCGGCACCCGGACCGCTTGCGATCGCGCCGCGTGCACCCGAGGGCGGCGCGGGCTTCGTCATTCGCGACAGCGAAGTCGCCGACGAAGCCGACATCCACCTGCCCGCCGATGGCTTCGTCTGCGCCGACTGTCTCGCCGAACTCCACGATCCGGCGAACCGCCGTCACCGCTACCCCTTCATCAACTGCACCCAGTGCGGCCCGCGCTACACGCTGATCACCGCACTGCCGTACGACCGTCCCAACACTGCCATGCGCGATTTCGCGCTGTGCGCGGATTGCCGCACCGAATACGAGAACCCGCTCGACCGCAGGTTTCACGCCGAGCCAATCGCGTGTCCGGTATGCGGGCCGCATCTAGGTTTCTCCCTTTCCCATTTGAAGGTGGAGGGCCGGAGAGAAGGTGAGTCGCCTGAGCAAAACAATCACGCACGCACAGATTCGCCCCTCTCCCCTACCCCTCTCCCCGGGGGGGCGAGGGGAACGGTGGGCGACGTGTTGCTGCCGCAATCGACCCATGCAATCGCCACAGCGCCACAGCCCCTCAGCCACCACGCCCTCTCCCCCTCCGAGGGGGAGGGTTGGGGAGAGGGTGAAGCGCCCGCACAGAGCAATCACCTGCGCACAGCCCCGCCCCTCTCCCCTACCCGTCTCCCCGGAGGGGCGAGAGGATACAGCGATGACGAGACCGCACTTGCCGCCGCCGTCGCCGCGCTACGCACCGGAAAAATCCTCGCGGTAAAAGGCGTCGGCGGTTACCACCTGATGTGCGACGCCCGCAACGACGCAGCCATCGCCACGCTGCGCGCGCGAAAACCTCGCCCGGCAAAACCACTCGCGGTCATGTTCAGCGACCTTGCGGCACTGCAGCACGAAGCCGCGACCACGCCCGCAACGGAACACCTGCTCGTTTCACCCGAGCGCCCCATCGTGCTGCTGCCGAGACGACCGGACGGCACGCTGTCGGCGCACATCGCACCCGGATTGGGCGAGATCGGCTGCCTGCTGCCCTACTCGCCGCTGCACGCGCTACTGCTCGCCGACTTCGGCGCACCGCTCGTCGCGACCTCGGGCAATCTTTCCGGTGAACCGGTGTTGACCGACAACGCCGAGGCGCAGACGCGTCTCGCCCATCTCGCTGACGCTTTCCTGCACCACGACCGGCCCATCGTGCGGCCCGCCGACGATCCGGTGTATCGCCCCATCGCCGGCGTGCCGCGCCCGTTGCGCCTGGGGCGCGGCAGCGCACCGCTGGAACTCGATCTGCCCGAAGCGCTCGGCGAACCCGTGCTTGCGCTCGGCAGCCACATGAAGAACACCGTGTGCCTGGCGTGGGATCGCCGTGCGGTGCTCTCGCCCCACATCGGCGAACTCGACACCGCGCGCAGCCTCGACACCCTGGCGCAGGTCGCCGACGAGCTGCAGCGCCTGTATCAGGTGCGCGCGACACGCTTGCTGCTCGACCGCCATCCCGGCTATGGCTACCGTCGCTACGCGCGCGACAGCGGCCTGCCGGTCTTCGAAGCCTGGCACCATCGCGCGCACGCCTCGGCCCTGGCCTGGGAGTTTCCGCACGAGAAGGACTGGATCGTGTTCACCTGGGACGGCACCGGGCTTGGCGAGGATGGCAGCATCTGGGGTGGCGAGGCGCTCGTCGGTGCACCCGGCCGCTGGCGGCGCGCCGCCTCGCTGCGGCCTTTCCGCCTGCCCGGTGGCGACCGCGCCGGGCGCGAGCCGTGGCGTGCTGCCGCGGCACTGTTGTGGGAGACGAACGCCCCCGCACCGTTTGCGCCCGCGGCGCTGCACACGGCGTGGCAGCGCGGGCTCAATGCACCGGGCAGCAGCGCGGTCGGCCGCCTGTTCGACGCCGCGGCCGCGCTCACCGGCGTGTGCAGCCACGCGAGTTTCGAAGGCGAAGGCCCGATGCGCCTGGAAACCTTCGCCGGCACCGTGGCCGAGGCGATTTCGCTGCCGCGCGCGCGCGACACCGCCGGCGCATGGCGCAGCGACTGGGCACCGCTCTTGCCCATGCTCATCGATCCCGCCCGCCCCCTCGCCGAACGCGCGGCGTGCTTCCATCATTCCCTGGCACAGGCGCTGGTCGATCAGGCGATCCACCTGCGCGAGGAGACGGGCCTCGACAACGTCGGCCTGACGGGCGGCGTCTTCCAGAACCGCATACTCGCCGAGGCCGCCCTCGCGCGACTCGCTGCCGCGGGCTTCGCCGTCCACCTGCCTGCCCGTATCCCGGTCAACGACGCCGGGTTGAGCTTCGGCCAGGTCATCGAATTCCTCCACCATCCGGCAAATCCATGAACGACACCCGCATTCTTCTCGCCCACGGCAACGGCGGCCGCCTCATGCGCGAACTCGTCACCGAACTGTTCGCGCGCCACCTCGGCAATCCCTTGCTCGACACCGACGCCGACGCCGTGACGCTGCCGCCGCTCGACGGCGAGCCGATGGTCACCACCGACGGCTTCACCGTGCAGCCACTGGAGTTCCCCGGTGGCGACCTCGGCTCGCTGGCGGTGCACGGCGTGGTCAACGACCTCGCGGTGGCCGGCGCCGACCCACGCTATTTCACCCTGTCCGCACTGATCGAGGAAGGCCTGGAACTCGCGCTGCTCGACCGTCTCATTGCCAGTTTCGCCGCGGCGGCGCGCGACAACGGCGTCGTGGTGGTCGCCGGCGACACCAAGGTCGTGCGCCGCGGCGAGGGCGGCGGCCTGTATCTCATGGTCGCCGGCATCGGCGTCAAGCGCGCGCAGGCGAAGCTCGCCATCGAGTCCATCGCGCCCGGCGACGTGGTGCTGGTGTCGGGCCCCATCGGTGACCACGGCATCGCGGTGATGCTCGCGCGCGAGCAGTTCGGCCTGTCCGGCGAACTGCGTTCCGACTCCGCTTCGGTGCTGCCGCTCGCGCGTGCGGTGCGCGACCTGCCCGGCCTCAAGTTCATGCGCGATCCCACGCGCGGGGGACTCGCCACGGTATGCCACGAAATCGCCCGCGCCTGCGGCCACACCGTCACGCTCGAACAGGACCATGTACCACTGCGTCCGGAAGTGGTGTCGGTATGCGAGATGCTGGGTTACGATCCCTACTTCCTCGCCTGCGAGGGCCGTATCGTCGCAGTCGCCGACGCCGCAGCCGCCGACACCGTCCTCGAACATTGGCGCGCGCTGCCGCAGGGGACCGGCGCGTGCCGCATCGGCCGCGTCGAAACCGGTGACGCGCGCGTCATCCTGGAAACGCCCCTGGGTGGACGGCGCGTACTGGACGAACTGGAGGACGATCCGCTGCCGCGCATCTGCTGAGAACGCGCCGATCGCGCTTATACTTGCATGGTTGTCGTACTCGGCCGCGTCCTTGCCCCAGATGCAACCATGACCATTCGTTTGCACACCCTCAAGACTCCCGCTCAACCCGCACTGCCACAGGGTTTTGCGCTCTTCGCCCTCGGTTTCCGTCCATTCTTCCTGTCCGGCAGCATCTATACGGTGCTGATGATGGGGCTGTGGCTGTTGACGCTGCGCGGCGCCCTCACGCCGACGGCGCTGCCCCCCATCGTCTGGCACGGCCACGAGATGGTGTACGGCTACACCGTTGCGGTGATCGCGGGTTTTCTGCTCGCCGCGGTACAGAACTGGACCGGCATCCGCATGCCGTCGGGACGGCCGCTCGTCGTGCTGTTCGTGCTCTGGCTCGCCGGGCGCGTCGTTTTTCTCGTGCCCGGCCTGCCGGACGGACTGGTCGCCGCGGTCGACCTGGCCTTCCTGCCCGCGCTGGCGTTCGCGCTGGGCCGCCCCATCCACCGCGTGCGCCAATTGAACAACTATCCCTTCCCGGTGATGCTGCTGGCCTTGACACTGGGCAACGTGCTGATGCACGCCGAACATCTCGGATGGGCCAGCGGCACGGCCCTGACCGGGTTGCACCTCGGCGTGTACATCGTGGTCATGATGATGGCGCTGATGGGGGGACGCGTGATCCCGAGTTTCACCGACAACCGCCTGCGTACCCGCGCACGCCACTGGCCGGCCATCGAGCGCCTGGTGCCGGTGGCGACGCTGGCCGCGCTGCTGGGCGCGCTCGTCGCGCCCGTCTCACCGGTCACCGCGGTGCTCGCGGCCTGCGCCGCGCTTGTGCACGGCATCCGCTGGGGGGGCTGGGTGACGATGAAATACTGGAGCGTGCCGCTGCTGTGGATTCTCCACCTCGGCTATGCGTGGATCGTGCTCGGCTTCGTGCTGCTCGCGCTGTCCGCTGCAGGGCTGACGCAGGCCACGGGTCCCGCCCTGCATGCCTTCACTTCCGGCGGCATCGGCGTCCTCACGCTGGGCATGATGGCGCGCGTTTCGCTCGGCCACACCGGCCGGCCGATGGAGCCACCGCGGATCATGACGCTGGCATTCATCCTGGTGAATCTGGCCGCGCTGCTGCGCGTCGGTCTGCCGCTCGTCGCACCGCAGACCCACCCGGTCGCCATGGCGCTCTCCGGCAGCGTGTGGATCCTCGCGTTCGGTATCTTTGTCGCGATGTATGCGCCGATGCTGGTGCGGCCGCGCGTCGACGGCCGCATGGGCTGAGGCCCGACAGCATATCGTCGGGCCGTTGTGTCGGGTTGAAACCCGACCTGCGAATCGGCGCCCAGGTTTCCCCGCAGGTCGGGCTTCACAACCCCGAGCCCGGCGCCTCCCGCTAGTGTAGTGTTGCACGCTATTGTAGGTCGGGTTTCAACCCGACATGTCGGGTTGAAACCCGACCTACAAAGGTTCGCGCATAATTACCGCCAAGCGGGCAGCGTGTCAGCTCACCTCGTCGATCCACGCCATCTGGATCGCTTCGAGAATCTTCTCGCCGGAATGCTCGGGGTCGTCGTCGAATTCCGGCAGCTCCATGACCCAGCGATGCAGGTCGGTGAAGCGGACGGTGAGCGGATCGATTTCAGGGTGCGCCTCGGCGAGTTCGATGGCGATATCGAGCGTGTCGGTCCACTTCATGTCAGTGTCCTTCCTTCACCATGTTGATGGTGTACTTGGGAATCTCGACGACCAGATCGGCATTGGCGACGCGCGCCTGACACGACAGGCGCGACTGCGGTTCCAGTCCCCAGGCCTTGTCGAGCAGATCGTCTTCCTCCTCGGTCGAGGCTTCCAGCGAATCGAAGCCTTCGCGGACGATGACGTGGCAGGTGGTGCAGGCGCAGGATTTCTCGCAGGCGTGCTCGATCTCGACACCATTGGCGAGCAAGGTGTCGCAGATGGTCTCGCCGGTTTTCGCGTCGATGACGGTGCCTTCGGGACAGAGTTCTACGTGGGGCAGTACGATGAGTTGTGGCATATCGGTCTATCGGTTAAGGGACTCAGCCGAAATTCTCCAGTTTCTGGCCGGCCATGGCACGGCGCACGTTGCGGTCCATGCGGCGCTGGGCGAACTCGGTCGTCGCGGCATTGAGCGCCTCGACGCCGCGCTTGAGGGCGTGGTGGTCACTGCCGCCGAGCAGGGTTTCGAGACTGGCGATTCCGGCCTCGACCGCGGCAGTCTCCGCGGCATTCAGCAGCGCGCCATCTTCCGCCAGCGCCGCGCGCGTGGCGGCGATGAGCCCCTGCGCCTCGACGATCTGCTCGGTCAAGGCGCGCGCATACATGTCGTCCCGCGCGTGGGTGAAGGCGTCCTTCAACATGCGCGTGATGTCGCTGTCGGCGAGGCCGTACGAGGGCTTGACCTGCACGCTCGCCTCCACGCCGGTGCTCTGCTCGCGCGCCGATACCGATAGCAGGCCGTCGGCATCGACCTGGAAGGTGACGCGGATGCGTGCCGCACCCGCCACCATGGGCGGAATGCCGCGCAGTTCGAAGCGTGCCAGCGAGCGGCAGTCGGTGGCGAGTTCGCGCTCGCCCTGCAGCACGTGCACGCTCATCGCGGTCTGACCATCCTTGAAGGTGGTGAATTCCTGCGCACGTGCGGTGGGAATGGTGGTGTTGCGCGGGATGACCTTCTCGGTGAGCCCGCCCATGGTTTCGAGACCCAGGGAGAGCGGAATCACGTCAAGGAGCAGCCAGTCGTCGCCCGCGCGGTTGCCCGCCAGCACATCGGCCTGGGTGGCGGCACCCAGCGCGACGACCTTGTCGGGATCGAGGTTGGTCAATGGCGTCTGCCTGAAGAAATCGGCGACCGCCTGGCGGATGCACGGCATGCGCGTAGAACCGCCGACCATCACCACGCCCTTGACGTCGTCGGCCGAAAGACCAGCATCGCGTAACGCCTTGCGCGTCGGCACCAGCGTCTTGTTCACGAGCCCCGCCGTCATCCTGTTGAACTCGTCCTGCGTGAGCGTCGCGTCCATCATCTCGCCGGTGGACAGCACGGCGGTCACGCGTACTTCCGTGTGCTCGGTCAGCGCTTCCTTGGCATCGCGCGCCTTGGTCAGCAGCAGGCGCGCATCGTTCGCCGACAGCGGCGCGAAGCGGCCCTGCTCCAGTATCCAGCAGAATACGCGCTGGTCGAAATCGTCGCCGCCGAGTGCGGAGTCGCCGTGGGTCGCCAGCACCTCGAACACGCCCCTGGACAGCCGGAGGATGGAGATGTCGAAGGTGCCGCCACCGAAGTCGTACACGGCGTAGACGCCTTCCGCGGCGTTGTCGAGGCCGTAGGCGATTGCGGCAGCCGTCGGCTCGTTCAGCAGGCGCAGCACATTGAGACCGGCCACCTGCGCCGCATCCTTGGTGGCCTGGCGCTGCGCGTCGTCGAAATACGCGGGTACGGTGATCACCGCGCCCACGAGTTCGCCCCCGAGCGCCGCCTCGGCGCGCTGGCGCAAGGCCCTGAGGATTTCGGCCGAAATTTCGACCGGGCTCCTCACCCCCGCCGCGGTCTTCAACTGCAACATGCCAGGCGCATCGACGAAGCGGTACGGCAGGCTGGCGACGTCCTCGATGTCGGCAAGGCCGCGTCCCATGAAGCGCTTCGCCGAGACGATGGTGTTGTGCGGATCCCGGTTCTGCGCCGACTGCGCCACGTGGCCAACGTCGACGACACCGTCGGCATGGTAGCGCACCACCGAGGGCAACAGCGAACGTCCCGCCTCGTCGTCGAGCACCACGGCCATCCCCGAGCGTACCGTGGCCACCAGCGAATTGGTCGTGCCCAGGTCGATCCCCACCGCCAGCCGATGCTGGTGCGGCGCGGCGGACATGCCAGGTTCGGCGATCTGCAACAGGGCCATCTCAGGTTTCCAGTTCTTCGTACACGTCGCCGACCTCGGCGATGAGCTTGTCCATGAAGCGCAACTGACGCACCGCCTCGGTCGCCGCGGCATAGTCGCGCACGCCATCGAGCAGGTCACCAAGCTGCGTCTCGATGCGGCGGTGCACGGCACGCAGGTCGTCGGTCAGTGCGTCGAGCGCATCCGGACTGCGCTGTGCGCGTGCGTTCTCGATCGCCTCGCGCCATTCCATCTGCTGCATCAGGAACGCCGGCGCCATGCGCGTGTTGCCCGCATGCAGCGCGTCGATGCCCTGCAGGCTCAGCAGGTAAACGCCGCGGTTCACCGGATGCTTCAGCATCTGGTACGCCTCGTTCACCCGCGTCGCCCACTGCATCGCGAGGCGCTGCTCCGCTTCCGGCTGCGCCGCGAAGCGATCCGGATGCACCGTGTTCTGCAGCTCCCGGTAGGCGGCATCGAGCCGCTCACGATCGAGCGCGTAGGTCGCCGGCAGGCCGAACAGCTCGAAGTGGGTCTGGGAGAAATCCATTGTCGGGGGCTAGGGGCCAGGATCTGGGGGTTAGGATCCAGGGGCTAGGAGTTAGGGAAGGTGCGGCTTCGCCGCGCTTAATGAAAACGCGAAGCACAAAGCCCCTAGCTCCTAGCCCCTAACCCCTGCAGTTCAAACGTTGAACGACTCTCCGCAACCGCAGGAATTCTTCACGTTCGGGTTGTTGAACTTGAAGCCTTCGTTCAGTCCCTCGCGCGCGTAGTCGAGTTCGGTGCCGTCGAGGTAGCTGAGGCTCTGCGGGTCGACGTAGACGTTGACGCCGTGGCTGACGAAGAGCTCGTCGCCGGCGGTCGTCTCGTCGGCGAATTCGAGACTGTAGGCCATGCCGGAACAGCCGCTGGTGCGCACGCCGAGGCGGATGCCGATGCCCTTGCCACGCTTGGTGATGAAGTTGCTGATGTGCTGCGCCGCACGTTCAGAGAGAGTGACTGCCATGATGGTTACTCCATTCCCTTCTTCTGTTTGTAGTCGGCCACCGCCGCCTTGATCGCATCCTCGGCAAGAATCGAGCAGTGGATCTTCACCGGCGGCAGCGCGAGCTCCTCGGCGATCGCCGTGTTCTTGATTTCCATGGCCTGATCGAGCGTCTTGCCCTTGACCCATTCGGTCACCAGCGAGCTCGACGCAATCGCCGAACCGCAGCCGTAGGTCTTGAACTTGGCGTCCTCGATGAGACCGTCCGCGCCCACCTTGATCTGCAACTTCATCACGTCGCCGCAGGCCGGCGCGCCGACCATGCCGGTGCCCACGCCTTCGTCTTCCTTGTCGAAGGAGCCGACGTTGCGGGGATTTTCGTAATGGTCGAGGACCTTTTCGCTGTATGACATGTTTCGCTCCTTTCAATTAGGGGTCGGGATTCAGGGGTCAGGGGCGATGTGCTTCGCACCTGATCGATTGGCGCGGCCTTTGGCCGCTCATTCCCTGAATCCTGACTCCTGTTAGTGTGCCGCCCACTGCACGGTATTCAGATCGATGCCTTCCTTGAACATCTCCCACAACGGAGACAGTTCGCGCAGCTTGCCGATCTTCTCGTGCAGCAGCTTGATCGCGTAGTCGACTTCGGCCTCGGTGGTGAAGCGGCCGATCGAGAAGCGGATCGAGCTGTGCGCCAGTTCGTCGGAACGGCCCAGCGCGCGCAGCACGTAGGACGGCTCCAGACTGGCCGAAGTACAGGCCGAGCCGGACGACACCGCAAGATCCTTGATGGCCATGATGAGCGACTCGCCCTCGACGAAGTTGAAGCTGACGTTGAGGTTGTGCGGCACACGCTGTTCCAGGTCGCCGTTCACGTGCACTTCCTCGATGTCCTTGATGCCGTTGTAGAGGCGGTCGCGCAGCATGCGGACGCGCTCGTTCTCCACCGCCATTTCCTCGCGCGCGAGGCGGAAGGCCTCACCCATGCCGACGATCTGGTGCGTCGCCAGCGTGCCGGAGCGCATGCCGCGCTCGTGGCCGCCGCCGTGCATCTGCGCTTCCAGGCGCACGCGCGGCTTGCGGCGCACGTACAGTGCACCGATGCCCTTGGGACCGTAGGTCTTGTGCGCGGAGAAGGACATCAGGTCCACCGGCAGCGTCTTCAGATCGATCGGCATCTTGCCGGTGGCCTGCGCGGCGTCGACGTGGAACAGCACGCCCTTCTCGCGGCAGATTTTCCCGATCGCCGCGATGTCCTGGATCACGCCGATCTCGTTGTTGACCGCCATCACCGACACCAGAACGGTATCGGGACGCAGCGCGGCCCGCAGGGCGTCGAGGTCGACGAGACCGTTCGCCTGCACGCCGAGATAGGTCGCCTCGAAGCCCTGGCGCTCCATTTCGCGCACCGTGTCGAGCACGGCCTTGTGCTCGGTCTTCACCGTGATGATGTGCTTGCCCTTGGTGGCGGAATAGAAATGGCCCGCGCCCTTGATGGCGAGGTTGTTCGACTCGGTCGCGCCGGACGTGAACACGATTTCCTTGGGGTCGGCGCCAACCAGCGCGGCAATGTGGCCGCGCGCCTCTTCCACCGCCTTCTCCGCGTCCCAGCCATAGGCATGGCTGCGCGAGGCCGGATTGCCGAACTGCTCGGTGAGGTACGGGATCATCTTGTCCGCCACGCGCGGATCGACCGGCGTGGTGGCGGAATAATCGAAATACAGAGGTTTCATCATGTCGCCCTTGTCAGCAAATTCGGGATCAGGCCACCAGCGTCATCTTCGCCGGCCGTCGGTCCTGCACGACCGTGCCCTTGCACTCGTCCGACTTCTCCACCAGCGAAGCCAGCGAGACGTTGTCGAGATAGCTGTAGATATGCGCGTTGAGGCCCGTCCACAGGTCGTGGGTGAGGCAGCGGTGCTCGTGGTGGCAGTTTTCGTTACCGCCGCACTTGGTGGCGTCGATCGGCTCGTCGACGGCGCGGATGATGTCGGCGACGCTCACCTTGTCCATGGGCCTGGCCAGGTAGTAGCCGCCCCCCGGCCCGCGCACGCTTTCCACGAGCTCGTGCCGGCGCAGGCGGCTGAACAGCTGTTCCAGGTAGGACAGGGAAATATCCTGGCGCTCGCTGATACCCGCCAGCGTCACCGGGTGCTTGCCGCCGCGCATGGCCAGATCGAGCATGGCAGTCACCGCAAAACGTCCTTTTGTCGTCAGTCTCATGATGGGGTCTCCGGATGAGGTGACCCGAATATAAAATACTTGAGCGTTTCGGTCAACTATTTTGACTGCCCTTCAGTCGACGATCCGGTTCAGATAATTCGGATCGAAATCGTCCGGCGTGTCCTCCTTCGGCACCCCGGCACCCAGCTTCTCCAGTTGCGCCATGATCAGATCCAGGCGGCGGTCGGTGTGCGCCGAGTGGTCGACCAGGCAATGCACCGCCTTGACCATCGGGTCGTTCATGTCGGCGGAGATCGCGTAGGCGGAGAAACCGAGCTTTTCCGCCTGCCGGTTGCGCTCCTTCTCCGCGTCGCTGTCGAGAATCCGCGCGGGTATGCCCACTGCGGTGGCATCTTCCGGAACATCCTTCACCACGACGGCGTTCGAACCGATGCGGGCGTTGGCCCCGATCGTGATCGGTCCGAGAATCTTCGCCCCGGCCCCCACCACCACGCCGTGCGACAGGGTGGGGTGGCGCTTGCCCTTGTTCCACGAGGTGCCGCCCAGCGTCACGCCGTGATACAGCGTGCAGTCGTCGCCGATCTCCGCGGTTTCGCCGATCACCACGCCCATGCCGTGGTCGATGAACACGCGCCGCCCGATGGTGGCACCCGGGTGGATCTCGATGCCGGTGAACCAGCGCCCGAGATGCGAGACAAAGCGCGCCAGCCATTTCCATCCCATCCCCCACAACCGGTGCGCCATCCGGTGGAACAGCATGGCATGAAAGCCGGGGTACGTCGTCGCCACCTCGAATGTCGAACGTGCCGCGGGGTCGCGATCGAACACGACGGCAATGTCTTCCTTGAGTTGGCTGAAAAGGTTCATGCTCGGGGAAATGTCATTTCCGAGTATTCTAATAAACTATTGCCATTCATGGCTATTCCCGCCTGCTTCTCCGGCCCGCCTGGGCGGCCGTCAGGATGCCGCGCAGGATGTTGACGTCCTCCCTGGCCAGCCGGGTGCGCGAAAACAGGCGGCGCAGCTTCAGCATGAGCTTGCCGGGCGAGCCGGGGTTGAGGAAGTCCAGCTCGGCCAGCGCCGTTTCCAGATGCACGTAGAAATTTTCCAGCTCGCTGCCGCTGGCCGCGTCGATTTCCGGCTGCGGCCAGTCCGGATGGCCGAGCCACGCCTGGCGAACTTCGTAGGCCAGCACCTGCACCGCCGCGGCGAGGTTGAGCGAGCTGTACGCCGGATTGGCGGGAATCGTCACCAGCGCGTGGCACAGACCGAGTTCCTCGTTCGTAAGGCCATTCGTCTCGTTGCCGAACACCAGCGCCACCGGAGCTCCGCGCGCTTCGCCGAGCAGCCGCGCGGCAGCCTCGGCCGGCGTCAGCACCTCGGCGACGATATCGCGCCGCCGCGCCGACACACCCAGCGCCAGCGTGGTGTCGGCCAGCGCCTCGGCGAGCGTCGCGCAGACCCGTGCATTCGCCAGCACGTCGATGGCGCCGGAGGCCATGGCATCGGCCTGGCTGTTGGGAAAAATCGCCGGATCGACCAGATAGAGCTGCGCGAGCCCCATGGTCTTCATCGCCCGGGCCGCCGCGCCGATGTTGCCAGGATGGCTGGTGCGCGCCAGCACCACGCGGAGATTGGCGAGAAGTTTCGGGTCTGGCGCTGTCATCAAGTAAAATGCCGGCTTCGTTCTTTGAAGCCCGTGTACTCTCCATGCATCCCATGCTCAATACGGCGGTGAAAGCCGCCCGTCGCGCAGGGGCGATCATCAATCGCGCCTCGCTCGACCTCGACCAGCTCACCGTGCGCAGCAAGCAGGACCGCGACTACGTCAGCGAAGTCGACCAGATGGCCGAGCGCGCCATCATCGAAACCCTGCTCGACGCCTATCCGAACCACGGGATTCTAGCAGAGGAGTCCGGCGCGGCCGACGCGAAGAACGGCGAGGATTACCAGTGGATCATCGACCCCCTGGACGGCACCACCAACTTCCTGCATGGCGTGCCGCAGTACGCCGTTTCCATCGCCCTCAAGCAGAAGGGGCAGATCACCCAGGCCGTGGTGTACGACCCCACGCGCAACGAACTCTTCACCGCCAGCCGCGGCCGCGGCGCCATGCTCAACGAGCGCCGCATCCGCGCCAGCAAGCGCAGCAGGATGAGCGAATGCCTGATCGGCACCGGCTTTCCCTTCCGCGACTTCAGCTTCTCCGAGGCCTACCTCAACATGTTCCGCGACATGATGAAGGCGACCTCCGGCCTGCGCCGCCCCGGCTCCGCCGCGCTCGACCTCGCCTGGGTCGCCTGCGGCCGCTACGACGGCTTCTGGGAAATGCGCCTGAGCCCCTGGGACATCGCCGCCGGCAGCCTCATCGCGCAGGAAGCCGGCGCGCTGGTCGGCAACTTCCTCGGCAACGAGGGCTTCCTTGAATCCGGCAACATCGTCGCCGGCAACCCCAAGGTGTTCGCGCAGATGCTGCAAATTCTCGCGCCGCACCTGCCGCCGGAATTGAAGGTCTGATTTTTCAGTCCGAAAATCGCGGCGAGGGCGCCGCTCCTACAGGGAGGGGCGTCATTGTAGGAGGGCCGCCCCCGGCCCGATGCCGTGACGGTTTCACCGGCCAATCGCGGCGAGGGCGCCGCTCCTAGTGCGCCCGTGAAGGCGCGTACATAGCACGGTGCAAGTCCGTGCCGGAGTAAGCCAAGACTCCGTAGCTGAAGGTAACTGCGTCATCGTGAGGTGGGGTGGAGAGCAACCGGAAGCGAACT
>Ga0066256_1001741_pt1 | contig 27674 bp, 33 predicted proteins | sample ThiBio_1000_biof_FD_87107 | JGI IMG/M metagenome (GOLD analysis project Ga0066256, IMG submission 87107) | Wastewater bioreactor microbial communities from Cape Town, South Africa - Thiocy_expt_1000_biof (version 2) | ecosystem: Engineered > Bioreactor > Thiocyanate-remediating >... | reverse complement strand
TCTCGGTCTCGGGATGACCCTGATCGATAGCACGGAGATGTATGGACCGGGTCGCGCAGCAGAAGAGCTGGTCGGCGAAGCCATCAGGCCTTCGATCGTGCTTGGTCAGCGCGAGCAGGAAGTGCTCGATCGAATGAAGTCATCCTTCAGGTTTCTCGCCTCGTCCTCGCCGCGACGGATGCTCTCCATCGTCCGGCGCGAGAGCGTCGGCTTCGCTCCGCCACTCACGCGCGGGAGCCTCTCGAGCTCCCTTTCGACGATCTCGACGAGCGCGTCCGGATCGCCTCCGGCCTTCTGGAAGACTGGAAGATCGGGGGCGCGACGCCGCCCTCCTGCTCGAGCATCGCGAGGACGAGATGCTCCGGCGTGATCTCCGGGTTAGCTTTACGGCTGGCGAGATCCGCTGCGCCGTGGAAAGGCTCATGGCTCTTCGTGGTCATTCGATCCGGGCGCATCGGCAACTCCTTGGCGACGAAACAGCGCACGGCCGGCGCGGTAGCCTCGACGTGGCCTCGCTGATCGAGGACGCGCCGTGCCACGGGCGCGGGGCGGGGGGTCCGCCGCGTGGTACGCGACCCCCCCCGGCCGCGGCGGGCGCCGCGCTCCGCGGGGGGGGGGGGGGGGGGGGGGGGGGGTGGGGGAGCGGGGGCCCCCCCCTGGTGGCGGGCCCTTGGGGGACCCCCCCCCGCCACTCAAGAGCCCGACGGCGAGAGCGCGACATCGACTGGCCGCGAGCATGTCCCAGAGCTGTCGCCGACGACGACCGCCGCGGCGACGGGCAGCTTTAGGCGCTCCGCAGCGGTGACGAAGAGATCGGGATCTCTCCGTACCTCACCTGGTCGCGCGTCACCACATGCGGCTCGGCCGGGTCCACCCCGAGCGCGCGAATGCCTACGCTGGCGGTCTCCATCCTCCCGCTGGTTGAGATCGCCCAGGCGATACTCGTCCGTGTGAGCCAATCGAGGAGCGCTCGGGCGCCGGGAAGCGGAAGGACGAGGCTCGCCCGTCCCCGGTAGGCCTCGTCATGGCGCCGCCCTAGACGCTGCACGCGCTCGGTGCTCATCTCGACCCCCTGTCTCGCGGAGCAGCTGATTCATGAACAGGCCACCGCTCATCCCGATTCGTCGGTGGATGCGCCATATCGCCAGATCGATTCCCTCGGCATCGAGCGCCTCCTTCCATGCGAGCCATGCGAGAACGTGCTCGTAGACGTTGTCGACCAGCGTTCCGTCGAGATCGAAGAGAAAGGGCGACTCGGTGTGCATGTGTTCCATAAGTGCCGAGCCTCGCCGCCAGACACGTGCTGGATCAACGTGCACATGACGGAGCGGATGGCGTCTTGCGGACTGATGTTCGACGGAGGCGCCGCGTGCCTCTTGATGTCGGCGAACAGGAACGCGGCCGCGTCTTCGCGCGATTGCGGCTCGGCGCGAGGGGCTGTCGGCTGCGCTGTCTCGGCGCGCTGTTCGACCATGACGGCCTCCGCGACGCGAGGGAGCACGCGCGACGCCAAGGGACCGCACAGGCTCGTCGCATCTCGTGCGGCTACGGGATCTCGAGCACGAGGACGCCGCGGACCTGCTTCGCGAGCACCTCGGCGAGCGCGCGCGGAGCGTGCTTGAAGGCGACCTTGTGCGCGACCTCGAGCTTCAGCTCCTTGCGATCGAACATCTGCGCGAGCGTCGCCAGGCGGACGCGGTTGGGACGGACGACGTAGTCGGTGTCGACACGGCCAGCCGGGAGCACCCGCGTCGCGGAGCCCGTGAGGTCGACGACGTGACCGCGCGGGCGCACGGCCTGTACTACCTTGTTCGCCGTCGCGCCCTCGACTCCGTTGAGCGCCTTGTCGACGCCTTCGGGGAACAGCTTGCGCGTCGCGTGGACGAAGTCCTCTTCCGCGTAGTCGATGAGCATCTCCGCCCCGAGGTCGCGCAAGAATTCGTGGTTCTGCTTGCGCGCGATCGCGACCACGTGCGCTCCACGGCGCGCGGCGAGCTGGACGGCGAGATGGCCGACGCCTCCCGCCGCCGCGGTGATGAGGACGACGTCGTGCCTCTCGACCTGAAGAATGTCGACGATGGTCTCGTGCGCGGTCAGGCCGACGATTGGAGCGCCGCCCACGTAGGTGAGATCGATCGACGTCGGCGCGAGCGCGACTCGGCGGAAGGGCACGAGCATGTACTCCGCCCACGAGCCGTTGTGATGATGTGACCGGCAGCCCCGGTGAGACAGGGGATGACTGTAGGTCCAGACGAGGTCGCTCTTCTCGATACCGACGACGTCCTTGCCCACGGCGACGACGGTGCCGGAGCCCGCGAGCCCGAGCACGATCGGGAAGGAGCGCTCGACCGACCACTCGCCGCTCGCGACCAGCGCGTCCCAGTCGCCGATCTCGGCGCCGTACATTCGGATCAGCACGTCGTGCTTCTCGACCTTGGGCACCGGCAGCTTCTCGAGCGAGAGAAGCGCACGGTCGCGCCGCAGATCGCCGAAGCGTTCGATCGCCCAGCCGGCCATCTGCTTCTGCAACGTCGTGCTCTCGGTCCGGCTCGTGCTCGTCGTGCCCATGGTCGACCCCTCTCCTGCTTCTTCTCTCCGCCTCTCCGCGCGCGCTCCTCGCGGACGCAGCAAGCGAGATGCCACGGCGCTCGGCTCCGCACCGGATGGTCCACCGGATGCAGCGCCGAGACGCATGAACATCATCGAGAGCCCAGCCGACCTCATCGACCTCTCGCGGCCGTGCGCGCATACGACGCCACGTACGCCACGAAGGGTCCATCGACCTCCGCCCGGCTGCGAGGAGTGCCTCGCGCTGGGCTCGGCCTGGGTCCATCTGCGGATCTGCCTGCAGTGCGGGCACGTCGGCTGTTGCGACGACTCGCCGAACCGGCACGCGACGGGGCACTGGCACGCGACGGCGCACCCGATCATCACGTCGGGCGAGCTCGGGGAGACCTGGGCGTACTGCTACGCGGACGACCGCCTCCTCTCCGCGCTGTGACGAGGCTTCGCGGGTGGTTCGTCGTCGACCTTGCCTCGCAGCTTGACGACGCCGTCCACTCTTACGTCCGTCCTTACGTCGATGACCGCGACATAGGCCGAGTTCACTCCGCGCCCGCGGCCGGGCGTCGTGCGGCGATGCGCTTCGCGCGCGCTTCACCGTGGACGCCTTCGGCGATCTCTTCGATGACCTTGCGGCTGAACGCCGGGAGGTCGTCGGGCTTGCGGCTCGTGACGAGCCCCTCGTCGCAGACGACCTCTTCGTCGACCCACTTGGCGCCTGCGTTGACGAGGTCGGTGCGGACCGACGGCCATGACGTCATCGTCCGGTCCTCGACGCAGCCCGCATCGATGAGCGTCCACGGCCCATGGCAGATCGCGCCGACTGGCTTCCCTGCGTCGAAGACCTTGCGCACGAACGCGAGCACCTCGGGGATGATGCGAAGCTTGTCTGGATTCATGACGCCGCCCGGCAGGACGAGCGCGTCGTAGCTCGACGCGTCGGCGTCCTTCAAGACGACGTCGACGGCGATCTCGTCGGCCCAGTTGCCGTGCTGCCAGCCCTTCACCTTTCCTTCCTTCGGCGAAATGACGTCGCAATCTGCGCCATCCTCCTCGAGCGCCCGTAGCGGCCCGGTGAGCTCCGTCTGCTCGAATCCGTCCGTCACGACGAATGCGACCTTCTTTCCCTCGAGCTTCGTACCCATGTGCGACCTCCGTTTCTCCGCCTGCGAAGACGAGGCCACACCGGTCACTTCCGCGCGAGGTATTGGTGCACGAGCTGCACCAGCAGTCGAGCCTTCGCCAACGGCGGCGGCGACGCGATTGATCGAGCCGGCGCGTACGTCTCCGGCGGCGAAGACGCCGGCGCGGCTTGTCATGCGAACGAGCACGTCCTTCCTGAAGGGGTCGGAATCCTCGAGGCCCCTCGCCCCGCACTTGGTGCCAGGCACCGTTCAACCACATCTGGTCGAAAACCTTTGTAGCGGAGCGGAGTGACCGAAGCTCGCTGTGCGACTGCGTTTGCCCTATGTGGAGACCGGGCTGCGAGCTTCCCGGCACTCGAAGCTGAGCGCACCGGAGGGTCCACGCGTTGCATCACCCAGCGCCATGAGAGCGCTCTCCTATCGTGGTCCGAATTGGGTCGAGGTGAAGACGAAGCCTGATCCGCGGATCGAGCATCCGGATGACATCGTCCTCCGCATCACGCGCTCCGCGATCTGCGGATCGGATCTCCATCTCTACAGTGGGCTCGTGCCGGACACGCGCGTCGGCACGACGTTCGGTCACGAGTTCGCCGGGGTCGTCGAGGAGGTCGGCCCGGGCGTGGAGTCCCTCAAGCGCGGAGATCGTGTCGTCGTTCCGTTCAACATCGCGTGCGGGACGTGCTTCTTTTGCGAGCGCGGCCTGACGAGCGTCTGCGATCGATCGAACACCGCGAACGAGTTGGTGGGCGGCGTCTTCGGCTACTCGCACACCACCGGTGGCTACGACGGCGGGCAAGCCGAGTACGTGCGGGTGCCCTACGCCGACGTCGGCCCGACCAAGATCCCGGACGACATGGAATTCGAGGACGTCCTCTTCCTGTCCGACATCCTTCCGACCGGATACCAGGCAGCGGAGATGGGTTCGATCAAGCCGGGGGATACAGTCGCCATCTTTGGCGCCGGTCCGGTCGGCCTCTTCACCGCGAAATCGGCGTGGCTGATGGGCGCCGGCCGCGTGATCATCATCGACCACTACGACTATCGCCTCGAGTTCGCGCGCAACTACACGAAGGCCGAGATCCTCGACTACCGCGAGGCAGGCGGTCACGACGTCGTCGGACGCTTGCGCAAGATGACGGAGGGCCGCGGCCCCGACGTCTGCATCGACGCGGTCGGCTGTGAAGCCTCCGGGTCGGTCCTCAACAAGGTCACCGGCAAGGCCAAGCTGCAAGCAGGCTCGCCGACCGGTCTCTACTGGGCCGTTCAGAGCGTACGTCGCGCCGGTCATGTCGTGGCGATTGGCGTCTATGGGCCGCCCTGGAACCTCGTTCCACTCGGCGAGTTGATGAACAAGGGCATCACGCTTCGTGCTGCTCAATGCAGCGTGAAGCGGTACCAACCTCACCTCCTCGAGCACATTCGCGCGGGGCGCATCGACGCAAAGGGCATCATCACGCACCGTGCGCCGCTCGACGCCGCGCCAGACCTCTATCACCTCTTCCAGCACAAACTCGACGACTGCGTGAAATGCGTGCTCGTCCCGAACGCCGCCTGAGCGGCCTCGACGTTGAAGGAGACCTCTCATGCAACAGTCCGACATCATCGGTTGGGGCGCCGACGCGAGCTTCGAGAAGCGCCCTGGCGTCCCCGAAGAGCGTCATCCGCCCAAGCCGCTCGTCGAGATCGCTGGGTACCCGCAGCAGACACTGGGGACACCGTCGGCGAAGAGTTACTACCGTCCACTCACAGCGGTCTACGGCACGGCCGTACCGCGGCGAGGGCTGTCCGGGGTTATTCGACGCATCGCCTATCGGGTCCCCGACTACAAGCCGCGCCGCTGGATGTTGCTCATGCTCGCAGACCGGGTCGACGTCATCGAGCACAACGCGCTCCCGCTGACGCTCGGCGTCGGGGCGATCGCCGCCGGCGTGCTCGGCGTCCGCGCGCTCTCGAAGCGCTGACCGATCCTGCTCGTCTCGTTGGTCTGCTTCGTTCGATTCGAGCTCTTCTCTTTCGCCTATGCAACGTTCCGGAGGCGACCGTGGCAAGCCGAAGAGCTCCAGCAGTCCGTGGCGGATCGGATTCCCGTCCACCTTGGCTCATGCATAGTCATCATCCGCCGGAGGCCTAGAGTCCACGCAAATGGGCCTTGCAGCGGCTCCCCCCATCTTGAGCGATAGGGTGCTGCGTGATCCCTGAAACTCGACCGGATCGGCATGCGTCCAAGAGGCTCGTACTGGGCGCCCTCGGGATTGTCTTCGGCGACATTGGGACGAGCCCGCTTTACGCCCTCCGGGAGTGCATCAACGGCGAGCACGGCGTCACTCCAACGCCGGCGAATGTCCTCGGTGTGCTCTCGCTCATCGTGTGGAGCCTTACGCTAGTCGTCACCGTCAAGTACCTCATGTTCGTCATGCGCGCCGACAATCACGGCGAAGGCGGCATCCTCGCGCTGCTCGCGCTCGTCCCCGAGAAGCTCCGGTCGGACAGGGTGCACATGAGCTGGGTCACCGTTCTGGTCATCGTGGGCGCGGCTCTGCTCTTCGGCGACGGGATGATCACGCCCGCGATCAGCGTGCTCAGTGCCGCCGAGGGGCTCGAGACCGAGGCCCACCCGCTCCAGCCGTACGGCGTCCCGATCACGTGCGCGATTCTCGTTGGGCTGTTCGCGCTCCAGAAGCGAGGGACCGAAGGCGTCGGGCAATTCTTTGGGCCGGTCATGTTCGTCTGGTTCGCGACAATCGGCGGGCTCGGGCTCTGGCATCTGACGAAGAACCCGACCGTGCTCGCGGCAGCGGATCCGCGACACGCGGTGCAATTCTTTGTTGAGCACAAGATCCATGGCTTCAAGGTCCTCGGCGCCGTCGTACTCGCGGTGACCGGTGCCGAGGCGCTCTACGCCGACATGGGACACTTCGGCCGTGCCCCGATCCGCATCGCCTGGCTCGGTCTCGTCTTCCCGAGCCTCCTCCTCGTCTACTTTGGGATGGGCGCGCTCGTCCTGCTCGATCCCGCAGCTGGCAGGACGCCGTTCTTCTCGATGGTCCCGCACGGCGCACCCACGTACGCGCTCGTGGGTCTCGCGACAGTGGCGACGATCATCGCATCGCAGGCGCTGATCAGTGGGTCGTACTCGATAACCCATCAAGCCGTGCAGCTGGGCTTTTTTCCTCGCGTCCTCATCAAGCACACGTCGACGACCACCATCGGACAGATCTACGTGCCATTCATCAACTGGGTCGTGGGCTTCGTCTGCATCGTCCTCGTGCTCTCCTTCCGTCAATCGTCGAGGCTCGCGGCGGCGTACGGCATCGCTGTGACGGGGACCATGGCGATCACCTCGACCGTCTTCTTCGTCGTGACCCATGAGACCTGGCGCTGGCCGCTCCTGAAGTCCGTCCCCCTGCTCTTCTTCTTTCTCTCCTTCGATCTTGCATTCCTCGGGGCGAACGCATTGAAGTTCATCAACGGTGGCTGGGTGCCGGTCCTCGTCGGCGCGTGCTTCTTCGTGACGATGATCGTATGGCGGCGCGGGCGCCGCTTCCTGGCCGACTACTACACGCAACGCTCTTGGCGTATCGACGAGTTCTTCGCGGCGATCGCCGGGAGGGGAACGAAGCCTGTGGCTCTCCAAGCGCGAACGACTGGTACGGGCGTCTTCATGACGTCCGTGCCGAACGGCATTCCGCCGATTTTGATCCATCACATTGAGCGAGTTCGCGTGCTCCACGAGCGCGTCGTTCTGTTGACCATCTTGACGACAAACGCTCCTTTCGTGGACGAGCACACGCGGACCGACGTGAAGCCGCTCGAGCAGGGGTTCTTCCGCGTCGTCGGCCGCTATGGCTTCATGGAAAGTCCGGACGTCCCGAAGCTCCTCCGCGATGCGAAGGCTCGCGGGCTGGAGGTCGATCTCGAGGGTGTCACCTACTTCCTTGGACGCGAGACGATCCTCGGACTGCCGAGCGGAAGGATGCACCGGACCGAGGAGACGTTCTTCGGGTTCCTCTGGCGCAATGCCCGCCAGTCCGGGCAGTACTTCAAGCTGCCTCCCCAACAGGTCGTCGAGATCGGGTTGCAGCTTGACCTGTAGTTTGAGCAGGCCGAGCGAGGCGAGTCTGAAGTCGGGGAAGGCTCTGATCATCTTCGGGCTGCTTGCCGCGGGGCTCGGGCTGGGGCAGCCAGGACGCGGCATCTCCGTTGCACCTCGGATTCTTCCGTGAAGAAGAGGATCGCCTGGTGTGCGATGTTCTGGGCGACCATGGACTTGCCGAGGCCCTGCGGCGCGACGAGGACGACGCTACGCGCCGTCCCGAGGAAGTGGAGACCGACAGCGGACTCCACGAGGGGGCGATCGATCTTCGTCGGCCAGTTCCAGTCCTGGTCGGCGATCGGCTTGAAGCGACCGAGGTGGCTTCGCGACAGACGAGGCTCGAGGCTTCGCCGGCTGCGCTGCCGCTCCTCGATGTCGGCGAGATGCTCGAGGAGCTGGGCGGGGCATCTGATGGATGCTCGTCGCGCTCCTGGTTGTTGATTTCATCACTCGCTTCGACGAGTGCGGCGTAAGACCTCGCCGTGGCGGCAGGGCGAGGATTTACGCTGGGCCGCGCTCGCTGACGCCAGGAGCGGCAGCGAGAACGCCTTGAACACCACGTGCTCCAGCCAGCGAATCGCGGCCGGGCAACTCCCCAGGTGCACCACTCCCGACGGCGGCGTCGAGCATGGCGTCCCGTCTGCCAAGGGACGTCGTCACGGGACTCCCTCGGCCCGCGAGACTCCAGCGCCTGAACCATCGTGCGTCGCGAGCCGCCTCGAGATGCTCCAGGTGGAAGTCCAGCGACCCCGTGAAGATGCACGGCAGCTTCGCAAGACGGGCGTGTATCTCCTGCTCCGTCAGGTCTCGGGCGATGCGCCAAACCTGTCCGTGCTCGTACGTCGGCTCGACAGTGCTGAACCGTAGCTTTCTCAGCGTCCGCACGGTCTCGTCGAGGTTGCTAATCGTGAGGATTACGAGGTCGTACGCCGCGGACTGGAGCCGGTCGACCGTCTTGCATGCCCCAAGCGGCGCCGGCGATCCCAGCGCTTGCGCGCGATTGCGGGTGTGAGGCTGGCGCGGAAGAGCGTGTGCCGGCCGCCCTCCGTCAGCGCCATCAGGGGAGGGTGTGCCTCGGCCTTGGCGATCTCCACGTTGCAGCCCGTGCCGGTGGCGATGGGCGCGGCAATGATCTTGGAGACCATGCCGCCCTCGCCCATGCCGATGACGGAGCCGGTAGCATCTGCGCCGTGATGGCAGCGACTTCGGGGATATGGGTCGTCGCTGCGGCCAGGCGAGCGTCGGCAGTAGTAGAGCCCATCGACGTCGGACAGCAGCACCAGCATGTCGGCGCCGATCGTGGAGGCCACGCGCGGGCGTAGCTGGTCATTGTCGCCAAACTTGATCTCGGTGTGGCGACGTGTCGATCGCATTGATCATCGGCACTGCGCCCAGTCCGATCAGCGTGCCCAGCGTGGCGCGGGCGTTGAGATAGCGGTGGCGCTCTTCGGTATCGCCGAAGGTCAGCAGCACATGCGGGCGAGGATGCCGATGTCGGCACCGGGGCGGCGAGCGCACCTGCCCACTGCACGGACTGGGATTTCTCCAGCCGTAATCCGCCGGTTTGGGCTTGAGCAGCCCGCGCCCCAGCGCGATGGAGCCGGGCGAGGCCAGCACCAGCTGGCGGCCTTCCTTATTCAGGCTCCAGATGTCGGTGCAAAGAGAGGTCAGCCAGTCGCGGCGCAATTTGCCGCTGGTACATCGACCAGCACCTTGATGACGATGCGGCGGCATCGCCGAACACCCGGCTGGTGGGTGCACCGCCATCTTCCTCTTAGGCGCGCCGGTCGGAACAACGAGGACTCAAACTGGGGCCGCGAGCTCACGCAACGAGTTCAGCTCCTCTTCGGCGGGAGCTCGTCCCGGCGCTCGTCGCTTCGAAAGCCGAACCGAGGACCCGACCGCGCCCGCTTTACCGTGGACCGTCGCGCTCGTAGTATCAGTGCGAGATGCTGCGGCGGCGAAGCATCGTTGTGATGACTGTCGTAGGCATAGCAGCTACGCCAGCACGCGCCGCCGACGGACTGGCATCGCCTTTGCTAGAGCGGGCCGTCTACGACGCTGGGAGCGCGTGTCCCACGCGCGAACAGTTCATCGAGAGCGTTCAACGCTACATCAGGACCCGAGAACCCGTCGAACACGGCGCCCGGGACCTTCGCATTCGGATCGAGGGACGACCGCCGCACGTACTCGGCAAGCTCTCGATCTCGAGCGAACAGGGCAAGCTCACGAAGCGAGAGTTCTCCGGCCCCGATTGCGAAGCCGTCGCCCGTGGGCTCGCCATCGTCGTAGCGCTGACAATCGATCCACGAGCCAACGTCTTTCAGTCGACTTCCCCCACCCTGGAGTCGAACGGCGACGAGCTCTCCTCCAAGGAGGGCCGGCCTTCAGAAGATCCGCCCGAACACGGAGCCCCTCCGAGCCCGCCGCATCCAGCGCCAGTGGACAGGCGGCCGCGTCCGCCCAGGCCGAGCCTCGTGACGGTTTCTCCTTCGTCGAAGGCGGCTGCGCGCGTCCATTTTTCCGCCGAGGTCCGGGCCGAACTTACGTCGGCCGTCGTGACTGGCGCCTTGCCCGTGCTTGGCGTGGCCATCGGAATGGAGGCCGCTCCCATGTACATGCCGCGCTGGTTCCGGCCGTCGCTGGCGATCGGCATGCGTCAAAGCATCTCCAAGGAAGTGAGCTCCTCCCGAGGAGGCGCGGATTTCGTTCTGACTGCAGCGACCGCTCGTATATGTCCGGTCCGATCTTCCGTGTTTGCGGAGCGCTTGGCGATCTTCCCTTGCGTCGAAGGGGAGATGGGAGCGCTGCAGGCCGAAGCTTACGGACTTCTCGATGCACGGCGAACCACCAACCTCTGGCTCAATGTTGGGGCGTCGGCCTTCGGCACCCTTCGCATCGTCGACCACTGGTTCGTCCTCGCCAACGTCTTCGTGAGCCGCCCCCTATCGCGCAACCGGTTCGAGGTAGATACGGGTGAGCTCATCTCCAGAGCTCCACCAGCAGGCTTGACGGTGGGCTTGGGCTCGAGCGTGAGCTTCTGACCGCCGAGGTACGGTGGGCTCGAGCGATTTCGTGATCGGTCTTTCCCCTCGCGGCATTATCCGGGTGAAATGACCGCCTCCTCGGCAGCGCCTTCGGCCGCAGAAAGAGCTCTGCTGTCGATGAAAGATGAAGCGGAGGAAAGAGCTCGACTCGAGAGGTTGGTGGCGACCCATTTCTCGAGCATCTGGCGGTTCCTTCGGCGCCTCGGCCTCCCCAGCGCCCTAGCCGACGACGCCGCTCAGGACGTATTTCTCATCGCTTCGCGCCGTGCTTCAGAGATTCGGACAGGCAGCGAGTATGCATTTCTCGTCGGCACCGCTCTCCGCGTCGCTCGCGGGCTTCGCCGCAAGCGAGAGAGAGAGCCTGTATCCGACGAAGTCGATGTCGTCGTCGAAGATTTCGATGCCACCTCGCCCGAGCAGATGCTCGACGACCAGAAGATGTGCGCCCTAGCGTATCGCCTTTTGGAAGAGCTCGATGAAGACCTTCGGCAATTGTTTGTCCTCTACGAAATCGAAGGACTGACTATGCCAGAGATAGCGCAACTCACTGGACTCACCCTCGGCACCGCTAACTCGCGCCTTCGCCGCGCGCGACAGACCTTTCGCCTCCGTTTCGAAAGACATCGCAAACGTCTGGGAGGTACCCGATGAGGAACATTCCTCGCTTGCGAGACGAAGACTCAGACATCGCTAAGCTACTCTCGTCGCTGGATACCGACAAGCCCGCGGTCGATGTGAGTGCTCGCGCATCCAGTAGGCTCCGTGAAGCGACCTCCACTTCACACGCGAACGAACGGCCCGTTTCGCTCACGATGAACCTTCTAGGGTACGCTTCGCCGTGGATAGTGGTGGGCCTTCTCGGCGTGACCCTCCTCACCGGATACGGTACCAGCGCGGCGCCGGTCGCGACGCCCTCATTCACGTCGCCGTCGGCGCCTTCGCTTCCAGAACACGCTCCAGTCCTAGCACCACCACCAGCCGCAACTACCATCTCTGTCGAAGACTTGCCGGCGGCGAGCGAAAGTAGGCCCTCCTCGATAGCCGCGAAGCGACCGTCGCCTTCCGGCTCGACATCCGCGCCTTCCAAATCGTCCTTTCGCGAAGAGCTCGCGCTCGTCGAGGCCGCGCGTACGCATCTCGACAACGGTGACGGCGCATCCTGCCTCTCGGTGATCGGGCGTTACGAGCGCCAGTTTCGCGGAGGCGTGTTCGCGCAGGAGATGGAGCTGATCCAGATCGAGGCGCTTGCTCGTGTGGGCGAACCTGAACGAGCTCGTTCTCTCGCCCAGCGCTTTCTCGCAAGCCAGCCCGATAGCCCATACGCAGAACGAGCTCGTTTGGTGCTCCAAAAGCTGCCCTAATTGGCAGGAGGCGCAACGTGAAATTTAGGATCAAGACCGCTGCGGGCGCCTTGCTCGTCGTCGGCGTGCTCGGAGTATTGGCAACCTCTTGCTCTACGGGACTCGAGCGTACGGTTCTGCTCGGGAGAAACCCGGACGGCGATGCGGGACTGACGCCCGCATTTACGCCACCCGAGCTCGACGGCGGCGAAACGGACGCGGGCAACGAGCTCACGATGTACTGCCCCTCGGATAAATGTCCGGCAGGGCGAACGACCTGCTCCACTTCGCGTTTCCGCTGCGACGTGGACTTGAAGAACGATCAGAGGAACTGCGGTGCCTGCGGGGCCGCGTGTCCGGCGCAGAACACCCACGAGTTCTACGAGTGTGCCGAAGGGCGCTGCCTCCTCTACTGCAGGGAGGACTGGGCCGATTGCGACGGCATTCCTGACAACGGCTGCGAGACATCGATCTCGACCAACGACAACTGCGGTGCGTGCGGCGCCACGTGCACCGACCCAGCAAAGCCTTGCGTCAGGCGAAGCCTAGGCGATTACCAATGTGGATGTGAAGTCGGCAAACTGAAGTGCGTCGGCGGATGCCAGGATGTAACAGGAGACGATAAGAACTGCGGGGCCTGCAGGAACGTCTGTCCCAGCACCGTGGACGGAGGACCGGCCCCCTACGATTACATGTATTACGGGTGCGTGGACAGCCAATGCGACCGCCTGAAGTGCGTCCCCTATCGCGCCAATTGTGACGGCGTCGATTCCAACGGCTGCGAAGTCGACCTGCTTTCGTCGGACAATTGCGGCGCGTGCGGAGTCGTGTGCCCGCCGGGCCAGGCATGTCGACCGGACCAGCGCGGTGCGCCGCAGTGCATGTGCCCCGCCGGCACGACGTTCTGCATGGGCATGTGTGTCGACCTCGCGTCGGACCCAGCCAACTGTGGCGCGTGTGGTTTGGCATGCCCGAGCGGACCTTCGGGAGGATCGTCGGCAGTCGCAGTCTGTGAGTTCGGCATTTGCGGTCGGCAATGCATCGTTGGCACGGCCGACTGCAATGGGAATGAGAAGGACGGCTGCGAAGTCAACACGAACAACGACCCGAACAACTGCGGCGGCTGTGGAGTCACCTGTAACGCCGTCGCAGGGCAAGCCTGTGTCGGAGGCACATGCGTCGTTGAGCCATGCCCTCCTGGCGAAACACCGGTAGAGGTCCCGAAATGAGATTGGTTCTCTGGATTGTCGGCGCTGGAATTGCGGCATGCTCGGCCGCGGGTGTTGGCGGCGGGGAATATGGAGACGATCCCGAAGACGCGTCCATGCCGACGCCGACGCCGGAGGTCGAAGCGGGCCCCGACGTCGGACCGACCGAGCTCGACGCGAGCGCTTGTACCGATTGCGAGTACTTCCCAGAGACATGCTCGGCCGACGTTCTCTGTCCCAATGGGCCGTTCGACGCGAATAGCTCCGAGAGCTTGGATGTGCGCACGTCGATCGAATCCATCCGAGGCCGGTCGTCGAAGGACGTGTGGGTCGTCGGTGCGCTCGGCGCCATCGCCCATTTCGATGGCGTCGTGTGGAAGCGCTCGGACGCCGAGACGCAGGACACGTTGATGAATCTCTGGCTACGCGAATCCTCCGAAGTAGCGCTCGGTGGATTCGGTCAGGTCTATGCGCGCGGCGTCGAGATAGTGGATGGCGGCGCATCTCCGTCCATCGACGGATGGGCGCCGTACTCGCCGACCTACGTCGCGGGCCAGAAGCTCACGGACGCGCGCGTCGTGGGCGTATGGGCGGCCCCCGGCTCGGAGTGGCTCTGGTGCGCGGCACAAACCAGCTCCACCAGCACCACGACGAGCGCTACGGCCGGACTGTGGCGTCTGCGGCAGCGTCCGTCGACGCCGTTCGAGGGTAACGTTGCCGTTGCTACGAGCGTATGCCGGCAGAACGCGTGCACGCAGATGACGAGCGTTCATGGGGCGTCCGCCGACGAGCTCTGGGCCGTCGGAATCGAGGGAAGCATCGTTCGCGTGAACGATGCCGAGTCCGCTTCCCCGAGCGTCAGGGGATTCAACAGCCAGACATTGAATGCGCTGAACGGCGTCTGGAGTGCATCCGCGTCCGAAGCCTGGGCGGTCGGTGTAGCCGGAACCATCCGCCACTACACCGGGGATCCTGCGCGCTGGGACATCGTTTCGAACGTTCCGACGAGCGTCGACCTCAACGCCGTTTGGGGAACGTCACCGTCCGACGTTTGGGTGGTCGGTGACAGGGGCGTCGTCCTTCACTACGACGGAAACGGGTGGTCGCGCGTCAAGATCGCCGGCATCGGGCAGGATCGACCCGACCTCAAGACCGTGTGGAGCGCCGCGCCGGGTCACCCCTGGATCGGTGGCAGGGGCGTGGTTCTTTCGCTTGGAGGAAAGCCGTGAGGGTATGGTTCCTGGTCGCTTGCGGCTCCCTCCCACTCGTCGGTAGCGCCGCCGCAGCGTGTGCGAACGCCGAAGACGATGAATTGATGACGCCTCAGCCGGACGCGGCTCCGACCGAGCCTGTGGACGTGCCGGACTCGAGCAACGGTCCCGATGCTGCGGCGGATGCCCAAGACGACGCAGCCCTCGAACAACCGAGGTGCAGCTCCGACGGATGGTGTGCCACCGCCTTGCCCGACACCGATCTGCTGGTGAAAGATATCTGGGCCCTACCGGGGTACGCGTTCGCGGTTGCGGAGAGCCCGACCCTCGGCGTGAAAGTCCTCGAGTGGAGCGATGCTCGCTCCCAATGGGACTACATCGATGATTTTACCCAAAACGAGCCAGGGGGGGGCCGGTATGCCGGGAAGATCTGGGCACCGAACGAGGACGAGGTTTACTACGGCGTGGCCCCTGGGTACGTCTACCACGGACTACGACCCAAGGCGCCCGCAACTCGTTGGTCGTGGGAACGTGGCCTGCTCGGGACAATCAACCTCTCGAACCCCGACGAAGCCAATCCATCGTATTGGAAGAATGCGTCCACTCGTGTGCCGGCATTGGGCGTCTGGGGCACGAGCAGCGGCGACGTCTACGCGTGGTTCAAGAACACCATCTATCATTCGACGCCGGCCGATGGCGGCGGACTCGAATGGATACCCGAATACGTCGCCGACGACACCGACGCCGCCGCCGAGCAGATTTACTTCTTCGACGCGACCGGGACGAGCTCGAACGACGTTTGGTTTGCTGGAGGACGCTCCCGCTCGTCGGCGGGATGTGCAGTCGTCGTTCACAAGACAGCTTCGAAATACGAGCGAATCGCGGACGGCGTCCTCACCGGTAACTCCAGTCCCTGCGCGACTCGAGCGGGAACGCTGATGATTGGTGGAACCGAGGGGTGGTTGACCAACATCCAGGCACTCGGACCGAGCGAGCTCATCGGGCTCAAAGGGGCGCGCGACGTGGCGCGAATCTCCTCCAGCGACGTCGGCTACTCGGTCGCGCTCGCATCGGTACCTACGAAGGTCACCGCGAGCGGACTGAACTCGCTGTCCGCAGTCGCAAACGACCTCTGGCTGGGGGGCTCGGGCGTGGTCGTTCGCGGTGACAACGTTTGGGACGGCGGGACGTATGGGGGAGCATACGAGCTGTCGTCGATTGCCCTGAACGGTCCGCTCGGCCGAGCGATCTACCAAGTTCGAGGCACCTCCAACAACAACCTCTGGGCGATCGGTGTCCGCTATGCGCTCCACAAGACAACGCCTTGATCGACATTCGTTCGTCGGTCGATACCCGCTTTCTACGTTGCTCCTCCTGACGACGCTCGCGACCGGAGGCGCCGTCGCCAGCTGCTCGAGCGACGAAGAGCCGAACCGGCTCGACCCCGGCGATGCGAGCCTCGAAGCGTGGACGCCGACGGAAGAGGCAGGCTCGTTCGATGACGGAGGCGCCGATGCGCTCTCGGATGCAGAGCCGGTTCTTGATGCCGCGCCGTTCGACGCTGGGCCGCGGCCGGTCGAGTGCACTTCGGCCCCCTGCGCGACCGAGCTCGTGACGACCTTCGCGCCGATCGAGTCCGACCGCAGCGAGGGATTCTGCGCGCTGCTGAACGACGGCACGGTCGCGTGCTGGGGCGCCAACGGGTACGGACAACTCGGCCGAGGTCCGGACGCCGGGACGCTGGACAGTCCGACGGCCATGCACGTCACCGGCCTTTCGGACATCGCGCACCTGAATCACACCTGCGCGATCGACAAGAGTGGCGGCGCGTGGTGTTGGGGGCGTGGACCTTTCCTCCAGAACGACGCCGGTTTGGTGACGAGCGAGGCTGCACCCGTGAAGCTTGCCCTGCCAGCCGCGAAGAGGGTCGCCGTCGGACTCAACGTGGGCTGCGCGGTCGTGGATGACGGAGTGCTTTGCTGGGGCCGCAACAGCAACGCGCAGCTTGCTCCGCTCTCGGAGGCCAACATCAGCGCGGTGTTCCTTCCGCGTCCCATGAGCTTCCCGAGCGGCGCGCCCGTCCGCGACGTATTCGTCGGAAATGGTTCGTTTGCTGTGCGCGAGGACGGGAGGATGTCGACCTGGGGAGCCAGGACTTCACTGGCGCGCGCCACTCCGCTCACACCCGACCCTTATCCGACGGACATCCAACTCGCGGGGATCTCGTCGATCGACGTGACGCTGGACAACGGATGCGCGACGGTCGCGGGGGTCGGTTATTGCTGGGGGCGCGCCATCGTGACAAGCGCGGTCAATTCCGTGATTCGTGTGCTTCCAGAGGCGGTAGCGACGCCCGAGCCGATCGTACAGATCTCCACGACGCGCGCCTTTGTCACGACCGAGCTCGGCGACACGATTCAGCGACCGCAGCGGTGGTGCGCGGTTGGCGTCTCCGGCGACGTGTATTGCTGGGGGTACAACGCCAGCGGCCAGGCGGGTGACGGGACGAAGACGGATGCATTCGACAGAGCAGTCAAGGTCAAGGGACTGCCCGAACCAGCCAATCAGGTAAGGACGATGCCCGACGCGACTTGCGCGCTGCTCACGAACGGAAAGGTCTATTGCTGGGGAAGCAACAACAACGGGCAGCTCGGGAATGGCGTACTGCGAGCCCCGAGCCTCGTGCCTCAGGAGGTGGTCTTGCCATGAGGCGACTAGGAATGTCCCAGTGCGTGATCGCTGGCGGTTTCGTTTTCGGGCTCCTTGCTACCATGGGCGCGTGCGCGGACGATCGACCGGCGTTCGGCAATCGCAAGACCGAGTTCAACCCCGGTAACGATGCTGCTGTCGTCGAAACCCCAGACTGCCAGCTCCAATGCTCAGTCGATGGACGCTCGGTGATCGAGACGTGCACGGGTGCAATCGTCCAAGAATGCGCAGCCGAGCTCGCGTGTGGAGCAGGGACGTGCATGACGCCATGCGCGGCGGCGGAGGCAGACCGGAGCTCGAACGGGTGCGAGTTCTATTTCCAGTCCCCACAGATGGCGCGCTCGACTCCAGCGTCCTGTTACGCAGCCTACATCGTCAACACATCGCTTCAGCCGGTCGACCTTTCGGTTGAGCTCGAAGGAAAGTCACTCGATGTATCGAAGGCGCTCTTTCGCACTGCCCCAGGTAGTGCGGACCTGATTCCGCATACCGGATCGATCGAGCCTGGTGAGAGCGCAATCGTATTCCTCTCCGAGTTCACTCCGCAGCAAGCCTTGCCAGTCGACTGGAAGCAGAACTACATTGGCTGTCCGGCTGGCGTGGTTCCAGCCTCGTACGTCAATAGAATTCGACGTGGCACCGATATGGGGAACTCGTTCCGTCTGAAAACGAACGTGCCCGTGAGTGTCGCGACGATCTTTCCCTTCGGCGGAGCCGAGAGCTACATTCCGTCAGCGACGCTCGTCTTGCCGGTCGCCTCTTGGGCCAAAGAGCACATCCTCGTAAACGGATGGGAAGCTAGCGAGGCCGGACGGCCCAGCGCGCAGATCGTGGCCTCCGAAGACGACACCGAAGTAACCATCATTCCAAAGCACGACATCCAAGACGGAGAAGGGGTGACGGGCGGTCGGGCAGGACACCCGGCGACCTACCGGCTTGGCAAGGGACAACACCTGCAGATCGTCCAGCAGAAGGAGCTCACTGGGAGCATCGTGACCTCCACCAAGCCCACGACGATCTTCGGCGGAAACTCCTGCGCCTTCGTCCCGGCGCTCGCGCTTGCGTGCGATACGCTTTCCCAGCAAATTCCGGCGTTCGAGCAATGGGGAGCCGAGTACGTCGCCGTTGGCTATCGACCTCGCCTCGGCAACGAGCACGAGCCGCTGCCGTATCGCATCGTCGCCGCGCGCGACGGCACCATGCTCGACTACGATCCGGCGATCCCCGCTGGAGCCCCCACCATCCTGAATGCCGGCGAGATGGCCGTATTCCAGGCTGGCTCGGGAGACGCCTTCGTCGTCCGCACGCAGGATACCGAACACCCGATCTACATGAGCGCCCACATGACAGGCGGAGCGGGAGACACAAGGACGACGAAGGCATACGGAAACTGGGGCGATCCGGAGTTCGTGAACGTCATTCCGGCGCGACAGTATATGTCGTCGTACAGCTTCTACGCGGATCCGACATACAGAGAGACATCGCTCGTCATCGTCAGAGCCAAGACTCGCGGCGAGTTCAAGGATGTGTGGCTCGAGTGCACAGGCAATCTGACCGGCTGGCGAACGATCGGAACGGGTAGCGAATACGAGTTCGTGAGGGTCGATATCTCACGCAACGGTGGTCCAGGCGATAGCGTTGGAGCGAGCATATGCCAGTACGGCCTCCAGCGCATGCGGAGCGATGGCCCATTCACGGCGACGTTGTGGGGTTGGGATAAGTTCGCCAGCTACGCGTATCCCGGTGGCATGGCTCAACGTAAGCTGGTCCAAAAGCCGCTAGACCCAGTCAATTGATCGGCATTTGGGGCGGCGAGGCGGCCGGCCGCGTCGCACGTTCCGTTCCGTCACCGCTATCCCGTTGCTGTCTCTTCCTCGTCGGCGAGTGCGGCAGTCGAATCCCAGGGCGCATCCACGGATGGCGACGCGAGCGACGCGAGGGCGTCCGTGGTCGACGTAGGTATGGACGCGCTCGCCAACAACGAACGCGCTGCCAAGCCGGATGCGAAGAGCTGCATGGACTGCTGAACCTCGTACAACGAGAGAGGTTCCGTAGTTTTCTTCCATATGCTCAAAAAGTTCCGGTGTCCATCATCTCCAGGGGGGCTTCGCGACGGAGTGCAAAGACACCTACTGCGCGACCCCCTCGACGCCTCTGCCCAAGGGCGACGCCTGCAACGTCTGCATCACTGCACTTGCCGAAGACACGAAATTCTATTCGGACGAGCCGATGCCATGTGCGCGCCGGTCGTGGACTGTTTCGCGCATCAACGAGCGGGCGGCGCAGAGCCTGGTTCGGTCTTGCGACAAAGACATGCTCCTGCAACTTTGCGGGGTCTTCCACCCGCGAAAGGGAGGTTCGGTTTGTGGGCACCAAACCATCTTATGTGACTTACCCTACCATCCGGGGTTCATCGATGCTGTTCCATCATATGCAGCCGCCGTCGTTCGGTTCGCTCTTGCGCGGAGCGGCGCCGTCATGTGCCACTCGACCATCGAGCCGGGCGAGGCTCGAGACATGGCTCGTCGACCGGGCGATGAGGGCTCTCTTTCGCTCATCCCTCCGTTGGTTCTAGAGACGACGCGGGATACAGGACCTGCATCCTGGTCCGATGACGACGTCGTCGCGCGTCGGAAGTTGGTACGAGAACATCATCGCTGGCAGCTTTTCAATTCAGAACTTCGGGTTCGGCATGTAAGCGATTTGCCCGGATCGTCGAGCCGAGAAGCTTTGCCCCACCACGGCACGAAGTTCGCGGTCGAAGGACGCTCCGAAGCGCTCCACGTCGAGATGGCCGCGATCGGAGTGCGTGTGAAGAACATCGAACCGGGCGCGATCGCCACAGACTTCAGCGGGCGCTCGTTCGACTTCAACAACGACGAGAACAAGACCGAGTATCAAGGGCTCGTTCGTGCGATCATGGCGTCCATGGCCGCGGGCCGGCAGATGTCGCCTGCCGAGCTCGTGGCGGACGTGATCTATCAGGCCGCGACCCGACGGAAAGACCAACTTCGGTACGTCGCGGGTTCTGACGCCGTGCGGAGCATCGCCATGCGGAAGGCAGCCGACGACCCTACTTACGTGGGAGCGCTGAGGGCGCAGTTCGGTATCTGACCCGCGACCACAACCGCACGTCGGGCCGTCCTGCGCCAAGGCCGGTGCTATCCTCGAGGAACCGTGGAGCAGCACGCTTACGCGCTCGACATGTCCTGGCCCGCCCTGCTCAAGGAGCTGGGCATCCGCACGGCGAATGTCCTTCGGCGAGCAGAGCTTCCGGAGGACCTCTTCGCGCGGCCGTCCGCTCGCCTGGACTCCGCTGCTTACTTCCGGTTTTGGGAGGCCCTCGAAGCGGAGGCGGGGGACGGACACTTCGTGCTTCGGCTCTACGCTGCGCTGCGGAGCGAGTCGTTCTCTCCGCCGCTGTTCGCAGCGCTCTGTAGCCCGAACCTGCTCTCGGCGCTCCAACGCCTCTCCCAGTACAAGACGCTTGTGGCTCCGATGCGTCTCGACGTCGTGGAGGGGCGCGACGTCGTGACGGCGCGCAGGGGGGGGCGGGGCGCGCCGCTCCCGCCGCCGCCCTCGCTCGTGGCCGGGGAGCTCCTCTTCTCTGGGGGGCTCGCCCGCAGGGGTCCCCAGGAGCTGATCCGCCCCGCGCGCATGGTTGCGGGGGCCCCGCCGACTCCCGCCGCAGCGTACGAAAAGTTCTTGGGAGTGCCGATTCGAAGGGGGAAGGGACACTCGGTATCCTTCAGGCGGGACGACGCGCTCAAGCCATTTCTCTCGAGCAACGACGCCATGTGGGCGATATTCGAACCCGCGCTACGAAAGCGCCTGGCCGAGCTCGACGCTTCGGCGAGTACCGCCGAGCGCGTTCGCGCCACCTTGCTCGAAGGGCTTCCGAGCGGCAACGTTGCGATGGATAGCGTCGCGCGTCGCCTCGCCCTGAGCAAAAGAACCCTCCAACGCAGGCTCGAGGATGAGGGGACGTCTTACCAGGCGGTGCTGCGCGTCACTCGCGAGGCGCTCGCGCTCCACTACCTCGAGCGAACGAGCCTGCCCGTCACGGAGATCGCGTTCCTGCTGGGATTCGAAGAGCCGAACTCATTCTTCCGAGCGTTCAGCGAGTGGACGGGACGAACGCCGGAGACCGTGCGTCAAGAGATTCCGCCGCAGCACGGTCCATCGGCGCGCGCCACCTCCGCACGATGACCGAAGTTGTGGCGCCCTCCTCGCGAGGTGTGGCACGTTCGGATAGCACATTGGCGCGTTTCGCTGGTGCCGCCTCGGACGCAGAGCTCTACAACCCTATGGACACGAGCGGCGTAGACCCGCGGAGGAGCAAGCCACCCATGGACCTCGTTCGACACTCCATCAACTGGGCTAGGGGCGAGATCTTCGAGATGACCCTCATCGCGATCGCCGGAGTCCTAGTGACCGTCATTGGAGTCGCATTCTGGAGGTTCGGCGCGACGCCGATGGCCAAGGCCCTGCTCATCCCACTCATGGTGCTCGGGCTCTTCTTTGTGTCAATCGGCGTCTCGGGCTACGTCGCCAATCAGCGGCGGATCCCCGCCTTCGAGCAAGCCTACAGAGCGAACCCGGCCGCGTTCGCGCGCGCCGAGAAGACGCGTGTCGAAGGGTTCCAGTACATGTACACGAGCACCAACGTCGTGGCGCCCATCGGCTTCGCGCTGGCGGTCGCGATCTATTGGCTCTCGCTCGACCCGCGCGCACGAGCCGCGGGCATGGCACTGGTCCTCTTCGGCCTGTTTGGATTGGTAATCGACGGATTTTCCAAGGAGCGCGCCGACATTTACTACGCAAAAGTCCTAGAGGCGCTCGCCGTGCCGACATAGTGGCGTTCGGGTCGACGCCGCGAAATCGGAACCTCGCTCCACGTGTCGAGCAGGCGCGATCGATGCCTCGGGGAGAGAGGGGCGCGACGAGCACGAGGTTTTAGGATCGATGTGGCATGTCGATCTAGTTCATAGTTTCTATGTGTCATGTCGATATCGGAAAGGGTCGCGGTTGCTTGCGTCGGAACAACGTAGTTCCTGCGCAGCCTCGCGCCGGCGGCCACAGTTGGTCCCCGAACCCAGACCTCCCGATACCGGCATGGCGAGAAGCCCAAGCGTCATCGGGTTCTCAAGGACGCGAGCCGCCAGAAGTGACATGACGCCCAGAGTACGGAACTCTTGCCGCGACGGAGCCGTCGACTTAGCGGAGGGGTTGAGCACCTAGCCGGTAACCGGTCTGTGAGCGGCACGCGCCTGATCGCCCGTGTCGCGAGCCGCCGAAGGCGCCAGCGGATGCGGGCGTATCCATCCGCCAACGGGTGACAAGACGCTTGGCAGATCGGACGGGCAAAGCGTTGGACAAACCCCCGCGTAGCTCATCTTGTGAGGTGAGGCGGGTGGCGCGTTTCAATTGGGGAATTGGCCTCTTCCGCTGGTGTGGTCGTGGCCGCGGGTTCCTAGCTTTGATCGTAAGCGAAGGAGAAGGAAGATGGATGCGTTCGAAAAGAAGGTGGTTCTCATCACCGGTGCCTCGTCGGGAATGGGTAAGGAAACCTCCCTTGCGCTCGCACGCGAGGGGCATGTCGTGTACGGGGCAGCGCGTCGCGTCGAGAGGATGCGCGATCTGGTGGAGGCGGGCGGTCACGCGGTCGAGCTCGACGTGACCGAGGAGGCTCAGGTTCGAGAGGTCGTTGCTCGCGTTCTCGAAGAGGCCGGTCGGATCGACGTGCTCGTCAACAACGCGGGCTATGCAGTCTACGGCGCCGTAGAGGACACCAGTCTCGACGACGCACGCCGACAGTTCGAGGTGAATCTGTTCGGAGCTGCTGCAGTCACCAAGGCGGTCTTGCCCGCCATGCGCGCTCAGCGAAGCGGTCGCATCATCAACGTCTCGTCGATGGGCGGCAAGGTTCACTCGCCTCTCGGCGCTTGGTACCACTCGTCGAAACACGCGCTCGAAGGCTGGTCCGATTGTCTGCGCATCGAGACGGCACAGTTCGGCATCGACGTCGTCATCGTGGAGCCCGGCGCGATTGCGACCGAGTTCGGCAGCGTACTCGAACAGCCGATGCTCGAACGCTCTGCCGAAGGCGCCTATGGAGCGATGACCAAAGCCGTCGCGCTATCCACGAAAGCGACCTACGAGAAGGGCGGTTCATCCCCGGCGTCAGTCGTCGCGGATACGATATCGAAGGCCATTGTCGTGCGGCGCCCGAACACCCGCTACGTCGTCGGGAAGTACGCGCGGCCGCTTCTGTTCATGCGGCGCTGGCTCAGCGATCGGCTCTTCGACGCGATCATCATGAGCCAGGTCAAACGGACGACCTGATGAGGCCCATTTCATCGCGAGGCCGAGCGGTTCGATCCATGCTCCCTTCCGTCGCCTTCATGCTCGCCGCTCCGCGCGTCGCACCCGCCCGCTCTTCGGCTCCGACGATCACCCTCAGGCCGCAGCGAACCTCTTCTCGCTCATCGCCTCCTGCCGGCTGCACGACCTCGACGCCGAGGCCCACCTCGCCGACCTATTCGGGGCCTGCCGTACTGGCCTCGCGACCGCTACCTCGAGCTCGCCCGAAGTACTGGACCTCGACTCGAGCCGTGCGCGCTCCTGCCTCCGATCGGGCACGTCACCGTGCCGCCTCCCGCGGAACAGTAGTCGTCGTCGGACTGAGCTGGCCTGCACGCTCGACGGTCTGCGCCACCCCCGCGGCATCGCCATCACGCTCCTTCAGGCAGCGGATACCCAGATACCGAGCGTTCTCTCGGCTAGCCATGGGGCACCGCGGCAGTTAGCATCGGACGCCGAGGTTTCGGGATTGTGGCCAGGAGCGTGCGCGCTCGCGTATGGGCATGGAGCGCGGTGGTGGCAGCGACGTTTGCGTCGTGGCCGGCGCGAGCGGAGAACGCACCCTTCACACTCGCGTGGTCCGCTCCGGCCGGATGCCCTTCGGCCGAGGATAACGTCGACGCGACACGCCTCCGCTTGAACGAGGCGGCCCCGGACCGCTCGGCGGAGCTCTTGGTGACGGGCACGGTGACCGAGGAGCGCGGTGGGTTTGTCGTCGAGCTCCAGACGACGGATGCGTCGGGGCGAGCCGTCGGGAGGCGAGCGATCCGCGTGAACGGACCGCGCTGCCGCGCGGTCGAGGAGCCGACCGCGCTCGTGCTCGCGCTGCTCGTCGCCAGTGCGCCCCCCGGCACGACGCCTCTGCCCCCTCCGGAGCCGCCGGAGGCTCCGCCTCCCGAAGCGCCGCCGTCGGAGCCGTCGCCGCGTACGCCGCCTTCGGGCTTCGCGAGAACGACGGCGTCTCCGCGATTGGCGCCGGAGGCGCGAGAGTCTCCCGCTCATGTCGCTCTCGGCCTAGACGGCGTGACGTCGGTCGGTGCACTTCCGATCGCCGGCTTGGGAGTTGCGATTCGCGGGACCTACGCGACGGGCTCGCTTCTCTTCGGTGTCGAAGGAAGCTTCGAGGTTGGTGGAACGGTGCGCGCTCGCGGCGGCGAAGTGGCGTTCCAGCTCGCTCGTGCATCGCTGCTTGCGGGCGTGCAGCTACTTGCCACCCGGCGGCTCGAGCTCGCGCTCACGGTCCGTGCGTGCGGCGGCACGCTTCGCGTCCTACCCACCAACGTGTCCGTGGTCCGGACGAACGCGCGCCCTGCGGCCTTTGTCGGCTCCGGGCTCCTTCTTCGGATGCCGCTTGTCCCCGGCTTCCATGCGGAGGTGTTCCCCGAGCTCGAGGCCACCATCGTGCGCGACCAGTTCAACATCCGCGACGGGGACGTGCTCTACCCCATCCATACGCCCGAGCGATTCGCCGCTCGCCTATCGCTCGGGCTTGCGTACGTATTCCGCTGATCGCGGGGAATCGTAGTCGGGACGTTAAAAAGAAACGTACCGCTGAGCATTAAAGACTGTGTGGACGCCTCGCTGCACTTAGCCGAAGCCCGACGCGAGGCTACGGACGACGAGGTGGCCGCACGGATGACGATCGAGCAGCTCTTCTCCGCGCACGTCGATTTCGTCTGGCGGAGCCTCCGACACTTCGGTGTGGCAGAGATTGACCTCGACGATCAGACACAAGAGGTTTTTCTCGTCGCGCACCGGCGTCTGGCTCAGTGGAGCGGCGATCAACCTCGAGCATGGCTCGGGGCCATCGCCCGCCGCTGCGCAGCGGCCTATCGCAGGCGAAGCCATCGGCGTCACGAGCAGTCGGTCGAGGCGGTGCCGGAAGGGCTGGCTCCTCACGACCCTGCGCTGCGTGCCGAGGTCGATCGCCTGAGCCGGATCTTGGATTCGCTCGACGAGGACAAGCGAGCCGTCTTTCTCTTGTACGAGGTCGAAGAAATGACGATGCGGGAAGTCGCTGAGATCGTCGGATGCACCCTCCCGACAGCGTACGCGCGCCTCTATGCGGCTCGGCGTGACCTTGCACGCGTGCTCGAGGAAGCCCGATGAGGAACGATCCCCCCCGCCTCGCGGATGAAGGCTCGGAGGCGCTACGAGCCCTCCTGCTCTTGCGTCGTGCAGGCCCCGGTCCTTCGAGGTCCGATCGGATCGCGGAGCGCCTCGCAGCCGCCGGAGTCATGTCCGCCACGCAGAAACGCGCCGTTGGCAAGGCGTCGCTCGTAGGTCTTTCGCTCGGCGCCCTCGTACTGCTCGCTGCGGGAGGCGCGGTCCTCTTTACACGAAGCGCGGCGGTCTCGCCGGCGCCTGCGAAGTCGCTCAGCGTGACGGCGCCGGTGCAGGCACTCGAGTCTGCGGAGCCCCAGCAGGCCGAGCTCGTGCAACCTCCCTCGATCGTCCCTTCGACTACCTCTGCGGGCGCTTCGCACGCACCGGCTTCCGAAGTGCCTGGACCGGCGCGGACGGTCTCGGTGGACGAGCTTCCCACCGTCGCCGCGACGAACTCTGCCGCGCGACGAACTGCGGAGCCGCCGTCGAACGCAGGCTTGTCCGAGCTCCAGATCGTCCAGCGCGCGCAGGCCTCGCTTTCGTCCGATCCCGCGCGTGCGCTCGAGCTCGCGCGGACGCACGAGCGCACTTTCCCCGCAGGAGAGTTCGTGCAGGAGCGCGAGGTGATCGCCGTGGACGCGCTCGCGCGGCTCCACCGTCGCGAAGAGGCGACGACCCGCGCACGGGCGCTCCTTCGTCACCACCCGGCCACGCCGTATGCCGCTCGGCTGGAAGCTGCGCTCGGGACCCCACTCATTTCGACATCGAACTCCGAAGGCAATTCTGGGGCACCGTAACGGGGCTCCGTTCCTCGAGGACATGTTGCCATGTTGCGAAGCATCGCGCGCGTGAGCGCGCTAATGACCCTTGTCGTGCCGACGACTGTGGTGCTCGTCGGCGGCTGTGGTGAGAGTGTCACCGTGGCCGACGCCCTTGGCTCCGGACCGATCTTCGGTTCGGCCGACGCAGGCGAGGACGCGATCGCTCCTACAAACGAGATGGACGCCGAGGCCGTGGACGTCCTGATGTGCCCGGTGATGACGTGCACATTCCCCCAGGCGACCTGCCCCTCGTCCGCATCTCCCTGCGACGTCGACCTCCTCTCGGATGACGAGAACTGCGGGGCCTGCGGAGTTCGCTGCAGCGGACCGGGCGTCGACCACAGCAAGTGGACGTGCGTCGATGGGAAATGCACGTTCAGCTGCGACAGCGCCGACCGGCGCAACTGCGACGGCAATCCGACGAACGGCTGTGAGACGCTCATCACCGACGTGACGAACTGCGGGGCCTGCGGGCGGCAGTGCGCGGAAGGTCAGATCTGTGACGAGGGCAAGTGCAAGCCCCGGTGCGAGTCGTGGGGCCTCCCGGACGAGTGCCCGCATCCTCAGCTCCCGACGAGCGCCATCTGCACCGACCTGCGAACGGACGACCAGAACTGTGGAGCCTGCGGCAACGTCTGCGACCCGACCGGGCCGGATCTGCCTCCGCTCACCTCGGACATGTACTACGGCTGCGGAGCCGAGAAGTGCGGGGTCCCGAAGTGCAGGCAAGCTCAAAGGGCGGACTGCAACTCCGACCTTACGGATGGCTGCGAAGTCGAGCTCGTCACGGCGGACAACTGCGCGGCGTGCGGTGACAAGTGCGGGCCGGGCCAGGCCTGCCTCTCCAACCCGCTGACCTCGAGCGCTCAATGCGTGTGCGCGCCGGGAGAGACGCTCTGCTTCGGCTTCCTGTGCGTGCGCGTGGAGGACGATCCCAACAACTGTTGATGAGCACGTGAAGACGCGGGAATATGGTGAAGTTCACCGGTGAAGAACATGGCCGTCGGCGGTGAACTTCACCGGTGAAGTCGAGTCAGTGCTTCTTGCAACGTCGCTGCTTGGTTCGGGC